>WNGF01000240.1_pt1 | contig 76213 bp, 90 predicted proteins | sample 5400641 | NCBI WGS metagenome assembly WNGF01 (sample SAMN13153371, study PRJNA577476) | soil metagenome | isolation source: 80 cm soil or saprolite under grassland replicate 2 | place: USA:California | collected 2016-06-15
ACGGAGATGGCGATGCCGGGGGATAATACGGAGATGACGGTGCGGTTGATCTCGCCGATCGCGATGACCGAGGGGTTGCGGTTCGCGATTCGTGAGGGCGGCCGCACGGTTGGTGCCGGCCGCGTCATCAAGATCCTCAAGTAGAGAAGGGCTCGGAGATCGCGCGATGAATCAGAAGATCCGGATACGCCTGAAGGCGTACGACCACGAGATCATCGACCAGTCGGCGCGCAAGATCGTCGACACGGTGACTCGGACGGGTGCGCGCGTGGCCGGGCCGGTGCCGCTGCCGACCGAGAAGTCGGTCTACTGCGTCATCCGCAGCCCGCACAAGGACAAGGACTCGCGCGAGCACTTCGAGATGCGCACCCACAAGCGCCTCATCGACATCGTCGACCCGACTCCCAAGACCGTTGACAGCCTGATGCGGCTCGACCTGCCGGCGGGCGTCGACATCGAGATCAAGCTATGAGCACGGTAGCGAGGAACTTCAAGGGTCTCCTGGGGACCAAGCTCGGCATGACCCAGGTCTTCGACACCGCCGGCCACGTCGTGCCGGTGACGGTCGTGCAGGCCGGGCCCTGCACGGTCGTGCAGCTGAAGACCCTCGAGCGGGACGGCTACGCGGCGGTCCAGCTCGCCTATGGCGAGGTGAAGCCGCGGCGGGTCAACAAGCCGCTCAAGGGCCACTTCGCCAAGGCCGGCGTCGAGCTCCGGCGCCACCTCGTCGAGCTGCGCACGGCCGATGCCGGCCAGTACTCGCCCGGCCAGGAGCTGCGGCCGGGCGAGGTCTTCTCCCAGGGCGACCGCGTCGACGTGATCGGCGTGTCCAAGGGCAAGGGCTTCGCCGGCGTGATGAAGCGGCACGGGTTCAAGGGGCTCGGCGCCTCGCACGGCACCGAGCGCAAGCACCGCTCGCCCGGCTCGGTGGGCGCCTGTGCCACCCCGTCCCGGGTCTTCAAGGGCATGCGCATGGCTGGCCACATGGGGCACGAGCGCGTCACCGTGCTCAACCTCGAGGTGGCGGGAGTCGACTCCGACCGCAACCTGCTGCTGGTACGCGGCGCGGTGCCCGGCCCCAAGCGCGGCCTGGTGATGATCCGCTCCGCCATCAAGGCCGGGGAGGTGCGTGCCTGATGGCCAGCGTCGACGTCCTCAGCCTCAGCGGCGGCAAGGCCGGCACCGTCGAGCTGCCCGACGAGATCTTCGGCGTGCAGATCAACGTGCCGGTCATGCACCGGGTGGTGCGGGCCCAGCTCGCCGCCGCCAGGGCGGGCACCCACTCGACCAAGACCCGCTCCGAGGTCCGCGGCGGCGGCAAGAAGCCCTGGCGCCAGAAGGGCACCGGCCGCGCCCGGCAGGGCTCGATCCGCTCGCCCCAGTGGACGGGTGGCGGCGTCGTCTTCGGGCCGCGGCCCCGCGACCACTCCATGCGGGTCAACAAGAAGGAGAAGGTGCTGGCGCTGCGCTCAGCCCTCACCGACCGGCTCGCCGGCGGCAACCTGGTGGTGCTGGAGTCTCTGGACTTCGAGGAGGCCAAGACCCGCAGGGCGGTTGAGCTGATCGACACGCTGGAGCTCGATGGGCGCAAGCTCCTGTTCGTGGTCGACGGGCTGGAGGAGGCGGCGATCAAGAGCCTGCGCAACCTCCCGAGCGTCCACCTGCTCACCTTCGACCAGCTCAACACCTACGACGTGCTGGCAAGCGACACGGTGGTGTTCAGCCGCGAGTCGCTGGACGCCTTCCTCGGCCGCGGTACCACGCCGGACACCGATGACGAGCTGGTCCTCGAGGACGGGCCGGGCGCGCAGACCGCTGGGGAGGGATCGTCGTGAAGGACCCCAGGGACGTCATCCTGAAGCCGGTCGTGAGCGAGAAGTCCTACGCGCTGCTCGACCGCAACACCTACACCTTCATCGTCCGCCCCGACGCGAACAAGACCGAGATCAAGGAGGCCGTGCAGGCCATTTTCTCGGTCCGCGTCATGAACGTGAACACCTTGCACCGCAAGGGCAAGCACAAGCGCACCCGGCAGGTCATGGGTGTGCGCAAGTCGACCAAGCGGGCGCTGGTGACCCTGCACCCGGACGACAAGATCGAGCTCTTCGAGGCCAAGTAAATGGGTATCCGCAACCACAAGCCAACGTCGCCCGGGCGGCGCGCCGCTTCCGGGTCCGACTTCGCCGAGGTCACCAAGTCGCGCCCGGAGAAGTCGCTGCTGTCGCCGGCGCCTGCGTCGGGTGGCCGCAACGTGCACGGCCGCATCACCTCGCGGCACCGCGGCGGTGGCCACAAGCGCCGCTACCGGATCATCGACTTCCGCCGCAACAAGGACGGCGTGCCGGCCAAGGTCGCGGCGATCGAGTACGACCCCAACCGCACCGCCCGCATCGCCCTGCTCCACTACCTGGACGGCGAGAAGCGCTACATCCTCGCCCCCTACCGGCTCAACGTGGGTGACCTGGTGGAGTCGGGCGAGGGCGCGGACATCAAGCCGGGCAACGCCCTGCCACTGCGCAGCATCCCGGTGGGCACCATGGTGCACGCCGTCGAGCTGCGCCCCGGCGGCGGCGCCAAGCTGGGCCGCTCCGCCGGCGTGGCGATCCAGCTGCTGGCCAAGGAGGGCGGCCGGGCCACCCTGCGCATGCCCTCCGGCGAGATCCGCCAGGTCGAGGTGACCTGCCGCGCCACGGTCGGTGAGGTCGGCAACTCCGAGCACGACCTGATCAGCTGGGGCAAGGCCGGCCGCAACCGCTACCGCGGCAAGCGCCCGCAGACGCGCGGCGTGGCCATGAACCCGGTCGACCACCCGCTCGGCGGTGGCGAGGGCAAGAGCTCGGGTGGCCGCCACCCGGTGAGCCCGTGGGGCAAGCCGGAGGGTCGCACCCGCCACCGCAACAAGCCCTCCGACAAGCTCATCCTCCGCCGTCGCGGCAAGGGGAGGGGACGGTAACCGATGGGACGCTCGCTGAAAAAGGGCCCCTTTGTGGATGACCACCTGCTGAAGAAGATCGACGAGCTGAACCGCAGGCGCGACAAGCGGGTCGTCAAGACCTGGTCGCGGCGCTCCACGGTCATCCCCGACATGGTCGGGCACACGATCGCGGTCCACGATGGGCGCAAGCACGTGCCCGTGTACGTCACCGAGGCGATGGTCGGCCACAAGCTCGGCGAGTTCGCGCCGACCCGGACCTTCCGCGTCCACCGCTCCCAGGAGCGGGCGACCGGGGTTCGCTGAGGCCGCTCGCGCCGCGGAGGTTGTGAGAGAGGAAAGAGGAACAAGACTGATGTCAGAGAATGCCCAGGCCCAAGAAAACCGGGGGGTAAGAGCTCAGGCCCGGTTCGTCCGGGTCTCGCCGTTCAAGGCGCGCCGGGTCATCGACCTCATCCGCGGTCTCCACGTGGAAGAGGCCCGGCGGGTGCTGCAGTTCACCCCGCGGGCGTCCGCCCTTGCGGTCAGGAAGGTGCTCGACTCGGCCATCGCCAACGCCGAGCACAACTTCCAGCTCCCGGCCGACAGCCTCTTCGTCGCCAAGGCCTACGTCGACGAGGGCCCGACCCTGAACCGGTTCCGTCCGCGCGCCCTCGGTCGGGCGTACCGCATCCGCAAGCGGACCAGCCACATCACCGTCGTCGTCGAGTCGAGGGAGGGCTGATGGGCCAGAAGGTCAACCCGTACGGGTTCCGGCTCGGCATCACCACGGACTGGAAGTCGCGCTGGTTCAGCGAGAAGGACTACCAGCGCTACCTGCACGAGGACATCGAGATCCGCAGCTACCTGAAGCGCAACCTGTCACATGCCGGCATCTCCCGGGTAGAGATCGAGCGCACCCGCGACCGGGTGCGTGTCGACATCCACACGGCCCGGCCCGGCGTGGTGATCGGTCGCCGCGGGGCCGAGGCCGACCGCATCCGCGCCGACCTCGACAAGATCACCCACAAGCAGGTCACCCTGAACATTCTCGAGGTCAAGGGCGCCGAGATGGACGCCCAGCTGGTCGCGCAGGGGATCGCCGAGCAGCTCGCCAGCCGCGTGTCCTTCCGGCGGGCGATGCGCAGGGCGCTCAACGCCGCCATGAAGGCCGGGGCCAAGGGCATCCGGGTGCAGTGCTCGGGCCGCCTGGGTGGCGCCGAGATGGCCCGCAGCGAGGGATACCGCGAGGGCCGCGTGCCCCTGCACACCCTGCGTGCCGACATCGACTACGGTTTCGCCGAGGGCCGCACCACCTTCGGGCAGATCGGTGTCAAGGTCTGGATCTACCGCGGCGACGTGCTGCCCTCGCGCGAGGAGCAGGAGGCGGACCGGGCGCGCGCCCGGGCCCGTGCCGCCGCCGGCGGCGACCGTGACCGCCCGCGGCGTGGCCGCGGCGGCGGTGGCAACGGTGGCGACGGCGGCCGCGGGCAGGGTCCGAGGCGGCCCAGGTCCGGCGCCGGCAGGTCCGGCACCGGCGCGGGCGGCACCAGCGGCACCAGCGAGACGCCTGTGGCCGGCGCCGGGTCCCAGGGCAGCGAGGAGAGTTAGCGACAGATGCTGATCCCCAAGCGTGTGAAGCACCGCAAGCAGCACCGCCCGCCGCGCCGCGGCATGGCCAAGGGCGGCACCACGGTCGCCTTCGGCGAGTACGGCCTGCGGGCGCTGGAGCCGGCCTGGATCTCCAACCGGCAGATCGAGGCCGCCCGGATCGCCATGACGCGGTACATCCGCCGTGGCGGCAAGGTCTGGACCAACCTGTACCCGGACAGGCCCGTCACCAAGAAGCCAGCCGAGACCCGCATGGGCTCGGGCAAGGGCTCGCCGGAGTGGTGGGTCGCCGTGGTCAAGCCCGGCCGGGTGATGTTCGAGCTCTCAGGGGTTCCCGAGGCGACGGCGCAGGAGGCCTTGCGCCTGGCGGCCAACAAGCTGCCGGTGAAGTGCAAGTTCGTGAAGCGCGTGGATGCGGAGTCGTGATGCCATGAAGGCAAGGGAACTGATCGAACTGGACGCCGACGAGCTGGCCGCGAAGCTGGCCGAGGCCAAGGAAGAGCTCTTCAACCTGCGCTTCCAGAACGTCACCGGTCAGCTCGACAACCCGCATCGGCTGGGCGAGGTGCGCAAGGACATCGCCCGCATCCTCACGGCGATGCGCCAGCGCGAGCTGGCTGGGGAGGAGCTGCCGACCACGGTGGCCGTGCGTGCTCCGGCCAAGCGCCGGCTCGGCCGCCGCCGGGCGGGAGCCAGCTAGGACAGGAAGGGAAACAAGCCAATGGCGGACCAGGAAGCGGCGACCACAGCGCCCGGCAAGGCTCGCGGCAAGCGCAAGCTGCGGGTCGGCGTGGTCGTCTCCAACAAGATGGACAAGACGGTGGTGGTGGCGGTCGAGGACCTGCGCCAGCACCGGCTGTATGGCAAGACGATCCGGCGGACGTCCAGGCTCAAGGCCCACGACGAGCGCAACGAGTGCGGGGTCGGCGACCTCGTCCGCCTGTCTGAGACCCGTCCCCTGTCGGCGAGCAAGCGCTGGCGGGTGACCGAGATCGTGCAGAGGGCCGAGTAGATGATTCAGCAGGAGTCGCGACTCAAGGTCGCCGACAACACGGGTGCCAAGGAGATCCTCTGCATCCGCGTGCTCGGCGGCTCCGGGCGCCGTTACGCCTCGATTGGCGACATCATCGTGGCCACGGTGAAGGATGCCATTCCCGGCGGCGCCGTCAAGGAAGGTGAAGTGGTCAAGGCGGTCATCGTCCGGACCAAGAAGCAGAAGCGCCGCCCCGACGGCTCCTACATCCGATTCGACGAGAACGCGGCCGTGATCATCAACGAGCAGCAGAACCCGCGCGGCACGCGCATCTTCGGGCCGGTCGGCCGCGAGCTGCGGGACAAGCGCTTCATGAAGATCATCAGCCTTGCCCCGGAGGTGCTGTGACGACGATGAAGATTCGCAAGGACGACCGGGTCATGGTCATGGCCGGCAAGGACATCACCGCCACCGGCCGTGTGCTCAAGGTCGACCCGGGGAAGAACCGGGTCCTGGTCGAGGGCGTCAACCGGGTGAAGCGGCACGAGAAGATCCGGCCCACCCAGCGGGGCGGCCAGACCGGCGGCATCACCGAGAAGGAGGCGTGGCTGGACGCCTCCAACGTCCAGATCGTCTGCTCGGGCTGTGGCAAGCCCACGCGGGTGGCCCACCGGGAAGAGGACGGCAACAAGCTCCGCGTGTGCGCCAAGTGCGGCGCGAAGCTCTAAGGGACTGAGAGATGGCGAAGACCGCTACAGCAACCGAGATCCCGCCAGCGCGGCTCAAGGTGCGCTACGGCACCGAGCTGCGCGAGCGGCTGCAGCAGGAGCTGGGGCTCGAGAACATCATGCAGGTGCCCCGGCCCGTCAAGATCGTGGTCAACATGGGGGTCGGCGACGCGATCCGGGAGCCCCGGCAGCTCGAGGGCGCCGTGCGCGACCTGACCGCCATCACCGGCCAGAAGCCGCTGGTCACCAAGGCCAAGCAGTCGATCGCCGGGTTCAAGGTGCGCGAGGGCCAGTCGATCGGGGCCAAGGTCACCCTGCGGGGCGACCGCATGTGGGAGTTCCTCGACCGGCTGCTGTCGATCGCGCTGCCCCGCATCCGCGACTTCCGCGGGCTGGCGCCGAAGGGCTTCGACGGCCACGGCAACTACACCCTCGGGCTGACCGAGCAGCTGGTCTTCCCCGAGGTCGACTACGACTCCATCGTGAAGGTGCGCGGCATGGACGTCACCCTGGTGACCACCGCCGCCACCGACGAGCACGGCCGCACGCTGCTCAGCGCGCTCGGCTTTCCGTTCCGGAGCCAGTGATGAACGCGCCGACAGTCCCTGATCCATGTGGGGGGAGCTCGCTCCCCCCACGGCCCCCCAAGAGCGCCTGTGCCAACTTGGCGGGGTTGCACAGCACACCACGACGGTTCCCGAAAGGCGCGGCGTCGCAAGGGGTCGCGAACCGGCGGGGCCAGGAGGTAACGACAGCCATATGGCCAAGAAGTCACTGATCGCCAAGGCCAAGCGCACCCCGAAGTTCAAGGTGCGGGCCTACACACGCTGCCAGCGCTGCGGACGGCCGCGCGCCGTGCTGCGCAAGTTCGGCCTGTGCCGCATCTGCGTGCGCGAGCTCGCCCATGCCGGCGAGCTGCCCGGCGTGACCAAGTCGAGCTGGTAGGAGGTGTCGGACGATGACCATGACTGACCCGATCGCCGACATGCTCACCCGGCTGCGCAACGGCAACGTGGCCTACCACGAGCAGATCTCCATGCCCTGCTCGAAGATCAAGATCGAGATCGCCAAGGTCCTCAAGCAGGAGGGCTACGTGACCGGCTGGGCGGTGGAGGACGGTGAGGTCGGCAAGCTGCTGAAGATCGACCTCAAGTACGGCCCCAACCGTGAGCGGACCATCAGCGGGGTGCGCCGCATCTCCAAGCCGGGCCTGCGCGTCTACGCCAAGAAAGAGGCCCTGCCGCGCGTGCTGGGTGGCCTCGGCATCGCGATCATCTCGACCTCGAGCGGCCTGCTGACCGACCGTGCCGCCCACCGGGCCGGCATCGGCGGCGAGATCCTGGCCTACGTCTGGTAAGGGAGGAGTCGTAACGTGTCACGCATCGGCAACCTCCCCATCCAGGTCCCAGCGGGAGTTGAGCTCGACCTGCAGGGTGACGCCGTCACCGTCACCGGGCCCGGGGGCACCCTGAGCCATCAGGTGCCGCAGCCGATCAAGGTGGAGCGGGAGGGCGACGCCCTCCGGGTCAAGCGCCCGGACGACGAGCGCGAGAACCGCGCCCTGCACGGGCTCACCCGCTCGCTGCTGGCTAACATGGTCGAGGGAGTCACCAAGGGCTTCACGAAGCGGCTCGAGATCCAGGGCGTGGGCTATCGTGTCCAGGCCCAGGGCAGCGACCTGGTGTTCAGCCTCGGCTACTCGCACCAGATCCCGGTCAGGGCTCCTGAGGGCATCTCCTTCGAGGTGGCCACGCCGACCCGGTTCTCGGTCAAGGGCATCGACAAGCAGAAGGTCGGCCAGGTGGCGGCCGAGATCCGCCGGCTGCGGCGCCCCGACCCGTACAAGGGCAAGGGCATCCGCTACGCCGGCGAGGTGGTCCGCCGCAAGGCCGGAAAGACCGCCAAATGACGCTCCGCATTGAAAGGAACCGCCTGATGGATACCGCGCGGGCAAAGCGCGAGGCGCGCCTGCGGCGCCACGGCCGCGTCCGGCGCCGGGTGGTTGGGACGGCTGTGCGGCCGAGGCTGGCCGTGTTCCGCTCCAACCGGCACATCTACGCTCAGGTCATCGACGACGCCGCCGGCCGCACGCTGGCGGCGGCCACCTCGGTGGCGCTGCCCGGCGAGGGTGACAAGCGCAGCGACGCCCAGCGCGTCGGTGCCGAGCTCGCCCGCCGGGCGAAGCAGGCGGGCGTCTCCGCGGTCGTGTTCGACCGCGGCGGCTACCAGTACCACGGCCGCGTACAAGCGCTGGCCGAGGCCGCGCGCGAAGGTGGGCTGGACTTTTGAACAGGCGAGGTGGCAACCCGATGGCAGGCCCCGGACGCCGGGGTCCCGGTGGCCAGGGCAACCGGCCGCCCCGTGACGACCGCGGAGGCGCGGGCCGGGACGATTCCCCGAAGTCACAGTTCGAGGAGCGGGTCGTCGCGATCAACCGCGTGGCCAAGGTGGTCAAGGGTGGCCGGCGCTTCTCCTTCACCGCGCTGGTCGTGGTGGGCGACGGCAATGGCAGGGTCGGGGTCGGCTACGGCAAGGCCCGTGAGGTGCCCGCGGCGATCCAGAAGGGCGTCGAGGTCGCCAAGAAGAGCTTCTTCGCGGTCCCGATGATCGGCAGCACCATCCCGCACGAGGTGTTCGGTCGGGACGCCGCGGCCAAGGTCCTGCTCAAGCCCGCATCTCCCGGTACCGGCGTGATCGCCGGCGGCCCGGTGCGCGCGGTGCTCGAGGCGGCCGGGGTGTCGGACGTGCTGTCGAAGTCGCTGGGCTCCTCCAACCCGATCAACATCGTGCACGCCACCGTGGCCGGGCTGAAGCAGCTCAAGCGACCCCAGGAGCTGGCGGACCGGCGCGGGCTGGAGCTGGCCGAGATGTCGCCGATCACGGTCGCCCGCGTCAAGGCCGCCGCCGCGGCCCGCGCGGCGCGTGGTCCCAGGGGAGAGACGGCATGAGCCGCCTTCGGATCACCCAGGTCCGCTCGGTGATCGGGCGCCCGAGGCCGCAGCGTGCCACGATCAGGTCACTGGGCCTGAAGCGGATGCACGACGTCGTGGTCCAGGAGGACCGCCCGGAGATCCGCGGCATGCTGTTCAAGGTTTCCCACCTGGTGAAGGTGGAGGAGGTACCCGAGTGAAACTGCACCACCTACGTCCGGCGCCCGGCGCGAGGACCGATCGAGTCCGCAAGGGCCGCGGCGACGCCTCGGGCCACGGCAAGAGCGCCGGCCGGGGCACCAAGGGCTCCAAGTCCCGGTCGACCATGCGCATCGGCTTCGAGGGCGGCCAGATGCCGCTCCAGCGCCGCCTGCCCAAGCTGCGCGGGTTCAACCGCCCCAACAAGGTCCACTGGTCGGTGGTCAACCTCGACCGGCTGGCCGCCGCGTTCCCCAAGGGCGGTGGCGTCGACCCGGACACGCTCGTCCAGGCCGGGCTGGCCCGCAAGAACACGCCGGTGAAGATCCTCGGGGACGGCGACCTGTCCGCCCCCATGCAGGTCCGGGCGCACGCCTTCTCGTCCACCGCGGCCGAGAAGATCACCGCCGCCGGCGGTACCGTCGAGGTCGTCTAGGAGGTCGGGTCGGGATGCTGTCGGCCTTTCGCAATGCGTTCAAGGTCCCCGACCTTCGGGGGAAGATCCTCTTCACCGTGGCGATCATCGCCATCTACCGGCTGGGCTCGCACCTGCCCGTGCCGGGGGTGGACTTCAAGGCCGTCCATGACTTCCTGAACAGCGCGGGCGCGCAGAACAACAGCGCCTTCACGCTGATCAACCTGTTCTCGGGAGGGGCGCTCACCCAGTTCGCGCTGTTCGCGCTGGGCATCATGCCCTACATCACCTCGTCGATCATCATGCAGCTCCTCGGCGTGGTCATCCCGCGGCTGGAGCAGCTCCAGAAGGAGGGCGACAGCGGGCGCAAGCGGATCCAGCAGATCACCCGCTACGTCACGGTCGGGCTCGCCATCCTGCAGTCGGCGGGCATCGTGGAGCTCGCCCACAACGGGCAGCTGCTGCCGCAGGTGGACATCTTCCCCGGCCTGAGCCCGGGCCGCTTCGCGCTGGCGGTGCTGACGCTGTCGGCGGGGACCGCGCTGATCATGTGGCTCGGCGAGCTGATCACCCAGCGCGGCGTCGGCAACGGCATGTCGGTCATGATCTTCTCGGCGATCGTCGCCCGGCTGCCAAGCGAGGGCGCCAACATCCTGCGTGTCAACGGGGCGTTCATCTTCGGGCTGGTGATGGCGCTCGGGCTGCTCATCATCGTGGCGGTGATCTTCGTCGAGCAGGCGCAGCGCCGGATCCCGGTGCAGTACGCCAAGCGCATGGTCGGGCGGCGGATGTACGGCGGCCAGTCCACCTACATCCCGCTCAAGGTCAACCAGGCCGGCGTGATCCCGATCATCTTCGCCTCGAGCCTGCTGTACCTGCCGCAGCTGCTGGCGTCGATCATCCACCGGGACTGGCTCACGCAGCTCACCGACCGCTTCACCAGGACCGGCAACCACCCCGCGTACATCCTCTCCTACTTCGTCCTCATCATTTTGTTCGCGTACTTCTACAACTCGATCGCGTTCAACCCGGTCGACACCGCCGACAACATGAAGAAGTACGGCGGCTTCATCCCGGGCATCCGCCCGGGGCGGCCCACCGCGGAGTACCTCGACCACATCCTCACCAGGATCACGCTTCCCGGGGCGCTGTTCCTGGCCGCGGTCGCGATCCTGCCCTTCATCGCGCTGTCGGCCGGTGACATCCAGCAGTTCCCCTTCGGCGGCACCGCGATCCTGATCACCGTGGGCGTCGGGCTCGAGACGATGAAACAGATCGAGTCGCAGCTCCTCATGCGCAACTACGAGGGGTTCCTCCGGTGATCGAGCGGGCTCGGTAGGCGCCATGCGACTGGTTCTGCTCGGGCCGCCCGGTGCCGGCAAGGGCACGCAGGCGGTCCGGCTCGCCGAGCATTTCAGCTGCCCGGCCGTGGCAACCGGTGACATCTTCCGGTCGCACGTGGCCAACGGCACGCCGCTCGGCCGCCTGGCCCAGGAGTACCTGGACCTGGGCGACCTCGTTCCGGACGAGGTCGTCATCGAGATGGTGATGGAGCGCCTGTCCGCGTCCGACTGCGACAACGGCTTCGTGCTCGACGGCTTCCCGCGGACGGTCACCCAGGCGCAGGCGCTGGACGCCAAGCTGGCCGCCGCCCAGGTCCCGCTGGACGCGGCCCTGTTCTTCGAGATCCGCGAGGACGAGCTGTTCAGGCGCCTGGCCGGGCGCTCGGCCACGCTGCACCGCTCCGACGACACCGAGCAGACGATCCGTCACCGGCTCGAGGTCTTCGCCATCAAGACCCGTCCCCTGATCGACTACTACGAGCGGCTCGGGCTGCTGCTGCGGGTGGACGCGATCGGCGAGATCGACGACGTCACCAAGCGGATCCTGGAAGGGCTCGACCAGAGGTCGACATGATCATCCGAAAATCCCCACAAGAGATCGACCGGATGCGCAGGGCGGGCCGGCTGGTCGGCCACACCCTGACGGTGGTCTCGGAGGCGGCCGAGCCGGGCGTGTCCCTGTTCGAGCTGGACAAGCTGGCCGAGCGGACCATCCGTGCGGCGGGCGCGATCCCGTCCTTCCTCGGCTACCACGGCTTCCCGGCCACGCTCTGCCTGTCGCCCAACGACGTCGTCGTGCACGGCATCCCCAGCGGCTATGTGCTGCGGGAGGGCGACATCCTGTCGATCGACTGCGGCGCGATCGTCGAGGCATATCACGGCGACGCGGCCGTCACCGTCCCGATCGGCCGGGTCGACGAGGCGGCCATGCGGCTGATCGCCACCACCGAGCGCGCCATGTGGGCCGGGATCGCCCAGGTGCGCGCGGGTAACCGGCTCTCCGACATCGGCCACGCGGTCGAGCAGGTGGCTGCCGTCGGTGGCTACGGCGTGGTCCGCGAGTACGTCGGCCACGGCATCGGCACCGCCATGCACGAGGAGCCGCAGGTGCCCAACTACGGCCGGCCAGGCCGCGGCATCCGGCTGGACGTCGGCCTGGCGCTGGCCATCGAGCCGATGCTCAACGAGGGTGGCCCGGACACCGGGGTGCTCGACGACGGCTGGACGGTCGTGACCAGGGACGGCCGGCGCTCGGCCCACTTCGAGCACACCGTGGCCATCACCGCCGCGGGTCCCGAGGTGCTCACCCTGCTCGACGGCGCCAGCCAGGAGGAGTGGCTCATGCCGACCCCGGAGAGCGACTGGCCGGCCGGCGCCGGATCCCGATGAGCGCCCGGCCGACCTGTCATGTTGCTCCATGGCTGCTGACCTTGGTATCTTTTGGAGCCGGCCCTGGCTTCTCGCCTGGGCTCTGCGTCGTGGAGTCTTCGCGACGCGACTTCGTTCCAACGAGCATCCCGCGCACGCTGATGCGCCGCCGTGCTCGCCATGACGAGCTGAAGGGAAGAGCTTGCCGAAGAAGGATGGCGCAATCGAGGTCGAGGGGACCGTTGTCGAGCCCCTCCCGAACGCGATGTTCCGGGTGGAGCTGTCCAATGGACACAAGGTCCTCGCGCACATCTCCGGGAAGATGCGCATGCACTACATCCGCATCCTCCCGGGCGACCGCGTCGTCGTCGAGCTCTCTCCCTACGACCTCAACCGAGGCCGGATCACCTATCGCTACAAGTAGGAAGTCGAAATGAAAGTCAAACCGTCGGTCAAGAGGATCTGCGAGAAGTGCAAGACCATCCGGCGTCACGGCGTCGTCATGGTGATCTGCTCCAACCCTCGTCACAAGCAGCGGCAGGGCTGATGACCGCCGCCCGGAGGTAGCAAGGTATGGCACGCATCGCCGGCGTCGACATTCCTCGCGAGAAGCGGGTGGAGATCGCCCTCACCTACGTTTTCGGTATCGGCCACTCCCGCGCGCTGGACACGCTGAAGGGCACTCGCATCAACCCCGACACGCGCGTCCGGGACCTGTCCGACGACGAGGTCGCACGGCTGCGCGAATGGATCGACTCGCACTTCCGTGTCGAGGGCGACCTGCGCCGCGAGGTGGCGCAGGACATCAAGCGGAAGATCGAGATCGGCTGCTACCAGGGTATCCGCCACCGTCGCGGGCTCCCGGTCCGGGGCCAGCGCACGCACACCAACGCGCGTACCCGCAAGGGCCCGAAGAAGACCGTGGCCGGCAAGAAGAAGGCGACCAAGAAGTAGAAGCACAGGCAGAAGCCAGGAGGCGCTAGGTGGCGAAGAGCAAGGCTGGGGCCAAGAAGCCGCGGCGGCGCGAGAAGAAGAACATCGCGCATGCCCACGCCCACATCAAGTCGAGCTTCAACAACACGCTGGTGACGATCACCGATCCACAGGGCAACACGATCGCGTGGGCGTCCGCCGGCAACGTGGGCTTCAAGGGCTCGCGCAAGTCGACTCCGTTCGCAGCGCAGCTCGCCGCTGAGCAGGCGGCGCGGCGCGCGCAGGAGCACGGCGTGCGCAAGGTCGACGTCTTCGTCAAGGGCCCGGGATCCGGCCGCGAGACCGCGATCCGGTCCCTGCAGGCCACCGGCCTCGAGATCCAGGGCATCCAGGACGTCACCCCGGTGCCCCACAACGGCTGCCGCCCGCCCAAGCGCCGCCGGGTCTGAACCGGACGCCGGTCACGAGATCGTTGAGAGGGGAGAGAAGAACCCGAATTGGCACGCTATACAGGTCCTGACTGCAAGCTCTGCCGGAGGGAGAAGACCAAGCTCTTCCTCAAGGGCTCCAAGTGCGAGAGCCCCAAATGCCCGGTGGAACGGCGCCCCTACCCGCCCGGTGAGCACGGGCGCGGGCGGGCCAAGGAATCCGAGTACCTCCTGCAGCTCCGCGAGAAGCAGAAGGCGCGGCGCATCTACGGGGTGCTCGAGAAGCAGTTCCACGGCTATTACCAGGAGGCCGCCCGGCGCAAGGGCGTCACGGGCGAGGCCCTCCTGCAGCTCCTGGAGATCCGCCTGGACAACGTGGTGTACCGCGCGGGCTTCGGCCGCTCGCGCGACCACGCGCGCCAGCTCGTGCGCCACCGCCACGTGACGGTGAACGGCCGCCTCGTGGACATCCCCTCCTACGCCGTGAAGCCGGGCGACGTCGTCCAGGTGAAAGAGGACATGCGGGGCAACCTGCACGTTCACGAGTCGATCCAGCTCCAGACGGGCCGGCCGATGCCGCCGTGGCTCGACTGGAACGCCGGCGAGGCGAAGGTGACGATCCTGAACCTTCCCGCGCGTGACCAGATCGAGGTCGGTGTCCAGGAGCAACTGATTATTGAGCTGTACTCCAGATAGGCAATTGAGGTCTCCCCGAGTCATATAGCGGGCCGGGGAGGCGGAGGTGAAGAACGAACATGGAGATCTCGCGTCCACACATCGAGACGCAACCACTGGCCGACAACCGCTCGCGGTTCGTCATCGAGCCGCTCGAGCCGGGCTTCGGCTACACCCTCGGCAACTCGCTGCGACGCACGCTGCTGTCGTCCATCCCGGGCGCGGCGGTCACGTCGATCAAGATCGACGGCGTCCTGCACGAGTTCTCGACCGTCCCTGGCATCAAGGACGACGTCACCGACGTCATCCTCAACGTCAAGGAGCTGCGGCTCCGGTCGGAGACCAACGAGCCGGCCACGATGTTCCTGCGCGCCACCGGCCCGGGCGAGGTGACCGCGGCCGACATCGTGCCCCCCGCCGACATCGACGTGATCAACCCCGAGCTGCACATCGCCACGCTGAACACCAAGGCGAAGCTCGAGATGGAGCTGCGGGTCGAGAAGGGCCGCGGCTACCGGCCGGCCGAGCGCAACAAGTCGGCCTCCGACGAGATCGGCCGCGTCCCGATCGACTCGATCTTCTCACCGGTGCGCCGGGTCAGCTACTCGGTCGAGGCGACCCGCTCGGGTGAGATGACCAACTACGACCGGCTGATCCTCGACGTCGAGACGGACGGGTCGCTGAGCCCCCAGGACGCGCTGGCGTCCGCCGGCGGCACCCTGCGAGAGCTGGTGAGCCTCTTCGCCGACCTCACCGGCGGCGGCGAGGGCCTGCAGCTCGGCCCCGCCGAGCAGCAGGGCCCGCTCGGGGCCAACCTGGACACCCCGATCGAGGAGCTCGACCTCTCGGTGCGCTCCTACAACTGCCTGAAGCGCGAGGGCATCACCACCGTGGGAGAGCTGGTGACCAAGTCCGAGGCCGACCTGCTCGACATCCGCAACTTCGGCGCCAAGTCCATCGACGAGGTCCGCGAGAAGCTGCACGAGCTCGGCCTGTCGCTGCGCGAGGAATAAAGGAGACATCGCAAATGCCGACCCCGACGAAGGGGCCTCGCCTGGGCGGGTCGCCGAGCCACGAGCGGATGATCATCGCCAACCTGGCCCGGTCGCTGTTCATCGAAGGGCGCATCCGCACCACCGAGGCCAAGGCCAAGCGCCTCCGCCCGCAGGCGGAGCGCCTGATCACCTTCGCCAAGCGCGGCGACCTCGCCAGCCGCCGCCACGTCCTCACCGTGGTGCGCGACAAGGCCGTGGTCCACAAGCTGTTCGCCGAGATCGCGCCACGCTTCGCGGACCGGCCCGGCGGCTACACCCGCATCCTCAAGCTGGGCCCGCGTCCCGGTGACTCCGCGCCGATGGCCCTGATCGAGCTGGTCGACCAGGGCGAGCCCGTTGAGCGGCCGGAGGCCGCCGGGGAGGGCGGCGAGCGGCGCCGCCGGTTCGGCCGCGGCCGCAGCGCCGCGCGGGCCGGCGCCGCGCCAGAGGGCGCCAACCGTGCCGCGCGACGGGCCGCCGCCCGGGGCCGCGGTCCCGCCGCCCCGGAGGTGGCCGAGGCCGCCGAGGCGGAGGCCGAGGACCAGGAGCTCGAGGCCGAGGAGCCGCGTCCGGACGTGCCCACCGACGCCGAGATCGAGGCCGGCGCCGCCGTCCGCGGTGACGAGGACGAGGAGGCCGAAGCCGAGGCGGAGGACGAGGACGAGGTCGAGGTCGCCGCCGAGGAGGGCCGGGCAGCCGAGGCGGAGGCCGAGGCGCCCCTGGACGCCGCGGCCGAGGACGAAGAGGACGAAGAGGACGAAGAGGACGAGCCCAAGGGCAGGAAGAAGTAGCGCCTGACAGATGACCGAGCCCGCCACGCGGCGGCTGCGCTTGGTGCTCGCCTACGACGGCCGCCCCTTCTCCGGCTTCGCCCGCCAGCGCGACCGCCGTACGGTCCAGGACGAGCTGGAGGCCGCCCTCGCCCGCTTGGCGGGCGCCCCGGTGACGGTCGTGTGCGCCGGTCGCACCGATGCCGGCGTCCACGCCCGCGGCCAGGTGGTCCACACCGACCTGCCGGCCCGCCTCGACCCCGAGCGGGTGCGGCGGGTGCTCAACGCGGCGCTCGGCCCGGTCATCGTGGTGCGCGAGGCGGCCTGGGCGCCCGCGGAGTTCGATGCCCGCTTCTCCGCCCGGCGGCGCACCTATGTCTACCGGGTCGACGACTCCGGCCATCCCGATCCGCTCAGCCGCGGCTTCGTCCTGAGCTGGCCGCGGCCGCTCGACCTCGAGCGGATGCGTGCCGCGGCCGCACCGCTGCTCGGTGAGCACGACTTCGCCGCCTTCTGCCGCCGGCGCGGGGAGTCCAGCACCCGGCGGCGGCTGCGCTCGACCGGGGTGCGCCGCGTGCGCGGCGTGGTCGAGATCCGCCTGGTGGCCGACGCCTTCTGCTGGCAGATGGTGCGCAGCATCGTCGGCCACCTGCTGGCGGTGGGCGACGGTCGCCGCCCTCCCGCCTCGACCGCCGCCGTGCTCGCCGGCCGCGACCGGGCCGCCGTCGGCAACCTCGCCCCGCCGCACGCCCTGGTCCTCGAGTCGGTCACCTACCCGAAGACCGCGGGGGGCTCAGGCCCCCGCATACCCCCCGTCCTGCCACCGGAGTTGACCGAAAGCGCAGGTGACCGCTAGCCTTGACATTCGGCGTGACAGAGCGCCGGTCGCGCTGTCAGCCACCACTCCTCACCGAGGCGGCCTGGCCCCTCGATTTGCTCGCCAATGGAGTTGCCCGCATGCCCCTTGCAACGCAGCGCACGTTCTCGCCGCGCCCGCAGGACATCAGTCGCGACTGGCACCTCGTCGACGCCGACGGCCAGACCCTCGGCCGTCTCGCCGCCAGGGTCGCAGCGATCCTGCGCGGCAAGCACAAGCCGATCTTCGCCCCGCATGTCGACACCGGCGACCACGTTGTCATCGTGAACGCCGCCAAGGTGCGCCTCACCGGCAAGAAGCGGGAGCAGAAGCGCTATTACCGCCACTCCGGCTACCCCGGCGGCCTCAAGACGGTCCCCTACACCGTGCTGCTCTCCGAGCGCCCTTCGCGGGCGGTGGAGAAGGCCGTGAGGGGGATGCTGCCGCACAACCGGCTCGGCCGGCAGATGATCAGGAAGCTCAAGGTGTACGACGGCCCGACCCACCCGCACGCCGCCCAGGGGCCCAAGCCTCTGGACCTCGGCCCGGACTCGGGCGCCAAGCAAGAATAGGAGGATCCAGTTGGCTGCTCCCGCGGAGCTCGCCCGAGGCACCGGCCGGCGCAAGGAAGCGGTGGCCCGGGTCCGGTTGATCGAGGGCACCGGGACGTTCAAGCTGAACGACCGGCCGCTCGACGACTACTTCCCCAACCCGACCCATCGCCGGATGATCACCGAGCCGCTGCGGGTCACCAACACGCTCGAGCGCTACGACGTCGTCGCCAGCCTCGACGGCGGTGGCATCTCCGGGCAGGCGGGCGCGCTGCGCCACGGCATCGCCCGGGCGCTGGTGGAGCTGGACGTGGAGATGCGTCCCGAGCTGAAGAAGCGCGGCTTCCTCACGCGCGACTCGCGTGTGGTCGAGCGCAAGAAGTACGGGCTCAAGAAGGCCCGCAAGGCGCCGCAGTACTCGAAGCGCTGAGCGAGCCGGCACCGCACTTCATTGCCAAGGCTCTTCGGAACCGACGGGGTACGCGGGCTCGCGAACGCCGAGCTGACGCCTGAGCTGGCGCTGGCGCTGGGCCGGGCCGCCGTCGGCGCGCTCGATGACGAGCGGCCCGGCCGCCCGCTCGTCATCGTCGGGCGCGACCCGCGCGCCTCGGGGCAGCTGCTCGAGAGCGCCCTGGTGGCCGGCATCCTGAGCGCCGGCGGCGACGCCGTGCTCGCCGGCATCCTGCCGACCCCGGCGATCGCCTTCCTGACCAGGCACTACCATGCCTGGGCCGGAGCGATGATCTCGGCCTCCCACAACGCCATGCCGGACAACGGCATCAAGTTCTTCGGGTCCGAGGGCTTCAAGCTCCCCGACGCGCTCGAGGACCGCATCGAGGCCGCGCTCTCCCTGGACGACCAGGGCGCGCCGCGCCCGGTCGGGGCCGAGGTCGGCAGCGCCCGAATGGCGCGGGACGCGGCCGAGGCCTACCTCGACCACCTGCTCGAGGGGATCCCGGACCTCGGTGGGCTCGAGGTGGTCGTCGACTGCGCCAACGGCGCCGCCGCCACGGTCGCGCCCGAGGCCTACCGCCGGGCCGGCGCGCGGGTCAGCGCCATCGCCGCCGACCCGGACGGGCGCAACATCAACCACGGCTGCGGCTCCAACCACCCGGAGGCGGTCCGGGAGGCGGTCGTCCGCCAAGGCGCGGCGGTCGGCCTGGCCCACGACGGCGACGCCGACCGCCTGATCGCGGTCGACGAGCGCGGCGAGCTGATCGACGGGGACGTGATCCTCGCCATCGCCGCCCTTGACGAGCGCGAGCGGGGTGGCCTGCCGACCGGGACCGTGGTCACCACGGTCATGACCAACCTGGGCTTCCGTCGCGCCATGGCCGAGCGCGGCATCGAGGTGGTGCAGGCCGCCGTTGGCGACCGCTACGTGCTCGAGACCATGCGGGCCGGCGGGCACACCCTCGGCGGCGAGCAGTCCGGGCACATCATCTTCCTCGACCGCGCCACCACCGGCGACGGCATCCTCACCGGGCTGCGGCTGCTGGGCATCGTGGCGCGCAGCGGGCGGCCGCTCTCGGAGCTGGCGCAGGTCATGCTGCGGCTGCCGCAGGTGCTGGTCAACGTGCGCGTCGCCGCGCGGGAGCGGCTGCGGGCGAGCGAGGCCACCTGGCGCACGGTCGGTGAGGAGGAGGGCCGGCTGGGGCAGCGGGGCCGGGTGCTGGTGCGCGCCTCCGGGACGGAGCCGCTGGTGCGGGTCATGGTCGAGGCGGAGAGCGTCGGTGAGGCGCGGGACGTGGCGCGGCGCATCGCCGCGGTGATCGAGCGCGAGCTCGGCTGACCCGGAGCCGCCACCCCGGCCACAGCATGGCTGGCGCGGGCGCCTGATACGATTGATCCTCGGCTGCGCCGGATCGCCGCGGATGGGCGTGGGAAGCGCGGCGCGGCTGCCCCATCGACAGGCCGCACCGCCTGGAGCATCACAATCGAGTTGCCATGAGATCGTATGATATCGATCCCGAGCAGTCGGTCAGCATCGTCGCGATCTTCCTGTTCATCGACGCTGCCTTCACCGGCTTCCCGCTGCTGAGCAGCCTGGTGCGTGGCGGTACCTTCCCGCTGCTCGGGGTCGCGCTGGTCGCGGCGCTGATCGCGGGCGGGGTCGGGCTGCTCAAGGGGGAGCGCTGGGGCTGGTACGTGTCCCTCGGGGCGATCGGCTTCCGTGCCCTGCTGGACCTGTTCGGCTTCAGCCTGCTCGGGCTGCTGATCGACGCCCTGGTGATCTTCCTGCTGACCCGGCCCTCGCTGCGGGCCAGGTTCGGCGTGCGATGATCGTCGGGGTCGGCGTGGACGTGGTCGAGATCGCCCGCGTCGCGCGGGCCCTCGAGCGGCACGCCCGCTTCGGTGCGCGGGTGTACACCGAGGCCGAGCGAAAGGCGTCCGCGGGACGGGGCGTCGGCGCGGCCGCATACCTGGCCAGGCGCTGGGCCGCCAAGGAGGCGGTGTCCAAGGCGCTCGGGGTGGGCTTCTCGGGTTTCTCCTATACCGACATCGAGGTCGTCAACCTGCGCTCGGGCGCGCCGACCGTGGCGCTGCGCGGCGAGCTCGGGGAGTGGGCGCGCCAGCTCGGCGTGGTCCGCTGGCACCTGTCGCTGTCGGACACCGCCGAGCTGGCCTTCGCCACCGCCGTGGCGGAGGGGCCAGAGGTGCTGCCCCCGCCGCCGCCCGGCCCACCCCCATGGGTGCGCCGGCGGCTGGAGGCGACCGGGCCGTGAAGCCGCTGGCCGAGGTGGCCACGATTCAGGCGGCGGACGCCGAGGCCGCCGCGGCCGGCATCCCGGTGCCGGTGCTGATGGGGCGGGCCGGCGCGGCGGTCGCGCGGGCGGCGGCCGAGCTGCTCGGCGGGGTCGCCGGGCGGCGGGTGGTGGCGCTCGCCGGCAGGGGCAACAACGGCGGCGACGCGCTGGAGGCGCTCGCGCGTCTCGCCCGCCGCGGCGCCGGCGCCGAGGCGTTGCTCAGCAGCGAGCCCGACAGTCTCGGCGAGGAGGCGCGGCGCTGCGCCGCGCTGGTGCGGGCGGCCGGTGGCCGCGTGCGCACCTTCGAGGCCGACCTGGCCGGCCGCCTGCTGGAGCGCGCCGACGTGGTGCTGGACGGCCTGCTCGGGACCGGGTCGTCGGGCGCGCCGCGGGGCCTCGCGGCGCGGGCCATCGCCGCCGCCAACGCCTGCCCGGCCCCGGTGGTGGCCGTCGACATCCCCTCCGGAGTGGACGGCTCCACCGGCGAGGTCCCCGCGGAGGCGATCCGCGCCGCGCTCACCGTGACCTTCCAGGCGGTCAAGCCCGGCCACGTGCTGTGGCCCGGCAGCGACCACGCCGGCCGCCTCCGGGTGGCCGACATCGGCCTGCCGCTGGCGCCCGCCCCCTGGGGCGTCAGCGAGGCCGCCGACCTGGTCGAGCTGGTCCCGGTGCCGCGCGACGAGACGCACAAGCGCTCCCGCGGGGTGCTCCTGGCCGTCGGCGGCCACGCGGGCATGGCCGGGGCGCCGACCCTCATGGGCCGCGGCGCGCGCAGGTCCGGCGCGGGCCTGCTGGTCGTTGCGGTGCCGGCCGGGATCGCCGCGCGGGTCGGCACCGCCGTGCCCGAGGCGCTCACCGTGGCCCTGCCCGAGGCCGACGGCGGCATCACGGCCGCCGCGGTCGACGCCTGCAAGCGCTGGCTGGACGAGGCGTCCGCGCTCGCCGTCGGGCCTGGGCTCGGCCGCGCGCAGGGCACCCAGGAGGCGGTGCGCGGGCTGCTGGCCAGCTACGCCGGCCCGGTCGTGGTCGACGCCGACGGCCTGTTCGCGCTCGGCACCGGCGAGGCGCTGGCCGACCGCAGGGCGCCAACGCTGCTCACCCCGCACGCGGGCGAGTTCGCGCGACTGGCGCCGGACGCGGAGGGCACGCGGCTGCACCGCGCCGCCGGGCGCGCCCGCCGCTGGGGGGCGACCGTGCTGCTCAAGGGCAGCCACACCGTGATCGCCGAGCCCGGCGGGCGCTTGGCGGTGAACCCCACCGGCGTGCCGGCGCTGGCCTCCGGCGGCACCGGCGACGTGCTCACCGGCGTGACCGGCGCGCTGCTGGCGCAGGGGCTCGAGCCGTTCGACGCCGCGCGCCTGGCCGCCTGGGTCCACGGCCGCGCCGGCGCGCTCGCCGTGCGGGCGCTCGGCCCGGTCTCGGTCGCCGCCGGCGACGTGGCCGAGCACCTTGCCGGCGCCTTCCGCGAGTTGCTCGAGGCCCCGGGAGCCGGGCGTTGAGCGGGACGCCGCGACCCTGGCCGGGGCTGCGGCCGGCCTGGATCGAGATCGACCTGGACGCGATCGGCGCCAACGCCCGCACGCTGGTCGCCGAGGTCGCCCCGGCACGCCTGATGGCAGTGGTCAAAGCCGACGGCTACGGCCACGGCGCGGTGCCGGTGGCGCGCGCCGCGGTGGGCGCCGGCATCTCCTGGCTCGGGGTGGCGCTGGTGGAGGAGGCGCTCGCCCTGCGCCAGGCCGGCCTGTCCACGCCGATCCTGGTCCTCTCCGAGCCGCACCCCGCCGCGGCCGACGCCTGCGCCGAGCACCGCATCGCGGTGACGCTGTGCACGGAGGCCGGCGTGCGGGTGTACGGCAGGGCCGGGCGCGCGGCGGCCCGCCCGCTGGCCGCCCACCTGAAGGTCGACACCGGCATGCACCGCCAGGGCTGCCTCCCCGGCGACCTCCCGGAGCTGGTCAAGCTCGCCCTCGCCGAGCCTGGCCTGGAGGTCGAGGGCCTGTGGAGCCATTTCGCCGTGGCCGACGAGCCGGACAGGTCCGCGACCACCGACCGCCAGCTCGAGGCGTTCACCGAGGCGCTCGCCGTTGCCGGGGAAGCCGGCCTCGAGCCCCGCTGGCGGCATCTGGCCAACAGCGCCGGGGCCACCCTGCGCGACGACGCCCGCTTCGACCTCGTCCGCGCCGGCATCGAGCTGTACGGGCTGCCCCCCGCCCCTGCCCTGGCGAGCGCGGTCCAGCAGCGGCTGCGGCCTGCGCTGGCCCTGCGTGCGGCGGTCACGGCGGTGCGCACCGTCGAGGCGGGTGAGCGGGTCTCCTACGGGCACCGCTGGGCCGCCGCGCGCCGCGGCCGCATCGCCACGCTCCCGCTCGGCTACGCCGACGGGGTGCGCCGCGCGCTCTCCGGGCGGATCCGCGTGCGCCTGCGCGAGCGAGATTTCTCCCAGGTCGGCACTATCACCATGGATCAGCTCATGGTGGACGTCGGCGAGATGCCGATCGAGGTGGGGGAGGTGGCCACCCTGCTGGGAGACCCGGCCCGCGGGGAGCCGGGGGCGGCGGAGTGGGCGCTCGCCCTCGGCTCGATCGACTACGAGGTGACCTGCGGCCTGTCGCCGCGGCTGCCCCGGGTGCATTACCACGGCAGCCATTCCGACCAGACCGGCCGGCGCATGCTGACCGGGGAGGCGCTCGCGTAATGCCGGCCAGAGGCAAGAAAGCGGTCAAGAAGAAATTGGTCAAGAAGCCGTCGCTGACGGCCCGGGGGATCGGGCTGGCGGCGGGCGGCGTGGTGCTCGGGCTCGGCGCGGGGCTGGCGATCGAGCGGGCGCTGGTGGGGCACGACCGCAAGCGCGAGGACCCCGAGGCGGACGAGCCGTTCGGCCGGCTGCGTGGCACCCGCGCCTCGCTCGCCAGCTCCGACGGCACCAGGCTGCACGTCGAGGAGCTCGGGTCCGGGCCCTGCCTGGTGTTCTCGCACGGCTTCTCGCTCACCCAGGACGCATGGCACTACCAGCGGCGCGACCTGCCGGAGGAGTTCCGCTGCGTCTTCTTCGACCAGCGCGGTCACGGCCGCTCCGGCCGGCCGCGCCACGACGACTACTCGCTGGCCGCGCTCGCCCGCGACCTGCGGGCGGTGATCGACTGGACCGGCGAGCGGCGCGTGGTGGTGATCGCCCACTCCATGGCCGGCATGGCTGCGCTGCAGTTCGCCGCGCTCTTCCCCGAGGAGCTGGGCCGGCGTGTGGCCGGCATGGTGCTGGTCGGCTCCACCTACATGGACGCCGTGCGCGGCATGACCGCCTCGCTCACCTCCAGGAGCGCGGCGCAGCTCCACCGGGCGGTCATCACCGCCAGCTTCCGCTTCATCGGCCAGGACCCGATGCGGGCCCAGCAGCTCCGCCGCCGCGGCAGCGACTTCGGCTACCTCGGCACCCGGCTGTTCGGCTTCGGCTCGAACCCGTCGCCGAGCCAGGTCGCCTTCACCGACCGCATGCTGGCGAGCACGGATATCGAGGTGTGGGCCAAGGTCTTCCCGAGCCTGGTCAACTTCGACCACTCCGATGTCCTCGAGCACGTGGACGTGCCGACCCTGGTCGTGGTGGGCGACAAGGACCGCCTCACCCCGCCGGCGTCCGCGCGCCACATCGCCTCCAAGATCAAGGGCGCCCGCCTGCTGGTGCTCGAGGACGCCGGTCACATGGCCTTCGTCGAGGAGCACGAGGTGTTCGACGCCGAGCTGGCCGCCTTCGCCCGCGATGTCCTCGGCAGGCGATCGCGGCGGGGGGCGCGGCCGCGCCGCGGCGGGGGCGGCCTGGCCGCGGCCGGCGGCGTGGCAGGCTCCGGCCGCGACGAGACCCGGCGGGCCCGGTAACCATGGCGCTCGGCGTCGACGACCTCGCGGTTGGGCACTGGACCGACCCGGTGGGTCTCACCGGCTGCACCGTGGTGATCCCCCCGCCCGGCAACGTCGCGTCGGTGGCCGTGCGCGGGGGCGGCCCCGGGACCAGGGAGACCGACCTGCTGCAGCCGCAGGCGCACGTGGAGTCGGTGTCCGCCGTGCTGCTCACCGGCGGCAGCGCCTTCGGGCTGTCGGCGGCGCAGGGCGTGGTCGACTGGTGCGAGCGCTCCGGGATCGGCTACGACCGCTTCGGTGGTGTGATCCCGATCGTCCCCGCGGCCGTGCTCTTCGACCTCGCCGTGGGCGACTGGCGCGCCCGCCCCGGACCGGCCGAGGGCGAGGCCGCCTGCGCCGCCGCCGGCGCCGAGGACGGCCCCATGGGCAACGTCGGCGCCGGCACGGGCGCGACCGTCGGCAAGGCCGCCGGACCGGCCTCCATGATGAAGGGCGGCCTCGGCTACGCGGTCCACAGCCTCGGGCCGGTCACGGTCGGGGCCATCGCCGCGGTCAACGCCGGCGGCGACGTGGTCGACGAGGACGGCACGGTGCTGGCCGGCGCGCGCGTGCCCGGCGGTGCGGCCGCGGCGCTGCGCGCCAGGCTGGCAGGGCCAGGGACTGCCCATGAGGCGGTCCTGTCCGAGCCGGTCCCTCCCGGCGGCAGCACCACCCTCGGCCTGGTCGCCACCAACGCCGCACTGACCAAGACCGAGGCGTACCGGGTGGCGATGCAGGCCCACGACGGCATGGCCAGGGCCGTCCGTCCGGTGCACACGAGCTACGACGGCGACACCGTGTTCACGCTGGCGGTGCCGCGGGTCAGCGCCTCCATGGACCTGGTGGCGTTCCTCGCCGAGGAGGCCCTGGCCGCCGCGATCAGGGCCGGTGTCCGGGCCGCCACGGCGGTGGCCGGCATCCCGGCCTGGTCGGGAGCGGGTGGTAGCCTTCCACCGTGAGGAGGTCATCGCCGCCGCCAGTCAGCCTGCTCCCAGTCGGAGGGTGTGAACGTGCCGCTCTATGAGTACAGATGTGCCGAATGCGAGCATGAGTTTGAAACGCTCGTGCCCGCCGGGCGCGCCGATCAGGCCACCTGCCCGTCGTGCGGGACGGACGAGGTCCGCCGCCTGCTGAGCCTGTTCGCCGCGCCGCGCGGCGCCGGTCAGGTCGGCGGGGCGTCCGCGTGGAGCGCCTCCGGCAGCGCGGTCGGCGGCGACGGCGCCGCCGCCCCCCCCGGCGGCTGCTGCGGCGGCGCCTGCGGGCACTGCTGATGGCGCAGCAGACCGGCGAGCTCGCGCAGCTCGCCGCCAGCGCCGCCACGTGCACCCGTTGCAGCCTGCACAAGGGCCGCACCCAGGTGGTCTTCGGCGACGGCAACCCGCACGCCGAGCTGATGTTCGTCGGCGAGGCCCCCGGCTTCCACGAGGACCGGCAGGGCCTGCCCTTCGTCGGTCCCTCCGGCCAGCTGCTCAACCGCCTGCTGGCCGGCATCGGCCTGCGCCGCGAGGACGTCTATATCTGCAACGTCGTCCGCTGTCACCCTCCGGGCAACCGGGACCCGCACCCGGACGAGATCGCCGCCTGCCGCGACTGGCTCGACGGGACGATCCGGCTGATCGACCCCAAGGTCGTGGTCACGCTGGGCAACTTCGCGGCCAGGACGCTGCTCGAGACCGCCACCGGGATCACCCGGCTGCGCGGGCGCACCTACCCGTTCCAGGACCGGGTGCTGCTGCCGACCTTCCACCCCGCCGCGGCGCTGCGGGCCGACACCAGCGGCCGCGGCGAGAACCGCACGCTCAAGGGGATGGAGGAGGACTTCCAGACCCTGCGGCAACTGCTCCAGGAACGGCGCCCGGAGCCGCTGCAGGCGGCCCACCCGGAGCCCTCCCACCCGGAGCCCTCCCACCCGGAGCCGGTGCGGCCCTCGGTCCCGGAAGCGCCCGAGGCGAGGCCGGACGGCGAGCAGCTCGGCCTCTTCTGATCATGGGTGGCGGGCTCGACGCGCTGGTGCTCGAGGCGGCCGACGAGGCCACCACCAAGGCGATCGCCGCCGCCCTCGCCGGCCTGCTGGAGCCCGGCGACGTGGTGGGCCTGACCGGCGACCTCGGCGCCGGCAAGACCCGCTTCGTCCAGGGCGCCGCCGCCGCGCTCGAGGTCGAGGAGCCGGTGGTCTCGCCGACCTTCATGCTCGTGCGCTCCTACGACGGCCGCGTCCCCGTCCATCACGTCGACGCCTACCGGCTGCGCGGCGCGGCGGAGCTCGAGGACCTCGGGCTCGAGGAGGTGCTGCCGGCCGACGCCGTGGCCTTCGTCGAGTGGGCCGACCGGGTCGCCGACGCGCTGCCGAGCTGGCTCGAGCTCGCCCTCCACACCCGCCCCGACGAGGTGCGCGAGATCCGCCTGCGGGCCCACGGCGCCGCCTGGTCGGCGCGCCTCGCACAGGTCCTGGCCGTCCTCGGGCGCTTCCGTGCGGCGACCCCTGAGAGAAGCTAGCGGCGCTGGTGCCCGCATGGCGTCAGCGCGCCGGTGAGCCCCGCCCGGCCCTCATGAGCCGGTCGCGCAGGCGCTCGTCGGTGGCCGCGTCGATCGCCGTCCAGGCCATGGCGATGGCGCCGTCGAGCACCGCCCTGTCGCCCGCCTGGGTCACGCAGTGCGCGGTGAACTCGGGCTGGTGGTTCACGGCGGGCAGCGAGTCGATCGCGATCGAGGGGTGGATCGAGGGCAGCGCGAGCGAGACGTTGCCCATGTCGGTCGAGCCGGCCACCCGCTCCAGCTCGCGGGCTTCCAGGAAGCGCCGGCCGAGCGCCTCGGCGTTGCGGCGGTACGCGGCCGCCAGGCCGGCGTCGTGGTGCATCTCGGCGTAGGGCGGATGGTCCGGGCTGAGCTCCAGCTCCGCACCGGTCGCGAGCGCTCCGGCCTCGAAGCAGCGCCGCACCTTCGCCTCCACCTCCTCGAGCTCGTCGAGGTCGTGGGCGCGCACCAGCCAGGTGCCCTCGGTGCGGGCGGGCACCACGTTGGGCGCGTCGCCGCCCTTGGTCACGATGCCGTGGACCCGATCGGTCGGGCGCAGGTGCTGGCGGAGCAGACCGATCGCTGTCTGGGCGACGACCATCGCGTCGGCCGCGTTGACGCCGAGCTCGGGGAAGCCCGCGGCGTGCGCCGCCTTGCCCAGGTAGCGGACGTTGAGCTGGTCGACGGCGATGATCGGCAGCTCGACCACGTCGAGGGGATGCGGGTGCACCATCATGGCGGCGTGGGCGCCGGCGAAGGCGCCCCTGCCGAGCAGGATGATCTTGCCGCCGACGCTCTCCTCGGCCGGCGTGCCCAGCACCGTGACCTCGAGGCCGACGGCGTCGGCGACCGCGGCCAGGCCGATGCCCGCCCCGGCGGCCATGGCCGCGATGATGTTGTGGCCGCAGGCGTGCCCGATGGCCGGCAGGGCGTCGTACTCGGCGCAGACGACCATCCGCAGCGGCCCTGGGCCGCTGCGCGCGGCGAACGCGGTCGGCAGGCCCCCGACCCCCGGCTCGACCGCGAACCCGGCCTCGGCGAGGGTCTCGCACAGCCAGGCGCACGCCCGCTCCTCCTCCATGGCCAGCTCCGGATGGGCATGGATGCGGTGGCTCAGGTCGAGCAGCCGCTCCCGGTGCTGCTCGATCCGCTCACGGGCGGCCGTCTTCGGGTCCACCGCCATTGGCTCCTCCTCGCGCCGGCGCCGATAAAGGACATGCTCGATTGTGCCGGTGCTCGGTAGGCTGGCGGCATGGCAGAAGTCCCCGAGGTGATGATCCGCGAGGCGCGGGACGGCGACTCGGCGGCCCTCATCGAGCTGATCGGCGCCTGCTACGCCGACTATCCCGGCTGCGTGCTCGACGTCGAGCGGGAGGAGTCGTGGCTGCGCGCGCCGGCCACGGCCTACGCGGGATGGCAGGGTCGCCTGTGGCTGGCCGAGCGCGCCGGCGAGGTGGTCGGGTCAGGCGGCTTCCGGCCCCGCGCCCCCGGCGTCGGCGGGGGCCACCACCTCTACGTCGCCCGCGGCGCGCGGCGGCGGGGACTGGCGACCAGGCTGCTCGGCCTGATCGAGGCGGAGGCCCGCCGCCGCGGCGCGGACCGGGTCGAGCTGTGGTCGGACACGCGCTTCACCGAAGCCCACCGCCTCTACCAGCGGCTCGACTACGTCCGCTCGCCCGACACCCGCGAGCTGGGCGACCTGAGCCGTTCGGTCGAATACCACTTCGCCAAGGCGCTCGCGGTCCCCACAGCGTGAAGCCAATCCTGGTGCCACAATACGATCTCGCAGATCGAGCAGAGGAAGAGACACCGCAGTTGTTCGTCATCGGCATCGACACCGCCACACCGGTCACCAGCGTCGCCGCCGGCTCCGAAGCGGGCGTTCTGGCGGCCATCGCCGTCCGGAACGACCGGGCGCACGCCGAGCTGCTGGTCCCCATGGTGCGCCAGGTGCTCGAGCGCGCCAGCCTCGACCAGGCCGCTCTGGCGGGGATCGCGGTCGGCACCGGGCCGGGCCTGTTCACCGGGCTTCGGGTCGGGGTCAGCTCGGCGAAGGCGCTGGCCCAGGCGTGGCGCCTGCCGATCGTGGCGGTGCCGAGCCTCGACCTGCTCGCGTTCGCCTGCCGCCACGCCCGCCGGCTGGTCTGCGCGGCGATCGACGGCCGGCGCGGCGAGCTGTTCAGCGCCAGCTACCGGCCCTCCGCGGAGGGGATCGAGCGGGTCGGCGAGCATCGCGTGCTGCGTCCGGAGGAGCTGGCGGCCGAGCTCGAGTCGCTCGGCGAGCCGGTCCTGCTGTGCGGCGAGGGCGCCCTGCGCTATGCGGGCGCCTTCGAGCGTCTCGGCGAGTCGGTGGAGCTGGCCGGCGTCGACCGCGCCGCGCCGTCGGCGGAGTCCCTGATCGAGCTCGCCCTGCCGCGACTGGAGCGCGGGGAGGTCACCCAGCCGCTCGATGTGCGTCCCCTCTACCTGCGGCGGCCCGACGTCGACCCCTCGGTCGAGCGCCGGCTGGCCGCCGAGCGCGACCAGCCGAGCCGCGGTCCCCGCGGCGCGGTCGGGGCGACACTTGCCGGAGCGTGATCGATGGCCCTCTTCCCCCCACGCAGCCACCGTCTGGACGACCCTCGCCTGCCGCTGGCGGTCGAGCTGCTGCCCATGCGGCGGCGCCACCTCCACCAGGTCCTCGAGATCGAGCGGCGGGTCTACCCGCGGCCGTGGACGATGACGCTGTTCCTGTCCGAGATCGTGCAGCGCTCCACCAGGTTCTACGTCGTCGCGCGGGCGCACCGCCGGGTGGTCGGCTACGCCGGGCTGATGGTGTTCGGCGACGAGGCGCACGTCACCAACGTCGCGGTCGACCCGGAGGCGCACCGGCGCAAGGTCGCCTCGCGCCTGCTGTTCGCCCTGATCTCGGAGGCCAGGCGCCGCGGGGCGACCGCCTGCACCCTCGAGGTCCGCGTCGCCAACCGCGCCGCCCAGGGTCTCTACCGCCAGTTCGGCTTCGCGCCGGTCGGCATCCGCAAGAACTACTATGCCGAGACCGGCGAGGACGCCCTGATCATGTGGGCTGAGGGCCTGCAGTCGGCGGAGTACGAGCTGCGCCTCGCCGAGCTGGCCCGCCGCGTCCCAGAGCCGCGGGAGGTCCACTGAGTGCTGGTGCTCGGTATCGAGACGTCCTGCGACGAGACCGGCGTCGCCGTGGTCGAGAACGGCAAGGCGCTGCGCTCGAACGTGATCGCGGACCAGCAGCTGCTGCACTCCCGCTACGGCGGGGTGGTGCCGGAGGTGGCCTCCCGCGCGCACGTCGACCTGCTGCACCCCGCGGTCGAGGAGGCCTGCGCCGCGGCCGGCGTGTCGCTCTCCGACCTCGACGCCATCGCGGTCACCATCGGACCGGGCCTGGCCGGCTCGCTGCTGGTCGGCGTGGCGGCGGCCAAGGCGTACGCGCTCGCCCTCAACCGTCCCCTGATCGGGGTGAACCACCTGGTCGCGCACGTCTACGCGGTCGTGCTCGAGCATGGCGCGCTGCCGTCGCCCGCGGTCGTCTTCGTGGTCTCGGGCGGCCACACCAGCCTGCTGGCGATGGAGGGCCAGGGCGAGTTCCGGATGCTCGGCCAGACCATCGACGACGCCGCCGGCGAGGCGTACGACAAGGTCGCGCGGATGCTCGGGCTCGGCTACCCGGGTGGCCCGGTCATCGACCGGCTCGCCCGCGATGGCGACCCGGGCGCGGTCAGCTTCCCCCGCTCGCTGATCGACGACGGCACCTACGACTTCTCGCTCTCCGGGCTGAAGACGGCCGTGCTGCGCCACGTCCGCGGCCACGAGGGCGAGCTGCGGCGGGCGGACGTCGCCGCCTCGTTCCAGGAGGCGGTGGTCGACGTCCAGGTCAGCAAGGTCCTGCGCGCGGCCCGCGAGGAGGGGCTCGACACCGTGCTGCTCGCCGGCGGGGTGGCGGCCAACTCGCGCCTGCGCGCCAGGCTGGAGCGGGAGGCCGCCGCCCGGGGGGTGCGGGTGCTGGCGCCGTCCCCGAGGTTGTGCACCGACAACGGCGCGATGGTGGCCTGCGCCGGCACCTTCGCCCTGGAGCGCGGCGAGCGGACACCGCTGGACGCCGGCGCCGACCCGAACCTCCGCATCGTGCCCGGCGTCGGCCGCAGAGCTGCGCGGCGTGCCAGGAAAGGTCTGCCCGGAGGTCAGCGGGCAGGCAGGGGAGCGCCTGCCCGCTGACCGCGCCGGCCATGGCACGGCCGGCCGCGGTCTTGACGGCGCCGGGCGAGCGTCACTACGATGCCGCTGGCACTCAATGGCCCCGAGTGCTAACATCCGCGCCGAGTGGGGGAGTCAGCTCGCCCTCTGGGCTTTGAAACAACCAGCGTAACCGTAGGTTCGTGACCCGATGCTGGCAGGGTCGAACAGGACAGGAGGAAGCGATGAGCGTCAAACTTCAGCCGCTCGAGGACCGGATCGTCGTCAAGCCGGGCGAGGGCGAGGAGATGACCGCCTCGGGCATCGTCATCCCCGACACCGCCAAGGAGAAGCCGCAGGAGGGTGAGGTCGTCGCGATCGGCCCCGGCCGCTTCGAGGACGGCAAGCGGGTGCCGCTCGACGTCAAGGCGGGCGACACGGTCATCTACTCGAAGTACGGCGGCACCGAGGTCAAGTACGGCGGTGAGGAGTACCTGATCCTGTCCGCGCGGGACGTCCTCGCCATCGTCACCAAGTAAAAGGAAGCGGAGGACCATGCCCAAGCAGTTGCTGTTCGACGCCGAGGCGCGCCGGGCGCTGGAGGCGGGCGTCGACAAGCTCGCCAACGTCGTCCGGGTCACGCTCGGCCCCAAGGGCCGCAACGTCGTCCTGGACAAGAAGTGGGGCGCGCCCACCATCACCAACGACGGCGTCACGATCGCCAAGGAGATCGAGCTCGAGGATCACTACGAGAACCTCGGAGCGCAGCTCGCCAAGGAGGTCGCGACCAAGACCAACGACGTCGCCGGCGACGGCACCACCACCGCGACCGTGCTTGCCCAGGCCCTGGTGCACGAGGGCCTGCGCAACGTGGCCGCCGGCGCCAACCCGATGGGCCTCAAGCGCGGCATCGAGAAGGCCGTCGAGGTGGTCGCGGAGAACATCCGCGGCCAGGCCCGCGAGCTCGAGACCCAGGAGGAGATCGCCTCGGTGGCCGCGATCTCGGCGCAGGACCCCGAGATCGGCGAGGTCATCGCCGAGGCCATGGACAAGGTCGGCAAGGACGGCGTGATCACCGTCGACGAGTCCAACACCTTCGGGATGGAGCTGGAGTTCACCGAGGGGATGCAGTTCGACAAGGGCTACATCTCGCCGTACTTCGCCACCGACCAGGACCGCATGGAGGCGATCGTCGAGGACGCCTACATCCTCATCGCCAACCAGAAGATCTCCGCGGCGCAGGCCCTGCTGCCCGTGCTCGAGAAGGTCGTCCAGTCGGGCAAGTCGCTGGTGATCATCGCCGAGGACGTGGACGGCGAGGCCCTGGCCACCCTGGTGGTCAACAAGATCCGCGGCACCTTCAAGTCGGTCGCGGTCAAGGCGCCCGGGTTCGGCGACCGCCGCAAGGCCATGCTCGGCGACATCGCCGTCCTCACCGGCGGCCAGGTCATCAGCGAGGAGGTCGGCCTCAAGCTCGAGAACGTCACCCTCGACCTGCTCGGCCGCGCCCGCCGCGTCACGGTGACCAAGGACGACACCACCATCGTCGAGGGCGCCGGCAGCGAGGACGACATCAAGGGCCGCATCAACCAGATCAAGGCCGAGATCGACAACACCGACTCCGACTGGGACCGCGAGAAGCTGCAGGAGCGGCTGGCGAAGCTGTCCGGCGGCGTGGCGGTCATCCGGGTCGGCGCGGCCACCGAGGTGGAGCTGAAGGAGAAGAAGCACCGCATCGAGGACGCCTTGTCGGCCACCCGCGCGGCGGTCGAGGAGGGCATCGTCACCGGCGGCGGCGTGGCGTTGCTGCGCGCCCAGGAGGCGGTCGCCAAGCTCGACCTGCAGGGCGACGAGAAGACCGGCGCAGAGATCGTGCGCAAGTCGCTCGAGCTGCCGACCTACTGGATCGCCGCCAACGCCGGCCTCGAGGGCGCGGTCGCGATCTCCAAGATCCGCGAGGCGACCGACGGCCGCGGCCTCAACGCCGCCACCGGCGAGTACGTCGACCTGTTCAAGGCCGGCGTCATCGACCCGGCCAAGGTCACCCGGTCGGCGGTGCAGAACGCCGCCTCGATCGCGGCCCTCCTGCTCACGACCGAGACGCTGGTCGTGGACAAGCCGGAGGACAAGGAAGACGCCGCCGGCGCGGCGCCGCACATGCACTGACGGCACCACCCGTCGATCCAACCTGCAGGCCCCGGGCGACCCGTCCGGGGCCTGTGGTGTTCCGGCAGGCCCGTCCGCGCCGCAGCGGGCATACCCGATCGAAGCGTACGCTGGGGGCCACGCGGGAGCCCGGTGCCATCGGGCTGAGAGGGCGGCTGTGGCGCCGCCGACCGTCGGAACCTGCTCCGGGTAATGCCGGCGAAGGGAGGGTTGTCCATGACGGACCAGATCGCCGGGGCTCGGGCCGCCTCGGTTGCCGCGCCCTCGGCGGGCGCGTCCTCCAGGGGGGACGCGGTCGTCGTCGGCGGTGGCGTGATCGGCCTCGGCATCGCCTGGCGGGCGGCCCTCGCCGGGCTCCAGGTCACCGTGGTCGACGACGCGCCCGGGCGGGGAGCGTCCTGGGCCGCGGCCGGCATGCTCGCGCCGGTCACCGAGGTCCATTACGGCGAGCAGGCGCTGCTGCGGCTGAACCTGGCCGCCGCGGCGCGCTGGCGGGCGTTCGTCGCCGAGCTGGAGCAGTGCGCCGGCGCCTCGGTCGGCTACCGCCGCTGCGGTACGCTCATCGTGGCCAGGGACAGCGACGACAACGCCGCGCTCGAGGACCTCTACCGCTTCCAGCGCAGCCTCGGGCTCCAGGTCGAGCGCCTGCGTGGGCGCGAGTGCCGGCATCTCGAGCCGGGGCTCGCGCCGAGTGTCCGCGGTGGCGTCCTGGCCGCCGGCGATCACCAGGTCGACAACCGCGCGCTGGTCGCCGCGCTGCTCACCGCGTGCAAGCGGGCCGGCGCGCGGTGCCGCGCAGGCCGCGTCGCGGCGGTGCGGGTCGAGCGTGACCGGGTGCGGGGGGTCGTGCTCGCCGGCGGCGAGCCGCTCGAGGCCAGCACGGTCGTGCTCGCCGCCGGCTGCTGGAGCGGCGCCCTTGGAGGTCTGCCGCCCCGCGTGCTGCCGCCTGTCCGGCCGGTCAAGGGGCAGCTCCTGCACCTGCGCGGCCCGGCGGAGGAGCCGCTGTGCCAGCGCAATGTGCGCGGCCTCGAGGTCTACGTGGTACCGCGAGGCGACGGCCGGGTGGTGATCGGCGCCACCGTTGAGGAGCAGGGCTTCGACACCACCATTACCGCCGGCGCCGTCCACGACCTGCTGCGCGCCGTCTTCGAGCTGCTCCCGGAGGTGACCGAGCTGGAGCTCGTCGAGACCGTGGCCGGCCTGCGCCCGGGCTCGCCAGACAACGCGCCACTGCTCGGCCCCTCCCAGCTCGAGGGTCTGGTGATCGCCGCGGGCCACTACCGCAACGGCATCCTGCTCACGCCCGTGACCGCGGACGCCATGGCCGAGCTGCTGGTCAGCGGCCGTGTCCCCGCGGCGATCACGAGGTTCTCGCCGCGGCGCTTCGCGGGCGCCGCGGGCGCGGCCGGCGCCCCGCCCTCGCGGTCCTCTGTCGACGTCTCGTCCCCACCCGTCTGGGTCAGCCGCACCGAGCGGGGCCTGCCGCGGTGACCGTGGTCGTCAACGGCGAGCCGGCGCAGGTGGCGTCCGGCACGACCGTGTCCGCCCTGCTCTCCGGGCTCGGCCACGACCCGGCCGGCGCGGGCGTCGCGGTGGCGGTGAACGGCGAGGTGGTGCCGCGGAGCGCCTGGCCAGCCGCCGAGCTCGGCGAGCACGATCGCATCGAGGTGCTGGGTGCCGCCCAAGGAGGTTGAGATGGACGACCCGTTGATGATCGCCGGCCAGGCGTTCTCGTCCCGGCTGATCATGGGGACCGGTGGCGCGGCCAGCCTGGAGGCGCTCGAGCGCGCCCTGGTCGCCTCCGGGGCGGAGCTGGCCACGGTGGCTCTGCGCCGGGTGCGGCCGGGGGCGTCGGGGTCGGTGCTCGACGTGCTGCGGCGCCTCGACTGCCGCCTGCTGCCCAACACCGCCGGCTGCTTCACCGCCCGCGACGCGGTCCGCACCGCCAAGCTGGCACGCGAGGCGTTCGCCACCAACTGGATCAAGCTCGAGGTCATCGGCGACGACCGCACGCTGCTGCCCGATGCGGTCGAGCTGCGCGACGGCGCCGAGGCGCTGGTCGACGACGGCTTCGTCGTCCTGCCCTACGCCAACGACGACCCGGTGCTCGCGCGCCAGCTCCAGGAGATCGGCTGCGCGGCGGTGATGCCGCTCGGCGCGCCGATCGGCAGCGGCATGGGCATCCGCAACCCCTACAACCTGCGCATCATCCTGGAGCGGGCCACCGTCCCGGTGATCCTGGACGCCGGCGTCGGCACCGCCTCCGACGCCGCCATGGCCATGGAGCTGGGCTGCGACGGCGTGCTCCTGGCCAGCGCGGTGACCCGGGCGCGGGAGCCCGTGCTGATGGCCGAGGCCATGCGCCGGGCCGTCGAGGCCGGCCGCCTGGCGTTCCGCGCCGGCCGCATCCCTCGCCGTCTCTACGCCGAGGCGTCCAGCTCTTTCGAGGGCCTCGCCGTGCTGGAGGTGCCGGAGGCCGCGGGATCGGGACCGGCCGGCCGAGGTCAGCCGACCGGGACCGGCTGAATGGCGGGAAGCGCCCGCCGGGAGCGGCTCGCCGCCGCCCGCCTCTACCTGTGCACGCCGATCCGGCCGGACCTTGCCGACTTCGCCGAGGCGGTCTGCGGGGCGGGCGTGGACGTGATCCAGCTCCGCGACAAGGAGGCCGAGGCCGTCCCGCTGCTCGAGGCGGCCGCGGTCCTGCGGGCGGCCGCCGATCGCCACGGCGCGCTGCTCGCCGTGAACGATCGGGCGGACGTCGCCCTGGCCGCCGCCGCCGACGTCCTCCACCTGGGTCAGGAGGACCTCCCGATGACGTGGGCCAGACAGATCGTCGGGGACGGCATGCTGCTCGGCCGCTCCACCCACGACCTGGGACAGGTCCGGGACGCCATCGCCGAAGGCTGGGACTATTTCGCCGTCGGCCCCGTCTTTCCGACCGCGACCAAGCCCGGCCGCCCGGCCGTCGGTGCCTCGCTGCTGCGGGAGGTGGCCGCCATGGGCCCGGCGGCGCCCTGGTTTGCCATCGGCGGGATCGACCGCTCGAACCTCGTCGAGGTTGCCGGCACGGGCGTGACCCGGATCGTGGTGGTCCGCGCGATCACCGGCGCCGCCGATCCATCCGCCGCCGCCGCGCAGCTCCGCCGCCTGCTGGAGGAGACCGGCTGATCCGGCCGGCCCACCGCCGGCCCGTGACCCCGCGCCCGGGCCGTGGCGACCGCCGGCCGCCCCCGGAACCGTCCCCGCGCTCATCGTGCGATCCGACCCTCGATGTAGGCGGCCCAGTAGCGCGCCTGGTCGCGGCTTGCCGAGGCGACCCGGCGCTGGCCGCTGGCGTCACGGAGCAGCCACGCCACGGTCTGCAGATCGACGCGGTCCATGGCTGCGCTGACCTCGGAGGACCAGAACAGCGCCGCGGCGCCGATGTCGCCGGGCACGCCCGAGCCATGACCGATCTCGCCGAGCAGCTGGGACACGGTGGTGGCGTCGTCCGGTCCGATGATGGTCGTCTCGAGCACTGGCCGGCTCCTCTCGACTCGCCCGGCCGCCGGCCACGTCGATCGGGGCGGCGGCTGGGACGCGTGCTTCTCATGTTCGAACACATGTTCGACCATGTGGCGGCCGGCGTCAAATCGCCTGATCAGTCCGCGGCGGTCCCGCCGCCGGGGGTGCCTTCCGGGCCGCCGGGCGCCGTTGGCCCGGCGGGAGAGCCGCCGCTCGCCGGGTCCATGGTTCCCGGTCCCGGGACCGCGCGCCGCCGCCGGCGGCGCGCGAGGCCGATGCCTCCAAGGAGCGCGACCCCGGCCGCACCGGCCCCGGCCGCCGCCCCGTTGCCGGCCGGCCAGCGCGCGAGCCGGTCGCGGAGCTGCGTGGACGCGGCGCCCGGCGACCCTGGCGCCGCCGCCGGCGGCGCCAGGGTCGTGCTCGTCGTGCTGGTCGGCACCGGCGTGAGCAGGGTCCTCACGCCCATCGGAGCGACGTAGGGCGGCAGGCTGGCTCCGGTGCTGACGTTGCGCCCGGGTCCGAAGCCCCAGTCCATCAGCCGCCCGGCGTCGCCGACCGGGTCGGCGCTGTGGAGGACGACCGCGATCAGCGTGCGGCCATTGCGGGTCGCCGCCGCGGCCAGGCAGCGCCCGGCGCCGTCGGTGAAGCCGGTCTTGACCCCGATCGCGCCTCGGTACTCGCTCAGGAAGTGCGAGTGTGGGTAGAGCTCGTGACGATGGCCGTCCGGGGTGGTGAAGATCACCTTGGGCGCGCGCACCACCCGTGCGAGCCACGGATCGAGCAGCACGGCCCTGGCCAGGATGGCGAGGTCGAAGGCGCTGGAGCGGTGCCCCGGCGCGTCCAGCCCGTTGGTGCTCCGCCAGGAGGACTGGCGCAGACCGAGCAGCCTGGACTCCGCGTCCATCGCCCGCTCGAAGCGGGCCACCGACCCGGCGGAGCTGTGCGCGAGCAGCACCGCCATGTCGTTGGCGGACACGATCATGAGCGCCTGCAGCGCCTGGCCCACGGTGATCTTCTGGCCCGGCTTGAGGGCCAGCTTGCTCGGCGGGGTCCTGGCGGCGTCCCTGGTGGTCACCGCCACCGCGTTCAGTGGCAGGGTCGCCCGGACCAGCAGCGCGGTGAGCATCTTCGTCAGGCTCGCGGGCGCCCGCGCCGCGGTGGCGCTCCGGCTCCACAGCACCGCCCCGCTGCGCGCGTCGACCAGGATCCCGAACCGCGTGGTGATCCGCTTCGGCCCCGCCGGCGCCGCGAGGGCGGCGGCCGGTGGCTGCCCGCCCGCGGGAGCGGTGGCCACCAACGGAGCGGGCGGAGCGTGGGTGGCCGCGGCGGCGGGCGCTGGCATGCCAGCGCCGACCAGGACCACCAGCAGGAGCAGGCAGAGACGAGCGCGCATTGGGATCGTGAGCCTGGCGAGAGCGTAGGAACGGGGTCGGGACGAGTCTTCCATCTGCTGACGAGCTGGACAAGCCGCACCACAGACCTGTGGATCCGCGCCGACCGACCGCGGCCACGGGCCGCCCCTGTGGACAGAGCCGTAGATGACTCGAGCGATGTTGGTAAGATCGCCGACATCCTCTTCTGCATGTCTCGGCTTCCACCTCTGTCGCTGCAAGGAGCAGACGTATGCGCGTTACGGTGATCGGCGCGGGTCACGTTGGGCTGGTGACCGCGGTGTGCCTGGCCAGCATCGGTCATGACGTGGTGGCCGACGATGACGACGTGGCCAAGGTCGATCTGTTGCGGCGGGGAACCTCCTGGTTCTACGAGCCGGGGCTCGAGGAGCTGCTGCGCGGGGGGGTGGCCAGCGGGCGCCTGCGCTTCACCACCGACACCGCCGAGGCGGTGGCCCATGGGCAGGTGATCTTCATCTGCGTCGGCACGCCCTCCCGGGCGGACGGCAGCCCCAACCTCGCCTTCGTCGAGAAGGTCGCCCGTGCGGTCGCCTCGCACCTTCCCCCAGGTGACCTCAAGCTGATCTGCGAGAAGTCCACCGTGCCGGTTCAGACCGGCGAGCGGGTCGCCCAGGTGATCGAGCGGGAGGCGCCGCCGGCCGCGGTGTACGAGGTGGCCTCGAACCCGGAGTTCCTGCGCGAGGGCACCGCGGTCCACGACACGCTGCGACCCGACCGCATCGTGGTGGGGACCGAGTCGGCACGTGCGATGGCGCTGCTGCGCGAGCTGTACACCCCGATCCTGGACGCCGGCGACTGCGAGTGGCTCGCCACCGACCGGGCCACCGCCGAGCTGATCAAGCATGCCTCCAACGCCTTCCTGGCCACCAAGATCAGCTTCATCAACGCGGTGGCGCGGGTGTGCGAGCGGAGCGGCGCGGACGTCCAGGTGGTCGCGCGGGGCATGGGGCTCGACCCCAGGATCGGCCCGGCGTTCCTGCGCGCGGGCCCTGGCTTCGGCGGTAGCTGCTTCCCCAAGGACGTCGCCGCGTTCGCCCACCGATCGCGCGAGCTGGGCGTCGACTTCGGCCTGCTCAACGAGGTCGCCCGGATCAACGTCGAGGCCCGCCGCGTGGTGGTCGACAAGGTCCGCGACCTCCTCTGGCACCTGGAGGGCAAGCGCATCGGCGTGCTCGGGCTCACCTTCAAGCCCGACACCGACGACCTGCGCGAGTCGCCGGCGATCGAAGTCGTCGGGGCGTTGCTCGACGACGGCGCCTCGGTGGTGGCCTACGACCCGGTCGCCTCGGAGGATCAGGTCAGGCAGCTCGTGCCCGACCTCGAGCGCGTCGACAAGGCGGTCGACGTGGCCGACGGCGCGCACGCCCTGGTGCTGCTGACCGAGTGGACCGAGTTCGCCGAGCTCGACCCGGTGATCCTGGCCGGGCGGATGGCCTACCCGATCATGGTGGACGCGCGCAACGCGCTGGACCCGAACCGCTTCGTGGCGGCCGGGTTCACCGTGGCGGGCATGGGCCGGCCGGTGCTGGGCCGCAAGCGCAGGGGCGGGTAGCCAGGGATGCCCCGGGTGGTGATCACCGGCGGCGCCGGCTTCCTCGGGTCGCACCTGTGCCGGCGCCTGCTGCTGGAGGGATTCGAGGTCATCTGCATGGACTCCCTGCTGACCGGTCGGGCCAGCAACGTCGAGGACCTCCAGGGCGAGCGCTTCCGCCTGGTCAGGATCGACGTGACCAACTACGTCCACGTGTCCGGCGGGGTCGATGCGGTGCTGCACTTCGCCTCTCCGGCGAGCCCCATCGACTACCTGCGCTACCCGATCCAGACGCTGAAGGTGGGGGCGCTCGGCACCCACCACGCCCTCGGGCTGGCCAAGGAGAAGGGGGCGCGCTTCCTGCTCGCCTCGACCAGTGAGGTCTACGGCAACCCGCAGGTCCACCCGCAGACGGAGGGCTACTGGGGACACGTGAACCCGATCGGCCCCCGTGGCGTCTACGATGAGGCCAAGCGCTTCGCCGAGGCCATGTCCATGGCCTACCACCGAACCCACGGTCTCCCCGTCCGCATCGCGAGGATCTTCAATACCTTCGGGACTTTTATGAGAATCGATGATGGTCGGGCGTTCTGCACCTTTGCGGTCCAGGCGCTCAAGGGAGAGCCGCTCACCGTGCATGGGGATGGGACGCAGACCCGCTCGCTGTGCTACGTGGACGACCTGGTCGACGGGCTGTGGCGGTTGCTGTGGTCGGACTTCACCGGGCCCGTGAACCTCGGCAACCCCGAGGAGGTCACCGTCGTCGAGCTGGCCAGGCAGATCGTCAAGGCGGCCGGGAGCCAGTCGCGCCTCACCTTCGTGCCACGTCCCGTCGATGATCCCGACGTGCGCAGGCCCGACATCGCTCTCGCCGTCGAGCGGCTCGGCTGGAAGCCGCAGGTCAGCCTGGCCGACGGCATCCAGCGCACGCTGCCCTGGTTCCGCCAGGCGCTCGACCTGGGTTCCCCGTGACCGAGGCGCTGCCGCGGCGGCCACCACGGGCGGCGTTCTTCGACGTCGACAAGACCCTCCTGCCCGGGTCCAGCCTGTACCTGTTCGCGCGAGGGCTGTACCGCCGCGGCTTCTACACCCTCGCGGACGTCGTCGGGTTCGCCGTGGGGCAGTTCACCTTCCGGCTCACCGGCGCCGAGGGCAAGCGCGGCATGGACGCGGCGCGCGAGTCCGCGCTCGCCTTCGTCGAGGGCAAGCGCCGCTCCGACCTGATCCAGCTCGGGCACGACATCGTCGTCGAGGTGATCGGCCCCCGCATCTATCCCGGCATGCGCAGGGTCATCGACGCGCACCACGCCGCCGGCGACCGCACCTACCTGGTGACGGCCGCGCCCCGCGACCTGGCCGAAGGGATCGCCACCTACCTCGGCATGGACGGCGCCCTCGGCAGCGAGGCCGAGCTGGTCGACGGCGTCTACACCGGCCGCATGCTCGGCCCGGTGCTGCACGGGCCGGCCAAGCTGGAAGCGGTCAGGCGGCTCGCCGCCGAGCAGGGCATCGACCTGCGGGAGTGCAGCGCCTACTCGGACTCGCTGAACGACCGGCCGCTGCTGGAGGGGGTCGGGCACCCGGTCGCGGTCAACCCCGACCACACGCTGCGACAGATGGCGGCCGAGCGCGGCTGGCCGATCCACGATTTCCGGCGGCACCGCCGGCTCTGGCTGATCTGGGTCCCCTCCGGGATGGCCGCGGGTGCCACCGCCGCCGCGGTCGTCGTCCTGGTCGCCGGGCGCCGCCGCCCGCGTTCCGGGCAGCCGCTCGATGTCACCGCGGAGCCCGTGCCGTCAACCAAGGGCCCGGCGGCGCGAGCCATGGCATCGCGGCCTCTGGCCGCGGCACGGCGGGAGAGGATGCGGGAGGCGCAGGCCCTACGAGGAGGCGGGCTCGCCCGGCTCCGCCGGGGGTAGCCCACCCTCACTGAGCACCGCGGCGACCTCGTCCTCGGTGAGACCACGGGTGGTCAGGGCACGCCGCAGGCGGCGCGCCGCATCGACCGGGGAGGTCCAGCCATCACGCAGCGGTGTCGTCTCGCGCTCGCCCTCGAGCAGGCCGTCCACGAAGCCGCGAGCGTAGTCCCAGGTGACGTAGCGGTCGACCTCGGGCTCGAATGCCGGCTCGTGCACGCGCGGCTCGCCGCGCTCCAGGATGTGCTCGAGGTTCTCGCGTAGGAGGCTCCACCCGAAGAAGTGGTCCTCCTCGCAGTCGGGGCAGGGGATCACGACCCCCCGGAAGCCACGCGGCTCCAGGGCCTCCCGGAATTCGGCCAGATCGGCGAGGTCCTCGAGGAGCGCTGCGCGCTCCTCCTCGTCGATAGGCTCGGACTCGCTGTCTTCGTCGAACCCGAATGGGTCGAGAGGGTCGGGCACAAGCACCTCGTACAGTACGGTCGGATGGCGGGAAGACGTCCTGACCCCGTCATGGTACAGCGGTTGCAGGTCGAGGTCTTCGCGCCGTCCACACGGGGATCGTTGTCGCCAGGTGCTGTCCGGTTGCATGGCGGCAGAGCCGTTGGTAGCTTCGGTCATGCGCCATGACCAGGACCCGATGCCACCCGGCCGGGTCCTGGTTGCTCCTGGTCACCCCATCGACTCCCGCGCCCGGCCGCGACCCGGGCATACGCCCGAGCACCCGGAGGACTCCCGTGGCTGAGGTTGAGATCGGCATCGGCAAGAGCGCCCGGCGCGCCTACGGCTTCGACGACATCGCCATCGTGCCGAGCCGGCGCACCCGCGACCCCGACGACATCGACGTCTCCTGGGACCTGGACGCCTACCACTTCGAGCTGCCACTGCTCGCCTCCGCCATGGACGGCGTCGTCTCGCCCAGGATCGCCATCGAGATCGGCAGGTTGGGGGGCCTGGCCGTGCTGAACCTCGAGGGCCTCTGGACCCGCTACAAGGACCCTGATCCCATCTACGAGCAGATCGCCAGCCTCTCCACCACCGACGCCACCAAGCGGATGCAGGAGATCTACCGCGAGCCGGTCAAGCCGGAGCTGATCGGCGAGCGCGTCCAGGAGATCAAGGACGGCGGCGTCGTGGCCGCCGCATCGCTGACCCCCCAGCGCGTGGCCCGCTATCACGAGGTCGCCCTGCAGGCCGGTCTCGACATCCTCGTGATCCAGGGCACCGTGGTGTCAGCCGAGCACGTCTCCTCCACCACCGAGCCGCTCAACCTCAAGACCTTCATCGCCCGCTACGAGATCCCGGTGGTGGTCGGCGGCTGCGCCTCGTACTCGACCGCGCTGCACCTGATGCGCACCGGCGCCGCCGGCGTGCTGGTCGGGGTCGGGCCGGGTGCCGCCTGCACCAGCCGTGGCGTGCTCGGCATCGGCGTGCCGCAGGCCACCGCCCTGGCCGACGCGGCCGGCGCGCGCACCCGCCACCTCGAGGAGACCGGCCGCTACGTCCAGGTCATCGCCGATGGCGGCATGCGCACCGGCGGCGACGTGGCCAAGGCGATCGCCTGCGGGGCGGACGCGGTGATGATCGGGTCGCCGCTCGCCCGAGCGGCCGAGGCGCCCGGCCGGGGCTTCCACTGGGGCATGGCCACCTTCCATCCCGACCTGCCCCGCGGCACCCGGGTGGCCACCACGACGCTCGGCACCATGCGCGAGATCCTGCTGGGCCCGGCGCCGGTCAACGACGGCACGATGAACCTGTTCGGCGCCCTGCGCACCTCCATGGCCACCACCGGCTACCAGACGCTGAAGGAGTTCCAGAAGGCCGAGGTGATGGTCGCCCCGGCGCTGCAGACCGAGGGCAAGCTGCTGCAGCGCGCCCAGGGCGTCGGCATGGGCTGAGGCTGACCGAGGCCGCGGCTGGGGCTCCCTACCGCGCCTCGCCGGCGTCGCCGTCGCGACGCTGGCGATGGACGACCTGGCGGTCCCAGCCACGGTGGACGGAGCAGTAGGTGTCGGGGTTGTAGCGGGAGAGCTCTGTCTCGCAGTCGTCCGCGGCGCAGACCCGCCTGTCGCCGAACGAGCGGACCTCCGGGTCGGCTCCGGGCGGGCGACGGCGGGTCCTGCCACCCCCCTGACGACCGTCGGGGCTGTCGTCTTCCACCTGCTCGGGGGCCCGGTCGACCTCACTCACGTGCGTCTCCTCCACCAGCTCACTCGAGGCCGGGAGACCGGGTGGCCGCCGGGTGCCGCAACAAAAACGCACCACGCGCCGAGAGGCGGCGTGGTGCGGGGCCAGGGCACCGTCGGGCCCCCGAATCCGGCCCGTCTGCTCCGCACCACACTACCGCCGCCGCGTCGGGCCGGGCAACCACCCCGCTCCGGCCTGCTATCCTCCGCCAATGACGTCACCCGAAGCTCCACACGACACCGTCCTCGTCCTTGATTTCGGTGCCCAGTACGCGCAGCTGATCGCCCGCCGGGTGCGCGAGTGCCACGTCTACTCCGAGGTCGTCCCCTACGACGTCGACCCCGCGGAGGTGCGCCGGCGCGGCGCCAAGGCGCTGATCCTCTCCGGTGGCCCGGGCTCGGTCTACGAGCGGGACGCGCCCGCCCTGAACGCCCACCTGCTGAGGCTCGGCATCCCCGTGCTGGGGCTGTGCTATGGGCAGCAGGCGATGGCGCAGGCCCTCGGCGGCCGGGTCGAGCCGACCGGAGTGCGCGAGTACGGCCGTACCCGGCTGGACGCCTCCCCGGCGGGCAGTCTGCTGTTCCGCGAGCTGCCCGCCGAGCAGGTCGTCTGGATGAGCCACGGCGACACCGTCAGCGCGGCCCCGCCCGGGGCGCGCGTGACCGCGTGGACCGAGGCCACCCCCGTGGCGGGCTTCGAGGACCCCGCCAGGGGCATGTACGGCGTGCAGTTCCATCCCGAGGTCGCCCACACCCCGCGCGGTCTCGACCTGCTCAAGAACTTCCTCTACGAGGGGGCTGGCTGCCGGCCGAACTGGACGAGCATCTCGATCATCGAAGAGCAGGAGGCAGCCGTCCGCGATCAGGTCGGCGACGCCCAGGTGCTGTGCGCGCTCTCCGGCGGCGTCGACTCCTCAGTCGCGGCCCTGCTCGTGCACCGGGCCGTCGGCGACCGGCTCACCTGCGTCTTCGTGGACACGGGCCTGCTGCGCCACGGCGAGGCCGAGCAGGTCGAGGAGACCTTCCGGCGCGATTTCGAGATCAACCTGGTGCACGTCAAGGCGGCGGACCGGTTCCTCGAGCGGCTGGCCGGCGTCACCGACCCGGAGAGCAAGCGCAAGGCGGTCGGCAACGAGTTCATCCGGGTATTCGAGGAGGTGGCCCGGGACCACGGCGACGCTCGCTACCTGGTCCAGGGCACCCTCTACCCGGACGTGGTCGAGTCGGGCGGCACGCGGACCGCGACCATCAAGAGCCACCACAACGTCGGCGGCCTCCCCGACGACATGGATCTCGAGCTGGTCGAGCCACTGCGCCTGCTGTTCAAGGACGAGGTGCGCCGGGTCGGCACCGAGCTGGGCCTGCCCGAGGACGTGGTGCAGCGCCAGCCGTTCCCCGGCCCGGGTCTGGCGGTGCGGATCATCGGCGAGGTGACCTCCGAGCGGCTGGCGACCCTGCGGGCCGCCGACCGGATCGTGATCGAGGAGATCCGCCGCGCCGGCCTCGACCGCGAGCTGTGGCAGTACTTCGCGGTGCTGCCGGCGGTGCGCACCGTCGGGGTCATGGGCGACGGCCGCACCTACGCGTACCCGATCGTGGTCCGCGCGGTGACCAGCGGGGACGCCATGACCGCGGACTTCGCCCGGCCGCCGTGGGAGGTGCTCGAGCGCATCGCCACGCGCGTGGTGGGCGAGGTCCCGGGAGTGAACCGGGTCGCCTACGACGTCACCTCCAAGCCTCCCGGCACCATCGAGTGGGAGTGACCCGCCGAGCGTGACCCACTGCGCGCCGGCCTGACCTAACCTGGCCCGCCGCTGGCGCGCAGGTCTTCGACCAGCTTGGCGGTGACCGGGACGGGCACGCCCGCCCCCCCGCACGCCCGGGCCGCGGCGCGCACGATGCTGCCGCCGATCGCGTCGAGCTCGATGGGGTTGCCGGCCTCGAGGTCGCGCAGCATCGAGGAGCGCATCGAGGCCGGCGCCGCCTGCACCATCCGCAGCGGTGTGCCGGCGTCGAGCTCCACGCCGTCGGCGGCCCGCGCGGTCTCGACGATCTCATGGACGACGGCCGCCAGGTCGTCGCCGCGGCGCTCGCGGACCTCGCCGAGCGGCGCGCGCTCGTGCGTCCCGACCAGCGCGATCGGTGCCAGCACGACGAGCTTGGCCCACAGCATCCGCAGCTCGTCGTCGCGCACCCGCACGTCCAGCCCAACGGCGCGGAGCCGCTCCGCGAGCGCCTCGACCCGGTCGCGGTCCGCCGTGTGCGCCGAGAGCTCGACCAGGCTGAAGGGAGAGTGCTGCTCGATCACGCCGGTGGCGACCCGGGCCGACTCGATCGCGATGGTGCCCGCGACCACCTGGTCGGCCGGATAGCGCTCGCGCAGCCACGCCACGTGGTCGATGCCGTTCTGGAACGGCACCAGCAGGCCGCCGCCGAGCGTGGCGGCCGGCACGGCCGGCACCGCCTCGGCGAGCCGGGTGGTCTTCACCGTGACGAAGCAGACGTCCACCGGCCCGGCCAGCTCGGTCGCGGCCGCGACCGGCACGTGGAAGCTGCCGAAGCGGGCGCTGCGCAGCTCGAGCCCGTGCTCGCGCAGGTGCGCCGCGGTCGCCGCCGGGGCGATGCAGGTCACCTCATCGCCGTGCCTGGCGAGCAGTGCACCGAGCAGGCCCCCGATCCCGCCAGGCCCGAGGACCGCGATCCTCCAGGCCGGACCGCCCGTTCCCATGCGTGCTCCTTCCCCGTCAGCTCATTTCTGCCGCGCCAATCTATTCTGATCCGGATCGCGGGCGCAGCCCGCACCGCTGGCTCGAGGAGGAAGGTGCCATTGCTGGCGATCACGGTTGTGCCGGGCCGTAAGGGCAGCGCGCGGCTCGACGACGTGCCCGAGCCGCGCGAGCCCGAAGGCTCCGTGCTGGTCGAGGGGTTGGCTCTCGGGATCTGCGGGACCGACATGGAGATCGTGGGCGGCAACTACGGCTGGGCGCCGCCGGGCAGGGAGCGGCTGGTGCTGGGGCACGAGTCGCTCGGCCGGGTGTTCCAGGCGCCGGCGTCGAGCGGGCTGGACCGCGGCGACCTGGTGGTCGGCATCGTGCGCCGTCCGGACCCGGTGCCGTGCCTGAACTGCGCGATCGACGAGTGGGACATGTGCCGCAACGGCCGCTACACCGAGCGGGGCATCAAGGAGCTGGACGGCTTCGGCTCCCAGTTGTGGCGCATCGAGCCGGAGTTCACCGTCGTGGTCGACCGCGACCTCGGCGAGCTGGGTGTGCTGCTGGAGCCGGCCAGCGTGGTGGCCAAGGCGTGGGAGCACGTCGAGCGCATCGGGAGCCGTGCCCGCTGGGTGCCGCGGCGCGTGCTGGTCACCGGCGCCGGCCCGATCGGCCTGCTCGCCGCGCTGCTCGGGGTGCAGCGCGGCCTCGAGGTGCACGTGCTCGACCGGGTCGCCGACGGGCCCAAGCCGGCCCTGGTGCGCGACCTTGGCGCGACCTACCACCACGGCTCGGTCGGGGAGGCCTGCACCGCGGCGGACATCGCCATCGAGTGCACCGGCGCTGGCAAGCTGGTCTTCGACGTGATGGAGAGCCTGGCGCCGAACGGCGTGGTGTGCCTGACCGGCGTCTCCTCCGGCGGCCGCACCATCGGCGTGGATGCCGGCTCCCTCAACCGCGAGATAGTCCTCTCCAACAACGTCATCGTCGGCTCGGTCAACGCCAACCGCCGCCATTACCGGCAGGCAGCCGCGGCGCTGGCCAGCGCGGACAAGGACTGGCTGGGCCGCCTGGTGACCCGCCGCGTCCCGCTCGACCGCTTCCAGGAGGCGCTGGAGCGCGGGCCGGACGACGTCAAGGTCACGGTGCAGCTGGCGGCGGGATGACCGCCGCCGCTTCCCGGTGGTTGGCAGGTCGTGGCCGCCGGGGCGCCGTCCGTAACGCTGCCGGGACGGAGATCGGCCACACTTGCACCTGACCTGCGACGCTCGGGAACGGGTGACGGAAGCGGAGGGGCCTGCATGCGCCGACGGACCACGGGGCCGACCCCGGGCGCGCGACCGGCGTGGCCGCGCTGGTGGCCGGCCGGGCTGGCGTGGGCGCTGTGGCTGCTGGCGATGCTCGGCCTCGCCACGGTGCCCTGGTTCGACCATCTGCTGCGACAGGCCCACCGGCCCGAGCTGACCCAGCTGAACGCCAGCACGATCCCCTACCTTCTGGCCCTGGTGAGCGCGCCGACCGTGGGGGCGGTGCTGGCCAGCCGGCGGCCACGGCATCCGGTGGGCTGGCTGCTGCTGGCGCTCGGGCTGTCGGTGTCGTCTTCCGGGCTGGCTGACGGGTACGCGCGCTATGGTGTAGTGGCCCGACCCGGGGCGCTCCCGGCCGCCCGCTGGGTGGCCATCTACAGCCCGGCCACTCTCTTCATGGCGCTGGCCTGCATCGGCTTCGTCCTGCTGCTCACCCCGAGCGGGTCGCTGCCCTCACCCCGCTGGCGCTGGTGGGCCAGGGTGGCGGCGGCCGCGCCGGTGGTTTTCCTTGCGGGCCTGACATTTGGGTCATTCAGGATTCCGCCGTACCAGTCGGTCATCAACCCACTCGCCGTCGCCGCCCTCGCCGGCGCCCTGGGGGTCGCCACCAGTGTGGCGTTCAGCATCACCGTCAGCGCCCTGGCGGTCGGGGCCGTGTCGCTGGTGGTGCGCTTTCGCCATGCCCGTGGTGTGGAGCGCCAGCAGCTGCGCTGGCTGGCATTCGCGGCCACCCTGATGGGCGTGGGGGCGGTGGTCGTCCTGGCCGGCATGGCAGTGGGTGCCACGGCGGTGCCGTTGTTCGCGGCCGGCGTCTGCATGGCGATCCTGCCGCTGGCCACCGGTGCGACGATCCTGCGGTACCGGTTGTACGACCTGGACCGCATCATCAGCCGCACGTTGGGCTACGGGCTGCTCACGCTGCTGCTGGGTGGCGGCTACGCCGGGGTGGTCCTGGGGCTCGGCCAGCTCCTCGGCCAGGGCTCCAGCCTGGTCGTGGCCGGGGCGACGCTGGCGATGGCCGCGGCGTTCCAGCCGGCCCGCCGCCGCGTCCAGGCCACGGTCGACCGTCGCTTCAGCCGGCGCCGCTACGACGCCGCCCGGACCATCGAGGCGTTCAGCGCCCGGCTGCGCCAGCAGTTGGACCTGGACGCTCTGTCCGCTGAGCTGGTGGCCGTGGTCGACCAGACGATGCAGCCGACGCGGGTGTCGCTGTGGCTGCGGCCGTCACAAGCACCGTCGAGCACGGCCGGCGCCGCCCGCTAGGCCGCCCGCCGTGGGCTCAGCGCGGCCAGGAGCTCAGGCTGGTGGCCCTCGAGCCACTCGCCGCCGAGCCGCACGCCCAGCCGCCAGAACACGTACCCGTAGGGCGGCGCGGCCAGGCAGAGGACGATCAGCGCCGGGCGCCACAACCCGATGCCGACGCCCAGCAGGATGCCGAAGGGCACCAGCAGCGCGCCCTCGACCGCCATGGCGAGCAGCTGCACCAGGCCGACCAGGCAGCCCGCGCCCGCGCCGGAGCTGGCCCACAGGTTGGTCGACACCGTCGGCACCGGGAACGGGAACCGGACCGAGACGTAGTCGGCGACGCCGAGCAGCACGCCGAGCGCGCCGGCGGCCAGGCACAGCGTCACCGGCAGGTAGGCCCACCCGCCACCGACCGCCGCGAGCAGCGTCGCCACCACCGCCACCAGCGCGAACCCGGGCAGGGCGAAGGCCAGGTTCTTGCCCACCAGGTCGCCGCGCACCTCGCTGCCGGAGGCGACGTTGGTCCAGTAGGCGGGGCCGTCCGGCCCGAACTGGTTCAGCGCCGCCGAGTTCAGCATGTACAGGCCGGCGAGCGCGCCGAGCGCCGCGCCCTGCCGCGGCCCGTTGCGCGTCAGCAGCAGGAACGCCGGCACGGCGATGGCGAACAGGCTCGCCGTGACCCACAGCACCCGCAGCCGCGGATGCCTGGCGAAGTAGCGCAGGTCCTTGGCGGCCACCGCGCCGCGCTGGTCCAGCGGCAGCACCCGCTGCAGGGCGCGTGGGAGCAGGCTCATCTGCGCATCGGCGACCCGCCGCGGCCGCCCGGCAGGCTCGACCGTTGTGAGCACCCGCTGCAGGCTCGCATACCACCACCAGCCCAGCAGCAGCACGGCGGCGGCCGCGCCGAGCAGCTCCGCGGTGGCCACGGCGAGGCTGCCGCCGCGGCCGGCCTCGGCCATCGCCCTGGCGGCCATGCCCGGCGGCAGCCAGCCGAGCGCCCTGGTCAGCGAGCGCAGCCAGCCCAGGTCGGCGATACGGGCCGGGTGCGCCACCCTGAACACCACCTGCAAGGTGAGGTTGAGCGTGAGCGCCCCGAGCGAGGCGACCACGATCGCCAGGTCGCGCACTCGCCGGCTGCGCAGCCAGCCGGACAGCGCGGTGGTGAGCGCCCTGGCGGCGAGCACGCAGAGCGCCAGCTCCAGCAGCACGGCCACGATCACCACCAGCAGCCCTGGGCCCGCCGGCGCGAAGCCGACCACCGCGCCGGCCAGGCCCGCCAGCGTGGCCAGCGGCGCAACCCCGATGCAGGAGGCGACGAACAGGCCGGCCGCGAGCTGGCGCGGGCGCAGCGGCAGCAGCACCAGCCTGGATGGGTCGAGCGAGCTGTCGGCCGCGAAGGTGAGCAGCGGCAGCACCGCCCAGGCGAGGAAGAGGACGACGAACCCCAGCACGGCAACGATCTCCGCGACCTCGGTCGAGGCCGCGCGCAGGAGCGCCAGCGCCAGGAACCCGCCGGCCGCCAGCGGCAGCGCCAGCAGCAGGCTCGCGACCAGGCCGACCACCTGCTGCCACCCGCCGATCCGCAGCCCGCTGCGCAGCAGCGTCAGCTTGAGCCTGGCGAAGTGCCGAGCCACCCCAGCTCCTTGGTGTCGACGGCGCCGGCCCCGACCAGCTCGACGAAGGCGTCCTCCAGGCTGCTGCCGCCGCGCACCCGGTCGATCGGGCCCTCGGCGATCAGGCGGCCCTGGTGCATGATCCCGACCCGGTCGCAGAGCCGCTCGACCAGCTCCATGACGTGGCTGGAGAAGACCACCGTGGCGCCGCCGGCGGTGTAGCGCTCCAGCAGCGAGCGGATGGTCCGCGCCGATACCGGGTCGATCGCCTCGAACGGCTCGTCCAGGAAGAGCACCCGCGGGTTGTGCAGCAGCGCCGCGGCCAGCGCGATCTTCTTGCGCATGCCGTGGGAGTAGTCGACCACCAGGGTCCCGGCCGCGCCGGCCAGGTCGAGCACCTCGAGCAGCTCGCGCGACCGCTCCGCCACGGTCGCCGCCGGCATCCCCCGCAGCAGGCCGTTGTAGGTGAGCAGCTCGCTGCCGCTGAGGCGGTCGAAGAGGCGCAGGTCCTCCGGCAGCACGCCGATGCGCCGCTTGGCCGCCACCGGGTCGCGCCAGACGTCGTGGCCGTCGATCGTGACCGTGCCGGCGTCGGGCCGCAGCAGCCCGGTGACCATGCTGAGCGTGGTGGTCTTCCCGGCTCCGTTGGGGCCCACCAGCCCGAAGAAGCAGCCGTGCGGGATGTCCAGGTCGATGCCGGCCACGGCCAGCATGGGACCGTAGGCCTTGCGCAGCCCCCGCACGCACAGCGCCACGGCCGCGCTCTCGGCGCTCCCCGTCCTCTGGACGCTTGAGCTCACGGGCCCTCCCTCAACGCACGGCTGGCTCCAGCCTACTAGTGCCGGCCCGGCGACCAACTCGACGAGATCACTCCCGTTACGGCGCCTATAGGAGGATCATGGAGCCATGAGGATCGTTCGGGGCATTGCCGTCGTGGCTGGGGCGTCGCTGCTGCTGGCGCTGGGGCCGGCCATCGGCGCTCGCGCCCAGCCGCCGGCGCCGCCCTCGGTCCGCGTGCTGAAGCTGGACGGCGCCGTCGACCCCTTCATCGCCGGCTACCTCGAGAAGGGCATCGCCAGCGCCGGCAGCGCCGGCAGCGCCGCCGTGGTGATCCAGATCGACACCCCGGGCGGCCTGAGCTCCTCGATGCGCGGCATCGTCAAGGCGATCACCGCCTCGCGCGTGCCGGTGCTGTGCTGGACCGGCCCGACCGGCTCGCGCGCCGCCTCGGCGGGGACCTTCGTCATGTTCGCCTGCCCACTCAACGCGATGGCGAACGGCACCAACATCGGCTCCGCCCACCCGGTCGGCGTGGCCGGCGCGATCGAGCAGACCAAGGTCACCAACGACGCCGCCGCCTCCATCGAGTCCCTGGCCAAGACCTACGGCCGCAACGTCGGGTGGGCACGGCAGGCGGTGGTGGAGTCAGCCAACATCCCGGCCGAGGAGGCCGTCGGCATGACTCCCCCCGTCACCGACATGCTCGCCGCCTCCATCCCCGACCTGTTGCAGCGGGCCGACGGCCGGACGGTCAAGGTCGACCAGGCGCAGCGCGAGGTGAAGCTGCGGACCGCCGGGGCGGTCCTGGAGGAGCGGTCGCCCGGCCTCGGCGTGTCCCTGCTCCACGGGCTGATCGACCCCAACCTCGCGTTCGTGTTCTTCTACCTCGGCATCATCCTGCTCATCGTCGAGGTGCTGCACCCGGGCGTCTCGGTGCCTGGCGTGCTGGGCACGCTGATGCTGATCACCAGCATCGTCTCGTTCGGCATCCTGCCGGTGCAGCTCGGCGGCATCGTCCTGCTGGTCGCCTCGGCCGTGCTGTACCTGCTCGAGCTCAAGCACCCGGGCCTCGGCCTGCCGGCCATCGGCGGCACGGTCTGCCTGGTGCTCGGCGGCCTGCTGCTGTTCGACCCGTCCGCGCCGAGCATTCACGTGTCGCGCTGGCTGCTGGTGGTGGTGCCGACGCTGGTGGTGGCCTTCTTCGCGGTGGTGGTCCAGGCCGCGCTGGAGACCCGCCGCAAGCCGCCGATGATCGGGGTGGACCTGCTCTACGGCGAGGAGGGCGTTGCGCTCACCGCGCTGGACCCGCACGGCGAGGTACGGGTGGGCCGCGAGCGCTGGAGCGCCGAGGCGGTCGGCGGCGCGATCGTCTCGGGAACCACCATCCGGGTGATCGGCCGCTCCGGCCTCACGCTGATGGTCGTCGCGGACCCGTACCACCTCGGCAACACCCAGCCGCCCGCCGAGCCGTCAGCCCTGCCCGGTCGCGAGGGGGGCGACAGCGGTGGGGGCGGGGCGTAGCCAAGGCACTGGCGACCCGCCGGATCCCCTACCAGGCAATCGCCCCGACCCAGAATCAGCCTCATTCAGGGGGCTCCTAGTGCCAGGCCCGGATGGCGGTACGTCGTTCTGACGGTATCTGATGCAGCGTTTGAGCCAGGCGTGACCCCAGCTGTTCACACCAGATCCAACCGGCCCCATCGCCCGCCCCCGCCAACGCAATCCCGCCTGGTTACGGTGGAGCACCAACAGGGGTCGGATCAGTTTCGTAGCTCCCACTACGTTGTTTGCAGGCTACGTGGCTCTCGCACGTCGCTTAATTTCCAGTTTGTTGTCTTGTTACTGACTACGGATGTTAAGGTGCGGCCTGTGGTTGCTTCGCCGAATATCCCGGCGGTCGCGCATTTCGATACGAGCCTCCGAGCCGTATCCGCCGCGTCCGCCAGTACGAGCCGCGCCTTTTCTCCACGCACAGCGCGGACGCCCGCGCCACCGGGGGGCTGACAGGACGAACATGGAGGAGCAGCAGGTAGCGCCTATGGCGGTACACCAGATACGGGACTCGAAGGTGAAGGGATCCGAGAGCGTCCCGACAGGCGGATACGGAGTGGACGACCTGGAGCTGGTCTGGTCCGGCGGTGGAGCGGTCGAGCGTCACGCCGGAGCACGACCAAGGTCGCGGGCATCGAAACCCACGGCGGGTCACGTCCTCAGCACATACCGCAGCACCTACCGCGCGGTCTCCATCGGCCTCGTCTTGTCCGACGCCGCCTGCATTGTCGGCGCGCTCGTGTGCTCCTACTACCTTCGCTATCACGGCATGCGGTCGATGCCGCTCAACGAGCTCGCCATCGTGGCCGTGGCCCCCCTCGTGTGGGTCGGTATCTTCCGCGTCTTCGACCTGTACGCCCCTCAGCATCTCGCTCCGCCCGAGGAGTTCCGCCGCATCATCGGCGCGACCAGTGTCGGGATCGTCCTTGTGACGATGACGAGCTACTGGTCCAAGGCGTCGGTCTCCAGGGCATGGGTCGGACTGACGTGGCTGCTCGTCCTGCTGTTCATCCTGGCTCTCCGTTGGATGTGGCAGGCCTATCAGGAGCGGCTGAAGGCCGATGGACGGCTCACCTTCCGGACGCTCATCGTCGGAACGACGGCGGAGGCGACACGGCTCGCGCAGATCCTCAAGGCCCCAGCTTCGGGGTTCGCACCGCTGGGCTATGTCGCAACGTCCGATCCATCGGTTCCCGCGAACTCGCTCCCGGTCGTCGGTAATGTGGCGGATCTGCGCCGGCTCGTTCGCGAGCATGCCGCCGACTGCCTGTTCGTGGCTTCCACCTCGATCGGTGCCGATGACATGTCGCGGGTCGCCCAGGCCGCCAGGCAGGAGGGCATCGAGCTGCGCGTCTCCGCGAACCTCTCACAGACGCTCACGTCGCGGCTGGCGCTCCACAACGTTGGAGGGGCGATCACGCTCTCACTACGGCCGGTGCGCCTGAGCGGGACGCAGGTGGTGCTGAAGCGCACCTTCGATCTCGTGGTGGCTTCCACCGCGCTGATCGTCAGCCTCCCTCTCTGGGCCGTCATCGGCGTGGCCATCCGCCTCACGTCTCGCGGATCGGTGTTCTTTCGCCAGGAGCGTGTCACCAAGGGCGGCCGTGTTTTCTGGATGTACAAGTTCCGGACGATGAGGACCGACGTCGAACATCCCGCCGATACGACAGCCCCGTTCTTCAAGCTGCACTCCGACCCTCGACAGACGCGCGTCGGGCGGATCATCCGCTGCCTCAGCCTCGATGAGCTCCCACAGCTTCTGAACGTGCTCAAGGGAGAAATGAGCGTCGTCGGTCCTCGTCCCCTGCCCACCGATCAGGTCGCCGCGAACCTTGAGCTGCTCAGTCCGCGGCAAGAGGTATGGGCCGGTCTCACCGGCTGGTGGCAGATCAACGGTCGGAGCGCGGTGACCCCGGAAGAGGCGGTCCGCCTCGATGCCTTCTACATCGAAAATTGGTCGCTGACGTTGGATCTGTACATCGTGCTCAAGACCTTCGGGGCCGTCGTGAGCAGGAGGGGTGCTTCCTGATACTGATACGCACGACTGGCTGACGCACAAACAAGAGAGGATGCCATGGACGAGCACAGGAGACAGGGCGCGCGCGGGCGAATCCTTGTCACTGGCGCTGGCGGGTTCATAGGCCATCATCTCGTCACCTACCTGAAACAGCGCGGCTACTGGGTGCGCGGGGTCGACCTGAAGCACCCCGAGTACACAGAGGTGGACGCGGACGAGTTCGAGCTCTGGGACCTGCGCCGCTGGGACGACTGTCTAGCTGCCACCCGTGGGATCGATGAGGTGTACGCACTGGCCGCCGACATGGGCGGGATGGGGTTCATATCCGGCAACCATGGCACCATCCTGCGTAACAACGCGCTCATCAACGTTCACACGATCGAAGCGGCGAGACTGCAGGGCGTGTCCCGTTACCTGTACAGCTCCTCCGCATGCATCTACCCGGACTATCGGCAGTCGGACGCCGACGTCACCCCGCTGAAGGAGGGGGATGCCTATCCCGCCAATCCGCAGGGTGCCTATGGCTGGGAAAAGCTTGTCAGCGAGCGTCTCTGCCTCTATTACGCCGGCGAGTTCGGGATGCAGACTCACATTGTCCGCCTTCACAACGTCTACGGCCCCTATGGCACCTATGACGGCGGTCGCGAGAAGGCGCCGGCGGCGCTGTGCCGCAAGGTGGCAGTGGCGGAGCCGAATGGGTCCATCGAGATCTGGGGGGACGGCGGCCAGACGCGTTCTTTCTGCTACGTCGACGACTGCGTGGAGGGAATTTATCGGCTCATGCAATCCGAGTATGGCGAGCCGATCAACCTTGGGACCGAGGAGCTGGTCACGATCGATGACCTCGCTCGGCTGATCATCGAACTGTCGGACAAGGAAGGCATCACGCTTTGTCACGTCGTTGGCCCGCAAGGGGTGAGGGGCCGCAATTCCGACAACACTCGGCTACGCCAGGTGCTCGGTTGGGAGCCAGGCACCAGGCTTCGCGAAGGCCTGCGGGAGACCTATCGATGGATCGAGAAGCAGGTCAAGGGTTAGCCCGGCGATCTGAGGGCTCCATTCCCCGCGTCGACATCCTCGGGGTCGGCGTCAGCGCGATCAACATCGATCAGGCCGTCGCCGAGATCACCCGGTGGGTCGAGGAACGCGAGCAGCACTACGTCTGCGTCACCGGGGTCCATGGCGTCATGGAATCACAGTGTCACCCTGAGCTGCTGGGCATCCACAACGCCTCCGGTCTGACCACGCCTGACGGAATGCCCCTGGTGTGGCTGGGCCGCCGCGCCGGTGTCGCGCACATGGGGCGTGTCTATGGCCCGGACCTCATGCTCGCCCTGTGCGCGCGGGCGGCTGAGCGAGGCTGGTCGTCCTATTTCTACGGAGGGCGCGAAGGGGTGGCCGAGCTGCTCGCTCGACGCCTGACCGACCGGTTCCCGGGCCTCAAAGTGGTCGGCTGGGCATCGCCGCCCTACCGGCCATTGACGCTTGAAGAGGATGAAGCGGCGGTGGACCGGATCAACGCGACCGCCCCAGACCTCGTCTGGGTTGGGCTCAGCACCCCCAAACAGGAGTGGTGGATGGCGGCCCACGTGGGACGGCTGACCGCGCACGTGCTGCTTGGCGTCGGCGCGGCGTTCGACATCCACGCGGGCCTGCTGCCGCAGGCGCCACGATGGATGCAGCGTTCGGGGCTGGAGTGGTCGTACCGGCTGTGCCATGAGCCGCGGCGGCTCTGGCGGCGCTATCTCCGGAACAATCCGCGGTTCATCCTCGCGCTACTCGGGCGACCGCCGCGGTTGCAACCACCTGGTCTGGACCGGTGAGGAGGGAGCGGAGTGGGTTCTGAGCGGGCCGGCCGTTGACGTAACCGAGCGCCGTCCAGTCAGGTCTGAAAGATCAGCCAGCTACAACCTCTTTGTCCACTCTCACACTCGAAAGGGGGGAAAGCGCATGAAGTATGAGAAGCCGATCGTGACCGACTTCGGGTCGATCGTCGACCACACGTTCACCACACCAGGTGGCGTGAAAGGCTGCCAGACGGGCTGTCACATCGACATGTTCAACGAGCAGTCGGCTCTGTCCGCATCACCCTAGGATGGTGCGGCAAGCCTCGTGAAGTCGGTCGAGAGGCGCGGCTCGGGGTCTCAGGATCCTTGTGGACAGCCACAAGAGCTCGGAGACCCCAAGTCGTCTCTCGTGGGGTGCCCAGTCAATGCCCGACCCATTTCTCAAAGGACAAGAGAGGCAAGCTCGACTCGTGCTGCACTGCCCACCGTCCCATGTACCGCTCCCCGATCTCGCCACCTGAGCTATGGGGTCGATAGTCGCTGCCCTGCCAGCCTCCGGTCGGCCTGACATCGGGTTGGCCGAAAGGATGATCGACGCGGCTCCTCACCGGGGCACTCGATTCCAGGTGGTGACGCACGGAGGGAGCGCCCTCGCCATCAGCTGCTCGGGCACTCGAGCGGATACGAGCCTTGTGGTCCACGATGGGGTGGCGATAGCGTTCTCCGGTGTTCTGGACAACTTGGGGGAGCTGGCCCAGGAGGTCGGGCTGACGGCTGAGCGAGGTGCGCCGGATCCGGCAACGGTGCTCGCGAAGCTCCATCGGCGGCATGGCGAGGACGCTCCCAGGCGACTGCGCGGAATCTTCGCCGCAATCGTGAGTGACGGACGACGACTCGTGTGCTTTCGTGACCAGCTTGGCTTCGGCCCGCTGTTCTATCGCCACGACCGTGACGGCTGCTACGTCGCGACCGAGGCCAAGCAGGTGGTGGCGGGGTCGGGCATCACCAAGGAACCAGACCTCGCGGTCCTCGAGCAGATCTTCTACCAGAGATACGACGACCAGATGCCTTCCGCCCTGCGAGGAGTGCAACGGCTTCCCAAGGCCTCGATCCTGGTGGCTGAGCCCTCGGGAACGCGCCTCTGGCCGTATTGGGTCCCGGCGTCGCTGCTGGAGACCGCGCGTCCTTCGGCCCTCGAGCTCAGGTCACGGTTCGATGAATTGATGACCCAGGCCGTGGCGCGCTGCCTGACGGGAAGCGACGTCATCTCCCTGAGTGGTGGGATCGACTCTCCAGCCGTCGCCGCCTTCGCCGGGCCAGAGCATCTGCGGAAGACCGGACGTCCCCTGCCCGCCGTGTCGCAGGTATACCCGGATTTCCCAAACGTGGACGAGCGCCGATACGTGGACCTGGTCGCGCAGGACCTCGACTTGTCGCTCACCACCTACCAGCAGCAGACGAACCCCCTGAAGGGGTTACGTCAATGGGTTGAGATCGCCGATGGGCCGATTCCAAGGGTTGGGGTCTCGTTGTACGAAGAGCACTACCGCCATATCCGCGACCTCGGGTACCAGACGGTTCTCACCGGTGAGCTCGCCGAGTTCGTCTTCGATACAAGAAACTATCTGGTCACGCATCTGCTCCTGCACTGGCGGCTCGAGGCGCTGCTGAAGTACCTCAGGTCCCGCCGGGCAAGAGGAGCCCCCCTGAAGTCGATCGCACGCCAGCTCGCATCGACCTTCGTCCCAACCCCGATCACGGCCGCTCGCCTGCGTCGCGACCGCACCGCCGCTCCCGACTGGGTGGATCTCCGAAAGGCCAACGAGGCGGCCGCCCGGTCACTCGTTCCCGGGCGGCAGCGGTGGAGCAAGCTGCAGTTGGGAGCCTTTATCGGCCCTGGGGTCTCCATGGAGGCCGACGATGTCTGCCAGGAGCTGTGCGGAGTGCGAACAAGGCGACCGTGGGCAGACGTGGACCTATGGGAGTTCTTCTTGAGCCTGCCGGCGGAGATCAAGTTCCCGGACGCCCAGAGCAAGGGCCTGATGCGACAACTGCTGCGCGGGAAGGTTCCCGATCCCATTCTCGATCGTCGGGACAAGACCTATTTCGACGATTCGATCGCGTCGCGCATCGACTATCCTGGTCTGAGCCAATGGCTGACCGACCCCGAGTTCCGGATGGACGGCGTCGACTACGTGCGTCTCCGTGATCGGCTCGAGCGGCGGGCGTTCAATCTGGTGGACCTCGCGTGGGCGATGGATCTGGCGGGCGTCCATGCCTTCCTCACTCAGTGGGAGAGGAGCCGGCCGAGTGCCTGAGACAGCACCCTCCCAGATGAGGTGGCGCACCGAGTCGCGGAATCGTCGGCCCGCGATCGAGATGCGTGGTGTCTCTCGGCGCTTCGGCGACGTCAATGCCTTGCAGGACGTCTCACTCGCCGTGCACCCAGGCGAGATCCACGCGCTCCTCGGCCCGAACGGGGCAGGTAAGACGACCCTGATGCGCGTTCTGACGGGTCTGATCGAGCGCGACGACGGCGAGATCCGGCTCCTCGACATACCGGTGGATCGCTACGGGGCCCGAGATTTCCGCAAGAAGTTCGGACTCGTCCCATCTGGCGACCGGTCCTTCTACCTTCGGATCAATGGGCTCGAGAACCTGATGTTCTTTGGACGGCTGGGCGGCCTCAGGCGATCGCAGGCCGTGCGGCGTGCGTGGGAGTGCCTTCAGGACGTCGGCTTGGAGGCGGCGGCCAGGAAACCCGTCGGCCTGTATTCCCATGGGATGCAGAAGCGGCTGTCGGTTGCCAGGGCGCTGCTCATGGACCCGGCCGTGCTCTTCGTCGACGAGGCGACCCATGACCTCGACCCAGAAGGGGCGCGGCGCGTACAGAATCTCATCCTGGCCGCGGCTGAGCGTGGGGCCGCGGTGATCTGGGCGACGCAACGCCTGGACGAGATACCCGGCCTTGCGCATTCCGTGACGCTCCTGGACCGAGGGCAGGTCCGCTTCGCCGGCACTGTGCCGGCGTTGATGGCGATCAGCATGGTACGCCACTACCTGCTGCACCTCCGGAACGAATACGCTTCACCTGACGAACTGCTCGACACCGCTCGCCTCGCGCTCGGGTCCATGGCCACCATCCAGCCGAGCGACGCCTCCGCCACGGCTCACTACCTCGTCTCGCTGCGAGGTGAGGTCGTCCTGGGCGACGCGCTCGCCTCGCTGACGGATTCCGGCATCCAGATCCTGGCCTGCCGTGAGCAGCTGTCCGGCATCGAGAGCGCCTTCCTGAAGCTCACGGGATACGTCGAGTGATGAGACACCCTTTGTCAGTCCTCAAGGGACAAGCGACGCAAGCATCCCAGGGGGCGACCTCATGACTCAGGAGGGTAGAGCCATCAGCGACATCACCGCTCTGGAGACCGGGCTCCGACCAGCATCCCGAGCGGCCGCCGCACTGGAGGATCTGGCCAAGGTCCCCGCCTTCTTCCGGCGCGACCTGCTGGTCCTTTGGAGCTACCGCGTCGCCTTCCTCTCGGATTGGGTCAACCTCGTCGTTCAAGTGCTCCTCTTCTATTTCCTGAACCGACTCATTCCCTCCGACAAGCTGCCGAGATTCGGCGGCAGACCCACCAGCTACATCGAATTCGTAACCGTTGCTCTGGTCGTGACGACCTTCATGCAGGTCAGCCTGGGCCATCTGGTCTCCGCCCTGCGGCAGGAGCAGCTGATGGGCACCCTTGAATCCCTGCTGCTCACCCCGACCGCGCCGACCACTATTCAATTGGGCTCGATCGCCTACGATATTCTTTACGTACCGGTCCGCACCGCCGTGTTCCTGGCCATTATGTCGGGCATCTTCGGCGTGCACTTCCACCTGGGCGGCTTGGTCCCTACCGTGGCCATCCTGGTGGTCTTCGTTCCGTGCATGTGGGGACTTGGGCTGCTCGGTGCGGCCGGCGTGCTCACAGTACGGCGAGGCAGCGGCGTGACAGGCATCGCCGCAACCGCGTTGATGCTCGCCTCTGGCGCTTATTTTCCGATCCAGTACCTGCCGCCCTGGCTGCAGAGCCTGACCCAGTACAATCCGGTCACCATCGCTCTGGACGGGGCTCGCCAGGCGATGTTGGCCGACGCCGGCTGGTCCGTGATCTGGCCAAGTGTGCTCAAGCTGGTGCCGATGGCGTCTGTGTCTCTCATGCTAGGGATCACGGCGTTCCGGCTGGCACTCAAGCGCGAGCGCAGGCGCGGCACCATCGGTCTCTACTAGGTTCGACCCAGGGAGCTCTCAATGAAGGACCGCATCATGCTCGATCCGTCGACGACCATCCAGCGCAGCGACCGAGTGGAGTATCGCAGCCTCGGTGACGGTGAGGGCGGCGTGCTCCTGCACCTGGACACCGCCGCCTATCACGGCGTGAACGAGGTCGGCGCGTTGATCTGGACGCTGATCGAGGGCATTACCTTCCAGGAACTGCTGCACGAGCTGCGCGCCCGTCTCTCCGACATTCCGCCGAACTTCGAGGAAGACATCGCGGATTTCATTGCGGACCTGACAGCCCGCAATCTGGTCTCGTGCGCCAGCAGCCGCGGTGACGGATAGGCCGGCAGCCCAGGTCAGCGGTCGGCTGAGGGCCTGCCCGAGCTCAACCGTACCTGGCCAGCTCCTGATGACCGCCACGACCCGGCGGCGGACCGACGTCGGCGCCGCCGATCTCGACCCAGGCGTGGGCATCCTTGCTCTTCGATCCACCAGGAAGGCCGATAACCAGCTGGGCCGGGTCACCTTGCTCGTGCAGCAGCCGATAGAGGATCAGCGCGGTGAACACGCACCGAGGCTGGAACCGCCCCAACCGAAGGGTCCGTTGCACGATGCGACCCAGCCGGACCGGGTCGATCCGCGGCCCGTCGACGTGGGATGACCGCCCGAGCCGCTCAACCAGGTTGGGCAATGGATATACCCGCACTCCGAGGGAGATCACGGCGAACCAGGCCCATATACGGGCTGCCGTCTTCGCCTTGAACGGCGGGCTGAAGCGGTCCGACGCCTGTCTCATCGCGCAACGCAGGTCAGGGCGATACGGTCGACCACGGCTGGGAGCTCGTCAAAGGAGAGACGGCGGTACAGATTCCAGATCGGGACCTGGGCGGCCAGCTCGGCGATCCCCTGAAAGCATCGGGTGCGGTCCTCGTCGGTCGGGAACTTGAAGCCCAGGGTCCACAGATCGGGCAGCGCCTTGTGCGGCGGGACCCGCTCCAGCCAGGCCACGTCGTCGGCGCGCCGCAGGAAGACGACGCCGGCGATGGGAACAGGTGCTCCATCGCCTCTGGCCGCTTCATCCAATGCCAGGAAGACCCGTTCGGGGTCCCTGGCGACCATACGGGTTCCCGGGAGCTCCAGCCGTTCGTAGACGTCCGGGCGCACCCGCAGCAGGGCTGGACCCGGCACGACCGACGGGACCGGCGACAGCTGGAAACAGGTGGTGTCCTCGGAGAGCAGGCGATGCCCGGCTTGGAGGAACGCGCTACCAAGCGTTGTCTTGCCGTAACGGCCGGGCGCGGCGAGGATCAACGCCGACCCGTCCACGTCGACGGCCGCGGCGTGGAGCAGTAGGTCACCGCGAGCCATGAGGCACAGGGCCGTGGGCACGCCCCACAGACGCGCCTCCCGTCGTGGTCCACTCGACAGGCGCGGCACAGTGATGGCGGGAAACGCGGGATCGACCTGGAACGATCCTACGCCGTCCATCCAGACCAGATACTGGGCGTCGACCGGGTACAGGCGGCCGAACGCTCGACCGGATTGATCGGTCCACTCCAGCACAGGAGTCTCAAGCGGCTCCTGGTCCGCTTCAGCCGCCTCGATGACATCGAGCGGGATACTCTTTCCATCGCCCTTTCTGAGGAAATCGAGCGGTAGCTTCGAACGGACCAGGTAGCCAAAGCAGGTCGTGAGCGCTTGCGACGGATCGGCGGACGTGCTCTCGCCTGGACCGTCGAGCGTTACCCGACTCTCATGCCGCATGCCCAGCTCATTCCTTTACCGCAGAATCTGTGTCCGTCGGCGCGACATGCGAGGCATCGCCGTCCCGCCAGCCCACTCCCTGGAGGTGGCCTTGATGCTACCAGCCTATCGCCCCCGTTTGGAGGACCACTCGGAGGCTCGCCCCGCACCAGGCGCTCCGCAGGCCATCTCGATCAAGCTGACGCCCCAAGGCTCGTCCGTCCCCGTGATATCATTCGATGCGCTCATCCATCGGCTCGGAAACGCTCTACTCTATGGCTCCGACGATTGCATCGGCAGGAAAGCAGGTGGGGGGACGGCTCGCCCTCTTGCTCAGCAGTGCCCTGGGCGCCAGGGCCGGGGACTCATTCGGCATCCTGCTCTACCACCGGGCGGCTCCGGTGCCGGAGGGCGTGGAAGCTCCGACGATGAACGTCACGCCCGCCCGCTTTCGCGAGCAGATCGAGGGTCTGCTCGAGTCTGATTACGAATTCTGGCCCATACGCGATGTCATCCAGCACGTCCGGGAGGGCCAGCCGATACCGGCGAACGTTGTCGTGCTGACGTTCGATGACGGTTACCAGAACTTCTACCTCAACGTCTGGCCCCTCCTTCTCCAATGGCGCGTGCCAGCCACCCTCTTCGTCGCGACCGGCTATGTCGATACCATCGGTCCCTTCCCGTTCGACCGCTGGGGCTGCGCGAATTATCGGCGAGTCGCGCCAGAGGCATGGCAACCACTGACCTGGAGCCAGTGCCGGAAGATGGAGCGCTCAGGGGTCGTCGACATCGGCAGTCACAGTCACAGGCATCGGAACTTCCGAGGCGAGCCGGACGAGTTGCGACAAGACCTGATGACTTCGCTCGCCTTACTGAAGCAAGAGCTGGGGCCTGCGCCTCGTGCCTTCGCGTTTCCCTACGGGAGCGCCCGAGGGGGATTCGTCGACGCCTCGCTGATCGCCAGCGCCAGAGCCTGTGGCGTGACCTGCTCGTTGACAACCGAAATCCGATTGGCAAGTCCCGCGACCGACCCCTTCACCTGGGGAAGACTTGAGGTGGTCGATACGGACAGCAGCGCGATCATCAGGGCGAAGCTGGAGGGCTGGTACGACTGGATGGAAGCGGCCCGACACGTGTATCGCCATGCGTATCGCCGGCTGGCCTTCGCCCATCGCGGTACTTGACGTCCACGGCAGCCTGGAGGCAGATGATGGTTGATCAGGCAGCGCTTCAGTCCTGGATCCGGCCGCAGCATCTCGGCGAAGGCGCTCTGCAGCGGTATCGTGAGGCTTTCTGGGCCAATCCAGGCCGTGTGATCGTCCTCGAGAGCTTCCTGCAGGACAACATCGCAAAGAAGCTGTCGGCTTTCCTTTCGAACGAGGCGCGGTTCAAGACCGAATACGGGCTGCGCTCTGTCGAGGGGGCCGTCACCGAGGATCAGTGGCTCAAGGCTGATGAGGGCGATCGTTTCTTCCGGTTCGGGAAGCTCGCGGCAACCCCGCCGGAATTCCGCATGAGCCCTAATACGCTGACGTACCTGAAATTCCGTCAGACGTTCCAGCGGCCCGAGTTCACGGCGTTCTTTGAAGCGCTCACCGGCCTGCCGCTGGGTTCGAGCGACGACTTCGGAGTCCACTCGATGAAGGCTGGCGATTTTCTTCGCCCGCACTCGGACGACAACAAGAACCGGAGGATCGCCCTGGTCATCTATCTCTCACCGAGCTGGGAGCCACCGTATGGCGGCGACCTGCACGTCATCGACAAGAGCGGTGGCCTCACCGAGGTCCGGCCAGCGTACAACAGCATGGTCGTCTTCGACGTGCTGGCTGAGACGACACACCTGGTCACACCCATCGGACCGGCCGCGGGAGAGCTCAGCCGGCTGACCATCGGCGGCTGGTATCACCAGCCCGGTTGACATGCCGCTCGATGAACTCCACGGTCGCCGTCAGCGTCATCGTCTCCACCCGTAACCGAGCGCACTACCTGAACGATTGCCTCGGGTCGCTCGCTGTGCAGGAGCACGACCAGTTCGAGGTCATCGTCGTCGACAACGGATCGACGGACGCCACTGCCGAGGTGGTCGAGGAATGGATCCGGAAGGACCCTCGGTTCCGGATGATCCGTGAAGGGCAGGTCGGGCTCAGCCGAGCGAAGAACACGGGAATCGGGCTTGCACGAGGCGATCTGCTGCTTTTCACGGACGACGATGTGATGGTCGATCGCCGATGGATCGGGGTATATGTTCGCTTTTTCACCAGCATAAAGGACGAGCCGCGGATCGTCGGGGGTAAGATCGTTCCGATACCTGACGACTTGGCGGATTGGCCCGATTGGGTCACCGACTCCATGCTCGACGACCTGGGTCGCCTGGACTACCAGGATGAGCGGCCGCTGCGCGAGGCATGGGAGTACGTCTGGGGCGCGAACATGGCCTTCCAGGCCTGGGCGGTTGAGCGATGGGGCTCCTGGGACAATGCCTTGGGACGGCGTGGCGACGAGCGCGGGACCTTCGAGGACACCGAGTTCCAGGACCGGGCCAGAGCCGCGGGAGCGGCCGTCTGGTTCTGCCCTGGCGCGGTGGTGCGCCACCGAATCGCCAGACGGGGAGTGACGCCATGCCGGGTCCTGATGACCTCATTCACTCGTGGTGGCAACGAGTACTGGCAGGAGAAGGCACGGTCGACGGGTGGGGATCGTCCGCCCCAGCCACCCAAGGCGCCGGGCCGTTTGGCGTTCGCCGGCTATCTTGCCAATTGGCTCTTGTGGACGGCGCTCTTCCGATTGACCTCGGCAAAGCCGGCGTTCCGGCGAAGCCATTCGGCCGCACGGTCCGCTGGACGGACGATGGAGCGACTGAGGGACGGTCGGACGTCGCCGCCGGTCGCCAAGGCGATCGGTCGGCTCGGCTTTCTTGTCCGTAGGATCACCCTGGGTCTCGCCCCGGGCAGCCTGGCTGAGGCAGAGGAGATCCTGGGCCTGAGGTGACGCCCGGCATCGCTACACCCGGCATCGCGGCGGCCGCCGGGCCGTCTGCCACGCCCGTCCCCGGTGGCCATTCCGGCTCTCCGCGACAATGTCCGTGGCGACCCGCCGGGCGGCGAAGTCCGCCCCGAACACGAAGCGCATTACCGGCCCGAAATTGTTCGCTGCTGCCAGTCCCAGGAAATACAGGCCGTCGACCGACGACTCGAAGTTGGGCGACAGCGCCGGGGCCCGCTCGAGGCGGCGCAGGCGGGCGAGGACGACGGGCTGGATGAACGGTATGGCCTCCAGGTCGACCCGGTACCCCGTGGCGGCGATGACGTGGTCGGTGAGTAGCTCGCCGCCCGTCCCCTCCGGGGCGTCGAGCAGTAGCCGCATGCGGTCGCCGACCGCCTCGGCGCCGACGACGGTGCAGCCCCGCAGGAACGCCAGCCGATCGAGCACACGCTCCTTGAGCCACCACGCCCCGGCGGGGCCGAGCACCGTGCGGACCGCGTGCAGGCGAACTTCCCGGGGCAGGTGGTAAAACGCATTCGGCGCTTCGGAATACAAGAGCGTCCGCCAGCCGGAGCCCAGCCCGGACGGCGGACGGCGGAGCCGTTGGCGCAACGGCCGCCGCTGCTGGCCCGGGACGGCGTTCCAGACGACGGGCGGGCGGCGGACGAGGACACGCACATCGGCTCCGTGCTCGTGGAGCAGCGCCGCCGATTCGAGCGCTGACTGGCCGGCGCCGATGACGGTGACGTCGCGCCCCGCGAAAACCGTGAGGTCGCTGTGCTGGGAGCTGTGCGACACCAGCTCCGGCGGCATCCCCCGCAACCTGGCTGGCACGTGGCTGAAGTACGTCTGCCCCACCGCCACCACCACGCGCCGGGCTCTGACGATCTCGCCGCTGTCCAGCCGGAGCTGGAAGCTGTCGCCGGGCTTGTCGAGGGCGACCACCTGTGCCTGCTCCAGCTCTGGGACCAGCCGGCGCTGGAATTCGAGGCCGTACCTGGTGAAAGTCTCGAGCGGCACGGGCACCGCGTACGCGCCGTATGCCAGCCCCTCTTCCGCGCAGAACCGCTCGAGCGTGAGCCTGGCGGTGGGTTCCGAAAGGTTGGAGGCGCAGCCTTCGGACTTCAGGAACATTCCCCCGGGCATATGTGCTCGCCAGGTGTGCATCGGGCTCCCGAAGATGCGGAACGGAACATCCCGCGAGCGCAGGTGCGCCGCGGTGGAGAGCCCGTACGGCCCCGCTCCGATGACCGCGACCTGACAGACTTCCGCGATGGACATGGGGCAGCATTGTATCTTGCGGTGGCTTGACAGCCATCGACCGCTCCGCCCTGCGTTAGGCTGGGCGTCCTGCGTGGCCGTTGGGGAGGAGCGCCGGTGGGGACGTCAAGAGGAAGGCCTGCTTCCGTCTCCTTGGACACTACCGTCCCCGTGCTCGTCCTGAAGGTGGGCCGGTATGCCCTCCATCACGGGGGCGTTGGCGTCGTCCGCAGCCTCGGACGCGCCGGTGTGCCGGTCTATGGCGTGTACGAGGAGCTGCTCGCACCGGCAGCGACCTCCAGGTATCTGCGGGGCAGATTCGTCTGGGAAAATGACGGCCTGGGCGTCGAGCGGTTCCTGGACGGGATGGCGACGATCGGTGCGCGGCTCGGTCGCCAGACGATCCTCGTCCCCACCGACGACCTCGGCGCCATCCTGGTCGCCGAGCACGCGGCGGTGCTGGACGAGTGGTTCAAGGTCCCGCGGCAGCCGCGCGGCCTGCCGCGCGCGCTCGCCAGCAAGAAGGGCCTGTACCGGCTCTGCAAGCAGCTCGGGGTGCCGTGCCCGGAGGCCGTCTTCCCGGCCTCGCGAGCTGAGCTCGAGGCATTCCTCGAGCGTGCCGTGTTCCCGGTGGTCGTCAAGGGTGCGGAGGGCTGGCTGCTCCCCCGGCACACCGGTGTCCGGAGCACCGCCATCGTGGACACTCCCGAGGAGCTGCTCGACATCTACCGGCGCGTCGAGGACGGGTCCGGGACGAGCGTGATGTTCCAGGAGTACATCCCGCGCGACTGCGGCGAGGACTGGATCTTCCACGGCTACTGCGACTCCCGCTCGGACTGCCTGGCTGCCTTCACGGGCGTGAAGGTGCGGTCCTACCCGCCCTACGTGGGACCGACGACGCTGGGACGCTGCACCGCCAACGAGCGGCTCCGGCGGCAGGCGGAAATGCTCTTCAAGGCCCTGTCCTACCGCGGCATCATGGACCTCGACTACCGTCTCGACCGGCGCGACGGCCAGTACAAGCTGCTCGACTTCAACCCGCGCATCGGCGCGCAGTTCCGGCTGTTCGTGAACGAGGCTGGGATCGACGTGGTCCGCGCTCTGCATCTGGACCTGACCGAAAGGACCGTCCCCCCAGGCCCAGCGGTCGAAGGTCGGGGGTTCGTGGCGGAGCACTACGACCTGCTGGCCGCCTGGGGATACCACCGCGACGGTGGGCTCACGCTCCGAGGTTGGTTGCGATCGCTCAGAGGGGTGAGGGAGCCGGCATGGCTGGCCGCTGATGACCCCGCCCCGTTCCTCGTGATGTGCGTCCGTTTTCTGCTCAGGGGTCTTCGGCGTGCGCTGGGCCGGCCGGAGCGGTCCCGGGACGGCGGCCGCCCGCCTCGGTACCTCCCCGGGCCCCGGCGACAGAGCCGGAAAGGTCACCGGACCGCGGGAAGGTGATCCCTCAACCCATGGTGACAGCGGTCACCTGCCGGCCGGTGGCGATCAGGACCAGGCCATCGGCGGCGGATGGGGCCGCAAAGTGGGCGGCCAGGCCAATGTGGATGCGGCCGCGCTCCCGCCCGGTGGCCGGGTCGAAGGCGAACAGCGTGCCGGTCTCCTGATCGAGGGTCCACACCGCGCCGCCGGCGACGATCGGCGGACCGGCGTTGAAGGGGGCGCTGCGCCAGGCCACCTGGAAGGTCGGCGCCGGCCCAGTGGTCACCCGCAGCGCAACCAGCCCGTCCACACAGGACACGTAGACCAGCGGGGGCCGCGCCGCGGTCGCGCCGAAGGCGGCCCCGCACACCTGCCCGCTGAATCGCTGGCCGCCGACCCCGCCAAGATTGGCGGCCGCCAGCAGGTAGCCGACCCCGGCCTTGCCGACCTGGAACAGCAGGGCGTTTCCGACCAGGGTGGGGTTGACCGACCCAAGGTCGGTGTCGCTGCGGCTCAGCTCGGCCCAGTCAGGTGGGGCGAATGCGTCGAGCTCGCGCAGCTCGCCAGTCAGCCGTAGCACGCTGTTGCCTTGGTCGTAGCCTGTCGACGAGGCACCGTTGCCGGTCGCCACGAGCAGCTCGCCGCGGCGGTCGACCACCGGTCCGGCCGGCGCCCAGATGCCGCCCTGGCGGGTGGTCGGCACCCGGAACGACACCACCGGGCCGTCGCCGCGGGCCGGTAGGCCGACCACCCAGCCGTGGTAGCGGCCGCAGTCGCCGAAGCGACCCCCGAAGGGCACGTACACGCGCCCGTTGGCCAGGGTCAGGGCGCCGCGCTGGAGGTGCACCCTCGGGTCGGCCCCTGGCGGGTCGGCCGGGCGGCGCAAGCGCACCGCCCCGCTGGCCAGGTCAAGGGCGACCAGCTCGTGGTGGGGATGATCCGGGTCCAGGAAGGCGACGGCGTACAGCAGGCCGGCGGCCGGGTCGGCCACCGGGGTGGAGGTGATCCCGACCGGGTCGATGTTGCCGCACGGCAGGCCGCCGCCGGAGATCGGTCTGCCCAGCTTGGCGCGCCAAAGCTGGGCCCCGGAGCGCTCGTCCAGCGCGTACACCGAGTCGCCCTCGGTGGCGACCAGCACGCGGCCGCCCACCACCAGCGGCTCGCCGTACACCGGCTCGTCGAGCGCTGCCGAGGTCCAGCCGAGCTGCGGGCGCCGCAAGGCCGGGCCACCGCGAGCGACGCCCGAGCGGGCCGCGTCCCCGTGGTAGGTGGCCCAGTCGGCGGTCGGGGTGAGCGCCACCGTGCGGACCTGGGCCGGCACCGTCGCGACGGGCGCCGAGCGGGTCGCGCGATGGAACACCTTGTGGGCCACGTCGTGGGCGAGCTGACGGGCGAACCCGCCCTCCGCCAAGCCGAGGGCCACCAGGCTTATCGCGACCGCCAGGCAGACGGCGGCCACCAGCCAGCCGCGCCGGCGTCCGCCAGGTCCTGAACCCGTCTCGGGCCGATCAGGCCCGGCGAGCTGTCCGTTGCCCACAGCACCCCACCCCAGCTCGCAGCCGTGCCGCAACGGCCTCCCCGGACCGGCACCGTCAACGGCAGCGCTCTCCGCTCAGCGCGGCATCGTATGCTTCCTCGAGCAGTCGACGCCCGGTCTGCTCTGTGAAGCGCTCCTCGTAGAGCTCGCGCACCTGGGAGCCTGCCTCGTCCACGTGGCCGCCGTCGTGCAGCGCCCGCAGCCCCGACTCCCAGGCGGCAGGCTCTTCCGGTGCGGCGAGCCATCTCCCAGAGGCGACCGCGCGGAGGAGCTCGGCGTTTCCGCCCTGCCGCGATGCCAGCACCGGCAGACCGGCGGCGAACGCCTCGAGCACGGTCATCGGCTGGCCCTCATAGAGCAGTGAGGGGAACACCAGGGCACGGGAACGAAGCATCCACCGGCGGACCGCCTCGCGCGCCAAGGGGCCCGTGAACCGGACGGTCGGCAGCGCCTGCCACTTCTCCTGCCGCTCCAGCGTCCGGCGCAGCGGCCCATCGCCGATGACCACCAGCTCCAACGATGTGGGGCCCAGCGCGTGCCAGGCCTCGAGGAGCCGCTGGATGCCCTTTTCGGCGACGATTCGACCGACGAACAGGACAGTCTTGGATTGCGACGGTGGCAGCTGGCGGCGACCCGGGTCGGCGACGAAATTCGGCTTGACTCTGATCTTGTCGGCCGGCACCCCGCCGCGGATGAACCGCTGCCTCGCAAACTCGTTGAGCGTCAGGAACAGGCGCACATGGCGGTTCCAGGTCCCAAGCGCCCGGTTGACAGCGATGGTGCTGGCCGCCGCGGTCGACGCCACCACCGACCCGCGATAGCAACGATGGCGAACGCCACGCCACGGGTGCGTGCCGACGCAATCCTCGCAGGTATGTCCGTCGCGGAAGAGCATTCCGTTGGCACAGACGAGCCGGTAGTTGTGCAACGTCGCGACCACCGGCCTGCCGCCGAGGTCCACCGCGGCCAGGATCGAGGGCGAAACGCTGAACCAGGTGTTGTGCACGTGCACGACATCCGGGCGGACCCGCTCGACAACCACCCGCAGCCCTCGACCGGTCAGAGGATTCCACGGTGACATCGCCAGAGACGTCGCGGTGGAGAGCATCCCGACCGGGTTCTCGGCCAGGTACGGGATGACGTCATGGCCGGCTCGGGTCAGCAGCTCGGCCTCGGCCCGCACAACGGTGTCCTCGCCGCCCGACTCCCGGTAGCGGGTGTGCACCTGCAGAATCCGCAATGGTCACCTCTTCGGGTCAGCGGATGCTCAGGCACGAGTTCTCGCTCGGAGATCGTCCCGTCCCGACCGCTTTCCACTATCATGAGAGGATACAGCCTGCGGGAGGGCCGGTTGCCTTCGTGGCCCAACGTGACCGGAACGAGCGCGTCGTCCTCTACCCTACGCAAAAGACACGGGCGACCGGGCCCGCCGAATCGCCAATGAAGCAAGCAACCGAAGGTCTTGTTGGATTCCGGAGTCCCACGCCATGACCGTAGACAATGCTCCTGAACTCCAGGATTATCTCGCAGTCCTCTGGCGACGCAAATGGCTTATCATGGCCATCACTGTGATAGCGGTCACTGCTGTCCTCTTCCATCTATCCCGACAGGCGCCTACCTATCAGTCCGGCGCCGAGGTGCTGGTGAAGTCCACCATCGCAGCGCCAGGGCAGTCCAATGGCGTGGTCGTCATGATGGAGGACGAGCAGCGCGTGGCGACCTCTGCCGAGGTGGCCGCTCTGGCCATGGAGCAATTGCGGCGGGCGGACGTCGCCGTGGGCCAGATCTCGGTCGCGGCGACGACCACGAACCACGCTCTCGCCTTCACGGCCGTCTCGACTGATCCGGCCTCGGCCCAGATGACCGCACAGGCCTATGCCGACTCGTATCTGGAGTTCCGGCGCAAGCAGATGATCGCCGATTTTGCGGCGTCGCGCGATCCGATACAGAAGCAGCTGGACCCGATCGGCCAGCAGCTCGATGACATCCAGCGGCAGATCGCGGCAACATCCAACGAGTCCGAGAAAGCGGCGCTGATAAGCCGGTTCACGTTCCTCCTCAGCCAGCAGTCCGCCCTCCAGCAGTCGCTCAACCAGCTCCGCTCTCCGGCCAACCTCCGGATTGGCGACATCCTGCAGCCCGCCCAGCTCCCAATTTCCCCGGCAGGCCCTCGTCGGTCACGGACGATCGCGCTCGCGGTCTTCGTCGGGTTGTGTCTTGGAGCCGGCGCGGCGTTTCTGCGAGACCGCTTGGACCGGCGAGTGCGAGGGAGGCGCGACCTCCAATCGTTGACGGAAGTCCCTGTGCTCGCGGTCGTGCCCCCACGGCCCATCCGGAAGAGACTCACCCGGGCGCCTGAACGCGGAGGAATAAATACCGCCCCGGCGGCCGCGGAGGCGTACCGGAGGCTCGGCCGCAGGGTCTTGGTCGCCGCCGCTGAGCGCCGGTTGACCAGCTTGATCGTCACGAGCCCCGGTCAAGAGGCTTGGGACTCGGCCACGGCGGCCAACCTGGGAGTGGCCTTGACAGAGGTCGGCAAGACCGTCGTCCTCGTGGCCGCCGAACCGGAACCGCTACAGCTCCCGAAGCATTTCTCGCGCCACGCCGCCGTGACGAACGGTAACAGTCGGCCCGAAGAGGTATTTCGGTCCGAGGGGGAACACCCGCCCGATCGGGACCTGCGGAGCTGGATGAAGGATCTCTGGAGCATACGCCAGGGTCTGTCGGCCCTCCTGCTGCCCGACAACCCGGCGTTGCTGGCCCCAAGAGAGATGAAGGAGCTCATAGGCGAGCTCCAAGGGTTCGCGAACTTCGTCATCATCGACTTCCCCCACATCCTCGAGTCGCCAGACGCATTGGCCTTGACAGCCGCCGTCGACGCCGTGCTCTACGTGACGGATGCAAAGCAGACCACGCGAGGTGCCGCGGCGGAGGGGATGCGCCAGCTTCGCCAGGCTGGAGCGTGGGTGATCGGAACGGTCTTCACCAATGCCAGTGCGCGCCAGGCCGGGTCCCATCCCTGACCCCGCCAGAACTGCCCGATCGAGGGGAGTCCTCCCGTATGGCAGGCCCTGACCGCCGCTTTTCGCCCGCCAAGAGTCTGGTCATCCGCAGCCTCACGGTGGACCTGCTGACCGGCAGGGTGATCAGCAGCCTCCGCAGGGCGGGTATACCGACCATCCTCCTCAAAGGCCCCGCAGTCGCTCGCTGGCTGTATGACGAGGGTGCGGCGCGGTCGTACGTGGACACCGATCTGCTGCTGGCTCCCGACGACTTTCCTGCCGCCGAGCGCGTCCTCGTCGGGCTCGGGTTCGAACGTGAGGGGCTCGGCACGATCCCCGACGACTGGCCCAGGCACGCGCGCACATGGCTCCGCTCGGACGGAGCCAATGTGGACCTGCACCGCACCTTCGTCGGCGTGGGGGTGACCCCGGCCGAGCTGTGGGAGACCCTCTCGGCGCAGACGGAGACGATGCGGGTGGGCGGCGTCGACGTCGACGTTCTCCGCCCGGCCGCACGGGCATTGATCGTCGCCCTGCACGCCGCGAAGGACGGAGGACGGATCGCGAAGGTCCGCCACGATCTCGGGCATGCCATCGAGCGGCTTCCAGTCGATCTCTGGAGGGAGACGGCTCTCCTTGCGGCCCGGCTGCAGGCTACGGCGACTCTGGGGGCCGGGCTACGAAGGTCGCCAGCCGGCGCGGCGCTGGCGGCGCAGTTGGGTCTGCCCTCCGAGACGTCCATGGAGATGGCCATTCGGGCACACGGGGCCCCGCCCCTGGCGGTGGGCTTCGATTGGCTTTTCACCGCCGCCGGCTGGCGCAAGAAGATCCCGCTTGTCGCTCGCAAGATCGTGCCGCCGCCGGTCTTTCTTCGTGCCTGGATCCCGCTGGCGCAACGAGGCCGGCTGGGACTCGCGGTTGCCTACGTATGGCGTCCGATATGGGTGATCTGGCGCAGCGGTCCCGCCCTGTGGGCATGGTGGCGAGCGCGGAGGAAAGTCGCACGAGATCGGCCCGCGGTGGCAAAGCCGGACACCGGCAACCGGACACCCTCCGGCGGAAACCGTCCGGGCCCAGCCTGAGCGGCGGCATGCGGCCCGCGCGGCGGGAGCGATCCACGCTACGGCTGCGCGGGCCGCTGCCTTCGCAGGTAGACGCTCACCTGCCAGCCGATCCACAGGCCGGCGACGACGAGCACGGGTCCGAGGAGGACTGGCAGCATCCCGGCCGTCAGCAGGCTGGTTGCCTGCCCGCCGTCACGTCCGGTCCGCGAGGCGAGGACGAACGCGAGGAGCGCGGCGATCGCGGCATTTCTCAGCAGCATGATCCGGTAGTCCAGGACGGAGGTATTCCCAAAGCACCCGCACCCCAACCTGTTGCCCGGTTGCATGAGGCGGGCGCGGAGGATCGCCAGTGAGAACGCCAGCATCAATCCGAGCCCCACAGCCGCCCCCGCCCTCGGCGCTCCGGCAACGAGCGCGATGACCACCGACAGCTCGAGCCAGGGAAGCACGAGGAAGGCGGACACCCTGAGCGCACGGGGCAGGCGAAACCGCGTGAGGTCCTGTCGCCAGCGCGCCACGCGCACGGCCTTGGCGAGCCCAGCCCAAGCGAAGACGAGGGCGAGCACACTCGACGCGAGAGCCGACACCGCAGCGGACATCACCGCCCCATCCTACCGGGACGCTACTGGCGAAGGAAAGTCGCGGTCGTGTCCTGTCCCAGGCGTTGCCATCCATCCTTGCTCAGCGATGCCTGCCACTGCCAGAAAAGCCCATCGAGGGTCGGCAGGTAGTAGGTGTTGCCCTGGAAATGATTGCCGGCCGTGCTCTGGAAGGCCGTGCTGCGGCCCACCAGACCTGTCTGTGTCCCTGCCGCCATGGTCAAGGTGTTGTCGTGAACGTCGGTGTTGGCAACCTTGTAGACGCCGTACCGCCCGGAGCCCCTATCGGTGTCGATGAGGCTGATGCCGTTGACGCTCGACACGATCCGGTTCCCGTAGAGCTGGACGTTCTGCGAGTCGTTCAGCACGACGTCCGCCCCCCACCAGATCGACTTTCCCGCCGTCGCCAAAGCGTTGTTGCGCAGGCTGTTGTTGCGGATCACCGCGTCGTAGCCGAGCTCGTGCTGGATGCCTGGTCCAGCGTTGTTCTCAACTTTGTTGTTCTCGAACGTGCAGTACAGGTTGTCCCCGTCGGTCCAGAGTCCCGCGCCCCGGTTGTCGTGCACGTAGTTGCCGCGCACGGTGAGGCTCCGGGTGAATGCCCATTTCGAGCCGCCGCCCTCCCAGCCTGGCGAGTAACCCGCGGTGTTGTTGTCGTTGATCTCGTTGTTCTCGACCAGCGCACCGACCGACCCGCCGCCGGAGAGCCCGAGCTGGCCCTGGGCCCAGATGTGGGAATTGCGAAGGACGCTGCCGCTTCCCGATTCTATGCCGACGCCGTGGTTGCGCCGGACGTCCAGCCCGTCGATCAGCCAGCCGGGACCCATCTGGACGGCGGGCTGTTGGGCGGGATTGGCGAACTTCTCCACGGCAAACTCCGACAGGACGGCATCAGGAGTTCCGGAGTTGTTGCCACCGCTGACAAACGCCTGCGGGGTGGCCGAGAGCTCCACGACGGCATTGGTCGGATCGTCCTTGAGGTAGAGACGATCAGCTCCGTAGTCGACATAGACGCCGCCGCTGCCAAGGCCAGCCAGGGATGGCGCGCGCCTGAGCCGGAGATTGTCCCGCCAGACATCGTCCGGATACTTGCACAGGTCGGTGCCGTCGGCGCACTGGCCGGACAGGGCTGTGGGACGTGACGTGCCGCCGGCGTGATACCACCACCTGTTGCCACTGTCATAGGTCCAGCCCGTGACCAGCTTCGCCCCGCTCAGGATGGCGCCAGCTTCGCCGGAGATCTTCTGCCCGCGCCTTGGCGTGAGCGGGGCCCGCAACCGATGGGTGCCGGCTCCGAGACAGAAGCTGCTGCCAGTGCTGTTCGCGTTCAGGGCAGCCTGGATGTCCGATCCGGGTGAGAGCCGGACACCGGTACACGCCGGCTGGTCGGTCGGCGTGGTGGTGGGGGGAGCCGTCGTCGCGGTCGTGGGGGGAGCCGTGGTCGCGGTCGTGGGGGGAGCGGTCGTCGCGGTGGTCGCGGTGGTCGCGGTGGTCGTGGTGGTCGAATCGACGACGAGGGTCCCGGCGAGCGTCCTGGTCGTCGCCTTGAG
>WNGF01000817.1_pt1 | contig 75995 bp, 67 predicted proteins | sample 5400641 | NCBI WGS metagenome assembly WNGF01 (sample SAMN13153371, study PRJNA577476) | soil metagenome | isolation source: 80 cm soil or saprolite under grassland replicate 2 | place: USA:California | collected 2016-06-15
CCTGGTCGTCATCGGTCGCGTAGAACAGCACCGCGCGCGGGGTCCGGTTGGCCTCCGAGGCCAGTGACTCGGCGCCGAGGGTGCCGAACGCCTTCACGAAGTGCGCCTCGGCGGGGAGCAGCCCGGCGACGACAGAGCCTGAGGACTGGCCGTCGGGAAGCGTCCGAACGAACCCGCCGTTGGTGTCCTGCGCGACCGGGTTCGAGGGATCGACGACGACCTTGCCCCTGAGCAGGCCTGCATGCTGGACGATCAGATCCTTGAGCGTGTCGAGCCAGACCGCGAACACCACCACATCCGCGTCTGTGATCGCCTGCTCGACCGAGGTGGCACTCGCCAGCTCGCCCAGTTCGTTCGCCAGCGCTGTCGCGTTCGATTCGTCACGCGCGGCCAGGACGACGCGTTCCCCGCCGTCCACCAGATGCCGCGCGACCGACTTGCCGATGTTGCCAAGACCGATGATTGCGGTGGTCATTTGCTTCCTCCTTGAACCCCAAGGCTCAGCCCACACGATGCGCCTCGACCTCGATCTCCAGGTCGACCTTCTTGCCCACCAGGAAGCCGCCCGTCTCGACCGCCACGTTCCAAGTCATCCCCCAGTCCTCGCGATCGATCGTCGTCTTCGCCGACGCGGCGAGCATCGGCTCCCCCTGCATGTTCGGCCCCCACCCGAGGAACTCCCCCGAGAGGGTGACCGGCCGCGTGATGTCCTTGATCGTGAGCTCGCCGTCGAGCTCGAACCACAACCCGCCCGTCGGCCGCACGGCGGTGCTCGTGAACGTCAGCACCGGGTGCTTCTCGATCTCCAGGAAGTCGCCGCTCTTCAGGTGCTGGTCCCGCTTCTCGGTGTGCGTCGTGATGCTCTCGGTCTTCACCTCGACATCGACCCGCGAGTCCTCTGGCGAGTCGCCCACCTCGATCGTTCCGGTGAACTCCGTGAACTGCCCCCGAACCTTCGACAGCATGTGTCGTGCCACGAACCCGACGACCGTGTGGACACGGTCGAGCTCGTACGTGCCGACGGGCGGGATCGACACCCCCTGATACTCCCGGCCCTGGGCCGCAGTCTGCGCCATCTCCTGCCTCCTAGATGTCTCGCTGGGTCACCAGCTGCTCGTGGTCTGCGAACACCACGCTCGAACACCTCGCCTGCTGCGCGCGCGGATTCCGCGCTGCGCGCTCCTTTCCCGGGGCTGCTTCACCCTGTATGCTTGCACTTGCAAATACCTTACCCTCAACTTAGGTGCACATGCAAATACTTCCTGAGACCGACGTCGCCCAGCTCCTCGACCGCGTCGTGGAGGATCAGGTGCCGGGCCGCCGTGGGTTGGCGGCCTGGCGCACGCTGCTGCGGGCCCACGCCACGCTCATGCGCCGACTCGATACCGATCTCGAACAAGAGACGGGCTTGGCCCTGGCCGACTACGACGTGCTCGCTCAGCTGGCGGAGGCCCACGGTGCGTTGCGCATGACGGAGCTGGCGGACCGGGCGCTCATCTCTCGGTCGGGCATGAGCCGTCGCGTCGCCCGGCTGGTCGATGAAGGCCTCCTCCGCCGAGACAGAGCCGGTACCGACGCCCGTGGTGTCGTGGTGGCGCTCACCGAGGCCGGCATCGCCCGCCTCGCTGAGACGGCGCCCGTCCACGCCCGCGGGATCTCAAAGCTGTTCGTCGCCCAGCTCGATGATCAGGAGCTCGCCCTCCTCGAGCGCGCGCTGAACAAGGTCATTGTCGACTGCTCCTTTGGCTGAGACCCAAAGCGCGTGAACCCCTGGGCGGGAGGAGGAGACGGCCCCAGCTCACGACCGGCTCAAGGAACGTCAAGGCGAGATCACCGACCTCGAACGGCGCATCGAGCACCAGGTGGCGAACTTGGAGGCCGAGGACGCAACGCCATCACCGCGCCGCCGGTTGGGGCCCGGATCGCAGAGGAAGAGGCCCTTGAAGAACGGCGGCAGCACGCGAACGCCCTCGCCGCCCAATCGGGCGACGTCCCGCCGACTGTCGTAGACCTCACCACCGCGCACGACCGGCTGCCGCTTCTCGCCGAGCGGCTTCAGGGACCTGCCCCAGCCAGAGCTTCGGGCGCTGTTCGACAGCCTGCAGCTGCAGATCGCCTTCCAGCCGCAGACGCGCGCGATCGACGTTGAGGTCACGCTCGTCGCGGACCTGCAGCCAGACCGCGACAACGAAACGTCGCAGGTCTGGTCCGTGCCCTGGCAGGACTCGAACCGGCACACCTCTTCTGCGCGCGTTTGGAACGTGTATGGCGCACTTGTGCCTCCTCCCTTGAGCCAGTACCTGCTATTCGTGTTCAAGCGCCGGCTTGGCGGGGTTGAGATGGAGAAACGCCCTGGTTATCGCGCCAGCGCACCCATGCGACCAGCTGGAACGCAGACACGAAGCTCCGCCGCTCGGCCCGACGCCCGGACATCCACGTGCTATCCAACATTCGCGCGTAACCGCCCATCCTGTCTTCGGGAATGTCCTCTTACTGAGTGAGGCCGCCGAAGACGACGATCCCTCCCATCATGCGGGTCGGTGACGATAGCCATCACGTCGGCGCCTGAGTGGGAGACCGCTTAAGAAAATTGGCTCTTCTCACCGATCCGTGGGTGCCTTGGAGGCCCTGATGTGACTGCACGCCGCTCCCCGACTACGGTTCCGGCTCTGTGAGCGCTGGATCCGGGAGAAGGGAAACGGCGTGCGATCTGCAAGGCTATGGGCCAGGCTGCTCGGTGTCGAGCAGGCGGTCGTCGAGCGGGTGGAGTTGGACCCCGACGCCGAGGCGATTGTGGTCGCGGTACGGCCCGCAAGGGCGTCAAGCGCTGCTGCGGTAGGTGCGGCCGGCGCTGCTCTGGCTTTGACCGGGGGAGGGGCGGCGGCGCTGGCGGGCGTTGGACCTCGGCGTGGTCCGCGCCTACCTGGAGGCCGACGCGCCCAGGGTCTGCTGCCCACAGCATGGGGTGGTGGTGGCCGCCGTGCCCTGGGCGCGCCATGGCGCCGGCCATACCCGCGCGTTCGACGACACCGCGGCCTGGCTGGCGGTCCACACCTCCAAGCAGGCGGTCGGTGAGCTGCTGCGGGTGGCCTGGGCGACAGTCGGGCGTATCGTCACCCGCGTCGTCGCCGATGTCGAGGCCAGCCGGGACCGCTTCGCCGGGCTGCGGCGGATCGGCAGCGACGAGGTGTCGTACAAGAAGGGCCACCGCTACCTGACGGTGGTGGTCGATCACGACGCCGGGCGGCTGGTGTGGGCCGCCCCCGGCCACGACGCGGCGACGCTTGGCCGCTTCTTCGATACGCTCGGCGAGGAGCGCTGCCAGCAGCTGCAGCTGATCAGCGCCGACGCCGCCCCCTGGATCGCGACCGTGGTGGCCGAGCGCTGCCCCCAGGCCAGGCTGTGCCTGGACCCGTTCCACGTCGCCCGAGTGGGCCACCGACGCGCTGGACCAGGTCCGCCGCCAGGTGTGGAACGCCGCGCGCAAGGACGGGCGGACCGAACTGGCACGCGAGCTCAAGGGCGCCCGCTATGCGCTGTGGAAGAACCCCGGCGACCTGACCGCCCGCCAGCGCGCCAAGCTCGCCTGGATCGCCCAGGTCAACGATCGGCTCTACCGCGCCTACCTCCTGAAAGAAGAACTCAGGCTGGTGTTCACACTCAAGGGCGTGCGGGCCACCGTCCTGCTCGAGGCGTGGCTGGCCTGGGCCCGGCGCTGCCGCATCCCCGCCTTCGTGGAGCTGGCCAAGACGATCACCCGGCACCGCGCCGACATCCAGGCCGCCCTCACCCATGGCCTGTCCAACGGCCGGGTCGAGCGGCCAACACCAAGATCCGCCTGCTCACCCGGGTCACGTTCGGCTGCAAGTCCCCCCAGGCACTCATCGCCCTGGCCATGCTCAGCCTCGGCGGCCTGTGCCCACCCCTACCCGGCCGCGGCTGACACCACCGTCAGCGGCTTGCAACCACCAGCCCGCTGGCGGTCGGCGCGGCTCCAATGTCCACGGCGATCGCGTGCAGCAGGCTTGACCGCACCAGCGTGGTCGAGGGGCTGGCAAGGTCGATCACCGCCACTGCGGCCAGCTCGGCGGCCAGCCGCCCGGCAGCACCCAGCGCCAGCACCGCCCGGGCCAGCCCGCCACGCGCCCGTGGGGTATCCAGCCGGTCCAGCACGCCCGGCAGGACCACCCGCACCACCTCGGTGTCCTCCTCGGCAAGCGCATCGCCAAGACGGGCAAGCTCGGGAGTGAGCAGCCGCGGCAAAGGCCACAGCAGCGACTGGTCCACCGCCGGCAGGTCAACCAGCGCATCGTGCAGCTCGTCGAGCTGCTCGTCGTCGTGGTCGCGCAGCACCCACGCCGCCGCCCGCGCCTCGATGGCGAGGAACGCCTTGGCCAGCTCATCCTCTGACGGCCCGCGCCGCACCCCGCAGCAGCGCTTGACCTTCCGCCCGCTCCCGCACCGACACCGCTCGTTGCGACCTGGACCCGCCATCCAACCCCTCCCTCGCTGACTCCCAGCAGACGCTATCAGGCCGGGAACACAGGTATGGACGGCACCTTGACACCCACGGAAACAGGGGAAGAGCCAGAAAATTGGGTCCTACTATGATGCAAGCTCCTCCGGTGAGCCCGCCGGCTCACCGGTGCTCTGGGCAGCACCAGATCTACTTTCGCGTTGATCTGCGCAGGTCAACGGCACGATTCGTGCTGACAAATTGACAAGACTGCTCCCGCTGTCATCCACTAGGTGTCGCCGTCGGTGATGAGGCCGCCGCCGCCGTTGGAGTCCTGGTGCTGGAAGATCCCGTCGATCATGTAGGTGACGGTCTCGAAGCCGCGGTGGGGATGCCAGGGGGTGCCTTTGGGCTCGCCGGGGGCGTAGTCCACCTCGCCCATCTGGTCCATGTGCACGAACGGGTCGAGGGCTGCCAGGTCGACACCGGCGAAGGCGCGGCGCACGGGGAAGCCCTCGCCTTCGAGGCCGGAGGGTGCGGTGGTCACCGAGACCACCGGGCGCTCGGTCGCCTCGTGCCCTGGCTCGGGCACGCGGGGGAGGGCAATCGTGTCACTGGTCACCGCGGGCATCGCCAAGACCTCCAGACCAACGTTTCAGGGTGTCGCTACCGATTGTGCCAGTCATGGTTGCGGGTGCAACCTTCGCCGCTTGCAACGCGCGTCCCATCCGGCTTTGTTCCGACCGTGGTTGGTGGACGAGCCGCTTGCTGCCGTCTGCGCGAGCCTGATCGCTGCGAACCGGCACAAAGCAATAGGGATAGCTGTCAGTTGCGCAGGAATTTCAGGACGGCGAGGACTCGGCGGTGGTCGGTGTTGGTGGGAGGTAGGTCCAGCTTGGTGAAGATGTTGCTGACGTATTTCTCGACCGCGCTGGAGCTGACGTTCAGGGCGTCGACGATGCCGTTGTTGGAGCGTCCCTCGGCCATGAGCCGCAGCACCTGTAGCTCGCGGGGGGTGAGGCGGTCGATGGGGTCGCCGCGGCGGCGGACGAGGAGCTGAGCGACGACCTCGGGGTCGAGGGCGGTGCCGCCGGCGGCGACTCGGCGCAGCGCGTCGAGGAAGTCGGTCACGTGGGCGACGCGGTCTTTGAGCAGGTATCCCACACCGCTGGTCTGGATTGACAGCAGGTCGGTGGCGTAGCGCTCCTCGACGTACTGGGACAGCACCAGGACGGCGACCTGCGGGTACTGGCGGCGGATGACCAATGCGGCGCGGATGCCCTCATCGGTGTGGGTGGGTGGCATCCGCACATCGACGACGACGTCGAAGCCGCCGTCGCTGAGCAGCTTGGTCAGGCCCTCGCGGAGCAGGACCGAGTCTTCGGCGATCACGATTCGCATGGCAGCTCCACGGTGATCGTGGTCGGTCCGCCGGGTGGCTGTGGATGGTTACCGTTCCGTCGACGACGGCGGCCCGCTGCACTAGACCGCGCAGACCGCTGCCATCGCCCTCGGCCGCGGCGCCGCCGTGGCCGTCGTCGGTGACGACGATGCGCAGTCGGTCGCCGGTGCGTTCGACGGTGACCTCGGCGTGGTTGGCGTGGGCGTGCTTGGCGACGTTGGTGAGTGCCTCGGAGACGACGAAGTAGGCGATGGCCTCGATGCTGGGCGAGCAACGGGTCGCGACGTCGACGCGCAGCCGCACGGGGAGTGGCGCGCGTGCCGCGATCCCGGACAGGGCTGTGTCGAGGCCGCGGTCGTCGATGACGGCTGGGTGCAGGCCGCGGACGAAGTCGCGCAGCTCGGCGAGGGCCTGGGTGGCCTAGTCGTGGGCCTGCTCGATGGCATGCCTGGCGGGTTCGGGTACGTCGGTGAGGTTGGCGCGGGCCATGCCCAGGTTCATCGCGAGGGAGACCAGCCGCTGTTGCGTGCCGTCGTGGAGGTCGCGTTCGATGCGGCGGCGTTCAGCGTCGGTCGCGGCGAAGATGTTGGCGCGGCTTCGGGCCAATGCCTCGACCCGCTGCGCCAGCTGCTCACTGCGGCTGGGACCGAGCAGCGCGCGGGCGGCGACCTCGTCGACGCGAGCCACGCCCCGGGCCAGCCACGGAGCCGCGGGCAGCATGGCAAGCGCCAGCAGGGTCACGGCCAGGTCGATGCCAGCCGGCCTCCAGCTCCAGAGCTCGCCGGCATACGCGAGCGCGAGAGCTCCAGCCAGCCAGCTGATCGCCACCAGAGCGCCGCCGACGCCTCCGATGACCGGTGCCACGAGGTGGTAGCTGAGCTGTCGCCACGGGGCGGGTGAGCGCCACGGCCGCAGCAGCCGCAGCGGCCACCTGCCTGCCCCGCGGGGCGGTGCCGGGATCTCGACCCCGAGCACCGTGCGGAAGCGCGCCCGTTGCAGGGCGCTGAACGCCCGTACGCACAACAGTAGCGGTACCGGGCTGGCCCACGGCGATCACCACGTAGAGCACGGCGAGCACCCAGGCGCCGCTGGGTCCGTCGAGCAGGCTCCAGACCGCGGCGAGCCAGATACCGACCAGGCCGACGATGATCGAGCAGGCGCCGATGCCGAGCGGCAGCCCGAGGAGCGCGTGCAGCGTGGCGCGCCAGCTGCGCGCTGACCACAGGGCCCCCAGCACGGTCATCAGCGCGCCGCCGCGCCGCCGGGGGTAGGTCGTCTCCACCGAGGTCATGCGCTCACCGTAACCCCCCGCAGGCAATGCGAGCCATGCGGGCCACCTTCGGCGTGGGGTGTGGAAAACCCCACCTCGAACCGGCTGCCGGCCCCAACGACGGCGCGGCCGGGCCCTGGCAACGTTGTCGGCCGTACGGACATGCGTGAAGGAGGGCGGACCACATGATCGAAGCACGTGGGTTGACCAAGCGTTACGGGGACAAGGTTGCGGTCGATGACCTGACTTTCACCGTGGAGCCGGGGAGGGTCACGGGGTCCTCGGCCCGAACGGTGCCGGGATGGCAATTAGATACCAAATACCCCTATAGAGTCAAGACTCGATCTCGCCATTCCAGCAGCTCAGAGGCACAATCGGCGGTCCTCGCCTGCCTCGACATGCGCGCACGGCTGCCTCCCCGTGCCCGTTGGCAAGGGTGGGGGCTGCGGGGGAGGGCCTCCTCCCCCGCGATACAGGCCACATCCAACAGCCTCGATCCGTCCGCCGAGTGATGTCGAACGAGCGGGGTCAAGCGCGAATGTCCCGGATCACCAGACAGCGACGGTCCAGACGGTAAACGCATTCGTGCTTGAGGCCGCGATCCTGCCTGGCCCATCATGGCTCCACACCGCCGCCACAGGAGCTTGCATCTGATGAGCACCCCCACCGCCTGGCCTCATCCGACCGCATCGACGGCGAACCGAACGCCCGGCTGTGCGAAGCCAACAGCGCTGCTGCCATGCGAGCTGGAGCGGCGGCGCGGCGCCGTCGCCGTGGTCGATGCCCTGCCCGTCAAGGCCAGGCCCACCACCCGTGTGGAGTCAGGACGCGATCAGCTCCGCACCCTGGACCACCTCCACGCCCGAAGCGACGTGCTCGCTCACGTCACCATCGGCCACGATGACGGCTACGTCTTGGTGGACAAGGCGACGCCGCACGGTTTGTACGAGGTCATGGTCATGTCCGCCACCTGGGGGGTGCTTGCGGGCCTGCACCAGCACTCGCGCCGGTTCCATGCCGCGTTCGGCGCGCTGGTGGTCGCCTTCGTGGCCCATTGCCGGCAGTACGGCCTGTACCCGACGGTCGGGTGGAGCTATGACCCCGACACCCACGACCGCGAGTCGATCCAGGGTGAGAAGCGCTTCCACGCGCATCTGATCGGCCGCAGCCATGACGAGCTGGCGTTCATCGGCGCGCACGCCAAGCCGGCGGCGCGCTGCTCGGCGACCAGACGGCGGCGGATCTGCGAGGAAGCCTCGGTCATCGGCGCGCTGGTCGTCGGCGACCTGCTCAAGCCGCGCTCGCTTGGCGCGGTGGAGCTGGTGGCGCCGTTGTCGTCGGCGACCGCCACCATCAGCGTGCAGGTCCGCCTGAAAGACGGTTGGGCTGCGTTCGCGCGGCCGTCGCTGTTCGCCGACCTTGCCTGCCTGCACGTCACCTTCCAGCGGGCCTACACGGCGGTCGTTGGGGCGTGTGCGGTCGGGGCGGCGGGCCGCTGGCAGCGTCCCAGGGTCCAGGTGGACCCCGAGCGGTTGGCTGCCCTTGGCTTGGCGCTCGGGCCGAGCGCCCGCGCCGCGCTCGGCCACTACCTGCGGGCGCTTCGCCCCGAGGTCTTGGACCGCACCCCACCGCCTTCTGGCAAGACCCCGGCAACCGTCTGGTCACCACCCATGTCTACCCGCTGGCTGGCTTGGCCTATTCGGTCGGGTTCGCCGAGCATGCCGGCCACGTCTACGGCTACCTGCGCGCAGGTGTCTTCTCCGACCTGGGCGGCGCCGGCGTGACGATCGTCAACGGCGTGATCGTCAAGGTCCGCAGAGGCCCCGGGGTCATGGATGGCCGCGAGCTGGCGGCCCGCGCCGCCTTCCAGCGCGGCTACCTGGACCGCCTACAATGCGACCAGCGCCGCGTACCCGCCAGTGTCGAGGAGCCATCCAGGACATGAAGCCAGCCTTGCAACGGGTCGCCGTCTTCGGCCTGCCCGGCACCGGGAAGACGACGTTCGCGCGGCGGCTTGCCGCGCTGCTGGAGGTGCCCCACTACGAGCTGGACGCGTTCTTGTTCAAGCCCGGTGGGGTCGCCCCGCTGGAGGAGTTCCGCGCCGAGGTCGCCAAGCTCACCGACGCCGACGCCTGGATCGTTGATGGCAACTACAGCAAGCTCCGCGACGTGACCTGGTGGCGGGCCGAGGTGGTGGTCTGGCTGGATTACGGGCTGCCGGTGATCGTATGGCGGGTCGCCAGGCGCGACCTGCGCCGTATCCTGGCCCGCGAGCGGCTGTGGGACGGCCAGCGGATGACATGGCGGCGGGCGTTCTTTGGCCGGCGGTCGGTGCTGGGGAACGCCGTGCGCAAGTGGTTGCAGAACCGCGGGAAGTACCGGGTCTACGTTGAGCGTGAGCGGCCCGAGGGCGTCGCGGTGCTGCGGTTTAAAATCGTTGTAAGGAAACTCCTCACCACCCAAAGCGCGTGGCAAAGACGGCGGGAGCAGGAGCAGGCCGGCAGTCATGGAGGCTGCCGGCCTTGTTGGTCGTGGGATGCGTCGGGCGTTCAGGTGAGGAGCGGATGGAGGTCGTTGAGGGCGCCGGTCTCGATGAACTCGGCGAGCTGGGCGAGCAGCGGTGCGGCGTCGGCCAGGCGGGTGGTGTGGTACAGGCGACGCATCCAGCGCAGCCGCTCGCCGCTCATCAGGCGGCTTGGTGGCAACAGCACCAGCGTGCCGGCGGCAAGCCAGGTCACGGTGCCGTTGTGGGCTGCATTCGGGTCGGCTGCGGGGATGTGGTCGGCGGCGTGCAGGTCGGGTTGGACGAGGAACTGCACCAGGCCGGGGCCGGCGTGGATGACCGGGCAGGGGTCGGCGCGGTGGCTGTTGAGCAACCGGATGACGTGGTCGGGCTTGGCGGGATGGTGCAGCTCGATCACGCCGACGCGGGTGGGGTCGGTATAGGTGGCGAGGTTGGCGGCGGGGTGGGCTTGCCACCAGCGGGAGAGCTGGCCCATGTCGCGGGTGGCGTCGTTGGGGGGTGAGGGTGCCGATGGGTGGCGGGCTGGGGTTGGGCAGTCGAGGTCGCCGCAGGAGCAGAACTGGGGAAGGTCGGTGGGGGCGGGCCAGTGGCAGGCCAGGATCGAGAGTCCACGACCGGGGTAGGCCAGGGCGGCGCTGCCGGAAGATTGGCTGCCGGACATCGGGTCTCCTTGGTGCTTGCGCTGGCTGGGTGTGGACGCTCAGCGAACAGGGGCGTGCTGGTCGAGGTCGTGGTCGGCGGCCCAGCCGGCGAGGTCGTGAGCGGCGGGGAGTCGGGTCAGCGTCCGGTACAGCGCTTGGCCGTCGGGCAGGACGAGGGTGCGGTTCTCGAAGGGCCGCAGCCAGCGGATGCGCTGGCCGGTGGTCAGGCGGCTTGGTGGGAGCAGGATGAGGGTGCCGCTGGCGAGCCAGTCCACGCCGCCGCTGGCAGGCAGGGGGGTGGAGCGTGCGGCGGCGCCGATCTGGCCACGGGCGGGGAACTGCAACTGGCCGGGTCCGGCGATGATGCTGGGGCCGGGTTGGAGGTCGAGGGTGTTCAGCCAGGCGGCGACGTGGTCGGGGTTGCCTGGGTAGCGGAGCTGGATGATGTCGAACATCTGCCCTGCGACGGTGGCGGGATTGGCGTGGGGGTGGGCGAGCCACCAGGCGGTGACTTGGGCGAGGTTGCAGGTGGCGTGCTCGGTGGTGATGGTGCCGATGGGGTGGCGGGCTGGGGTTGGGCAGTCGGGGATGCCGCAGGAGCAGGCGAGCCGGTCGGGTTCGCGGCCAGTGCTGGACTTGGCTGGGTAGTGGCTGGGCAGGACCGTGATCGCGTGGCGGGTGGCGTCCTGGGCGGCGGTGAGGTTGGTTGACTCGGGTGCATCTATAGCGGGCATGCGCATGTTGTCCTCCGCGTGGTGAGGGTGGCCCGGGGCCGGTTTGCCTACCGGGCCGGCTCGCCCGCCGGCCCGGGCCTGCCTGCTCCCGCCCGTGCCGTCAGCGACGGCGCGCTCCGGTCGGCGCTAGGCCGCTGGGTGGCCCGGGGGTGAGACACCCCCGGGCCACCCAGCGGGCTAGAGGCCCTCGCTGCAACGATCGCGTCCGTCTTTGTCATTGGCTTGTCCAGTCACTACCGATACCGCCGCCTTCCACGGTACGTACGTCCAGAAGTCCGTCGGAGCGAACGAGGGCTGGGGGGCCGCGGCGGCGACACGGGGGGCTGGACTCCGCGCCGCACCTCGGCAATCGCTGCGTTGATCGCCGCCACGATCCGAGAGCCTTTTCGCGAGAAGCCGAGGTAGGCCATCGTCGATTCGAGCAGCTCGTCCTCGGTTCGGAGCAGGGTGTCGGACTCAATCCATCGAATGAGCGCTACGAGCTCTGGGTGACTGTAGTCATTGATGGGCCGTCCGGGCAGCACGGGCGGCCTCCCTGCCCTCGCTGGCACGCGCCCCACCGACGTCGCGGACGGGGGATCATCGGCGACCACCCGACTGGCAAGGGCGGCCGGCACGGGAATCGAGGCGTCCGCCCTAGCGACGGCTGCCTGGTAGGCGGCAACCGCACGGCCAACTTCAGCTTCCCGGTGGTAGAACCACTCGGAGGACCAGATCCGGTGGAACGTCCATCCGAGTCTTTCCAGATGCTCCTGCCGAAGCCGGTCCCGGTCACGGGCCGTGGCGGAGGAGTGGTAGCTGGCGCCGTCGCACTCGATCGCGAGCACCATTCGACCGGGCTTCGTGCGATGCTGCGCCGCGTAGTCGATCCAGTAGCCCGAGCAGCCGTATTGGGCGACGAGCGGGATGCCGGCGGCCACCAACTGATCCCGGACGTCACGTTCAAACGGGTTGAGTTCTGGTTTGTCGATCGCGACGCTTCCCAGATCGGACCCTTTGCTCTCCGCATAGGCCAGGTAGCGACACAGCATCTTTGCGCCTTCGGCGCGGAGCTTGCCGGGGTCCATGTCGGCCGAGGAGAACGAGCTCACCACTGTTATCCGGTTCCTTGCTCGGGTGATGGCCACGTTGAGTCGGCGCTCGCCACCCTCGATGTTCAACGGTCCGAACCGGTACAGGAGGCGGCCTTCGGGGTTCTTGCCGTAGCCGATCGAAAGGATGATCGCGTCGCGCTCGTCGCCCTGCACCCGCTCCAGGTTCTTGACGAAGAATGGCTCGTGAAGGCTCTCGTCCAGGAAGGAATCGAGGGCTTCGTCCTCGATCCGCGCTCGGCGGATGGCCTCAGAGATCCTGTTCGCATGCTTGATACCCATGGCGATGACCCCGAGGGTCTCCTCAGGACGCAACCAGGCATGATCCGACACGAGCCGGACGACTTCCTCGACCTCATACGAGACGGATTCCTCTTGTCCCACGCGTCCAAGGACGAATGGGACCAGCACGTGGCTCAAGCAGTCCTCGCCGGTCACGCCAGGAAACGTCGTGAGCGAGAAGTTGTACAGATTCGGTTGTGCGTTCGAGAAGGCGATCAGTCGCTCGTCGCGTGACCGATAGTGCCAGCCCAGATGCCTTGAGCCCTTCGGTGGTGGCAGGAGTGCGCCCATCACGTCGAGGACCGACTCCAGATTGCTCGTGAGCGGGGCAGCGCCATCGAGCTCCTCAAGCTCTTCGTCGTCCTCGCCGCCGCCGGAGGCCACGAAGAAGCTCGTCGGCGGCAGCTGATGCGGATCTCCGGCGACCACCGTTCGGTGGGCGCGGAGCAGGGCGCCTGCCGCGTCGGCCGGTGTGATTTGTGAGGCCTCGTCGAAGATCACGACGTCGAAGTGACGCTCGGGCGGCAGCAGTTGCGATACCACGAGGGGGCTCATGGCCCAGCAGGGCTTCAGCGCCGCCAGCACATGAGGCGCCGCTTGGAACAGGTCGCGCACGGGCATGTGCTTCCGCTTGAGGCGGGCCTGGTGCTCGATGACATCGGACTCCCGAGGGTAGGCGTCGCGCACGTGGGTGACCCGCTCGGCCACGGCGCGGCGGATTCGCACTGGGGCGGTCTCGATGTGCTGGGCGTCGGCGAGGCGGAATCCGTTCACCGTGCGGCGGAGCGCCTCACCGTCAAAGGTGCCAACCCTCGGGTCGGCCATCGACACCGACTCGAGGATCGAGTTCAGCCAGACGTACTCAAGGCATTCCAGCGCTTGGTCGACCGTGAGGTTGCGCGACGCCATCTCAACGACCAGGTCCGAGAGACCGCGCGTGGCGAGTCCCGTCTTCAGCCTGTGCAGTTCCGGCAGTCGGTACAGCGTGGTCTTGTCGGCGATCAGGCTCGCCAGCTCCGTCGACAATGGCCCCGGGTCCAGACCGCCCAGCGGCCAGCCCACCCAGGCGCTGAGCATGCGAAGCTCGGTCGCGAGCTGTTCGTACGCCCCTTTGACGCTCGCCAGATGGCTCGGTAGGCGCGGCGCACCGCCATCGACTGAGAGCCTCTGCCATTCCCCCCATTGGCCTACCGCATCAGTAATCGCGCCGTGCAAGGCTTTTGTCTTGAGTGGCCGGGTCCTGCTCAGAGCACGTGCTCGCTTTTGTGCTTTCCGATAGGCGGGGTTCGCCAGCCGAGCTCCAAGCCGCGCGAACAGGCCGCGAGCCGCTGGCGCGAGGGTATTTGCCAACTCAGGCAGATCTTGGGCATAGATGTCGTAATGGAAGCTCGTCAGCGTGGCGCTCACCCCATCGAGGAGCGCCAGCAGTTGCGACCAGGCATCCAGGCTGACAGGGGGGCCCAGTTGGCACTCGGCGAGGACACCGTTAAGTCGGGCGGTGGTCGAGGGCAAGGTGTGCCCCGCCAGCGTGGACGCTGCCTCCAGCGCGGACTGCGCGGCTTCCGCGCTCGTCACTGACCCTGCCACAAATGCCCGGGCCCACGGGCTCAGACTCCTGTCCGAGACGGGCTCCAGATCGCCGGCCGCCAAGCGGGGCTGCGCAAGCTGATCGGCAACTGAGAGCACCAGCCCGCTCAGGCCCACGAACGCCTCGAGATCCGCGCGGGCCTGTGCCATTGCCGCGCCATCGAGCGACGCTAGGATGTCCCCGCGCAAGCGCTGGTCGCTTCGGACCTCCGGTCCGATGCCGAGCAGCCGTGATTGCACCTCATAGACGCTGAGTACCCAAGGCTGCCGCTCGTCGTGAACCGCCGCCGTTCGCTCGGCCAGTTCGTCCCGGTAGCGAACCAACCTGTCCTGCAGTTCGGCGATGTTCGGCAACGGGACGCGACCCACCTCCGCGAGGGCGTGGGACAGATCTTGGGCCAGCTTGCGCCGCGACCCAGCCCCGTCATGGAGATCGAGCACGAGGTCGGCCAAGCCGGCGTTGCGCAAGCGGTCGAGAACGGCATCAATGGCGGCGCGCTTCTCGGCGACGAACAGGACTCGCTGCCCGCGCGCCGCCAAGGTCGCGATGAGGTTCGCGATCGTCTGGCTCTTCCCCGTGCCAGGAGGGCCCTCGACGACCAGATCGGCGCCCTTCACAACGGCGTTGATCACGTAGCTCTGGCTCGCATCCGCATCGAGCACCAGAAACTCGTCCGCAACGGGCTTGCGGTCCGGCTCGTCCAGGCTCACAGCCGGATGGCGGCTCCGCACGGCGTCCCTCGCCGCCTCATCCCCGGCGATCGCACAGATGAGCTCGTGCTGTACAAGGGCCTCCGTGGCGGATTCCAGGTCCTTGACCATCGGCAGCTTCGCGTAGCTGAAGTTGCCAAGGACGAGCCGGTCGCTGATGGCGAAGCCCGCGACCGATGACGCTGCCTTTGTCAGCCGCTCGAAGACAGCCGACGCATCGGGCGGCTCGACGTTCTCGTCCAACAGGTCCAGCAGCTCCTCAGCCCCGACCTTGACCCCGTGGTCGACGTCGAGAAGGTGCAGGAGCGTCGGATTGATCTCCCACTCGCCAGGCAGCGAAAGATCGAAGTCCTCGCCGGCGCCACCCCGAGGGGCAAGGTTGGCCAAGCGGAGAAACACCGGGGCGGCCGGAGTCGCCGTCCCTCGGGGATTCTCCCAAGTGGCCATCGCCCAGGCCAGATAGAGCGTCCGCAGCCCCCGCTCCTCGAAATTCTCCATCGCCTTTGCACGGATCGTACGGGCACGGCGAGCTGTGCCCGCCAGGGCTTCGGGATTGAACATCTCGGACAGGCGGACCGTGCGTGACCCGAGCAGCGCGTCCAGCGCCACCGGCTCCGCACCCGAACGGGGACCGAGATCCAGGGTTCCTTGCTTGAGATCCTTGTAGTACAGCAGCGTGTTGCGTCCGCCGAGATCGATGAGCTGGCCCGTCCACGCCCTGACGGCCGCCTTGACCTTGCGCAGCCGGAGCTGGGCTGTCGCATCCGCCGTGGCCCCCACTTCTCGCTCTCGCGCAACGTCACTCATGGAAACTCCTGCCGTCTCTTCCTGTATCGAAGCCAGAGTCTCAGCGCTGGAGGTACAGCGCAATTCGCGAAAACCACTGAAACGTCGCCATAAGATTGGCTACTCGAAGGCTTGTTCGATACTGCGCGGTGATTCGAGGCGCCGCTCACGTCACACCGAGGAGGAAGCGTGCAACCGACCCGGCTCAAAGTCGGCGTGAGCACGCCCGATGGCGGGAACGGTCAATGGATACCCCTGAACGCTTCGATGATCACTCAGCATGGTTACAGCGTGCTTGCTGACCAGCATGAGGACGAAGCGTTCCTGGCAGGACACCGTGACTGTCACGAATACCGGCATAGCGTCGCGTCGCCGGTGGGCCGATGCATCTCGGTCGCTGCTGCCCGCCACCACCGCTCAGCCCCCGAGCAGGTCGCGTGGATGCTGAGGTCGCAGCCGTAGCTTGCTTACGACCTTGCCAGCTGGCGCGAGCAGCGAGTGGCTGGATGGACGGAAACGTCAGGGACCGCCGCTCTGGCCGCGCAGGCGTGCTGCCAGCGCATCGATCTCGGTGTCGAGCTCGGCCGCCTCTTGGAGGCGGCTCTCCGTGTCGTGCAAGTCCTCATCGATTACCAGCCGGCGCGCGACCCGTCGATCATAGGCGGTGGTGCCGCCCATCAGCTTGGTGAGGACGGGCAGGCAGTCGATCGCGATGAGCAGCAATCGGAGCAGCAGCTGCGCGCCGAGGACGAGGCCGCTTCGCATCCACAACGGCTGGCACAGGTGTCCTGGCTCGCGTCGACCTCAAGAGGCGCTAGCGCCCAGCGACCGCACACCCTCCGTGACAGCCTCGGTCCCGATGTGATGGCCGCCATCGGGGAGAAGGCTCCCGACGGTCATTACCGCCACGGGATGGCGGCGCCGCAGGGCCAGTGCCCCCGCCGCGACACTGATCAACGCGATCGTCCCCGCGTCGAAGGGCCGGCGGGTGGGCTGATGCTGTGAGGCAAGTAGGTGCCGACCGTGACGAAGGCGGCCAGCCCTGCCGCCAGGTTGCCGTCGACGATCAGGCTCCTCCGCGGGGCCGATCCGCGCTGAGACCTCATGTTCATCAATGCTATGGCATGAGCGTAGGGCGAAGCGCCCAGCCCGTCATCAGATGCCGGGAGCGGCGGCGCCTACCTCCCGCGCGGTAGCCCAGGACCTTCTCCGTACCTCCGAGGGTGCGTTCGGGCCGCCTTTCACCCGACCCGTCCCGCGGTGGTCGTGCCGCCCGGCGAGCCCGTCGCCAGCCGTCATCTACGCCCTGCCGTGGGATCCGTACGCAGCTGGGGGCAGGACAAGAGCCTCCCGCCAGCCGACGACGGCGGGCCTCCTCACCCCGAGCATGGGTCACGCACGGACGACAAACATGCGGGCCGGCCCCGGCAGGACCGAACGAACAGAGGAGGCTCCGATGGTGTTCAGCGGACAGGTACTCGACAACCCGATCAGCGGAGAGCGGTTCGTCTTCCACACCACCGCGGATGACAGCGCGGGAGCGCTGCTGGCGTTCGACCTGGTCCTCGACCCTGACGGCCAGGTCCCAGGCGGCCACGTCCACCCGGTCCAGCAGGAGAGCTTCCAGGTGCTGCGTGGGACCGTGAGGTTCAGGAAGGGGCTGCGGACGGTCGTCGCCGAGCCCGGCGACACGGTCGTGGTTCCGCCCGGCGCCTTCCACCGGTTCGCCAACGCCGGTCGGGAGCCGGCGGTCGTGCGGGTGCAGGTGGAGCCGGCCCTGCGGATGGAGCAGCTCTATGAGACCGTCGTGGCGCTGGCCCGTGAGGGCCGCACGCTGCGGTCGGGCATGCCCAAGCCGCTGGAGCTCGCGCTGTTCATGCGCGAGTTCGAGCGGGAGGTGCGGGCCCCGGTCGCACCCGGCCTGGTCCGCGCGGTCATGGCGCCGCTTGTCTGGATGGCGGCGCGCCGCGGTCTGGACCAGCGTTACTGGGCGCTGTCAGGCAGTGCGACCGCACGGCCGACGCCGACGCATCCCGGCGCTGGCAGGGTCTCCGGCACTCGTCCCAGCCCCGCGCGCCCCTCTTCCTCCCGACCTGGGCGTCCAGGGGCGGCCCGCCGTCAGGGCCTGGCAAGTCTGCGGGCTGAGGCGGCTGCACTTCGCTCTGACTTGGGAAGGAGGTGACATCGACATGATGGCGTGGTACTGGCACGCACACGGCACAGGTCCGGGCCTGTGGCTCTGGATCTCGTGGATGGTGCTGTTCTGGGGCGCGCTGCTGGCGGGCGTCGTGTACTTCATCCGGCGTCGCCCGACCCGGATGGACGGGGGCCCGTCGGCCGAGGACGTCCTGGCCGAGCGGTACGCGCGCGGTGAGATCGACGCCGAGGAGTACCGGCAGCGCCGGATGGTGCTCCGGGAGCAGCACAGCAGGCGGTGAGCGTCTGACGGCGCCCACTTGAAGCGACCCGCCCATGGACGTGGGCGGGTCGCGGTCCCCGGTCGGCGGGTGGCCGAAGAACGTACCCGTGTTGTGCCAGCGCATCCCGAAGCGGAACGCCACTCGGGTGCCGTCGGCGATCTGGAACGTGTTCGGTCCGGCGAACTCTTCCACGATCAGGCGGTCGGCCAGCCGCAGGTAGCGTGTCTCGATGGCCGACCGACGGGCCGTTCCCTGCGGCCATCGCCGCACCAGGCGCAACGCGGCCCGATCGCCAGCCGCGTTGGCGAAGACGTCATGCAATTCGATCTGGAGTCCTCTCAGTCGCGCCGCCGACCGCGCCAGACTGTCGCGATCGCCTCGGCGCCTGTCTCCGGCCAAGCCAGCGAGCCGTAGCTGTGCGCGTCGGGGTGATACCAGCGGACGATCCGCTCGACGTCTCCGGTGGTCAGCGCCCGCACGTACTGTTGGGTGAAATCGATCGACATGGGATTCCTCCACCGCATTGAATGTCTCGACCTGGCCGGGTTGACCTGCTGGCCGGTGCCGGGAGCTGCCCAGATCGGGTTCAGTACGTCGGCGTCCGTGGAATCGGCTGGCCCGCTCGGACCGCTTCCACGACAGCAACAGCGTCGCTGGCGTGGTACTCCTCCCCATAGACGGCCCCCGGACGGCGCGGCGCCTCTATCACCGCGCACCCGTCGATGCCGCCCAGGTCAACGGGAACATAGCCGGCGTCGTCCACCAGCTGTCCAACGATCGCCTTCGCGTCGGCGTCGTCGCCGCAGATCCACTGCACCACCCGCGCATCGCCGCTGCGGCTCGCGGCCTGCGCCTGGAAGCGGGCGGTGAGGGTGTTGAAGCACTTGGTGTAGCGGGCGCCAGGCATGCGGTCGGCGTTGTGGCGGGCGGCGGTGTGACCCAGGTCCAGGGCGCCGCCTGGACCGAACTGATTGGTGGTGTCGACGACGATCCTGCCGGTGAGCGGCCCGGCTGCCGCCAGAGCGGTGTCGATGACGCCCCACGGGACTGACAGCACCACGACATCGGCGGCGGCGGCGCCGGAGGGCTGGTCGACGGTGGCGCCGATCTCGGCGGCGAGCGCAGCCAGCTTGGCTTGGTCGCGGGCGAAGCTGACGGTGACGTCGTGGCCGGCGAGGGCGAGCTGGCGGGCGACGTTCCCGCCGATCCGACCCGGGCCGATAATCCCGATCCGCATGCTGTCATGCTCCGTTCGTCGCTATCCTTTTCTTTTGAATTCAAAGTATCGACGCTGCGGGCACGGCCCTGTCAAGTGGAGGCGCACGATGACGCGGCACGACATGGCAGAGCGGGACCTGATCGATGAGGCGCTCGAGTCGTGGATGCGCGAGCGTCCAGACCTCAAGGTCCAGCCGGTCGCCGTGGTGATGCGCATCAACCGGCTGGCAGCCCACTTCCAGGCCGAACTGGACGCGATGTTCGCCGAGTTCGGCCTGTCCAACCCCTCCTTCGAGCTGCTGGCCACCTTGCGCCGCGCCGGCCACCCCTACCGGCTGTCGCAGCGTCAGCTCGGCGACACGCTCGGGCTCACCGCCGGGACCGTCAGCCTGCGCGTCAAGTACCTGCTGGGAAAGGGCCTGGTGACGGTGGAGGCCGACCCCACCGACCGGCGGGTACGCGTGGTGGGCTTGACCGACCGGGGCAGGCAGCGCTTCGACGACGCGGCACCCGCCCACCTCGCCAATGAGGAAGACCTGCTGCGTGCGCTGCCCACCCAGGAACAGGCCGCCCTCGCCAGGCTGCTGCGCAAGCTGCTGCTGTCGTTTGAGGGCGCGCCCGCCACGCGGACCCCCGCGCGCGCGATCGGGCTGCGCATCGGCGCACCCTCGCGGCTCGGACCGCCGGGAACCACGCAAGCCCAGCGCCCGCCCGCCGGCGTGCCCGTCGGCAACGTGGATCCGGGCAGCCCGGCGGCAACCGCCGGGCTGCGGCCGGGCGACGTGATCGCGGCGGTGGCCGGCCATCCCGTCAGATCTCCCGGCAGCCTGGACCGCGCCATCGCCATGGCCCGCCAGACCGGTCAGGTGCCCATCCGCATTTGGCGGGGAACGCGCCATCGGGAGCTGGTCGTCACCATCACCGGGCAGCCGCCTGACCTCCAGCAATGACGAATACCACCTGCGGGTGCAGAGATCTTGATATGGGCAGTGGACGGCGTCCGACTGTTGGAATCGCCTACCCAGCGTTGAGGAGGGCGCGGACCTGAGCGGCGTCGGGCGCGCCGACGCCGGCGAGCAGGAGCAGAGCCTCTTGCCAGCACGACCGGGCGGCGGTGGCGTCCCCTGCACGCCGCGCGGCATGGCCCAGCACGACCAGGGCGCGGGCGTGGCCGAGCCGGTGGCCGCTCTCGCGGAAGATGGCCAGCGCTCCGGCCCGGTAATGCTGCCATGTCGTCGGCAGAGGGCGGCTCAGCGCGATGCCATGCCGAGCCGGGAGAGATCCGTGGCGAGGCGCAGCCCCACATAGGCGTGGCCGGCGGGCGTCAGGTGTCGCCCGTCGGTGCTGATCATCCGGTTGGCGTTGCCGGACCCCGGATCGGTCCGCTCCCCGGTGATCCACCCCTCCGCGATCGGGTCGATGAACCCGACGTGAGCCGCCTGCGCCGCTGCCCGGACGGCATCGCGGACCGCCTGCAGCGCTTGCAGCGGCGTACCGCCGGACGGCAGCGGGCCGACCACGACGATCTGAGCCCGCGAGAGGTGCCGATGCAGATCCGCCAACCCCTCAGTCGCCTTCGACTGGACCATGCGCGCCGGATCGGCCAACTCGGCGTCGTCAGAGCCGAGCGCGACGACGACGACATGCGGGTGGGCGGCGACAACGCACCGGGCCATAGCCGCGAAGCTCGGATGCCGCGCGTCGCGGCCGTCCGGCGTGGTGAAGCCAGTGTCGGGATGGGCGTCTACCTTGACTTGCCAGCCGAGGAGCCGGCCAGCGACCAGGGGGAAGGCGATGTTGGGGCCGGCCGGTGCGGTCACTGTGCTCATGGAGTCGCCGACGATGACAGCGGTCGGCGTGACGCTGCTCGTCGCGCACGCCGCCGCGCCCGAGCGCAAGGTCCTGCCGATCAGGGTGCCGGATAGCAGCGCGGCGGCGACCAACGCCAACGCCAGCAGCACCCGCCCCCGAGACACCCTTCTGGGATCGGTGGGAGGGCGCTCGGTCGCCGAGGGCTCCTCGCGCTTGGCGCCCAGGTCGGACACGAACTGCCGGAGGGCCTCAAGCTGCCGTTGCCGTTGATAGTCTTCCTGCTCTGTCATGGCGGCACGATTTCGCCGAGCCTTGCTGCGGGTCAGGATCTGATGGTGGCGAAGACAATGATGTTGGACCGGTAGTGCCCGGTGGTGAAGTCGAACTGCCCGCCACAGGTCACCAGCCGCAGCGCTGGAGCCAGTGTCGGGTAGTACACGTCATCCGTCGGAAAGCGCCGCTTGTCGTACTGCGCGGTCCGCTGGACGGCGAACCGCACCGATGACCCGTCGGCGCGGGTGATGGCGATCTGGTCGCCTGGCCGCAACTCCCGCAGCCGGTAGAACACCGCCGGGCCGCGCTTGGAGTCCACATGCCCGAGGATCACCGCCGACCCGGGATCGCCTGGTCGCGGGCCGAGCGCGTACCAGCCGGCCACCTCCCACCGGCTCGGCACCTCGACTGTGCCGTCCGCTGCCCGGCCGAGCCGCTCGAGGGAGCTGGTGACGTGGATGCTCGGGACCTCGAGCCGGATCGGGACGGAGGTTGCCTGGTAGTTGCGCACCGGCTGGAAACCGCGAGCGGCGTCCAGCCCGTTGGCCGTCCGGGCTGGTATCTGGACGGCGGCCGCCGTGGACGGCTCGGCGTGCCGCGCGCCCGACGAGCAGCTGACGAGCAGCGCCAGTGCGGCCATGCCAGCCGCGAGCCCACGCCTGCTCAGTCCGATCACGGCCGCTGCGCCGTACCACCGCCGCCGGTCTGCGAACCGCCCACAGGGAGGCCGGGCTTGACCGCCCGCTGGATGGCGTCGACGAGGGTGTCGGCGACGCCGAGCATCTGCTGATAGCCGTGCAGCTCCATCTGCTGCGCCCTGGCGTAGTCCCGTGCGGCGTAGGCGTTGACCTGGTCGATCAGATGCGTGTCGTGCGCCGTGATGGCGCCGGTGAGGGGCACGAAGGCGGCCTGGTTGCGGACGACGCCGCTGAAGTAGGCCGCGAGCGTCACGGCGAAGCTGTGCAGTTTCTGCTCGGCCGCGTCCTTCGCGGCCTGATCCTTGCCGGCGACCGCGGTGGTGTAGGCCAGCAGCCCTGTGACGTGGTCAGCCCACGCCGATTGGAACTCGGCGCCCTTCGCCGGACCGACGATCGCTCCCAGCCCTTGGGCGAGCGCGGTGGAGTTGGCGTTGATCTGTGCGGCGGCGGCCTTGAACTCCGGCGAGCCGGCGAAGGTCGCCCGTTGCGCGTCGATGATCAGCTCCATGTGCTCGCCGAGCAGCATGGCAAAGGCCGAGCGCAGCTTGTTCGGTGGCGAGTCGAGGCCGGCCGCGGCCTTGGGCGCGAGGCTGGCCTTGGCCATCGTCCCGCCGGCGGTGAACATGTGCTCGTAGGCCGCGCGCTCGATCTGGTAGGCGCGGTTGTAGTCGTGGGCGGCGTAGGCGTCGAGCTGCTGCATGAGCTCCTCGACGTTCGTTCGCGCGCCGTCCGAAGCGTCGCTCGCCCGGGCCTGGCCTTCGCTCGCGCCAGCGAACCACGACCCGTAGGCGTCGGCATCGGCCATGAGGGCGGCCCGCGCCGTCTGCGTCGCCGACGTGTCGTCGCTGGCCACGCCGTTGGCATAGGAGAAGAGGTCGTCGGTGCGACGCTGCCACACCTGTTGGAAGCGCTCGCCCTGGGTGCTGCCGTACGCCGTCCCGACCAGCTGGCTGAGCGCGCCGGTGTTTTCCTGTAACGACGCGACGGCTGCCTGCCGGAAGTCCGGCGCTGCCAGCACCACGCTGCGCATGAGCCGCACGGCAAGGAGCGCGTGCCGGCCGAGGAGCTGGTCGAACTGGGCTCCTAGCTGCTCTGGTGACGGCTTGGTCGCGGTGCCGGTCGCGGTGGTGGTAGGAACAGCCGTGCTCGTGGCGTCATCCCCCGCCGCCGGGGATGCGGCAGGCCCGCCGGAGCGGCCCGCCGTGCTGTGGGTGCAGGCTACCGCGCCCACGAGGACGAAGGTGACCAGGGTGAGCAGCTCCACCAAGAGGAAACAACGGTGTCGGCGCGGCGATCGAGCCGGCGTCACCGCGGTCGCGTCCTTCAGGAAGCCACGATGGCTGGTCCTGCCCTCCTCAGCGGCCATGCTGCCCCCCTCTTTGCCGCTACTTCCGCTATGACCTGCATAAACGCAACTCGCCGATGTTTCGGGCCTAGCGCGAGCGCGAAGTATAACGGATCTCGGGGGAAGCGGTCCTGCTTGCTTTGCTCGGAGGCGATCGGGCTGGCCAACCTTCAGGTGTCGGCCGTCAATGGGGGGTCTCGGGTGCGAGGCGTTGCAGTACAGGTTCCGCCGTTCGCCGGGCAGCGCGCTGAAGTCGGTGAACAGCGCCTGCGCCAGCGGCGTCCACGCGAGCACGTCACCGAGGTCGTCGACGACCATGACGGCGCTGTCGGCCAGCTGGTCCAGCAGGTGGAGCACGCCGGGCCGGAGGTGCCGCGAGCGCGCCTGCGGTTCGGGGGCCGGCTCCCCGGCGAGGCGGAACAGGTGGTCGCGCTCGTCGTCGGTCAGCCGCAGCGCCCGCGCCAGCGCCGCGAGCACGTGCCGTGACGGGTGCGGGCCGCTGCGACCTCGGCACGATCCACGCTCTCCATCATGCCTGTGCCTCCACCTGCCAGCCAGGGACTGGCAGTCCCTGGATCGGCGGGCCCTTCCTGGCCGCAGCGGCACGGCCCAGACTGGAGCACACCGGCAGGGGGAATCTCCCCGCTGTGACGGGAAGGAGACGTCCATGAAACTGTTGCTCACCGGCGCGACCGGCCGGGTCGGTAGCCGGATGCTGCCGCGCCTGGCCGCCCAGGGCCACGACGTCCGTGCCGTGGCCCGCAGCGAGGTGGCCGCCGAGCGCGTCAAGGCTGCAGGCGCCGAGCCGGTGTTCGCCGACCTGCTCGACCCGGACGGCTACCGTGCCGCGCTGCGCGGGCGGGATGCGGTCGTGCACCTTGCCGCCGTCCTGCGCAGCACCGACGCCGACGAGATCCGGCGGGCGAACCTCGACGCGACCCTGCGGCTCGCCGACGCGGCGCTCGACGCGGGCGTTGGCCGGTTCGTCTTCACCAGCACCAACCTGGTCTATCCGGGTGGCCTCGGCCGCCCGGCCACCGAGGACGACCAGCCCGCGCCGCTCGCCACCTGGGGTGCCTACCCCGTCAGCAAGGCCGAGGCCGAGCGTGCGCTGCTCGCGCTGCACCGCGACCGGGGCCTGGGCGTGCGGATCGTCCGCTTCGCATTCGTCTACGGCGAGGGGGACCCGCATCTGGCCGAGTCGCTGCGGTGGGCTGGGCACTGGCCTGGGCACCAGCGGCTGCACCTGATCCACCACGCCGACGCGGCCCAGGCCGTCATCCGCGCGCTGCACGCGCCGGGCATCGACGGCCGGATCTACAACGCGGCCGACGAGTCGCCGGTCACCGCCGTCGAGCTGCACGCCCTCAACGGCGTGCCGTTCCCCGACAGCCCCAGCGACGAGGCGGACCCGTGGAACGGCATCGTCGACACCACTCGCATCCGCCTGGAGCTGGGGTTCCGCCCCTACCATCCGTCGGTGTGGTCGGCCCACGACGCCGGTGCGCTCTGACGCTGTTCGCCTGGCTGCTGGGCCGCCGCGCCCGGGACTTGGCAGCGGAGACTGCCTCCGCGTCAGCGGCGCAGGTTGATGAGCTCGCGGCGCACCGCGCGGACACCGGTGTCGTTGCCCTTGCGGCGGTAGAGGCGCAGCGTCCGCTCCAGCTCCTGGATGGCCTCCTCGCGCCGCGTCGCGATCCGCAGGATGGCGGCGAGGTCGGCGTGGGCCTGTGCCAGGGTGTCGAGCTGATCGGTGGTCTCGGCCAGCTCGACCGCGAGCCTGGCGGACCGCTCAGCCTCCTCCAGCTTGCCGCGGTGCGCCAGCAGGATGGCCCGGACCGACTGTCGCTTGACCTGGATGTCGACGTGGTCGGCGGCGGCCAGGCGCCCGCAGACCTCGATCATCTCCTCGGCCTCGCCATAGCGACCCTGGTGCAGGAAGACGCGGGCAAGCAGCACCGCGATGCTGGCCTGTGGCGTCGTCGCCCCCATCCGCTCGAGCGCGCCGTAGCCCTTGCGCAGCGTCTCCTCGGCGTCGGTCAGCTCCTCCTGCAGGAGGAGCACCAGTCCTTCGCGAGCGGAGTCGGCCGCCCTGGTGAGCAGCTCGCCGAGCTCGAGCGCGACCGCGCTCCCCTCCCCGCTGTGCTCGCGGGCGCTGTCGAAGTCACCGGCCATGGCGGCGGTCTGCGCGAGCGTGGTGAGCATGCTGGCCTCCAGGCTGCGCAGGCCGGTGGTCCTGGCCAGGGTCAGCGCCTGTTGGGCGCGCTCGGTCACCTCGACCACTGGGGTCGCTCCCGACAGGAGGACCTGGCAGTACAGGCGGATGGCCTTGGCCTCCTGCGACCTGTCGCTCGCTCCCTGGGCGAAGCCACGCGCACGCGCGGCCGCCGCGCTGGCCTCGGCCGACCTGCCCTCCGCCCAGTCTGCCTGGGCGAGCACGTGCCATGCCTTGGCCAGGCCCAGATTGTCGTGAGTCCGGGTGAAGACCGAGATGGTGCACTCGGCCTCGCGCCTGGCGTCGCGCAGGAACGCGCTCAGGTCGGTGAAGGCCAGCACCTGAAGGCGGCCCAGGGTTGCGTGCAGCGCCTCAGCCTCCCTGCCCGCCGCCTCCGCCCGGGCGACCAGCTCGTCGTAGACCTCGCGGGCACGCTGCAGTTCGCCGGTGGCCTGCAGGGCGTCGGCGAGATCGGAGAGCACGACGATGCGGCTCGGGTCCTCGTGCGGGAGCAGGCGTGAGGCACGCCTGAGCAGCGCGAGCGTGAGGCGGATGTCGCCGCGGATCACGGCCCGGCGCCCAGCCGCCGCGAAGCGCTCGCCGCCGCGCCGCGCCAGCTCCCGCGCGTCCGCGTCGAGCGGGCCGAGCTTGCGCAGGTACTCGTACGCCTCATTCAGGTGGTAGGCGATCAGCTCGTCGAACTGGCTGAGCCGGTCGCCGGCCGTCTCCTCGACCCAGTTGGCGTAGCGCCGGTGGCGGTCGGCCCTGACCTCCTCGGTCATGCGCTCATAGGCGGCGTTGCGGATGAGGATGTGGCGGAAGCTGTAGCCATCGCCGCCCTCCACCGCGGGCAGCGGGAACACGGCCTTGTGGTCGCGGTCGATCAGGTCCTGCAGGCACAGCGTCTCGAGGCAGTCGGCCACCTGGGACGGCTGCATCCCGGGCGAGAGCGCGACGATGTCCGCGGTGTGGAACTGCTCGCCCACGACAGAGGCCCGCTCGATGATCGACCGCTCCTGCTCGCTGAGGCGGGCGAGCCGCACGGTGAGCAGCGCCTCGATCGTCCGCGGCAGCGCCACCGTGTCCAGCTCGGAGGCGGTCGCCACCCAGCGCCCGTCGACCGGCCGCAGGATGCCCCGCTGCACGAGCCCTTCGACCAGCTCCTCCAGGTAGAGGGGATTGCCATCCGTGAGCTGCCAGATGTAGGCCATCACCTCGACGTCCAGCCGCTTGCCGTCGAGCAGGTGCTCCACCAGCTTCTCGCCCTCCGACTCCCGCAACGGCGACAGCGAGACGCAGAGGGTGTTCGCCTTGGCGCCAGGCCAGCGCTCCCTGCGCTTGAGCAGCTCCTCCGGGCGTGCCACGCACAGCAGCATCAGCGGCACGTCCTGGGAGTACTCGGCGATGTGGTCGATGGCGTCGAGCAGCGACGGCTCTGCCCAGTGCAGGTCGTCGACGAAGACCACCAGGGGACGGCGGCGGGCGAGCGCCTCCAGGAAGGCCCGCAGCGCCGAATAGCTGTCGCCCGGTAGACCGCTCTCAGCCGCGAAGCCGATGAGCTGGGCCACGCGCAGCGTGATCTCCCGTGCCCGGTCGCTGTCGGCGAGCGGCTCGCCGAGCCGCTCGTAGACCACGTCGAGCGGGTCGGTCGGCGCGATCCCGGCCGCCTGGTTGACGATCTCCATGATCGGCCAGAAGGTGGTGCTCTCTCCATAGGAGAGGCAGTGCCCGCGCAGGATCGTCGCCTGGTCGCCCAGCTCCTGAACGAAATGGTCGACCAGCCTCGACTTGCCGATCCCGCCGGACCCGAGCAGGACGACCAGATGGCAGGAGCGCTCGGCGACGGTGCGCTCGAACAGGTCCATGAGGAGCCGCTGCTCGAGGTCCCGCCCGATCAGCGGGCGGTCGAGCCGCCGCGCCCGCCCCGGCACGCCGGGCATGACCTGGTGGACGCGGTAGCCGACCACCGGCTCTGGCACGCCCTTGAGGCGCAGCGGCTCCGTCTGTTCAGCGCGCACTGCGTCGCGCACCAGCGAGTAGGTCGCCTCTCCGATCAGGATCCCGCCGGGACCGGCGTTCTGCTCGAACCGCCTCGCCAGGTTGACGTCATGCCCGGTGACCTGATCCTCGACCGAGGTCCCCTCGGTCTGGACCAGGACTCTGCCGGTGTTGACGCCGACGCGTGCCGCCAGGGCGACGTTGTGGCTGCTCTCGAGCCGCGCGCTGAGCTGGGACAGGGCCTGCTGCAGCTCCCAGGCGGCCCGCACGGCGCGCAGCGCGTCGTCGTCGTGCGGGGTGGGAATGCCGAACACCGCCATGAGCCCGTCACCGTAGCGCGTGCCGACCGCTCCCTCGTGGCTGGCGAGAATACGGTGGGCCGTCTCGTAGAAGCGGTCCATCACCCGCCGTAGCGGCAGCGTCTCGAGGTGCTCATTGAGCTTCATCGAGTCGACGATGTCGCAGAACACCACCGTGATGACGCGGAACTCCTCGGCACCCGAGGCAGGGGGCAGTTCCGCGCCGCAGGCGGGACACGATCGTTCCGACGTCGCGGCGGGCCGCTTGCAGACAGGGCATTCTCGCATATCGGGAGTATAAGGCAGAATGCGCGAACAGGGGGCTAATATCCGCGCCGTAACAGGCCGAGGGATAAGGTTGCGCGGTCACTACCTCGACTGCGGCAACTTTGTCAGATCGGTGACAGCGCGAACCAACCAGTTAGTGCTCGATTCTGCGGCGATCTCCGTGATCGTCGTGCGTCCCGAGTCGGAAGAGAGTCAGTATGATCGCGCTCGATCAAAGACGTGTCCTGGTGACCGGGGCGTCGGGATTTCTCGGCGGCCACCTCTGCGAGGCGCTGCTGCTCCAGGGCGCACACGTCCGCGCGCTGGTCCGTTACAGCTCCAGCTCTCGCGGGTCCGGCATGGCGCGCATCGCGGGCGGCGGTGACGGCGGGGACCTGGAGGTCATGCTCGGGGACCTGCGCGACCTGGCGGCGGTGCAGCGGGCGACCGGTGGCGTCGACCTGGTCGTGCACGTCGGCGGGCTCGGCTGCGTGCCGTACTCGCTCGAGGACCCCCTCACCTACGTCGAGGTCAACGTGCGCGGCACCGCGCACGTGCTGCAGGCGGCACGCGACGCCGATGTCGAGCGGGTGCTGCTGATGTCCTCGTCCGAGGTGTACGGCAACCCCCGCTACAACCCCGTTGACGAGCTGCACCCTTTGCAGCCGCGCTCGCCGTACGCCGCCAGCAAGCTCGCCGCGGAGCACCTGGCCGCAAGCTACCACGCGTCCTTCGGCCTGCCGGTGACCACCGTGCGTGGCTTCAACGTCTACGGCCCTCGGCAGCCGGAGCGGAACCTCGTCCCCACCCTTGTCCGCCAGGCGCTCGACGGCGACGAGGTGCTCACCGGCCGCCTTGACTCGGTGCGCGACTACGTCTACGTGACCGACGCGGTGGACGCGCTGCTGCGCCTGGCGGGGGCGCCCGCGGCGGTCGGGGGCACGTTCAACGTCGGCTCCGGGCTCGGGACCACGGCCGACGACCTGATCGCCCTGCTCGGCAAGGTGATGCGGAAGGAGCTGCGCGCGCGGAGCGACCCGGCGCTGGTGCGGCCCCGCGGTCTCCAGGCGCAGCGCCTGATCGCCAATCCCGACGCCGTCTGCCGGCACACCGGCTGGCGGCCGAAGGTGCCGCTGGACCAGGGGCTGCGCGAGGTCGTGCACTGGTATCGGGAGCGGGAATTCGGGCGAGCATGAGCGCGGTGGTGGTGGCGTCAAATCGCGGGCCGCTGCAGTTCACGGTCGGCGCGAATGGCGAGGTGTCGTCCAGCAGAGGCTCCGGCGGTCTGGTGAGCGCCCTGGCCCCCGCCCTCGAGAGCATCCCCTGCACGTGGATCTCGGCGGCGATGACAAAGGGCGACCGCGCGGTCGCCGCGGCGGCGACGGGACTGCCGCTGCCGCGGTCAGGGACGGCGGAGCCGCGGGTGCTGCACCTGGACGAGAAAATCTACGACAACTATTACCACGATATTTCCAACCGGACGCTCTGGTTTCTTCAGCATCGCCTGCTGGACGCCGGCGCGGTGACCTTCGACCGGGGATTCCAGGACCGCTGGAACAGCTATCGGGCGGTGAATCGGGCCTTCGCCGAGGCGTGCGACGAGGAGGCCGATGCCGGAGCGGAGGCGCACGTCGAGGACTACCACCTGGGGCTGGCTCCGGCGCTGCTGCGCGAGCGCCGGCCTGACCTGCGCATCATGCACCACGTCTGCTGCCCGTGGACTGACCCGGAGTGCTTCGGCCTGCTCCCGGGCGCCGTCGCGGGCGAGTTGCTGCATGGCATGCTCGGCGCCGACGTGGTCGGCTTCCTGAGCGCCCGCTGGGTAGAGAATTTCCTGCGCTGCTGCCGGTCGGTGGGCTTCGCGGTCGACGCGGCGCTTGGCACGGTGCGGGCCGCCGACGGGCGCGAGGTGCGGGTCCGTGCCTTCCCGCTCGGGGTCGACGAGCGCGACCTCCGCCGGCTGCTCTCGCGGGGGCGGCCCGAGCGCTTCGCCGCCGACCAGGCACAGCGCCTGATCGTTCGCGTGGACCGCATGGAGCCGACCAAGAACATCGTGCGTGGCCTGGACGGCTTCGCCGCCTTCCTGGGGTCGCACCCGGGCTACGAGGGAAAGGTCACGCACCTCGTGGTCACCAACCTGTCGCGTGGCGGCATGCCCGAGTACCAGCGCTACCGCGCCGAGGTCGAGCGGTGCGTCCAGGAGGTCAACCGGCGTTTCGGGCGTCCTGGCTGGACGCCGGTGCGCCTGCTGGTCCTCGACGACCACCCGCGCGCCCTGCGGGCGCTGGCCGCGGCGGACGTGGTGGTGGTCAACCCGGTCTGGGACGGGATGAACCTGGTCGCCAAGGAGGCCGCCTGCGTGAACGACCGCGACGCGGTGCTGATCCTGTCGCGCAACGCCGGCGCCGCCGACCCGGCCCGCGGCCCGAAGTTGCGGGCTTGACTCCACGGAGGGCATGGAAGTCCCGTCGGCACCGGGTCGTTCGGCAGGTGCAGCCGAGCCGTCGGGGGTGGAGTTTCGTTGCGACATATAGTTACGGAACGGAACGGGATGGCCGTGTCCATACCCCTTCCGAAGGGAGACTGGTCCGATGAAAAGGAACCACAAGCTCCTCCCGTTGGTGGTTGCCGGTCTGGTCGTGGTGGCGCTGGCAGGGTGCTCGAGCTCCAACGGCTCCACGAGCGGCGGCGGGGGGCAGAGCGGCGGGGTGACGGCGACGACCGTCGCGAGTGGGGGGGTGACCTCGACGACGGCCGCGAGTGCGGGACCGACGGTCGTCAATGTGGTGGGTGGCGAGCAGCCCGGCGGGAAGTACTATCTGACCGTGACACCGGCGTCGGTGAACGCGGGGCCGACGACCATCACGTTCAAGAATGCGGGCACGATGGAGCACGAGGTGGTCGTGCTGAAGACCGACACACCCGCCGACAAGCTGAAGGTTGGTGCCGACCACACGGTCAGCGAGGACGCCAGCGTGGGCGAGGACAGCGAGACCAAACCAGGCAGGAGCAAGAGCACCACGATCAATCTGAAGCCCGGGAAGTACGTCCTGGTGTGCAATATCGAGCGGCACTACGAGAAGGGCATGTTCACCGCCTTCACGGTCACCTGAGGATCAGGCCGTAGACAGGAGGTACTGGTGGCACGTGACCTGGGAATGGCGCTCAGCTGGCCGAGGGCCATCGTGGCGACCGTCGTGGTCGTGGCGCTCGGGGTGGCGCTGCTGGTGGTCGTCCCCAACCTGATCGTCACCCGGGTTGGCGGGCTCGACCGCAGCGGGCGGGTGGCGCTGGCGACGGTGTGGTTCTTCGGCATGCTGGCCGCGTTCGCCTGGCTGCTGCGGCGACTGCAGGCCAGGCGTCTCATATGAGGACGAGGACGAGATGAGCCAGTTGCCGACGCCCCCGGTGCCGGATGCCCGGTGGCTGTGGGAGAACGAGCCGTGCCGGGCCGCGTGCCCGGTGCATACCGACGCCGGCGCCTATGTGACCGCGATCGCCGAGGGACGCCACCGGGACGCTTACCTCATCGCCCGCCGTCCCAACCCGTTCCCTTCGATCTGCGGCCGGGTGTGCGCCGCCCCGTGCGAGACGGCGTGCCGCCGCGGCAAGGTCGACGCGCCGATCGCGATCCGGGCGCTCAAGCGCTTCGTCAGCGAGCGCTTCGGGGTGGAGAGCTTCGGCGGCAGCGCCGTGTGGCACGAGGGCCACGGCCCGGTCCCGCCGCCTGCCCACCCGTCGGTGGGCGTGGTCGGCGGCGGGCCGGCCGGTCTGTCGGCCGCTCACGACCTGCGCCTGGCCGGCCACCCGGTCACGATCTACGAGGCACAGGACCGGCTCGGCGGGATGATGGTGCTCGGCATCCCGGAGTACCGCCTTGCCCGCGGCCTCATCAGCCGGGAGGTCGAGGCCATCCTCGAGCTCGGCGTCGACGCCCGCACCAACTGCCGCGTCGGCGCCGACGTGACGCTCGATGAGCTGCTCGCCGAGCACGCGGCACTCTTTGTGGCCGCCGGCACCGGGCGCGGGCGCGACCTCGACATCCCCGGCCACGAGCTGGACGGCGTGCTGCGGGCGGTGGAGTTCCTGCTCAACGTGAACCAGGGCTTCCGGATCGACCTGGGCGAGCGGGTGGTCGTGGTCGGCGGCGGCAATGTCGCCTTCGACGCCGCCCGCACCGCCTTGCGGGCGGCCGCGCGCCGCGAGGCCGGCCCCACGCCGCAGCCGCTGGACCCGCAGACTCGGGAGGACGCCCGCCGGGGCCTCACCACCACGCTGGACGTGGCCCGTTCGGCGATTCGGGCGGGCGTCGGCGATGTGACCGTCGTGGCGCTCGAGTCGCCCGAGGAGATGCCCGCCACACCTGAGGAGATCGCCGAGGCGGAGGGCGAGGGGATCCGGATCCTCTACCGCCGGGGACCCCACCGGATCGTGGGTGACGCACACGTCGAAGGGCTGGAGACGATCGCCGTGGCGTCGGTGTTCGACGCGCGGCACCGCTTCGCCCCGACGTTCATCCCGGACACCGAGGAGGTCCTGCCGGCCGACACCGTGATCCTCGCGGTCGGCCAGGTCGCCGAGGTCGGGTTTCTCAGCGAGGCCGCGGCCGTGGAGCGGACCCGCCAGGGCGGCGTGGCTGTCGACCCCGCGACCCTCCGGACCTCCCACCCGCGGATCTGGGCCGGCGGCGACGTTGCCTTCGGGCCGAGGAACCTCATCGACGCCGTCGCCGACGGCCAGCGCGCAGCCGCGTCGATCCACGGCGCCCACGGTGGCGGCAGCGGGCGCCCGCTGCGGATCGAGCTGGCAGACCGGCCAGGTTTCCGCCGCCTGGCGACCGGCTACGACGCCATCCCCAGGGTCGAGATCCCTATGGTGCCCCACGACCGGCGGATCGGCTTCGCCGAGGTGGAGGTCGGCTACGGCGAGGCCGAGGCTCGCCTCGAGGGGCAGCGGTGCCTGCGCTGCTTCGACAACGTCATGCTCCAGCCGGAGCTGTGCATCCTGTGCGGGCTGTGCGTGGACGTCTGCCCGCACAACTGCATCTCGATCGTGCCGGCCGACCGCGCCGGGGTCGGCACGGCGGGGCAGTCGGCGTTGCTGCTCGACGAGTCGGTCTGTATCCGCTGCGGCCTGTGTGTGAACCGGTGCCCACCTGGGGCGCTGCTGATGGTCCACGCCAAGGAGCTCACCAATGGATGAACGAGGTTCAGGTCCCGACGGCCTTGAGCCTGACGTCTACCCGGCGCCGAAGGGGCTGTGGCAGCGGGTGCAGCGCAGCGAGGTGTGGCGCTCGGTGTTTCGCCATCCGCAGCTCGACACCCCGCGCGGGCGCGCCCTGCAGTCGTTCAGCAACTTCTTCCTGCACGTGTATCCGGTGAAGGTGCCGGGCCGGGTGCTGCGCTTCCGCTACTCGTGGCGGCTCGGCTACATCCTCACCGTGCTGTTCGCGATCACGTACCTGACCGGCATCTATCTGATGTTCTTCTACACGCCCTCGGTCGCGTCGGCCTATGGCGACATGCAGCAGCTCCGCACCGGGATCGGCTTCGGCCAGCTTGTCCGTAACGTCCATCGCTGGTCGGCGCACCTGATGGTGCTGGTGGTGGTCTTGCACCTGGCCCGGGTATTCCTCGCCGGCGCGTACAAGCGGCCGCGCCAGTTCAACTGGGTCCTCGGGGTCGGCCTGCTGCTGGCGACGCTCGGGTTGTCGTTCAGTGGCTACCTGCTGCCGTGGGACCAGCTCAGCTACTGGGCGGTCACGGTCGGCACCAACCTGGTCAACTACGTGCCCGTGTTGGGCCGCATCCTCCGCGACCTGCTCCTGGGCGGCGCGCAGATCGGCCAGGCGACCCTATTGCGCTTCTACGCCCTGCACGTGGTCGTGCTCCCCTTGGCCCTGACGGTGCTGCTGGCGCTGCACATCTGGCGGGTCCGCAAGGACGGCTTCGCGGTGCAGCAGCCCACGAGCGGGGCGTTCGCCGAAGAGGCGACTGAGACACCGCGCAGACCGGTCGCGGTCCCGGCGGGCGGGGCCTTCGCCAAACAGGCCACCGGGCTGCCGCGCGAGGCCGCCACCGACCTTCCGGACGGTGAGTCGCGGGTCCGCCTGCTCGGCGTCGTCGACCGCCAGTCCGTCACCGCCGAGGAGCGGCGCGTCGAGGACACGGTGTTCACCTGGCCGCACCTGCTGGTCCGCCACGTGGTGGTCGGCCTGGGGACGGCGGCGGTGGTGCTCACCCTCGGCGTGGCCTTCGCCGCCCCGCTGCGCGGGCTCGCCAACCCGCAGCTCACCCCTGAGCCGTCCAAAGCCCCCTGGTACTTCGTCGGGCTCCAGGAGCTGCTGTCGCATGTCGACCCGCTCGTCGCCGGCGTGCTCGTCCCCATCGGCACGATCCTGGCGCTGGTCCTGCTGCCCTACATGGACCGTAACCCGGCCACCGAGGCCCGCAACCGCAAGGTGGCCATCCTGCTGTTCGTCACGCTGCTCACCATTGCCGCCGCGCTCACCGTCATCGGCGCGTTCTTCCGTGGGCCCGGATGGCGGTTCATCCCGCCATGGCGGCACCTGTACCTCGAACTCTAGGAGTCACTGTGAGACTGAATCGCAGGGCCCTGCTGCGGAGGGGCTGGGAGATCGGAGGCAGCCTCCTCGGTGTCTCGCTCGGGTGGACCGCGTACGAGGCGCTGCGTCCGCTCGCCGGGGCGGGCGGCGGCGGGCCGATCACACTGGGCAGTCCGACCGACTTCCAGCCAGGGACCGCGACCTACTTCAACGAGGGCCGGCTCTGGCTGGTCAACGCAGGCGGGCACTTCTTCGCCCTGTCCCAGAAGTGCCCGCACCTCGGCTGCCGTGTGCCGTTCTGCAAGAGCTCGGGACGGTTCGAGTGCCCCTGCCACGGCTCGGTGTTCGACATCGGCGGCGAGTACGTCCAGGGACCGGCGCCGCGTGGGATGGACCGTTTCGGGCTCCGGCTCGACAACGGGACGTTGGTGGTCGACACGGCCACGCTCATCACCGGTCCGGATCGCGGGAAGCGGGACTTCCTCACCCCGCCGCTCGGCCCTCCCTGTGCCAGGAGCTGACCATGCCCCGCGACGCCCCCAAGCCGGCCGCCTTCGAACCCGAGTGGCTGCAACGCAGCCTGGATCGTTACTACACGTGGGGTCTCGTGTTCATGGCGGTGCTGATCCTCGGGTTCGTGCTCTACGGGATCCAGGAACCCACCTTGCGGGACCGCGCCGCGCGCGACCAGCAGCGCACCTACGCTCGCCTGGGAGAAGGGCTGTTCGCCAACAACTGCGCCGCCTGCCACGGGCGCGCCGCGAGTGGCGACAGCGCCCCCACGCTGAACTCCAAGCAGTTCCTCACCTCCACCTCCGACGAGCAGATGCGCCTGCTCATCGCCGGCGGCGTCTCGGGCACCAGCATGCCGGCCTGGAGCCTGGACTTCGGCGGGCCGTTGACCGACGAGCAGATCCGCCAGCTGGTCGCCTACCTGCGCTCTCTTGAGCCCAACGCGCCCAGCGTCCCCAATTGGCGGCAAGGCAAGCCCTGAGCGGGCCGGGACTATCGTTGGGACCGAACTGGTCGCAGCAGCCTGAGCAGTTGCTCAGGAGGCACCGGGGCCTGCCCCCTCATCCTGCATCTCCAAGAGGGGGTAGACGACCAGCACAGCCGCCCGCTCCTCGCCTTCCTCGACCACCTGCTGCACCAGCGCGGTCAGCCGGGGCCAGACAAAGTACGAGGGCGCGAGGAGCAGCTCATCGTGCTCGGCAAGCGCGAGATCGATCGGGTCGGCGTCCCGTATGCCGCCCTGCCGCCGGATCACCACCTCGCCGCTCTCACGATTGACCCGCACGTCAGGCGAGAGCTCCTCGAGCATCTCCAGCAGGCCGCGTCGGTGCAACGCACGGCCGCGGCGAGCGATGTCGTGCTGCAGTAACGCTTCGATCCGCGGCCACTCCGGCGCGATGCAGGCCTCCCAGTAGTCCGCCAAGAGGTCGGCGAAGCGCTGGCGGCTGTGCTCCGGGTGGGCGATCAGCTCGCGGATGACAGGCAGCGATACGGGATGGCGCGCTTCGACCTGCGTCAGCGCTTCCTGTTGCAGTTCTGGGCTCTGGAGGAAGAGCTCCAGTGGGATCCGTGACCCCAGCGTCCTGCGCATCAGAGCCCCCATAATCAGCATTTCGGCGTACTCTGCGACGGGTGCCTGGCGCAGCGCCGACAGTTCGTCCGTCCAGTCCCACACGTCGATGTGGGGCCAGATTCCCCGGAACAGAAGGGGCCGCTGCCGATAGCAGAACGCAAACATTTCGGCCTCTGCTTTGAGCGCCGGGCTCATCCGCCTGCGTGTTCGAAGCGCCCAGGAAATATGCAGTGGGTGATGCTTGACATCCGCCAGGACCTGCAGGCTGCGAAGGGCCTCGTGCGCGGGCGAGCAGCCGAAAGCAACCCGATCGGCGCCGGTCTCGTGAAAACGCAATCGCAAGGTCATTGCTTCATCCGCCGCTTCGATAAGCTGCCCAGCTAAACAGTTGAGTGGCAGCAGCAGAGTAGCTTACGATGCACCCAAAGGCAACAGAACAGAAAGGACTCGCAACCTTGTCTGCTCGCCTCAGACTATGCGTGAGCACGCTGCTGCTGACTGGCATAGCAACTCCGGCTACGAGGCTAGATCCCGCTGGCCAGATCGCACCCAAAATATTCCGCCGCACCACGCCCGTCCAGGCAGAATACCGGCAGTTCACCGGCAGCTTTAGCCTCGATCCAACGGCGTGATTGAGGGTGTCGGTGATGCTCGGTGCGGTGTGCCTGGCGCCGGCCTGGAAGCTGCCATGACGACGAGCTGCTCTGGCTGTCGGGGGCCGAGGTCTCGGCAAACGGTGCTTGGCTGCGCCGGGCATCGTAACCTCTGATGCGCGGATCAGCGTGAGCGGCTCAACGCGGCCCGTTGTGGCGAGGGGATGGCCGTGCTGGCCTGGGCGCGGGTCGGGAGCCGCACGGTGACCTCGAGGCCGCCGTCGGGGAGCGCTCGGGCGTGGGCGTCGCCGCCGTGGGCGCGGGCGACCGAGCGGACGATCGACAGGCCGAGCCCGGCGCCACGGGTGGGCGAGGCGGCCCGGCCGTCCAGGCGGCGGAACGGCTCGAACAGGGCGTCGACCTGGTCGCTGGGGATGGCACGGCCGCCGTTGGCGACCTGCACGAAGGCGCGCCCGCCGCTGGTGCCAGTGGCGACCTCCAGCCAGCCGTCGGGCTGGTTGTGGCGCACGGCGTTCTCGACCAGGTTGGCGACCATGCGCTCCAGCAGGGCGGGGTCGCCCTCCACCGGGGCGGGCCCAAGCCGGGTGACCACGTGCAGGCCAGCCGCGCCATCCTCGCGCCGGGTGTGCCACAGTGCCCCGGCGGCGGCGTCGGCCAGATCGACCGGCTCCCCCAAGCGCGGCTGCTGCTCGCTGCGGGCGAGCGTGAGCAGCCCTTCGATGAGCCGCTCGCTGCGCCCGGTGGCGTCTCGGACCCGTTCGGCCATGGCGCGCAGCTCGGCCGGGGTGGTATGCGGGTCGGCCAGGGCGACGTCGACCTCGGTGCGGCTGATCGCCAGCGGCGTGCGCAGCTCGTGGGAGGCGTTGGCGGCGAAGCGGCGTTGCGAGTCGAAGGCGGCGTCCAGGCGGGCGAGCATCCGGTCGAAGGTGTCGGCCAGCTCTTTGAGCTCGTCGTCGGGTCCCTGTAGGGCGATGCGCTGGTGCAGGGTGCGTTCGGACAGGCGTTTGGCGGTTGCGGTGATCCGCTGCAGCGGGCGTAGCACCCGCCCGGCCACGACCCAGCCGAGCCCCAGCGACCCCAGCGCCATCAGCCCGAGCACGAGCAGCATCGTCTGGAGGAAGGTGCGCATCGCGGCCGACAGGAAGGAGCTCTTGAGCGCGATGATCTGCCCACCGGTGACGTGGTACTCGCCGTTGGGGTCCGGATGGGGGAAGGTGACGCCAGGCGGCAGCGTCTGGCACTGGGGTGCCTCCCCGGTATCGGGGGCGGGCGAGATGCACACCACAGGGGCCTGGGATGGGATGCCCGACGCCTTGGCGGTCCCGACGACGCGCGGCGGCGTGAGCCGTTGGCGGACGAGCAGGTAGCTGGTGGCGACCAGCACCGAGCCGGCGAGCAGGAACAGCGCGCCGTACCACAGCGTCAGGCGCAGCCGCGCCGTCCACCGCGGCCAGGCGCGGTGCCTGCGGGTGGGACGGTTGGGCGTCACAGCCGGTACCCCGCGCCGATCACGGTCTCGATCAGGGGTGGCTGGCCGAGCTTGCGGCGCAGGTTGGCGACCGTGACCCGCACGGTGTTGGTGAACGGGTCGGCATGCTCGTCCCACACCCGCTCCAGCAGCTCCTCGGCGCTGATCACCGCGCCGCCGGCGGCCAGCAGCACCTCCAGCACGCCGAGCTCCTTGCGGGTCAGCCGCAGGAAGTGGCCGCCACGGCTGGCCTCGCGCCTGGCCGGGTCCAGGACGATATCGTAGCGGGCCAGCACCGGCGGGGTCGGCTCGCGGCTGCGCCGTCCCAGCGCCCGCACCCGCGCGACCAGTTCGCTGAACGCGAACGGCTTGCCGAGGTAGTCGTCGGCGCCGAGGTTGAGGCCCTCGACCCGGTCGTCGACCGTGCCGGCGGCCGTCAGCATCAGGACCGGGCCGGCGCCGCCCTGGCTGGCGAGCTCGCGGCAGACCTCGTCGCCGTGCACCTGGGGCAGGTCGCGGTCCAGCACCACCACCTCGTAGTGGTTGACCGCGGCCTTGTCGAGCGCGTCGGCGCCGTCGAAGGCCAGGTCGACGGCGATGCCCTCGCGGCGCAGGCCACGCGCGATCGCCTCGGCCAGCACCACCTCGTCCTCTACCAGCAGCACCCGCACCGCAGGCCTCCTCGCACCCCCACCCTCACGAGTTGGACCGGCCCGCGGGCGGGCGCCCCCGCCCGCTGTGGCGGCTTCTGGGAGGAGCCGACCGGCCGGCATGACCAAGGTGCGCCGGCCCATGTCATGTCCGCGTAAAGCGCGCGCGAGACGAAGACGTTACCTCGCGCCAGCTAGACCGGTGCGTGATCGGGGCGAGCGGCGCCCAGACACCCCGGGCCCGCGCGTCCCGGGACGTCCGCAGACAAGGAGGAGCGTCTCATGCACGATCACAGCGACCGGGAAAGCCCGGCGCGCCCGTCCCGCCGGCGCCGGCTGCACCTGGCCGTGCTCGTCGGCGCCGCGCTGGCCCTCACGCTTGGTGTGGCGGCCTGTGCCGGCGGTGGTGGCAAGGCCAATGGGGTGGCCAGCCTCAGCGGCTCGAACAAGCCCACCGCCACCACCAGCGCCAATAGCAGCAAGGACTTCAAGCAGGCGGCGCTGGAGTTCGCCAGGTGCATGCGCCAGCACGGCATCGACATGCCCGACCCCAAGTTCGCCGCCAACGGGCGCGTCACCCAGGAGCTCAGGTCGGGTCCCGGCAGGATGGGCCCGGACGACCCGAAGTTCAAGGCGGCGCAGCAGGCCTGCCAGAAGTACATGCCCAACGGCGGCCAGCTCAAAAAGCCCAACCCGCAGCAGCAGCAGCAGATGCTGGCGTTCGCCAGGTGCATGCGCCAGCACGGCATCGACGTGCCCGACCCGGGCGCCAGCGGCGGGATCGAGATCAAGAACGTCAGGCCCGACGACCCGAAGTTCAAAGCGGCGCAGCAGGCCTGCCAGAAACTGCTGCCCAACGCCGGCAAGGGGCAGGGCGGCCTTTCGACCAGTGGGGGTGGCAAGTGAGCACGCAGGAGACACCCACGCGCGGGCCCGCCGCGCTCCAAGCGGACGGGCTCGGGCCCTACCCGGCGCCGCCCGGGCGTCGCCGCGGGCTGCGGTGGCTGGCCGGCGTGGTGGCCGTGGCGGTCCTGGGCGGGGCGGGCTGGTGGGCGGCAGGCCACCCGGGCCTGGACCGCGGCACCATCCCGGCCACCCCGGCCGCGCCGCTGGCGACCGCCACGGTCGCGCGGCAGGACCTCAACGGCCAGACCAAGGTCAGCGGCACGCTCGGCTACGCCGGCAGCGCCACCGTGCAGAGCCCGCTTGCGGGCCGCGTCACCTGGCTGCCAAAGGCCGGCACGGTGATCCGCCGCGGCGGCACGCTGCTTTCGGTCGACAACCAGCCGGTGCAGCTGTTCTACGGCAGCGTGCCGCCGTGGCGGGACCTGTCGGAGGGGGTCGACGACGGCCCCGACGTCAAGGAGCTGGAGCAGAACCTGGTCGCACTCGGCTACGACCCCGACCACACGATCACCGTCGACGACCACTTCACCGCGGCCACCGCCGCGGCAGTCAAGCGCTGGCAGGACGCCCGCGGCCTGGACCAGACCGGCAAGTTCACCACCGGCATGCCGGCGGTGTTCCTGCCGTGGGCCGCCCGCGTCCAGACGCTGAACGCGACCGTCGGCGGGCGCGCCGTGCCCAGCGGGCCGGCGTACACCGTCACCTCGGCCGTGCACCAGGTCACCGTCGACCTCGACGTGAGCCAGCAGAGCTACGTCAAGGCGGGCGACCGGGTCGACATCGCCCTGCCCGACGGGCGGCACACCAGCGGCCGGATCAGCGACGTCGGCCGGGTCGCCCAGACCAACGGGTCCGGCCAGGACCAGACCACCACCATCGCCGTGACGGTGGTGCTGGACCATCCCAATGCCGGTGGGCGCCTGGACCAGGCACCCGTCGACGTGTACGTCACCACCCAGACCAGGCGGGGCGTGCTGGCGGTGCCGGTCACCGCGCTGCTGGCGCTCAAAGAAGGCGGCTACGCGGTCGAGACGGTCGACGCGGCCGGCCAGCACCACTTGGTCGCGGTGCAGCTGGGGGTGTTCTCCAACGGGCTGGTCGAGGCGTCCGGCGCCGGGCTGCGCGCGGGCATGAAGGTGGTGACCTCCCAGTGACCGGGATGACCGGGATGACCGGCGGCCTGGACGGCGGCGCGCCCGTGCTGGAGCTGCGCGGCGTGACCAAGCGCTACGCCGGCCCGCCACCGCTGGAGGTGCTCCGCAACGTCGACCTCACCGTCGCGGCCGGAGAGATGCTGGCGATCGTCGGGCCGAGCGGGTCGGGCAAGTCGACCCTGCTGCACATCATGGGCACCCTGGACCGGCCCAGCAGCGGCACCGTGCACGTCGGCGGCACCGGCGTGGGCTCGCTGTCGGACCGGCAGCTCGCCGCGCTGCGTGCCCGCTCGGTCGGCCTGGTCTTCCAGCAGTTCTTCCTGCTGGAGGGGATGAGCGCGCTCGACAACGTGGCCACCGGCCTGCTCTACAGCGGCGCCGCGCCGCGCCAGCGGCGACGGCTGGCCGCGCTGGCGCTTGGCCGCGTGGGCCTGGGCGACCGGCTCGGCCACCGGCCCATGCAGCTGTCAGGCGGCGAGCAGCAGCGGGTCGCGGTTGCCCGGGCGCTGGTCACGCGCCCAGCGATCGTGCTCGCCGACGAGCCGACCGGCAACCTCGACCAGGCCGCCGGCGCGGACGTGCTGGCGTTGCTGGAGGAGCTCAACGCCGACGGCACCACCGTCGCGGTGGTGACCCACGACCGCGACATCTCCGCACGCCTGCCGCGCCGGGTGGAACTGCGCGACGGGCGCGTGATCGCCGATACCAGCGTGGCAGGCGCCGCCCCCCAGCCGCAGGAGGTCGTACGGTGAGCACCTCGCCCACCCCACGGGTGCCAGCGCCCCGCCGGCTGCGCCTGCGCGACCTGGTCGCGGTCGGCGGCGCCGGGCTGGCGGCCCGGCGGCTCCGCGCGGCGCTGTCGGCGCTCGGTGTCGCCATCGGCATCGCCGCGATTGTCGCGGTGCTGGGCATCTCCGAGTCCAGCAAGGCAGACCTGCTCGCCCAGCTCGACCGGCTGGGCACCAACCTGCTCACCGTCGCCCCCGGGCAGACCTTCGGTGGCGATACCGCCACCCTGCCCACCCAGTCGGTCGGGATGATCCGGCGCATCCGGCCGGTGCTGCAGGCGGCGGCGAGCGCCACGGTGCGCAACACCGGGGTGTACCGCAACGACCGGATCCCGCCTGAGGAGACCGGCGGGCTCAGCATCGCCGCCGCCGATCTGCAGCTCCTCCAGGCGGTCGGCGGGACCGTCGCCAAGGGCGCCTGGCTCAACGCCGCCACCGCGCGCTACCCCGCCACCGTGCTCGGCGCCAGGACCGCGGCCCAGCTCGGCATCGACCGCATCGGCACCCAGGTGTGGCTGGGCGGCCGCTGGTTCACCGTCGTCGGCATCCTCAACCCGGTCACGCTGGCATCCGAGCTGGACCAGGCCGCCCTGGTCGGCTTCCCCGCCGCCGAGGGACTGCTCGGCGCCGACGGCTCGCCCACCACCGTGTACGTCCGCGCCGACCCGGCCCAGGTCAGCGACGTGCAGGCCGTGCTGGCCGCCACCGCCAACCCCGAGCAGCCCAACGAGGTGCAGGTCAGCCGTCCGTCGGACGCGCTCGCCGCGCAGGCGGCCGCCAAGAGCGCGCTCAACTCGCTGCTGCTGGGCCTTGGCGGGGTCGCGCTGCTGGTCGGCGGGGTCGGCATCGCCAACGTGATGGTGATCGGGGTGCTGGAGCGGCGCAGCGAAATCGGCCTGCGGCGCGCGCTGGGCGCGACCCGCGGCCACGTCCGGGTGCAGTTCCTGGTCGAGTCGCTGCTGCTGGCGCTGCTGGGCGGTGCCGGCGGGGTCGCGCTGGGCGCGCTGGTCACCGCCGGCTACGCCACCCACCAGCACTGGCAGGTCGTCGTGCCGCTCTCAGGGGTGGCCACCGGGGTCGGCGCCGCGCTGGTCCTCGGCGCGATCGCCGGCCTGTACCCGGCGGTCCGCGCCGCCCGCCTGTCGCCCACCGACGCCCTACGCACGGTGTGACGCTCGGCGCCCGGTCTCAGCTGGCGTGGGGGGCCTACAGTGGCTTTCCTCCGGTAGGTCCCCCGCGCTGCCCGGCTGGCAGGGCAGCCGAGAAAGGAGCGTTCTGAACCCATGGACCAGGTGAGACTCGGCGCCACCGGGCTGCACGTCTCGCGCGTGTGCCTGGGCATGATGAGCTACGGCAACGACTCCGACCGCCCCTGGGTGCTCGACGAGGAGGCCACCGAGCCGATCGTCCGCCGCGCCGTCGAGGGCGGCATCACCTTCTTCGACACCGCCGACGTCTACTCGCGGGGGGCCAGCGAGGTGGCCACCGGCCGGCTGCTGCGCAACCTGCTCAGCCGTGACGAGATGGTCGTGGCGACGAAGGTCTTCGGCACCATGACACCCGGCCCCAACGGCCACGGCCTGTCGCGCAAGCACATCCTGTCGGGGATCGACGCGTCGCTGCGGCGCCTCGGCATGGACTATGTCGACCTGTACCAGATCCACCGCTGGGACCCGCGTACGCCGATCGAGGAGACGATGGAGGCGCTCCACGACGTGGTCAAGGCCGGCAAGGCGCGCTACCTCGGCGCGAGCAGCATGTATGCCTGGCAGTTCGCGAAGGCCCAGCGGGTGGCCGAGCGCCACGGCTGGACGCAGTTCGTCTCGATGCAGAACCACTACAACCTCCTGTACCGCGAGGAGGAGCGGGAGATGATCCCGCAGTGCATCGACCAGGGCGTCGGGGTCATCCCGTGGAGCCCGCTGGCGCGCGGCCTGCTGGCCGGCACCCGCACCCGCGAGGGCGAGCGCCGCACGACGCGGGCGGAGACGGACGCGTTCATCGACGAGCTGTACGGCGGCCCGGGGGACTTCGACGTGATCGACCGTGTCGTCGAGGTTGCCGGCAAGCGCGACGTGCCGCCCGCTCGGGTGGCGCTGGCGTGGCTGCTGCACAAGCCGGGCGTGACCGCTCCCATCGTGGGCGCCACCAGGCTCGGCCACCTCGAGGATGCGCTGGCCGCCGCGGAGCTGACCCTGTCGGCCGACGAGATCGCGCAGGTGGAGGAGCCGTACGCGTCCCGCCCGGTGCTGGGTCACGAGTAGCCGCGAGCACTACCTGAGCGGAGCAGGCGGGCGGTGCCGGCTACTCCCAGCGGAGTAGGCGAGATGCCCGCCCGGGGGCGATGACGTGCGCGGGTGAATGGCCTACCGTGACGCTATGAGGACGAACCACACCACCGGGTGGCCGGCGCACGCGCGGCCGGGTGGGCGCCGCGGGGGCGGGAGCCCGATCTGGCTCTCCGTCAAGGTCGGGGTGCCCCAGGTCCTGATCACCTACCTCGCGTCACAGCGCAACGTCGGTCGGCGCGACGTGGACGCGCTCGCGCTCGCGTTGCTCGCGCTCGGCCCGCTCACGCTCGCCTGGCGGCGGCGCTGGCCGGTGGCCGTGCTCGGCGTCAACCTCGCGACGACCGAGGCCTACTACCTGCTCGGCTACGAGTGGGGACCGGCCTTCCTGAGCCTGGCCGTCGCGTTCTGGACGACGCTGAGCGCGGGTCGGCGGGTGCCGGCGTGGCTCCTCGCGGGTGCCGGCTACGGCTCCTACTTCGGCCTGGCGTTCCTGGTCGGCCGCGAGCCGCGGCCCAGCCTGGCCCACGCCGTCGGCGTGGCCGCATGGCTGCTGCTGGTGCTGGTCGTGGCCGAGGTGGGGCGGGCGCGCCGCGAGCAGGCCACCGAGGTCATGCGCACCCGCGAGGAGGAGGCCCGGCGCCGGGCCAGCGATGAGCGCCTGCGCATCGCCCGCGAGCTGCACGACGTGGTGGCGCACAACATCTCGCTGATCAACGTGCAGGCCAGCACCGCGCTGCACCTGATCGACGAGCGGCCAGAGCAGGCCCGCACCGCCCTGGCCGCGATCAAGCAGGCGAGCAAGGAGGCCCTGGGCGAGCTGCGCTCGGTGCTGGACATCCTGCGCCAGAGCGACGAGGAGCCGCCGCGCGCGCCCGCGCCGGGCCTTGCCCGCCTGGACGAGCTGGTCTCCAAGGTCAAGGCGGCCGGCCTCGAGGTGCGGACCACGACGGAGGGCGACTCCCGCCCGCTGCCGGCCCCGGTGGACCTGACGGCCTTCCGGATCGTGCAGGAGGCGCTCACCAACGTCCACCGGCACGCTGGCCGCGCCAGCGCGACGGTGCGCGTCAGCTACCGCGACCGCGACCTGGTCGTGCAGGTCGACGACGACGGTCGTGGCGCCTCCTCCAACGGCACCGCCGGGGGCGGCAACGGCATCCCCGGCATGCGGGAGCGGGTGGCCGCGCTCGGGGGCGAGCTGGAGGCCGGCCCGCGCGCCGGGGGCGGCTTCCGGGTGCTCGCCCGCCTGCCACTGGACGGTGAAGGGTGACACTCCAGGGACCGGGGCAGCAGGACGGCGGCGGGATGATCCGCGTCCTGCTCGCCGACGACCAGGTGCTGGTGCGGGCGGGGTTCCGCGCGCTGCTCGACGCGCAGCCGGACGTCGAGGTCGTCGGCGAGGCCGGTGACGGCGAGGAGGCGCTTCGGCTCGCGCGGAGCCTGGTGCCCGACGTGGTGCTGATGGACATCCGCATGCCCGGGACCGACGGGCTCGCCGCGACCCGCGCGATCGCCGCGGACAAGCGGCTGGACGCCGTTCGGATCGTCATCCTCACCACCTTCGACCTGGACGAGTACGTGTTCGAGGCGTTGCGCGTCGGGGCCAGCGGGTTCCTGGTCAAGGACACCGAGCCGGCCGACCTGATCGGCGCGGTCCGGGCGGTCGCGCGTGGCGACGCGCTGCTGTCCCCGAGCGTCACCCGGCGGCTGATCGCGGAGTTCGCGGCGCACGCCAAGGAGCCCCGGGCGACGCCAGAGCTGAACGCGCTGACCGACCGGGAGCGGGAGGTGATGGCGCTGGTCGCGGGCGGGCTGTCGAACGAGGAGATCGCCGAGCGACTGGTGGTCAGCCCGGCGACGGCCAAGACCCACGTGAGCCGCGCCATGGTGAAGCTCAACGCACGCGACCGCGCGCAGCTGGTCGTCTTTGCCTACGAGTCCGGCCTGGTCCGACCCGGCTGGCTCGATTAGCCGATCCCGCGGCGGCGGAGGATCTCCTCGACCTCGGTGAAATCGTCGTCGGGCGTGGCGGCGGGCTGCTTGCGGGCCGGCTCCATGGCCCGGCGATCGGCGGGTGCGACCGGCTGCTTCGACGGTGGACCCTGGACCGCCTCCGCGCGCGACGCCACCCGCTCGCGCGACGGCGACCGGCGCCGCAGCGCGCCGGAGACCAGGTACAGCAGGACGGCGAGGCCCACGACGATGACCCCCGACCAGACCCTCGGCGAGAACACGAAGCCCGCGACCCAGTCCGCCACCGCCGTCCCGATGCGCCACAGCATCTCGACGGCGCCGGTCAGGTAGGCCGCCAGCGGCAGCAGCGACCAGGCGGCGCCGCGCAGTCCCGCGGCCACGCCGCGGCGGCGCCACGCCAGCCAGCTCGCCACCAGGCCGATCCCTGTCAGGCCGGCGCACAACGGAAACCACGCGACCTCGTCGAACCCGGACATCCCACACCCCTCAGCCAGCGGCTGTCTCCTCAGTCATGGTTGCACGTCCGGGGCGCGAGCGCCTCCCAGAGCCGTGCGGTTGAGCGCGCCTGGCGGCGATGCAATCATCGCAGCGGACAGCGGGGAACAGCGAGGAAAGAGCGGCTGTGGCGGGAGACAGGCGGCGGGGCTTCCAGGTCGCGTTCGTGCTCGGCGGCGGCGGGGTGCTCGGCGCGCACGAGGTTGGCATGCTGCAGGCGCTGGCCGAGGCCGGGATCAGCGCTGACCTGATCCTGGGGACCTCGGTCGGCGCGCTGAACGGCGTGTTCGTCGCGGCCGAGCCGGACGCTCCCATGGAGCGACTGCTGCGGGTCTGGCGTGACGGCGCCGCGGCCGAGGCCTTCGGCGGCTCGGTGCTCGGGCGCATGGCCACCCTGGCGCGCTCCGGCACCCACCTGCACTCCAACGAGCCGCTGCGCCGGCTGCTCCGGGAGCTGCTGCCGGTGGAGCGCATCGAGGAGCTCTCCGTGCCGTTCCAGTGCGTCGCCGCCAGCATCGAGCAGGCCACGGCGCACTGGTTCACCAAGGGTCCGATCGTCCCCGCGGTGCTGGCGTCCGCAGCCGTGCCCGGCCTGCTGCCGCCCGTGCGGGTGGGACGCGGGCACTTCTTCGACGGAGGTCTGGTGCACAGCATCCCGGTCGGCCGTGCCGTGCAGCTCGGCGCGCGTACTGTCTACGTCCTGCACGTTGGCCGCATCGAGCGTCCCCTGGAGACGCCGCGGCGCCCCTGGGAGGTCGGCATGGTGGCGTTCGAGATCGCCAGGCGGCACCGCTTCGCCGAGGAGATGGCCACCTTGCCACCGGACGTCACCGTCCACGTCCTGCCCGCCGGTGTCGAGGGCACCCCGCGCGGCGACGACCGGTCGCAGCTGCGCTACCGCGACCTCTCGCGCAGCGACGAGCACATCGAGCGGGCCTACAAGGCGTCGGCCGCCTACCTCGCGGGCGTCAGGTCCGGGTGAGCGCGCATGCTACCGCCGCGTCTCCTCCGCCGCCTGGTGCTCGCGCCGTTGCTGCCGGTGATCACCGTCGCGCTGATCGTCACGATGCCGCTGCTGCTGATCGTCGCCGCGGCCGCGTCGCCGTCGCTTCCCGGTCGCTGGCGCGCGCTGCGGCTGCTGTGGTTCGGGCTGGTGTGGCTGACGATGGAGTCGGTCGCGCTGCTGGTCTGCCTCGGGCTGTGGGTGGCGAGCGGCTTCGGCGGCCGGCTGCGCTCGGAGATGTACCAGGAGCGCCACTACGCACTCATGCGATGGTTCCTCGGCACCCTGTTCAGGGTGGCCACCAGGGCCTTCCGCCTGACGGTGGAGATCGAGGAGCCGGAGCTGACCGCGGAGGAGTCGACCGCGCGGCTGGCCCGCCCGGTGCTGGTGCTGAGCCGCCACGCCGGTCCCGGCGACTCGTTCCTGCTGGTGCACCACCTGCTCAGCCGCTATCAGCGGCGCCCGCGCATCGTGATGAAGGCCATGCTGCAGCTCGACCCCGGGCTCGACGTGGTGATCAACCGCCTGCCGAACGCCTTCGTCCACCCACGGCGTGGCACCGGCGTGATCCGTGAGATCGAGCGCCTGGCCAGCGGGCTGGGACCTTCCGGGGCGCTGGTGATCTTCCCTGAAGGCGGCAACTACACCCCGCGCCGCCGGCTGCGAGCGATCGAGCGGCTGGAGCAGCGCCGGCGCTTCGAGGAGGCGGCGCAGGCCCGTGCCATGCGGCATCTGCTCGCCCCGCGCCCCGGCGGCGCGCTCACCGCGATCGCCGCCGCGCCCGGCGCCGACGTGGTCTTCGTCGCCCACACCGGCCTGGAGGACCTGATCACCGTGGGCGACATCTGGCGCGCTCTGCCGATGGAGCAGTCCGTCAAGGCGCGCTGGTGGCGGGTGCCCGCGGCGGAGGTGCCACGTGGCCGGCCGGAGCAGGAGCAGGTCCGCTGGCTCTACGACTGGTGGGCGCGGATCGACGCCTGGATCGCCGAGAACCGTCCAGCTCGGCTGCCACCTCCCAGGATCGCGACGTGAGCACCACCGGTCAGGCGCTCGTCGGGCTGGCGATCCTGGTCGGCCTGCTGGGCGTGCTGGTGCCCGCGCTGCCGGGGCTGCTGCTGTGCTGGGCGGCGGTGCTGGTCTGGGCGCTGGTGGAGCGCACCACCGCGGCCTGGGTCGTGCTGGGCGTGGCATCCGCGCTGCTGGTGGTGAGCCAGGTCGTGAAGTACGTGGTCCCGGGGCGCCGCATGCGGGCCGCGGGCGTGCCGTGGCGAACCCTGGCCACCGGTGGGGCGCTGGCCATCGTCGGCTTCTTCGTGGTCCCGGTGGTTGGCGCCATCATCGGCTTCGTCGCCGGCGTCTACGGCGCCGAGCGACTGCGGCTCGGCACCCACGAGGCGGCATGGCCGTCCACCGTGCACGCGCTGAAGGCGGTCGGCCTGTCCGTGCTGATCGAGCTGGGCGCCGGCCTGCTGATGGCAGCCGCCTGGTTGGCGGCGGTCCTGGCCTGAGCGGCGCGACGCTGGCGCCACGGCGCCTCACTTGGCGTCGGCGTAGCAGTCGACCACGGAGGTGTTGAGCGGGAAGCGCACCGGCGTGTCGCCGAACACCAGGGTCCGGGCCTCCTCGCCGGCCGCCACGGCCGCCGCGACGACCCCGTCGGCCAGCGGCCGCGGGCAGTGCACCACCACCTCGTCGTGCTGGAAGAAGACCAGCCGCGGGCCGGCCGCCGGGCCGGCCGCCGGGCCGGCGCTCGCGGGCGCGGTCAGCCTGCGCCGCAGGCCGGCGAGCAGCACCAGCGCCCAGTCGGCGGCGCTGGCCTGGATGACGAAGTTGCGGGTGAAGCGGCCGCGGCCCCGGAGCGCGCGGCGGGCGCCGCGGTCCCCCGGCCCGTCCAGGCCAAGCCCTCCCGCGTGGGCGGTCAGCTCGCGCCAGCTGGCTGACGGCGGCGGGCAGGTGCGGCCCAGCCGGGAGCGGACCAGCCGGCCGTCCTCGCCGGCGCGCGCGGCCGACTCCACGTAGTCGATCGCGGCGGGGAAGCGGCGGCGCAGCACGGCCAGCAGCTCGGCGGCCCGCCCACCGCCCTGCGCACCCCCGTAGATGGCGCTGAACAGCGCGACCTTGGCTCCGGCACGGTCGCCCGCGAACGCCTCGGTCGCCAGCGCCGCGTACAGGTCGCCGTCGGTGCCGGCGATCCGCGCCAGCCCGCGGTCGGCGGAGAGCGCGGCCAGCACGCGCGGCTCGAGCTGGCCCGCGTCGGCCACCACCAGCGCCCAGCCAGGGTCGGCGACCACCGCCCGGCGCGCCGCCCGGGGGATCTGCAGCGCGCCGCCGCCGCGGGTCGCCCAGCGGCCGGACACCACCCCGCCCGGGACGTACTCGGCCCGCAGCCGGCCCTCCCGCACCCACGCCTCCAGCCACGACCAGCCGAAGGCCGAGTGCAGCCGGGACAGCTCCTTGTACTCCAGCAGCAACGGCACGGCCGGATGCTCGACGGCGCGGAGCACCTGCGACCGGGTCGAGGGGATGGTCACGCCGTCGGCGGCCAGCGCCCGCAGCACCTGGGCCGGGGAGTCCGGGTTGACGCGCCGGCCGCCGAACGCGGCCGAGATCCGCTCGCTGAGCTGCTGCAGTCGCCGCGGCGGCGTGCCGGCCGCCGGGCGCGGGCCCAGCAGCTCGGTGAGCAGGGCGTCGTGGACGTCGGCGCGCCAGGGCATGCCGGCGACGCGCATCTCGGTCGCGGCCAGGCCGGCGGCCGACTCGGCGGCCGCCAGCAGCCGCAGGCGGTCGGGGTGCTCGGTCGCCGCGAGCCGGCGCTGCTGCGCCGCGTGCACGGCGACGAGCGCCGCGAGCAGGCCGTCCCCGTCGGGAAGGCCGGTGCGGTCGGGCTCGAACAGGGCGGGCTGGTTGCGGCGCGGTCCCGGTCGTGGCCCATCCGGCACCGGCAGTCCCTGCAGCCGCGCCCACGCGGCCGCGAACGAGCGCGGCTCGCTCCAGCGGGCCTCGTAGGCCAGCAGCAGGCCCTCGGTGAGCGCGAGGTCGTGACAGCGGGCGAGCGGCGTGCCATCGCGCAGCAGCGGGGGATAGACGTCCTCCGTCGCGGTCCACACCCAGCGGGGCCGGTCCGCCCGCTCGCGACGGCGCACCGCGGCCGCGAGGTCGTCGACCCGCCGCACCGGCCCAGCAGGGACGCCGTCCTCCGCGAGGGCCTGGAGCAGGCCCCCTCCATCGGGCTCGGCCACCACCACGACACGCACGCCGGGATTGTGCACCCCGGCAACGACACCGGGGCCGGCCACGTGGACCCGTCCTCCGAGCTGGACCCGGTGCCAGGCTGATTCCGCTCGCGTTACCGGGGGCTCTCCAGCCACGGGTCCCGCAGGTCGAAGTACCGCAGGTCGGTCATGAGGCTGAAGACCTCGGCCAGGCCCGGGTCCGACTCGGCCGGCCGCTGCTGCTCCCAGCGCCGGGCGTCCTCCTCGGAGGTGAAGTACACCGCCTGCGTGAAGTCGCCTGGGCGGTCGGCGTGCTCGGCCACGGTCATGCCCAGGATGTGGGGAGCCTGGGCGGTCAGCAGCTCCTCGCGGGCACGGGCGAGGGTGGCCAGGCGCTCCATCTCGTCGCTGTGACCCTGGATGACCTGGACGAAGCCGGCCTCGTCCGAGCCGCCCTCATTGAAGGTGTGCACGCGCGCCGAGTCGTGGAAGGTGACGTCGCTGAGGTGCTGTGACACCCGGCTCCACCAGGCGCCCTGCTCCGCGCGGTCGCTGTTGCGGCGGGCCAGCTCCTCGGACTCGAAGCGGGCCAGAGCGATGAACCGGTTGTCGTCGGTGACGCCGGTGGTGGAGCCCAGCCAGCCCTTGGCGCCCGGCTCCAGCTCGGCCCTCCAGCGGTCCATCTCGTCGCGGATCCCGCTGACGCTGATGGCCTGACCGTGAATGACTTGAATGAACATGTTGCCCCCCTCGGCGACGACCGGATATCGCTCCGCCTGACTTTACCGGCATGCTCGCGCCGGTCAAGAGGCAGCGAAATCCGGTCGGCTTGCCTTGTCACCGCAGCGCGCGGGACACTACGGGTATGCTGGGCAAACTCCGAGCATACATGGCCGTCACCGCGACGATCGGAGTCGCGCTGCTGGTTCTGTTCGCAACCGCCGTGGATTTCGCTCGTATTCGTGGCGACTGGCCGATCGTCGTCACCCTGGGTGCCTTCCTCGTCGTCGGGCACTTCTTCTCCATCCAGCTCAGCCAGGACCCTGGTGGGGCGAGGGTCCAGATCAATGCGCCGTTCGCCTTCGCGCTCATGCTGTACGGGGGTATCGGGGTCGCCGCGCTGCTGTACGCCAGCACCTACCTGTTCGACGTCAACGGCATCAGGCGCCGCACGTCCATCCGGAAGGCGGCCTTCAACGTCGGCACCCACACGATCGGCCTCGCCGTCGGAGGCGCCGTGTGGATGGTGCTGCGCGGGGGATGGGCGGTGGGCCCTGACGCGCTGCTGGCGATCCTGATCGGCACGGCGGTGTTCGTGGCGGTCAAGTCCGTGCTGTTCGCCGTCAGAGTGAGACTGGACGGGACCGCCTCGCCCGACCTCAGCCCGGCACGCGTGCTGCGTCTCGCGGTTCCCGTGACGCTGATGACTCAGGCGGTCGTGCTGGTGATCGTGCTCGCCGCGGAGCGGATCCCGGTGCTGCTCCTGGCGCTGGGACTGCCCACCGCCGCGATCTACCTGGTGCTGCGCAGCGAAGCCCGTGCCAACATCGGGCGCAACGAGGCCGAGCGGAACGCCAGGCGCGAGGCAGAGCTGCGCATCCAGGAGCACGAGCTGCGCCTCCAGCAGCAGGAGATGTCGCGCAAGCTGCAGGAGACCGACCAGCTCAAGGACGACCTTCTCGCCATGGTCTCCCACGAGCTGCGCAACCCGCTCGCGACCGTCCTCGGGGTCCTGCGGCTGCTGAGCACGGGCGCGGCGCTCAGCCCAGACGAGCGGCAGGAGATGCTGGAGATGGCCGACCGCCAGGCCCGGCGCCTGCGCGGCCTGATCGAGCAGCTCCTGCTCGCGGCGAGATTCGAGCGTGGCGATGCCGGCTACCCGTCCAGCGGTGCCGGGCTGGTCGAGACCGACGCGTCCGAGCTGGTGCTCCAGGCGGCGACCGAGGCTCGGGCAGCCCACCGCGACCACCCGATCAGGGTGGAGTGCGATGGCACCCTACCGGTGCGCGTCGCCCCAGAGGCGGTCCTGCAGATCCTCGGCAACCTGCTCGACAATGCCTGCAAGTACTCGCCGGAGCAGCGCCTGGTGCGGCTGATGGCGGAACGCGACGGCCCGCACGCGGTGCTGGCGGTCGAGGACGACGGGGCCGGCGTCCCGCCGGCCGAGCGGGAGCGCGTCTTCGAGCGCTTCACCCAGCTCGGCGAGGGCCGCGGCGGCCTCGGTCTGGGCCTGTACATCGCCCGGCAGCTCGCCGACGCCCAGGGTGGCGACCTGCGGCTCACCGACGCGCGCGACAGCGGCGGCGCCCGCCTGGAGCTGCGGCTCCCGCTGCGGCAGCGCGTCAGCCCGGCGCCGCCGGCGAGCAGCGACGGCAGCCCGGTGGCGCGCGCCGCCGGCCAGCGGACCTGAGTGGCAGGGCAGCCCTACCCGGCGCGGCTGGCCCGCCTGACCGGCACGGCAGGCGGTGACCTGGTCGTCGAGCGCTACGGCGCGGCGGCCGACCAGGTGGGCGAGCTGTGGCCGGCGGGCCCGGGCGGCCCGGGCCCGGGCGGCCCGGGCTCGGGCGCCCCGTCCCGGCCAGGGCCGCACCCGGTCGCGGTCCTGGTCCACGGCGGCTACTGGCGCGCCCGCTGGCGCCTGGACCTCATGCACGCCCTCGCCGCCGACCTGCAGCGACGCGGTGTCGCCGTGTGGAATCTGGAGTACCGCCGGATCGGCTCGGCGGGCGGAGGCTGGCCGGGAACGTTCGAGGACGTGGCCGCGGGCTTCGACGCCCTCCACGGCCTGGCCGGCCGCTACGACCTCGACCTCGACAGGATCGCGGTCGTCGGGCACTCCGCCGGCGGCCAGCTGGCGCTGTGGCTGGCGGGCCGGGCGCGCCCACGGCACGGCCCGGGCGCGCGGCCACGGCTGCTGCCGGCGCTCGCCGTCGCCCTGGCCGGCGTGTGCGACCTGGTCGAGGCCGCCCGCCGGCACCTGAGCCAGGACGCGGTCGTCGAGCTGCTCGGCGGCGGCCCGCAGGAGCGGCGCGAGGCGTACCGGCTCGGCTCGCCGGCGGCGCTGCTGCCGCTTGGGGTCCCCCAGGTCCTGGTGCACGGCACCGCCGACGCGAGCGTCCCGTTCGACATCAGCGAGCGCTACGCGGCCGCGGCCCGCGCCGCCGGCGACACCTGCGAGCTGGTCGCGCTCGACGGGGTGGACCACTTCGCCCTCATCGACCCCGGGAGCGCAGCCTGGCAGGCGACCGTGGAGCGGCTCGCCCGGGTGCTCGGCTGACACGCCCGCCTGCCGTATCGTGTCAGCATGTCGGCTCGCAAGGAGATCCTGGAGGTCGCCGGCCACAAGGTGACGGTGACCAACCCGTACAAGGTGTTCTTTCCGAGCACCGGGCATACCAAGCTCGACCTTGTCCGCTACTACCTTGGCGTGGCCGGCGGCGCGCTCCGCGGCGTCGCAGGCAGGCCGATGGCCCTGAAACGGTTCGTGAACGGCGCGGAGGGCGAGTTCTTCTTCCAGAAGCGGGCACCGGAGTCGCGGCCGGAATGGATCGAGACGGTCGAGCTGAGCTTCCCCTCCGGGCGGACCGCCCGCGAGGTCGTCGTCCGCGATGCGGCCCAGCTTGCCTGGGTGGTGAACCTGGGCTGCATCGACCTCAACCCGCACCCGATCAGGGCCGACGACCTCGACCACCCCGACGAGCTGCGCGTCGACCTGGATCCCGTCCCGGGCGTGCCGTGGTCGCAGATCCGCGACGTCGCCCTGGTCACCAGGGAGGTCCTCGAGCTGTTCGGCCTGGTCGGATGGCCGAAGACGTCCGGCTCGCGCGGCATCCACGTGTACTGCCGGATCGAGCGGCGCTGGACGTTCACGGAGGTCCGGCGGGCCGCGGTCGCCCTGGCCCGCGAGGTCGAGCGGCAGGCACCCGACCTGGCCACCAGCAAATGGTGGAAGGAGGAGCGCCACGGCGTCTTCCTCGACTACAACCAGAACGCCAAGGACCGCACGGTCGCGTCCGCCTACTCCGTGCGCCCCACCCCTGACGCGCGGGTGTCCATGCCGCTGCGGTGGGAGGAGGTGCCCGGCTGCGAGCCGGGGGCATTCACGGTCGACACGGCCGTCGAGCGGTTCGCGCGGCTGGGCGACCCCTGGGAGGGGATGGACGGCACCGCCGGCTCGCTCGAGCCGCTGCTGGAGCTGGCCGCGCAGCACGAGGCGGCGGGGTTCGCGGACGCACCCTGGCCGCCCCATTTCACCAAGCAGGCCAGCGAGCCTCATCGGGTACAGCCCTCGAAGCGCCGCGGGGCCGGCGGGCAGCCCGCGCCGGAGGGGATCGTCCCGCCCCCGGCACCGGGCAAGACGAGCGGGCCGACGGGCCGGCGGCGGACCACCATGCCGCTCATCGAGGTCGCCCGCGCGGCCACCAAGGCCGAGGCGTTGGAGGGGCTGGAGCGCTGGAAGGCGCGCCATCCCCAGGTGTGGCCGCGGCTCGCAGAGGCCGACGTGCTGGTCGACTCGATGCGCGGGCGCAGCTCGACGTGGACTCGGATCCGCCTCAACCTGCGCAACGTGCCGGAGACCGAGCGCCCGCCCCAGGAGGAGCTGGAGGTCGACTACGACCCCTGGGCCGGCTCCGAGCCCCCGGAACGCTCGCAGTAGGTCAGCCGGCCGCGCCGGACAGCTGCTTTGTCGCGAGCGCGCATGTTCACACGATCCGCAAGGTGGAGGGATCGCCGGTGTAACCAGGGTGTCTCCGCCCGGCCGGCTGGTGCGGCCCGGTGCGTCGCCGCGGCCCGGTGCGTCGCCGCGGCCCGCCCGGCCCGAGCTGGCCGCCGCTACTTGGGGGGAAGCGTGGCCACGAAGGCGCGGGCGTCGGCAATCCAGGCCGCGAGCGCGTCGTCCTCGTTGAGGGCCGAGCCTCCGACGGTGATCCAGCCGCGCATCGGACGGCCGCTGAAGTCGAACAAGCGCGCTCCCGGCCGCCGCAGCGCCGCGTCGGTGCCCCCTTCCCCGACCCGTGCGATCAGCTCGTCGCCGATGACCCCGACGACCATGTTGCCGTGCTCGAGGAATGACAGCCCACCGAACATGCGCTTCTCGGCCAGGCGGGACTCGCCGCCGAGTTGCTCGCGAATCCGCTGGGCGAGGCCCTCGTCGTAGCTCATGGCTGGCATTCTACGTGCAGGCCAGGACAGGATCCCGGGAATCGAGGCGCGGGGGCGAAGCCTGGCTGTTGGCGCCGGATCCCTAGGAGAGTCCGGCGATATGGCCTGCGAAACGCTGAATCCGCAGGTCAACGGGCTTTCCCATGACGCTACTCCTCGCGGCCTACCGGCCGGATCGGGCATTTGTGCAGGTCAGCAGTGCGGTAACGCCCCTGCGGGCAGGCTGCAACCCCGGGGGTAATGGTTCTCGGGATAGGGCCGCCTATGCGGCGAGCAGCACCGCTCGGGCGGTATCGAGTGCGCAGGCCAGCCGGGCCAGGATGGTCAGATCAGCATGGAGCCGGACCCGCTCGATCCGCCGGACCCGCAGCGGCAGCAGCCTCCACTCGTTCTTGAGTCGGCCGTTCTCCCGCTCGACCGAGCCGCGCAGCCGGTAGAACTTCTTCCAACGCAGCGTCTTGCGGGGGATCAGGGTGTGCAGCCGGCTGGCCGCGATCCACTTGCTGGCCGGGGAGCATTCGCCGGTTGGGCAGCGCCACTTGGCCGCCTGCCGCTTGGCGTCCGACCCGGCGAACGTCCAGGTGCCGTGCTCGCAAGTGGGCGGCAGGTGCTTGCCGGCCTTGACGGCGGGGGTCTCGCGCAAGGGGATGATCGGGTGGCAGCCGTGGGCCTCGAACTGCTCGTAGACGGTCTCGTGGTCGTAGCCCATGTCGAGGATGGCGATCTCGGCGCGGAAGCCCCGGTCGCGGACCGCCTCCAGCAGTGGCACCGCGAAGGTGGCTCGGCGTCCTTGGCGGTCTCCACCCGCCAGGCCAGCGGCAGGCCAGTGGTGACGCAGACGACCTGGTGGAGCTTGTAGCCGTAGAAGCTCCCGGCCGCCCGTGTGCTGACCGCCGAGCGGTGGCCCCAGGTGGCGTCCGGATCGGCGTAGGTCTTGCGCTCCGGGCCGCCCTTGTACAGGTACTTCTGCCCGTTGGCGTAGGCCGGCATGTCCGAGGCGTCGATGGCGACGGTCGTGCCCAGGTCGGGGATATGCTCGTGCAGGGCGGTGGTCACGCGGTCAAGGCAGGCGTCCAGCAGCGGCTTGAACGTCCGGAGCTTGCGGCTGAACCTGTAGAGACCATGGATGCTCGGCGTATCAGCGGGATGGGAGCAGCCGAGGGCGGCACGGAGTGCGGCGTGCTCGCTGACCAGCGCGACGGTGCGGGTCCAGGTCGGCAGCGTGTAGACGCTCCTGGCGAGCATCATGCCGACCATCATGCGAACCGGGTAGCCGGGCCGACCCGTCCAGCGGGTTGCCGCAAGCTCGGTCACGAGTTGGTCGATCTCGGGGCTGTCGAGCAGCGCCGCAACCTGTACGGCATCCGAGCGCGATGGTACGGTCTGTCCGGCCATGGAGGTCACATCTCCCTGGTCCAGACCCCCGGAGGTTCCCGCCTCGCGGGGGTCACTTAGTGCCTTCTACCAGGGATTTTAGACCTTGGGTGTGACAATCCGACCGACTGGACGCGGTGCTGGAGCGGTCGTCTTCCGCATACCGGAGCGGGTCGATAGCGACAAGCCCGCGATGATTCTGGAGACTGACGGTGGTTGCGTGTAGTCTCAATCATGTGGGCACGGCGGGGCTTGAACCCGCATACCTCCGGCTTAGCAGGCCGGTGCTCGTCCCATTGAGCTACGTGCCCATGTGTGGGGCTTGGAGATCGCCCAGCAAACGAGGCTCCAGGCTCCGAATTTGGCCGAAGCCCTGGTCTGAACCACCAGGGCTTCGGCGTTTCAGGTCAGTGTATTCGCCTCCTCCGTGTCGTCGGGCTCGAACTCCTCGGGTTCGCGCACCGGGTAACTGAAGTCCACGACGGCTTCCCACACCTTCATGAACGCGTCGCGGCGGTCCTTTGTCCATGTGGGGCCTACGACCGCAAGCTCACGCACAACGCCCTGGATCGCATCCGGTAGTTGGTCGGGTACCTGGACCTCGCCTCGGCCCCCTGATCCATGCTCCGGCTGATGCTTCGATCCTGTGCGACCCTGCGGCGGTTTGGTTGTGCGTGTCTTCGTCTGTCCAGCCCGAGCTGTCTTCGGTCCCGGAGTGCGCTTCGGCACTTCCGAGATGATGCCCGCGTACTCGCACAAGCCCAAGAACAAGCTGACCATGCGGTCTTGCTGCGCACGCGGCTCGTAGCTCCGGAAGGCATCGCGGATGCGGGTGGGCGAATCGGTTGCCGGATCTACAAAGGAGAAGATCGGTGCGTATGTCCCGCGCACCATCTCCGCGAAGCGAGCCTTCGCTTCGTCCCCGGGCGCCTTGGCGTAGTCGCGCAGGGCTGGGGAGGGGTTGCCGTCGTCCTCAACAAGGTCAAGCAGCTTCAAGGTTAGAAGAGTCCGGCCGACGAGGCTGTCACTCACACCCGCCTTTGCCAGAACGTCCGTGGTGAACGGGGTCTGGAGTCCCCGGTCTCGGAACCGCTCGATCACCTGCACCACAGGCGCGAGCGGGCCATAAGGGGCTTGGCCATCATGCTGGAGCGGCATCTCCGCTTCACCTCCCAGTTACGTTACAGGCATGATCGGGCTCCGTACCGGAGATTGTCAAACTCGTACTCGCTCCGATTCACGATCCGTTACGTCAGAAAATTCAGAGAATGGCTTGTGACCAGGGATTTTGTCATTTACTCTTCGTCGCAGACCATATCCGGGGAGGTGCGATGCGAGATCCCAGTACCCCTATCCTCGCCATTCAGCCCCAGGTCCAGCGGGCACGGGTGGGCTGGCTGGCCGTGAGCGAGCCGGGCAGCCTCATCTGCATCGGGACAGTCGGTGACACTGAAGACGAGGCTCGTCGCCGTTTCCAGGAGGCGTTGCAGGCGTGGCAACGCCTCCATGACCGTGGCGAAGGACCTATGCAGGCGCCAGCGAGTCCAGGGCCATCTGCCTGATGCACTCGACCGCCAACCGAGCATCGTGAGCATGGCGTCGCCAGGAGCAAAACTTCTCAATCTAGACGATTTGGATGTAATCGGCTATCTACATCCGCAGAATGTGTGATCCTGGCGATGCTGATAGAACGGGCGCTCATCCCGTATCATGCACTCCAGTGGGCCGTAACACATCGCTCTAGGCCGTCGCTTCTATTCACGAGGATGTAGTTCGCCTACGATGAGTCCAAGGCCAAGACATCCACGTAAGGAACTTGAACAACTCCTCAAGGATGCCGAACGGCTGGGGTGGACTGTGACGAAGACGCCAGGCGGGTACTTCAAGATCAAGTGCCCCTGTGACGATCATCACTGGACGATGATCCATCTCACGCCATCCCAAGCCTACGAGCGCCGCAAGCGGCGCTGGCTGGCACGGGAAACGTGCTGGGAGAACCCCAAATGAAGTACACGGTCACGGCACGGTTCAATGTGGTCCCCGCGTCTGACGAGACAGCAGAGCAACTCGACGAACACCTTAACCAGGTCTACGAGGCTCTGCTTGCAATGCCACTTGAGGACCCGGACTTGGGAGGCTCACTCACTGAGCACTGGGTGGATGTCACCATGACGATCCGGGCTGCATCGCCGGAAGGCGCGCAACGGATTGCGCGGCGTTGCATCCGGACAGCGATCGAGCGGGCTGGCGGCACCCTGTTGGACCTACCCGATCCACGGCAGCCACGGCAGCCACGGCGGTCATCACCACGGCGGCCGATATTTGACTTGGAGTCCGTCGGCGCAGAGCTGGTCAGCGCCTAAGCCGAAGAGACAGCGGGCCCTACGCGGGTGCCACTGAGTCCAAGTCCATCTGCTTGACGCGCTCGACCGCCAGCCGGGCATCGTTCACGCCGAAGCGGTCGAGCAGCAGCATCAGCAGCTCCTCATCCACCTCGCAGCCGGTACGAGCCTCGACGCAGTGGACCGCGCTGTTCAAGATCGCCTCAAGCGGCGAGTAGGTGCGCAGCTCCGCTTCCAGCCGGTCAGCGAAGCGGCAGACCCGAGCCACGCTGTTGCGCAGGGCGTGAGAGAGGGTCGGATGGTCGGCGGCGATCCGTGCGGCCAGCAGTGCGACTTCTTCGGCTCGGTCGTCCATCCTGCCCTCCGAACCGGGAGCCGGAGGCTCATGCACTTCCGTGGCGAGCACGAGCCTCCGACGGTGCCGGTACTTAGCCGTGGACCTCCCAGCCCGGTGATTCTAGGCTAACTTAGGCCCTTCCGCCACTCTACGCCTCTGAGCAGGCGAAATAGCTCGAACCGACATGGCGAATGGCGGCTCTGAGCGGCAATCTCAGGGCACCATGCCCGAGCCTGACGACCTCTTGACCTCCGCCGAACTGGCTGAAGCGCTCCGCGTCAACGAGCGGACGGTCCGCAAGTGGCGCAACGAGGGAGCGGGACCGCCCGTCATGTGGGCTGGCGGACATGCCCGCTACCTCTGGCGCGATGTGCTGGAGTGGCTCCGCCGGAAGGACGAGCCACCGCCGCCCTGTAGCGGCAGCTAGCCCCGTGGGGTAGGACTTAGCCGATCTTGGGGTAGCTACCTCGACCGCCGGTCATAGCATGGCCCTGACCAGCGGCTTCACGTTTCGCAGTTCTCTCCTAGATGACCCAGGCCAACGGCCCGCATCAGCCGTATGTCAGCGTGAGGTGCGTGGGCCCCCGGGCACGGCAGGCGGGCGTGACCGGCGTCTCAGCGACGGGGTTCAGGATGCTCCCGAGATAGCCACCAGACAGCTACCACGGGAGCAGACATGAGCTACGCGATCCAGGCGGAAGGCCTGGCCAAGCGCTTCGGCGGGACGACCGCCCTGGCCGGGGCCGACCTCGAGGCCCGCACCGGCAAGGTGCTGGCCGTGCTCGGTCCCAACGGGGCCGGCAAGACCACCGCGGTGCGTATCCTCGCTACCCTGCTGCGGCCCGACGAGGGGCGCGCCACGGTCGGCGGCTACGACGTCGTCACGCAGGCCCACCAGGTCCGCCAGCTCATCGCCCTCACCGGGCAGTACGCCGCGGTCGACGAGAGCATGACCGGGACCGAGAACCTCGTGCTCATCGGCCGCCTGCTCGGCCTGTCCAGGCCTGAGGTCCGCCGGCGGGCAGCCGAGCTGCTGGAGGAGTTCGCGCTCGACGGCGCGGGCGGGCGGGCGGTCAGGACCTACTCCGGCGGCATGCGCCGCCGGCTCGACCTCGCCGCCAGCCTGGTCAGCCGGCCCAGCGTCCTCTACCTCGACGAGCCCACCACCGGCCTGGACCCGCGCGGGCGGGGCGACCTGTGGCAGATCGTCCGCGGTCTGGTCGGCAGCGGGGTGACGGTGCTGCTCACGACCCAGTACCTGGAGGAGGCCGACCACCTCGCCGACGACATTGTCGTGATCGACCGCGGCCGGGTCGCGGCCACCGGCACTCCTGACCAGCTCAAGGCGCAGGTCGGAGGGCAGGTCCTCGAGGTGAGCCCGGTCAGGGAGGCCGACCTCGGCACGGTGGTCCGGGTGGTGACCGACCTCTCCGGCACGGTCCCCGATGCCACGGACGGGACGGTCTCCGCTCCGGTCGGCGACCCCGGCCTGCCGCCCGCGATCCTGCAGCGGCTCACCGAAGCCGGCGTGTCCGTCGCTGAGCTGACCCTGCGCAAGACAAGCCTCGACGAGGTCTTCTTCACCCTCACCGGTCACCGCGCGACCGTCGCGGACGCTCGAGACCGGGACGACCAGGACGACCAGGACGACGCAGATCGGAGTGCCGCATGACCACCACCCTTGCACCGACCACGAGCTCGACCGCGACAATACCGCTGCCACCGCGGGTCACCCCGCTCGCCGCGATCCGGCAGGGGCTCACCCTGGCCTGGCGCAGCCTGGTCCAGATCAAGCACAACCCGATGGAGCTGGGTGACCTGAGCCTCCAGCCGCTGATGTTCGTGCTGCTGTTCGCCTTCGTCTTCGGCGGCGCCATGGCTGGCTCGCCCAAGGCGTACCTGCAGTTCGGGCTGGCCGGGATCATCGCCCAGAACGCGCTGTTCCTGACCCTGAACACCGCGGTGGCGCTGAACACCGACATCGGCAAGGGAGTGTTCGATCGCTTCCGCAGCCTGCCGATCGCCCGCTCCGCGCCACTGGCGGGACGCATCGCGGCCGACGTCGTCCGCCAGGTGTGGTCGATGGTGATCCTGCTCGCGGTGGGGGTGCTCCTCGGCTTCCGGGTGGAGACGGGTCCGGCGGGCGTGCTTGGTGCCTTCACCCTGCTGGTTGCGTTCACCCTCGCCTTCTCCTGGATCTCGGTGCTGGTCGGCATGCTGGTCGACGCGCCCGAGAAGGTGCAGCTGTTCGGCTTCGTCGCGCTCTTCCCGCTGACGTTCGCCAGCAGCGCGTTCGTCCCCACGGCGACGATGCCGGGCTGGCTGCAGGCGTGGGTGAAGGTCAACCCGGTGACCATGTTCACCGACGCCATGCGTGGCCTGCTGTCCAGCGGAGACGTCACCCGTCCCGCTCTGGGCGCGTTGGCCTGGGCCGCCGCTATCGCGGCGGTGTTCGCCCCGCTCGCGCTGCAGGCGTTTCGGCGGCGGACCTGACCTCCGCCGAGAGCTCCGCGAGCAGCTCGTCGCGCCGCCGCGCGGCGCCGCGACGGTAGGCCTGGGCAAAGCCCTCGTCGCCGAGCGCGGCCCGCGCGGCGGCGCGCACCCGCAGCAGGTCCACGTCCGCCTCGTCGGGCATCCCGCGCAGCGCCTCGGCGGTTCCCAGCAGCACGGCGGCCCGTTCGGCATCCCCGCCGCCGAGCGCCACGTCCGCCAGCAGCTCCACGACCCGCGCGATGACCGGCCGGTCGTGGCTCTCGACGGCATGCAGGAGCGCGCGCTGGTACCAGACCAGCGCGCCGTCGAGGTCGCCCGCGGCCACGTCCAGGTGACCTCGTGAGGAGAGCAGGATGGCGTGCCGCTGGCCGATTGGGAAGCCGCCGCCGCGCCCAAAGTCCTCGATCGCGCCGTCGATCAGCTCGCGGGCCTCGTCCAATCGTCCCTGCCAGCGGGCGATGTCGCCGCGGGTGTAGCGGATGAAGATCTTCTGGTCCTCCGCGCCGACCTCGTGCGCGATCCGGTCCGCCAGTGCCAGGTCCTCCCGCGCCTGCTCGATCTCGCCCGCCTGGGCGTGCTCCTGGGCAAGGCGGATCATGATCTGCCCGATGTCCTCGCGGTCGCCGAGCCCGATGAACACCTCCATGGCCTCCCGGAGCGCCGCCACCGCGACCTCGTGCCGGCTGCGGGTGGCGTCCAGCTCGGCGCGCGTGATCAGCACCTGGCCGACTCCCCAGCGCTCGCCCAGCGCCTGGAATCCCGCGAGCCCGAGCTCCAGCTCCGAGGCGGCGCTGCCAGCCTCCCCCAGGTTGATCAGCAGCCCGCCGACCATGGAGTGCATCAGCGCGCGTACCCAGGGATCGGGATGGTCGCTCAGCTCGCGCGCATGCTCGAGCGCCGCGGTGTCGTCGTTGCGGAAGAGCGGCGACAACGCGGGCACGATCGCGAGCGTGGGGTGGGAGAGCAACCGCTCATCGCCGGGCAGCCCACGGACGATCTCCAGGGCGGTCTCGAGGGACTCGAACGAGCGGGCGAAGTCCCAACCTCCGCTCATCGCGATGAATGCGCAGCCGGCCAGGACCTGCGCTCGCACCGCCGGGGGCGCCTCACCCGGCAGCGCCAGCGCCTGCGCCGACCACTCGATGGCCTCGGCTCTGGCGCTGCGCAGGAACCAGTACCAGCCGAGGGAGGCGACGAGCCGCAGCGCCAGCGCGGCGTCGCGGCTGTCGACCGCCCAGCGCAGGGCCGCGTGCAGGTTGTCGCGCTCGGCGGACAGCCGCCCGAGCCAGGTGAGCTGGTCACGGCGGCGCAGCTCGGGATCGGCACGCTCAGCCAGGTCCAGGAAGTACACGGCATGGGCCCGCCGCAGCGCCTGGTCCTCGCCGGCCGCACGGCGCCGCTCCTCGCCGTAGGCGCGGACCGTCTCGAGCATCGGGTAGCGCGGCTCCCCGGAGTCCTCGCTGGCCACCACCAGTGACTTCTCCACCAGCGCGGCCAGCAGGTACAGCACCTCGTCCGCGGCCAGCCCGCCCAGGTCGGGCCTGGCGCAGACCCGCTCGATGGCCGCCAGCGTGGCGCCGCCGGAGAAGACCGCAAGCCGGCGGGCCAGGACCCGCTCCGCGTCGCCGAGCAGGTCCCAGCTCCAGTCGACCACGGCGCGCAGCGTCTGGTGCCGCGGCAGGACCGGCCGGCTGCCCCCGACGAGCAGCCGGAAGCGGTCGTCGAGCCGGGCCGCGATCTGCTCGGGAGCGAGCGCGTGGAGCCGGGCGGCGGCCAGCTCGATCGCCAGTGGGATGCCGTCGAGCGCCCGGCAGATCCGCAGCACCGGGGGCAGCGTGGTGCCGTCGACGACGAAGGCGCGCCGCGCGGCCGCGCCACGGTCGGCGAACAGCCGGACCGCCGGGTAGCGCAATGCCTCGGCGGGCGTGACGTCCTCGTCCGGCATGGCCAGTGGCCCGACCGGGTGCAGCACCTCTCCGGTGATCCTGAGCGGCTCGCGGCTGGTGGCGAGCACCCGCAGCGCGGGGCAGCGAGCCAGCAGCCGGTCGATGAGCGCGGCCGCGGCGGCCACGAGGTGCTCGCAGTTGTCCATGACGAGGAGCACGCGCTTGTCGCCGATGGCTCCCTCGAGCCGATCGAGGGGAGGCACGGCGCTGCTGCCACGCCGTGCGAGCAGCCCGAGCTCTCGCGCCCCGAACAGCGACAGCACGGCCTGCGGCAGGTCGACCGGGTCGACGACGGAGCCGAGCTCGACCACCCAGACGCCGTCGGGCATCCGCCCGAGCATGCGCGCCGCCGCTTCGCTGGCGAGCCGGGTCTTGCCGGCACCGCCGGGCCCGGTGAGCGTGACCAGGCGGGCCTCAGAGAAGACGCTGGTGATCCGGGCGATGTCGTCGGCGCGGCCTACGAAGCTGGTGATCTGGGCGCGCAGGTTCGTCCGGGCGGCCGCGGGCGCGCGGTCGGGCGGCGGCGGTGCCAGGGTCGCGGAGGCGGAGGTCTCACCACGCAGCACGGCGACGTGGACCGCCTTCAGCTCCTCCGAGGGGTCGATGCCGAGATCGTCCGCCAGCCGCGCCCGCAGCCGCTCGTAGGCGGCCAGGGCGTCGGCCTGCCGACCGGCGCGGGCGAGCGCGCGCATGAGCTGGCCGCACAGCCGCTCCCGAAGCGGGAGGGTGGTGACGAGCTGGTCGAGCTCGGCCACGAGCGCCTCGTCCCCACCGGTGGCGAGGTCGGCCTCGATCCGGTCCTCCAGCGCGCCGAGGCGCAGCTCCTCGAGCCGGGCGACAGCGGCCTTCGCGAAGTGGGCGGCGGCCGCGTCGGCGAGCGCCGGTCCGCGCCACAGCGCGAGCGCCTCCCGCAGCGTGTCCCCGGCCTGCCGCGGGTCGCGGCGCAGCTCCTCCCGGCCGGCACGGGCCAGCGCCTCGAAGCGGATGGCGTCCACGGCGTCCGGTTCGAGCGCCAGCCGGTAGCCCACCGAATCGGACTCGACGGCGTCGGGAAGCAGCCGGCGCAGGCGGGAGACGAGCGACTGCAGAGCATTGGTGGCACCTGCCGGCGGGTCCTCGTCCCAGACCGCGTCGACGAGCTGGCTGGCGAGCACCATCCGGTCCGGGTCGATGGCAAGCCGGATCAGCAGCCTGCGCAGCCGTCGCCCGACCACCTCGACAGGTTCGCCGAAGCCGACCCGCACCTCCAGCGGGCCCAGGATGCCGATCCGCACGTCGCTGGCCACACCCGCCATTCTGCCGGGTCTTCACGCCGACCGTACGCTCGCGGCATCCTGCCGGGTAGCATGCCCGGTCGAGGAGCATGACCAAAGGGGCCCCCAATGACCACCCCGTCACCAGGCAAGGCCGGCATCCACCACCCCATCTTCGCCCGCCGCTACGCCCGGCTCAGCCAGGAGATGGAGCAGCACGGCGTCGCCGAGCACCGCCGCAGGCTGCTCGCCGGCGAGGCCGACCGCCTGCCCGCCGCCGACGGCGCCTTCGACGCCGGGATCGCCTCGCTGGTGCTGTGCTCGGTTCCCGACCAGCCGCGTGCCCTGGCCGAGCTGTTCCGGGTGATCCGTCCCGGCGGCGAGCTGCGCTTCTTCGAGCACGTCCGCGCCGGCACGCCAGGGCTGGCCTGCCTGCAGCGGCTGGTGGACCCCGTCTGGCCGGCGCTGGGCGGCGGCTGCCACGCCAGCCGCGACACCCTCGCCGCGATCACCGCCGCCGGCTTCGACGTCGACCGGTACGAGCGGTTCCGCTTCCGGCCCTGCCGCTTCTCCTCGCCGACCTCGCCGCACGTCCTGGGTGTGGCGCGCCGTCCCCGGTAGGGCTCATGGCGGTCAATCCGAAGCCCCTCCCAGAGGTCGTCGTGCGGCCGGCCCGTGAGGAAGACCTCGACACGATCGTCGACCTGTACGCGGCGGTGGCCGCGGAGGGCCGCTGGATCGGCACCGAGGTGCCGTTCGACCGCGAGCGCCGCCGGCAGCTCCTGGCCGACGCGCTCGACGAGGAGCGGGCCATGCTGCTCGTGGCCGACGCCGGCGGACGGGTCGTGGGTGAGCTGTCGATGCGGCTGGCCGGCTACGGCGTGGCCGACCTCGCGATGCTGGTCGCCGACGGCTGGCGCGGCCGCGGGCTGGGTGGCGCGCTGCTGCAGGCCGGGGTCGACTGGGCGCGTCAGGCCGGCGCCCACAAGGTCGCCCTCCAGGTGTGGCCGCACAATCAGGCAGCTATCGCGCTCTACGAGAAGTTCGGCTTCCAGCGCGAGGGCCTCCTCCGCCGTCACTACCGGCGCCGCAGCGGCGACCTCTGGGACGCCGTGGTGATGGGCCTGCTCCTGGACCCCGATCCCGCTGGTTAGCGGCCCTGCCTCGCGTCTGTGGGCGCTCGGGGCTGCTGGCGCCGTGCCATCCGCGCGCCATTCGAGCCCTCGGCTGGCTTGACCTCAGTCGCCGGGACCGATCCCGCCGCAGCGGTCGCGAGCGCCGTCAGCTCAAGCCGGCCGCCGCGAGCTGCTCGTCAAGCTCCCGTACGAACGATTCGTGGTCCCACGGCGTGAGCGCCAATCGCGCCGCCCGGACCTCTTGTGCCCTTCGCACGCTCTTCGACCTGCTCACGATCGGGATGGCTTGTTGAAGCAAGCTCGCCGCGTGCACCGGCTCATTGACCTTCGCCGATGCTTGGGCGCCCCAGGTCAGGACTTCGGACGCATGCACACGGTTCGGGTCGCCAATCCTGGCTCTGGTCGTCAGCGCTCGGGAAATCTCCTCTGCCGCAAGCCTCGGCTCTCCCAGGCGGAGGTAGGAGCATCCTCTCGTCTCTTGAACCTGCGCCATGCTCACACCTGGGAGCCATTCCGGCTCGCCATTCGACCTCGCGCACTCTATCGAGATCGCCGCCTGCTCGAGCGCCATTTTCGTGCCGTGCTCATTCCCGAGGGACGCATGGATGACCGCTTGCGAGTTGTAAATATCGGTGAGGATGAACGGATTCTCGTCTGCATACCTCAAACCTGAATTGAGAATCCAGAGCGCGTCGTAGAGGTTGACCTCGCCGTCTCGGTTCGGGTCGTGAACCCGGCGTAACGCGAGGTTGACACAGAGCTTCGCCTGTAGCCGAACGTCACTCGATTTCTTCGCGGTATGCAGCCCGCACCGGAAATGCGTCTCTGCCTGGTCGTGAAGGCCGAGGTCGTAGAATGCCGTGCCGCCAGCGTCACTGAGTGTTCGCGCTTGCACGGCGCGCAGCTCCCGCCCAACATCTGAGCCCTCAAATCGGGCGGCCACCCTGTCAAGCTCGTCTGCATGATTCACAAATAGCGCGTGGACCAGTTGTGCCGGCTCGCCTGACCACTTCAATCCTCGAATGTATTCGAGTCGTCCAATCGCGTGGGACAAAGGATCGTCGTCGAAAAGGTCGAGGATGGAATGCCGTATCGGTTCCACTGCCACGCCGACCGCCAACGCGGCCGAATTCAGCAGGAACTTTCGTCGATCCATTGGCATTCCCATCAAGTCCAGCGCGACCATCAAACGGTCAAGGTCTGAGCCGGGCTTGACAGCACGTGCTCCAAGCTCGTCGGTGCTGGCATAAACTAGGATGAACAATTCGTAGTAGTCGCGCGGTCGGTGCGTCCCAGACTCCCACATGCGCACCATGCGGACAAGGCTCTCCCGCGCCGGCACCGAACGGCCAGCGCGCCTGGCCTGCCGGTCAAGCTCCTGTGCCAGCCGGACCTGACTCCAACCACGAACCTCACGCAGTCGCCGCAGGACGCGCCCGGCCTCGCTCAAAGTCTGCATCGTCGGGACCTTCCGGTCTGTTTCCTCATGCTCTCCGCAATCCGCCTCTACCGGGCACCGAGCCTAACTCGCCAGACTGGCCACGCCAACCAGCCCCGAGGACCAGTCGGGGAACCGCACCGAAGGGTTCGGGCGCTCGTGCCGACACAGGAGGTCAACGACGGGCATCACCCGGACGGGTGCGACGACCCGGAGCCCGTTCGCGCGGGCTCCGGGTCCGCACCATGGCAGGAGTGATCGCAGATGACCGTCGACCAGCGCACATCCGGCCAGGACCCCCGATGACCTCTACAACCGGCTGGCTGATCGGCTGGGGGTGTCCGAGGTCCGGATCGCCCTGCAACGCGTGGCCGACGCCCACCCGGACGCGCTCGAGGAGCCCAGCGCTGGTGGCATGGCCTGACGAGCCTGGTGGGACATAGCACGGACCATCAGCATTCCGCCACCGGCCAACGGCTCAGCGCTCGTCTTCTGCTCGCTTCCGGGTCAGGGTGCGGTTGAGGACTTGGACGTAACCTTGGCGCCGGTCACGTTCTCCATGAGGCTCGCAAGCGCGTGCACGTCGCCATGCCGGAGGCGCTCGACGAGATCGTCGTTGGCCTCCATCGCCCTGGTGTGCTCGGCCTCGTAGTCCTCAGGGGACGGCGACGACTGAGGGTCTGGCCTCTTCTGCTCTGACTTCATCGCTCGTCTCCACTGGCTCTCTTTGATGTGCTCTTCCTCTTGTCACATGACAAGAGGAAGACGCGACGAGTGTACCTCTCATGGTTGACCAGCAACCACCTGCCGTGACGCTCCCGTCGCTTGTGCCCGCTCCGGAGGCGTCCGCAGCGCCGATCCGGCGGTTACAACCTTCTCTGCTGCGTCTCGGCCGGCAATCCCGCCGAGACGCAGCAGAGCCGCCGACGCCACGGCCGACACGGTGGCACAACTCCACTCGCGTCGGCCACGGCACCCGACCCGAAGCCCGCGCTCTGTACCGCGTCCTCGCCATCGGTGCGCCGCTCTGGCGTCGGCGGGCCCCTGGGGAGCCGGACGGGTATCCGGATCGGGTAGATTTGCCGCTTGCAGCGGACACCGTTGGCGAGTTCCGAGGCCTTGCCGCGCCGGATGTGCTGCCTTGCCACCTACGCGGCAGAGCAGCCCCTGGAACCCCCACCACCCACCACACGCCCCGAGATCCCTCCCCCGAGTTCGCCAACGGTGTTGCAGCGGGACGGTGGGTGTCCTGCCCGGGCTGTGGGTGGTGGCAGTGGTGGGTCCAGGAGTGGTAGCCGCCGCTCGCGTGCCATCAGCGTGCCAGTCGTACCGGGCGATCCCGGTCTCGACCGGTCACGAGCGGGCTACGCGAGCACACTTCTGCCTGCGGAGCTCTCATCACTCCTGGCCCTGGGGCCCCGCCACTGGAGCGGGCCGAAAGGTGCCGACTACGCACCCTACGGACCCAACCTACCTGATCGGACTATTGACCTATGCAGTAGATTTCGGCGGACTATAGCCGCCGTTTCCATCGGGGACCGGGTGGTCGAGGGGGCCAGGCCGGAACGCTGGCACGCTTGCGGGTCGGAGGAAGAGGGGGGTAGGTGGGGTTTCGTGTCGGGTTGCTCTACACGAGGTTCGCAAGCATGCCGCAGGCCCTGTGGGCCGCGCTGCGTGAGGATGGCCACGACGTCATCCGGCCGGAGGACGTGGAGATCCGCACCCCGATGTCGCCGGAGAGCATGCGGCGGTTCGCCAGGCTCGCAGCTCCCGACGTGATCTTCTGCCCCTTCCTGAAGGAGGTCGTGCCCTCGGAGGTCTGCGAGCGCTGGACCACCTGGATCCCGCACCCGGGGATCCGCGGCGACCGCGGCCCGTCCTCCCTGGCCTGGGCGATCCTCGACCGGGAGCGGACCTGGGGCCTCACGATGATCCGCGCCGAGCCGTCGAGGTCGACCGAGGATCTCGACTCCGGCAACGTCGGCGCCTGGCGGGAGTTCGCCATGCCGACCGGGGCCACCATGGCCGAGGTCTATGCCCAGTACGTCATCGCGGCGGCGACCGACTGCGCGCGGGAGATCCTCGACCGGATGGCGACCAACCCCGGCTATACGGGCGTGCCGCCGACCACCCGCGGGCGCTACCGGCCGGCGCTGCGGCAGGACCGGCTCGCGTTCGGCTGGGACGACCATCCTGACGACATCCTGCGGCGCGTCCGCGCTGCCCCCTTCGGGGTCCGGACCGAGCTGGGCGGCCAGCCGCTGAACGTCTACGACGCCCACTGGCACGGCCTCGAGAACCCCCGCCTGCGTCCGGGCGAGATCGTCGCGCACCGCGACGGCGCCGTGCTGGTCGCGGCCGGGCACGGCGGCGCAGTGTGGATCGGGCACGCGAAGAGCAAGCCGGCCGACGGAGGCCGGGGGCTGAAGCTTCCCGCCGTGCAGGCCCTCCGGGGGCAGGTTGGCGGCCTGGACGAGGACGTCCGGCATCCCGACCTGCCGCACGGCTCTCCCCGGACCTACCAGGTGGTCCGGTACCGGCGGGCCGGGAAGGTGGGGTGGATCCACGCCGAGCCCTACAACGGCGCCGCCTCGACGGCGTTCTGCGGCCAGCTGCTGGCCGCGCTGCGGTACGCCGCCGAGCAGGACACCGCCGCGGTCGCCGTGACCGGCGGGCGGGTGGCGTGGAGCAACGGCATCCACCTTGGCGTCATCGAGGCCGCCGCCGACCCGCGCGCCGAAGCGTGGGCGAACGTCCAGCGGATCGACGACGTGGCGGAGCTGGTCTTCAACCTGTCACGCGGGCGCGACGTGCCGCGCCCGCAGACCACGATCGCGGTGCTGGGCTCCTCGGCCGGTGCCGGCGGCGCGGTGCTCTCGGCGTGCTTCGACGTCGTCCTCGCGCGGCCGTCCATCAACCTCAGCTACCACTACGCCACCATGGGGCTGACGGGCTCGGAGCTGCACAGCCTCGCGCTGCCGCTGCGCGCGGGCGACCGCGCCGCCGCGGAGCTGCTGGCCGGATGCCTGCCGAGCAGCCCGGCGAGCGCGCACCGGCTCGGCCTGGTCGACGCCATCGGGCCCGACGGCCCGGCGGAATTCGACCGGTGGGCCCGGGGCCTGGCGGCGCACATCGCCGCCGACCCTCCGCAGGCGCCCCCGGCGGTGGACCCCGCGCCGTACCGCCAGACGGAGCTCGCCGAGATGTGGCGGGACGTCTTCGAGGACCGCCACGGCTTCGAGGCGAGACGGCGCCGGTTCCTCGGCCTGGCCCGCTGACCGGGGACCCGCCAGGCCCTTCTTGTCGATCTCCTCAGGGCCGCCGGCCGCGGCACCGATAACACTGAAAATGAGCAGAGAACCTGTGGGGGGAGCTCGGAGGTCGCCCGCGCCGCCGGTGAGACCGGAGAGCCATCGGTCGTGACCGCCAGCGTGCTGGTCCGCGCCGCGCCGGTCGGCCTGCTCGTGCTCCTTCTGCTGGCCGGTGGTGCGTCCTTCGGCGCGAGGTCGGTGCGCAGCCGGCGGGCCGCGGAGCAGGCCGTCCGGGCCAGCGAGGAACGCTTCCGGCTGCTCGCCGAGAACTCCACCGACATGATCACCCGCATGACCGCCTATGGCGTGACCCTGTACGTGTCACCCGCGAGCAGGAGGTTGCTCGGCTACGAGCCCGAGGAGCTTCTCGGCACCACGCTGCTGCGGCTGATCCACCCGGACGACCTGGCCGGAGGCTGCGCCGCGCAGGAGCAGCTCGGGCTGGACGAGGCGGCGACGGTCACCCTCCGGTACCGCCATCGTGAGGGGCACTGGGTCTGGCTCGAGTCCAGCTACCGGGTCATCCAGGCCGACGCCGACGGCCGCCCGCTCGAGGTGTCCGCGGCCGCCCGCGACGTGACCGACCGCCGGAGCAGCGAGGCCAAGCTGCAGGCACAGCAGGAGCAGACCCGCACGATCATCGCGACGGCGAGCGACCCGTTCGTCGCCATGGACGCACGTGGCGTCATCACCGAGTGGAACCGCCGCGCCGAGGCCGTGTTCGGCTGGTCCCGCGATGAAGCGATCGGGCGCGAGCTGGCCGAGACCATCATCCCGCCGGGGGACCGCCAGCCGCACCGCGACGGCCTGCGGCGCGTGCTGTCCGGCGGCGAGCGGCACGTGCTCGACCGGCGGGTCCAGCTCACGGCGCTGCACCGTGACGGCCATGAGCTACCGGTGGAGCTGGCGGTCTGGCAGATGGGCACGGGCAGCGCACGGTTGTTCAACGCCTTCGTGCGCGACATCAGCGAACGCAGGCAGACCGAGGAGGCGCTGGCGGCCGCGCGCGACCAGGCACTGGCGGCATCCCAGCTCAAGTCCCAGTTCGTGGCCACCATGAGCCACGAGATCCGCACGCCCATGAACGGCGTGATCGGCCTCACCGGGCTGCTGCTCGACACCGCGCTGGACGACACCCAGCGGCGCTACGCGGAGGGGATCCGGACCGCCGGCGATGCCCTGCTGACAGTCATCAACGACATCCTGGACTTCTCCAAGATCGAGGCCGGCAAGCTCGTCCTGGACGACCTCGACTTCGACCTCGGTCTCCTGGTCGAGGAGGTTGTCGAGATGGTGGCGCAGCCAGCCAGGGCGAAGGGCCTGGAGCTGGTCGGCTACTGCCAGCCCGGCCTGCCGACCGCCGTGCGCGGCGATCCCGGCCGGCTCCGCCAGGTGCTCCTCAACCTGGCCTCCAACGCCGTCAAGTTCACCGAGCGGGGCGAGGTCGTCGTGCGGGCCGCCATCGCTGACCACACCGCGCCACCCGGCGGGATGACCGTCCGCTTCGAAGTGACCGATACCGGCATCGGCATCGCCGGCGACGTCCGCGGCCGCCTGTTCGAGCCGTTCTCTCAGGCAGACGCCTCCACCACCCGCGACTACGGCGGCACCGGGCTGGGACTGGCGATCTGCCGCCGGCTGGTGGAGGCCATGGGCGGCCAGCTCGGCGCCGACAGCCGGATCGGCCAGGGCAGCACCTTCTGGTGCGCGATCCCGCTGCGCGGCCAGCCGCCGGACGAGGCGCCTCCGGCGCCCAGCAGCGACGACCTGGACGGCCTGCGGGTGCTGCTGGTGGACGACAACGAGACCAACCGGGTCATCCTCGAGCACCAGCTACGCGCCTGGATGACGCAGCCGGAGGCGGTCGAGTCCGGCCGGCTCGCGCTCGAGCGCCTGCGGCAGGCGGCGGCCGACGGGCGACCGTACCAGCTGGCCATCCTGGACCTGCAGATGCCCGGCATGAACGGCATGGAGCTCGCGCGCCGGATCAGCGCCGATCCCGCCATCCCCTCGGTCCCCCTCATCCTGCTCACCTCCGGCGGGTACGTCGACATCGAGACGGCCAGAGCGGCCGGGATCCTGGCGAGCCTGACCAAGCCCGTGCACCAGTCGCAGCTGTACAACTGCCTGGTGCAGCTGGTGACCCTCACCCCCGCGGCCAGGCCGGCGCAGGCCGCCACGGGTGCCACCGCCGCCTCGCCGCCGCCGAGGCGGGGGCACGTCCTGCTGGTGGAGGACAACGAGATCAACCGGACGGTGGCGTTGGGGGTCCTCGCCAAGCTCGGCTACAGCGCCGACGTCGCCGGCAACGGGCTGGAGGCGGTCGACAGCGCCGCCAGGAAGATCTACGCAGCCGTGCTGATGGACTGCCAGATGCCCGAGATGGATGGCTATGCAGCCACGCGGGAGCTCCGCCGCGTGGAAGGCGCCGCCCGGCACACGCCGATCATCGCCATGACCGCCAGCGCCCTCGAGGAGGACCGTGACCGCTGCCTGGCGGCTGGAATGGACGACTACATCACCAAGCCAGTCAAGCTTGACGATCTCGACGCGACGCTGTCCCGCTGGCTCGACCCCCCCCGCTCCGTGCCTCCGAGCGGTCAGCAGGAGCCGGAGGCGCAGCTGGTCCAGACGGCGATCGAGCGCAGGCTCGACGAGCTCCGCGGGCCCGATCCCACCGAGGATGGCGAGTTCCTCTCAGCGCTGATCGGCTCGTTCCTGACCGAGGCGCCCGCCTTTCTCGCCGGGCTCGCCGCCGCCGTCGACGGGGACGACGCCGCCGCCGTCGAGGGGCGCGCGCACAGCCTCAAGGGCGCGGCGGCCAACCTTGGCGCCGCCCGCCTGGCCGCCCTCTGCGGAGAGCTCGAGGCCGCCGGCCGCAGCCACCATCTCGACTCCGCCGGCCCTCTCATCGGCCGCCTGCAAGCCGAGCTCAACCAGGTGCGCAACGCCCTTGACGCGGTGCTGTCCAGCCTCTGAGGGACCGGGCGGCGCGTCCCGCCGGACGGGCACCCGGCACCGGGACCGTGCCTCAGCCCGCGCCGACCATGCGGTAGCCGATGCCGCGCACGGTCTTGATATAGCGCGGGCGCCGCGAGTCGTCGCCCAGCTTGGCGCGCAGGTTCGCCATGTGCACGTCGACGACGTGGGAGTCGCCGAACCAGTTCGTCCCCCAGACACGCTCCAGCAGCACGGCGCGCTGATAGGTCAGGCGGGGACGCTCGGTGAGCGCGTCGAGCAGGTCGAACTCGATCCTGGTGAGCTCGACCTCCTGGCCGGCGATCCGGACGATGCGGGCGTCGGCGTCCACCTCCAGCTCTCCGAACTGCCGCACCCGGGTGGAGCGACCCTGATCGCGCGGGCGGCGCAGCAATGTGCGCGCCCGCGCGGTCAGCTCGCGGGGCGAGAAGGGCTTGGTGATGTAGTCATCCGCGCCGACCGAGAGCCCGACCAGCAGGTCGATCTCCTCGGTGCGTGAGGTGAGCATGATCACGTAGGCGTCGCTGAAGACGCGCAGCCGGCGGCAGACCTCGACGCCGTCCACGCCGGGCAGCGACAGGTCGAGCACCACCAGGTCCGGCTCGTGGGTGCGTGCAATGCGCAGGGCCTCCTCGCCGTCGGCGGCGGCCCGCACGTCGAAGCCCTCCTTCGACAGCAGCGCCGACACCAGGTTGAGCTGCTCGGCGGCGTCGTCGACCACGAGCCCGCGCGGTTGCCGTTGCCCTGCGATACCCGGCGTGCTCACGATCCCTCCTGCGTTGCTTGTGGGTTCGTCATCGGCCGGGTGGGCTGCTGGCTTGAAGGCCCGGCGTGGTCAGGGGAGGCCCGCAGCGGCACCCCAGGCAGCCATCGCTCGAGGGTCTGGCGCAGCCTCGCCATCTCCACGGGCTTGGTGAGGTGGTCGTCCATGCCGGCGTCCAGGCACTGCTGCCGGTCCTCGGCGAGCCCGCCGGCGGTCATGGCGATGACCGGCAGGCCCTCCCTCCCGGGCAGCCGCCGGATCAGCCGCGTGGCCTCCAGCCCGTCGACCCCCGGCAGGTGGTGGTCCATCAGCACGGCATCGAAACGGTCGCGCCGCACCGCCTCGACCGCTTCGGCGCCGTCGCCGACCGCTGTCGCGGCGACCCCGAGGCGGTCGAGCTGCCGGGCGAGCACCAGCCGGCTGGTGGTGTCGTCCTCGGCGAGCAGCACGCGTGGGCGCGCCTCCCGCGCCCGCATCGCCGCGTGGCTGGTCGCGCGCTGCTGGTCCGGCCGCATGGTCCACCCCCCTGGTTGCTATCGGCACCAGGGGGATGGCGGTGAACCTGGGTGCCGACCAGCGGGTCTGGTTGCCTGAGCTGATCTTGTGGTGGGGTTGAGGAGGGCTTGAGGCGCGCCCACCAGGCTGGGAACTACACCGGGGCACCCACCAGCCGCCCCTCAGCCCGAGAGGCAGCCAGATGCGCCCCACCACCACCAGCCCCACCGCCAG
>WNGF01001328.1_pt1 | contig 75733 bp, 64 predicted proteins | sample 5400641 | NCBI WGS metagenome assembly WNGF01 (sample SAMN13153371, study PRJNA577476) | soil metagenome | isolation source: 80 cm soil or saprolite under grassland replicate 2 | place: USA:California | collected 2016-06-15
CCCGCCGAGCCTTCCTCAAATCAGTCGGCGCCTCGACCGCGCTTGCCGCGCTCTCGCAGCTCTTTCCACTCAAGACCGCGAGCGAAGTGTTCGCGCAAGCCGGCGCGCCAGAGAAGAAGGATCTCAAGGTCGGCTTCATCCCGATCACCTGCGCCACGCCGATCATCATGGCGCATCCCATGGGCTTCTACAGCAAGCACGGATTGAACGTGGAGGTGATCAAGACCGCCGGCTGGGCGGTCATCCGCGACAAGACCCTCAACAAGGAATACGACGCTGCCCACATGCTCTCGCCGATGCCGCTCGCGATCACGCTGGGCGCGGGCTCGAATCCGATCCCCTACACCATGCCGGCGGTCGAGAACATCAACGGCCAGGCGATCACGCTCGCCATCAAGCATAAGGACAAGCGCGATCCGAAGTCATGGAAGGGCTTCAAGTTCGCGGTGCCGTTCGACTACTCCATGCACAATTATCTCCTGCGCTACTACGTCGCCGAGCACGGCCTCGACCCCGATACCGACATCCAGATCCGCGCGGTGCCCCCGCCGGAGATGGTGGCCAACCTGCGCGCCGACAACATCGACGGCTATCTCGGACCCGACCCGTTCAACCAGCGAGCGGTCTATGACGGCGTCGGCTTCATCCACATCCTGTCGAAGGAATTGTGGGAGGGTCATCCGTGCTGCGCGTTCGCCGCCTCCAAGGAGTTCGTCACGACCATGCCGAACGCCTACGCGGCGCTGCTCAAATCGATCATCGACGCGACGGCCTTCGCGCACAAGGCGGAGAACCGCAAACAGATCGCCACGGCCATTGCGCCAGCGAACTACCTCAATCAGCCCGAGACCGTGCTCGAGCAGATCCTCACCGGCACCTACGCCGACGGACTCGGTAACGTGAAACGCGACCCCAATCGCATCGATTTCGATCCATTCCCGTGGCAATCATTCGCGATCTGGATCCTCACCCAGATGAAGCGCTGGGGGCAGATCAAGGGCGACGTGGACTACAAGGCGGTGGCCGAGCAGGTCTATCTCGCCACCGACACCGCCAAGCTCATGAAGGAGGCCGGGCTCGCCCCGCCGACGAGCAGTTCGAAGAGCTTCAAGGTCATGGGCAAGGAGTTCGACCCGGCCAAGCCCGACGATTACCTCAGGAGCTTCGCCATCAAACGAGTTTGATACCACGACCGTCATGCGCGGGCCTGATCCGAGCATGACGGAGCAGAAACCGTTCCGCCGGGAGACGGATAATGGCAATGACGTGGCGCGCAGCGCTGGTTTCGCTGTTGCTGTTCGGCTTGTTCGTAGGCGTGTGGCACCTCGCCACCATGGGTAGCGGCCCCGCCGCCACCATGGACCCGGAATACGCCAAGCTCGTCGGCGCGACCGCGAGCCAAGGCAAGTCGGCGATGCCCGGTCCGGCCGATGTCGGGCTGAAAATCTGGCAGCACCTCAAAGACCCGTTCTACGACCGCGGCTCGAACGACAAGGGCCTCGGCATTCAGCTCGCCTATTCGATCGCGCGAGTGATGATCGGCTATCTCATCGCCGTGGCAGTGGCGATCCCAATCGGCTTCCTCATCGGCATGTCGCCGCTGATGAGCCGCGCGCTCGACCCGTTCATCCAGGTGCTCAAGCCGATCTCGCCGCTCGCCTGGATGCCGCTCGCGCTCTACACCATCAAAGATTCGAGCCTGTCCTCGATCTTCGTGATCTTCATCTGCTCGCTGTGGCCGATGCTGATCAACACGGCGTTTGGCGTCGCCGCGGTGCGCAAGGAATGGCTCAACGTCGCACGCACGCTCGAGGTCGGCACCTTCCGCCGCGCCTTCACCATCATCCTGCCGGCGGCGGCGCCCACGATTCTCACCGGGATGCGAATTTCCATCGGCATCGCGTGGCTGGTCATCGTCGCGGCCGAGATGCTCGTCGGCGGCACCGGCATCGGTTACTTCGTCTGGAACGAATGGAACAACCTCTCCATCACCAACGTGATCACCGCGATCCTGGTGATCGGCGTCGTCGGCATGGTGCTCGACCTGATGCTCGCGCGCGCGACGCGGCTGGTGACGTTTCCGGAATGAGCAAGGCGATGCCGGACCAAGATATCGTGTCCCAGGCGCAGCGCAGCACGCAACGAAGTGTAGTGATGCGCTGCAGACCCGGGATCGTTCCAGTCCGTGGCGGTCCCGGATCAGCGGTGCACCGCTCCACTACGCTTCGCGTTGCACCGCGTCCGGGACACGAGAGATCGCATCGCGCATGACTGATAAATTCATCTCCATCGAGGGCGTCGGCAAATGCTTTCCGGCGCCGGGCGGCGCCAGCACCACCGTGTTCGAGGACCTGTGGCTGTCGATGGCGCGCGGCGAATTCGTCTGCATCATCGGCCATTCCGGCTGCGGCAAGACCACGGTGCTCAATATCCTGGCCGGCCTGGAGGTGCCATCGGACGGCACGGTCATCGTCGACAATCAAGCGATCGAGGGCCCGAGCCTCGACCGCGCGGTGATTTTCCAGAGCCACGCGCTGCTGCCTTGGCTCACGGTCATGGGCAACGTCGCCTATGCCGTGGCATCGAAATGGCGGTTCATGAACCGAGACGATCGCCACCGCCAGGCGCAGAAATTCATCGACCTGGTCGGGCTGACCGGCGCCGAGCACAAGCGGCCGGCCGAGCTCTCCGGCGGCATGAAGCAGCGCGTCGGCATCGCGCGCGCACTCTCGATCGAGCCGAAGATCATGCTCATGGACGAGCCGTTCTCCGCGCTCGACGCGCTCACGCGCGGCACGCTGCAGGACGAGGTGCGGCGCATCTGCCTGGAGACCGGGCAGACCGCGTTCATGATCACCCACGACGTCGACGAGGCGATCTATCTGGCCGACCGCGTGGTGCTGATGACCAATGGCCCGAACGCCGTGCTCGCCGAGATCGTCGAGAATCCACTGCCCAAGGAGCGCAAGCGCAGCGACGTGCATCGCCATCCGCTCTATTACGGCGTGCGCAACCACATCATCGATTTTCTCGTCAGCCGCAGCAAAAATTTCGCCGATGAAATGACGGGCACAAAACACGACCGCCGGCAGGTGCCGGTGGTGCGGCCGGGTGCGCCAGCGAGCGCCGCAAGCTCGGTGAGCTCCCTGTCCCCATTTGCGGAGAGGGGGCTACAAACCCATCGAGAGACCATAACCCCTCACCCCGCCCCTGTCCCGATCGGAGAGGGAGCAGACCGAGTCCGCCGCCGAGCCGAGTGTTAAGTCGCGCCTACTCTGACGCGCCGACAATCAAGCGGCCAAATGCCAGGGAGACATCCATGACACGTGCCGATCTCACCGAGAAGATTCTCGACATCAAGCGCGAGAAGGAATGGAGCTGGAAATATATCCACGAAAAGATCGGCGGCACGTCGCCGGTACTGCTGGTGGGGGCGCTGCTGGGCCATATGAAGCTGACCAAGCCGCAAGCCGCGAATGCCGCGGAGCTGTTCGGCTTGTCGAAGGCGGAAGCGGCGTTGCTCAACGAGGTGCCGATGCGCGGCGCCGGCGTGCCGATGCCGCCGACCGACCCGCTGATCTACCGCTTCTACGAACTGGTGATGGTCAACGGACCGGCCTGGAAGGCGCTGATCGAGGAGGAATTCGGCGACGGCATCATGTCGGCCATCGATTTCGATATGCAGATCGAACGGCTGCCGAATCCGAAAGGCGACCGGGTCAAGATCACCATGTCGGGCAAATTCCTACCGTACAAGTACTACGGCAATTCCGGCAACGTGCCGGAGTACGGCTACAAGGAGGCGTGAGCAGGGTCGGCCTGAACCACGAGCGGCGACGCAAGCAACAAGTCCGCAAGCAGGAGACCGGAGGGCTGTCAACGTTGGAACATGCAAACTAATTCACTGCGGTCTCCGTAGATACTGACCCCGCGCCGCCCCGGTAATGCTTCCGGCGTTAAAAATCGGAATACCGCGCAAGAATGTTGTCTTGACCCGACCCGTGAGCTCCAGTCCTTCGAAGGGCGTGTAGCCCTGTTTGGATTCAGACTCGGCGGCCTGAACCCGGAAGCTTTCATTCGGGTCGACGAGAGCGATATCGGCATCATAACCCGGAGCGATGTCGCCCTTGCCGAGCAAACCAAAGCGCTGTGCCGGCTTCCAGCTGAGAAGCTCGGCCATATGGTTGTAGGACATGCCGCGCTTGCTCCCTTCGCTCAGCACCCCCGAGAGCAGGTACTCGGTGCCGCCAAATCCGGCCTTGGCGAGCCAGATATCCGTCGGGTCGTCCTTCGACCATTTCTGTTCCGCCGAACAGCAGGCATGATCGCTGACGATCCAGTCGACCTTACGGTCAAGTACGGCCTGCCATAAGGCTTCAACGTCTTCCCGAGGGCGGATCGGCGGATTGACTTTCGCTTGAACGGCACATTCGCAATCGGTATCGAGCAGAAGGTGGCCTACCGTCACTTCCCGGCGGAACGCAATATGCGGAAAGAGCTGTTGCATGATCCATGCCGCATCGATCGCCTTGCGCGAGCTCAGGTGCAGGAGATTGATGTTCAGGCAGTTGGTTTCGTTGGCCAGATAGGAGGCGATCCAGATGGCAAGCCCTTCAGAGTGCGCAGGGTGGGCGGCGCTATAGGCGTGCAGGCCGGTCAACTTGCCCTCGCGCTCGACGATTTTCGTGTAGGCATTGAGGATTTCAGCAAGTTCGCAATGAAGACTGACGCTGATGTAGCTGGCAAGTTTCGGATATTTCGTCATCAAACGCTGTGCGGAGCGCATGATGAATTCAAAATGGGCGATGTCATAGCGATCTTCGGGGCCGATCATCAGAAATTCATTCTGATTGGCCGATCGGCCGTGCAGGCCATATCCTCCGTAAAACATGAATATCTTGAATGAGGGGATGCCGTAGTCGAGGGCGAGATGTTCCATTTCATCGATGTGGTCGGCCTCAATCGGCGCAATGTGGTAGCCGTAATCGACCCAGAATCGCCCCTCGGATTGCTTGAGGACTTCGGGCATGAAGTCACGGTACGGACCGCCCCGGTTCAGATAATAATGCCCTGTCCGTACGTAGTTCAGGCTTGAAGTTACGCCGCCCATCGCAGCCGCTTTGCTTTCTGAAACCGCGTCGTGGGCGAGGGGCGCATAGATGCCGATATGCATGTGAGCATCGACGCAGCCTGGGAACGCTAGAAAATTCTTGGCGTCGAACACCTGCTTCGCTTGCTCTCCCTGGATATCGTGCGCAAGTCGCGCGATCTTTCCATCCATGACCGCAATATCGAGACAATCCACGGACGCCTTGTTGGGGCGCACCACTCGGGCGTTCTTGATCACAAGATCGTACAATTTTTCCATGCGCGGTTTTCCAGCGTTTCCTAATTTGGCGTCGCCCCTGACCATTTGACGATGGGCGCCCAACGCTTGATATCTTCACGCACGAACCCGGCAAACTCGGCGGACGTGCTGCCAACCGGCGAGGCTCCTTCATTTTGCAGGCGATCGCGCAGCTTCGAATCCTTGAGCGCTGCCACGATCACCGCATTCAATTTGTCGGTGATCGCGGCAGGAAGGTTGGCCGGTGCGAAAACGCCAAACCAGGCGTTGGATTCGAATCCGGGTACGGTTTCTCCGATCGTCGGTAGATCAGGAAATGAGGACTGCCTTTGAGCAGTGGTAGCGCCGTAAGCGCGCAGTGTTCCAGCACGAACGTGTTCAGTGCCCGTCACCAAGCTGATGAACATCAGATCGACCTGTCCGCCCAGCAAATCCGTTAACGCCGGGGACGTCCCCTTGTAAGGAACGTTGAGCAGGCGAATACCGGTCATCATCTTGAATTGCTCACCTGCGAGATGCAGTGAGGATCCGATCCCTCCAATTGCAATCGTCAGCGTATCAGGCCGACTCTTGGCAAAGGAGATGAGCTCTCCAAGGTCTCTCGCAGGCAATTTGGGATTGCCCACCAACAGGCTTGGAACCGTCGCAACCATGGTGATCGGCGTGAAATCGGCCACTGGATCGAATGGCAGCTTGGGATAAAGCGTCGCATTGATGGTATGGCTGGTGAAGCTCACAAGTAGCGTATGGCCGTCCGGCGTGGATTTTGCGACCGCATCGGCCGCCAGATTGCCGCCGGCACCTCCTCGATTGTCGACAATGACGGGCTGTCCCAGGGCATTCGCCATCGGCTCTGCAATCGCGCGTGCAACCGTATCGGTAGTGCCACCCGGTGGGGCGCCTACCAACAGCTTAATTGGTCGCGACGGATAGCCTTCAGCCTTGAGGCGCTGTATGGCCACCAAGGCGCATGCAAGGATGGTACCGAGAACCACCAAGCTTCGCACGGAGAGAAGCGAGATCCACGCGTTCCGGATTTTCAGACTCCTGCCGGCCGCCAATTTAGCGGCAAAGAGAGAGTGCAGCTTCATCGACGCGTGCCCCGCTTGCTGCCCGAGGGCCGTGCCGAAGATTCGTACCGTTTGCCGAGCGCGAGCATTTCCGGCGTTCCGATTAATTCATTGAGGCTCGTGAAGTCGAGCATGCGGGAACGGAACGGCTCGGAGGTTCCACGCGCGGCAAGCGCGGCGTAATATTCGCTCGCTGTGCGCGCCAGTGCGCGCACGATGCCCCCGGGAAAGATCACCAGCGCGAAACCCATCGCCTCGAGTTCGGCAGCCGACAGCGGCGGAGTCTTGCCGCCCTCCACCATGTTTGCCATGAGCGGCACACGGGCAAACGTCGGCGGGATTCGCTTGAGCTCCGCGCGCGTCTGGGGCGCCTCGACAAAAAGGACGTCGGCGCCGGCGTCGCGGTAGAGCTCAGCGCGCTCGATGGCGCGTTCAAACCCTTCGACCGCGACCGCGTCGGTGCGCGCGATCACCAGCGTTTCGCGCGAACGGCGAGCATCGACGGCGGCCTTGATCTTGCCAGCCATCTCGGCCGCCGGGATGAGAAGCTTGCCATCGAGGTGGCCGCAGCGCTTCGGAAAATCCTGGTCTTCGAGTTGGATCGCGCCCGCGCCCGCGCGTTCAAACAGGCGCACGGTACGGCCGACGTTGAGTGCGTTACCGTAGCCGGTGTCGGCGTCGACGATCAGATCCGCAGCAACGCGATCGCGGATCATGCCGATCGTCTCGACGACCTCGCTCATGCTCACGAGCCCAATGTCCGGCCGGCCGAGCCGCGTATACGCGATCGCTGCACCGGAGACGTAAAGCGTCCTGAAGCCGCTCTGTTCGGCGACCAGTGCGGTGAATGCGTCGTAGACACCAGGAGCGACTATGATCGGCTTGCGCATGAGGCGCGTGCGCAGGTTCTTCGCCATACCAGCCATCGTCATAGTCCGAGAAAGGCGCGCTTGAGGTTCGGGTCGTCGCGGATATCGGCCGAATTTCCATGTAGCACGAACATGCCGTCTTCAAGGATATAAGCGCGGCGCGCCACTTCAAGGCACTGCACTACGTTCTGTTCCACGACAAGGAGCGTGACGCCTTCGCTATTGATGCGCCGGATCAGCGCAAACAGCTCCTCGACGAGCAGCGGGGAGAGGCCGAGCGATGGCTCGTCGAGAATGAGCAATTCAGGCTCGGCCATCAATCCGCGGCCGATCGCCAGCATCTGCTGCTCGCCGCCCGAGAGCGTGCCGGCACGCTGTGACTGTCGCTCGGCGAGGCGCGGAAAAATCGCAAATACCCGCTCGCGATTCTTCTTCCGCCGCGTGCCCCCCCGCCGGTAACTGCCAAGATCGAGATTTTCGTTGACCGTCAGGTTGGGAAAGACGCATCGCCCCTCTGGGACCTGGATGAGCCCGCGCGCGACGATCGTCGCCGGCTTCTCGCTCTCGATCGTGCCGCCTGCGAAGCGAATCGAGCCGCGCGTTGCGCGCAGCACGCCGGAGATCGTGCGGTTGAGCGTCGACTTCCCCGCTCCGTTCGGGCCGAGCACCGCGACGATCTCGCCCGCGGCAACCTCAAGCTCGATCCCGTGCAGCACTTCGATCGTGCCGTAGCCGGCGGCAAGCCCGCTGACCGAAAGCAGCACGTCAGACATGCGCAGCTCCTGCAGCCGAGAGGCGCGCTGCTGCACCGTGGCCGAGATAAGCTTCGACCACGCGCGGATTGCCAACCACGGCCCGCGGCGCGCCTTCGGCGATGATGCGGCCCTCCGCCAGCACGAAAACGTGCTCGGCGAGACTCATCACCGCCTGCATCACATGCTCGGTCATTAGTGTCGTGACGCCGCGGTCGGCCAGGCCGCGGATGATCGGCACCATGGCGGCGACCTCCCCGGGGTTGAGGCCGGCTAGCACCTCGTCGAGCAGAAGCAGTCCGGGATTGGTCGCGAGCGCCCGTGCGAGTTCCAGCCGCTTGCGGCCCGCGACGGTGAGGCTCGCCGCCGGACGGTCGAGGAGATCGCCGAGGCCAACTGTGCTTGCAACTTCTGCGGCAACGTCAAGCGCGTCAGCACGCGAGCGCCGCGACAGATGCGCGCCGATGGCGATGTTCTCGTGCACGGTAAGGCCGGCGAACGGCTGCACGATCTGGAAGGTGCGCGCGATGCCTCGCCGCGCCAAAAGATGCGGTGGCATGCCCGTAATATCCGTGCCGCGGTGAAAGATGCGGCCGGCGCTCGAGGCGAGAAAGCCGCTAATGATGGAGAACAGCGTGGTCTTGCCGGCGCCGTTTGGCCCGATGAGTGCGGTAATCCGGTCGGGTTCGACAACAAGCGAAACGTTGTCAACAGCGAGTAGTCCACCGAAGCGTTTGAATACGCGCTCAACGCGAAGCAGCGGCTCAGCCATGGGCGCCCTCCGGTACTGATGACCTCAAGCGTGCAAAGCGCATGCGGAGGTCGGCCAGCAGGCCCGCGATCCCATGCGGGGCGAAGGCCACGATCACGATGAGGACACTGCCGTAGATGACAAGATCGAGGCCGGGCGCATCGCCCGCAACGAGCTTGGTCAATTCACCGAGTGTCTTGACAACCAACGCACCGAGCAGCGGTCCGAATACGGTCCCGATGCCGCCGACGATGGGCGCGAGCAAAGCTTCGACGGAAATCCACGGTCCGAAGGCGATACCCGAATCGATGAATAGAAAATACTGTGCGTAGAAACCGCCGCCGGCGGCGGTGATGGCGGCGGAAATTATCATGGCGACCAGCTTGACTCGCGCTGTGTCGACGCCGACCGCTTTGGCTGCATCCTCGTTTTCGCGCACTGCGACGAGCCAGGCACCGAACCGACTCTGCTCGATCAGCCGCACGATGATGAGCGAAATCGCAACCAGCGCAAGAATGATCCAATAGAACTGTGCGCGGCTCTGGAACTGGAACGCTTGCGGCCGCAGGTCGAGCGTGATCAGGATGCCAACCCCGGCACCCGTGATGGGTGCGACGCTAGCGAGAATGCGGAGCACTTCGGCAAATGCAAGCGTGACGAGGGCGAAATACGAGCCCTTCAATCCGGAACGAAAGGTCAGCGCACCGATTGCGGCACCCATGAGTGCGCCGCCGGCGATCCCGAGCACAAACGCGACCCAAGCGTTTACGCCATAACGCATTTGCAGGATGGCAGTGACATAGGCGCCGGTGCCGAAGAAGGCCGCATGGCCGAAGGAGTACTGTCCGCCATAGCCGCCGAGCACGTTCCAGCCCTGCCCCACCAGCGCGATCAGCAACGCCACGACGAGAAAATTGAGCACGACATTAGATGCAGTGAGCAACGGCACCATTGCCAGCAGGGCAATGACGAGCACAATGTACCGGATCGAAGGTCCCCTCATGCCCGTTCTCCGAACAGACCGCTCGGGCGGAACAGCAGCACCAGGATGAACATGAGAAATATGCCAATCTGTCCGAGCGATTCCCCGAGATAGAGGCCGCAGAGACTCTCCACCACGCCGACGAACAGGCCACCGATGAGTGCGCCCGTCACCGAGCCCATGCCCCCAAGCACGACGACGGTGAAGGCGACGAGCACGAAGGCGTTTCCGATGTGCGGATTGACGTAATAAGTCGGGATCAGGAGGCAGGCAGCGATCGCAAGGCACGCGGTGCCGAGAGCGAACGTGATGGCATAGATATGCGCCACGTCGATGCCGGAGAGCTCGGCGCCCAGCTTCTCCTTGGCAACCGCACGGATAGCCTTACCGGTGTCGGTTAAGCTCAGGATGAGCCACAGGACCGCCGCTATGACGAGCACGACGCCGAAGGCGATGACGCGCGGCACCGCAAGAAAAGCAATGCCGAGGTCGACGACGTTGAACGCATAGTCAAGGTTGAGTGTGCGTGTATCGGCACCGAAGGCATAGAGCAGCGCGTTCTCGATCACCACTGCGAGCCCGAGTGTCACCAGCAGAATGTTGCGGTCCTCCCCATGCCCGGCGGGACCGATGACGAAGCGCTGCAGGCAGTAGCCTAGCCCGAAGAACAGCGGCGTGAGCACAAGGGCCGCGAGGTAGGGATCGAGCCCGAGGAGCCGGTGCGCGAAGAACGCCGCAAACATGGCAGCGGTGAGCAGCGCGCCATGCGCGAAATTGATGATGTGCAGGACGCCGTAGATCAGCGTCAGCCCGAGCGCGATCAGCCCATACACCGCGCCGGTCAACAGCCCGTTGAGGACGGCGGGAACGAGGATGATCGGCGACAGCATGCGGCGACCGAAAGGGCGACGGCGGATCCGTCGCCGTCTTTATAGCCGCTCAGGCACGTGGCATGGGGAAGACCGGCTGCGCCGTGGCAACCGTCTGCGGGAAGATGACCTGGATGTCGTTTCCGAGCACCTGCGTGTTGACCGGCGCGGCGCCCTGGTTTTGGCCGTTGACGAATTTGGTTTGCCCGTAGGGCATCACGTGGCCCGAGAATGTGGAGCTTTCTAATGCCGAGATGATCTTGGCACGCTCCGCGCTCCCAGCACGCTCCAGGGCGTCAGCGACGAGCAGGACGCACGAGTAATTCATGAACACTTCATAGGTGTAGAACTCCCCCCTATCCTCAATCTTCTTCTTGAGCGCCAGCGCCTTCGGATTGCGCGGGTCGAACCAGTGATTGCAGTCCATGATGTATTGCGCGGCTTCAGGGAATTCTTTGACGAACTTGTAGGAGGATGCCGCGCCGCCGAGGACCGAGTAGATGCCTTTTGGGCGCACGCGCTGCTGCTGCATCGTGCGGGCGAGCAGCACGTATTCATTGTAATAGTTCGCCGGAATCACGAGATCCGGATTTTGCGCCCTTATTTTCAGCACCACGTTGTTGAAATCGCGAGTCGGCGTCGGATGTGGAATGGTCTCAAGGACCTGGAAGCCGCGCTCGGGCAGTTGCGCGTTGAGCAGCTTGGCAAGCCCGGACCCGAACAAGGAGTCCTCGTGCACGATCATCACTGTCTTCGCCGGATTTCCGGCCTGGTCGTTGATGGTGACGAGGTTGTCGAGCGCCGTCTTCGCAATTACTCCGAAGCCCGGCCCGAACCGGAATGTGTTCTTAAGGCCGCGCGTGACGATATTGTCGGCAACACCGACGTCCACCACGTAGGGCAGGTCGTAGCGGGCGGCGGTCTGACTGGCGGTGAGGCAGATTGAGCTGGCGTAGCCGCCGACGATGGCCGCCACACCCGCTGAGTTCATCTTCTCGACCTCGGCATTGCCGCCTTCCGGCGTCGACTGTGCGTCGCCGAGCACGGCCTCGATCTTGGCGCCGCCCAGCGCCTTGATGCCGCCTGCCGCGGTGATCTCCTCGATCGCGATCGTCGCACCGAGCCGGCCCTGCTGGCCGGAATAGGACAGAGCGCCAGAAACCGGGTGCAGTACGCCAAGTTTTACCGGAGAGCCCTGCGCGCGGAGGAGTGCCGGCGCGTTGATGAGACCCGTCGCCGCCGCGGCAGCGCCCACCGCCGTCGTCTGCACCAGCTTGCGGCGCGTGACCTGTGCTGACCAATGCGACATTGGAACCCTCCATGTGACATCCGCGCTAACAGACTAACATTGCCGGGCCATTCCTTCTATATTGCGCCTAGTGCGTTGCGGCATTTAATCCGTGTCGATCCGCATGAACGACCCTCTAACCCTGTTCGACAAGCTGTGGGCGACCCACGAAATCGTGCGGCGTGACGACGGCGAGGCGTTGTTGTGGGTGGACCGCCATTACGTGCATGAGGGGTCCTTCAATGCCTTCAGCCAGCTCAAGGCCCGCGGCGCGCGGGTCGCCGAGCCGGGTCTCACCTTCGGTATCGCCGACCACTATGTCCCGACGCGCGGCTCTCGGCGCGTCATCGACAATCCCGACATCGCGCGCATGGTGCGCACGCTCGAGGAAAACACGGCCGAGCATGGCATAACCCTGTTCGGGGTCGACGATCCCCGCCAAGGAATCGTGCACGTGGTTGGACCCGAGCAAGGCCTTACTCTGCCCGGCCTGCTGATCGTGTGTGGCGACAGCCACACCTCAACCCATGGCGCGTTGGGCGCCTATGCCTTCGGCATCGGCGCCTCCGAGGTCGCCCATGTGCTGATGACGCAGACGCTGTGGCAGCGCAAGCCGAAGCGCATGCGCATCACCATCAGCGGACGCCTTTTTCCCGGCATTGCAGCCAAGGACATGGTGCTTGCCATCATCGCAAGCATTGGCGCCGACGGCGCGACCGGTCATGCCATCGAGTTCGCCGGCCCCGCCATCCGTGCACTGTCCATGGAGGGACGGCTCACGCTGTGCAACATGTCGATCGAGGCCGGCGCGCGCAGCGGCATGATTACGCCTGACGAAACGACCTTCGAATATGTGAAAGGCCGGCCTTATTCGCCCAAGGGCACGGCATTCGAGCGAGCCGTCGAGGCCTGGTCGGCGCTCACCACGGACGACGGAGCGGAATTCGACCGCGAGGTCGAGCTTAACGCCCCTGACATTGCGCCGATCGTCACCTGGGGCACGAGCCCCCAGGATGCGCTGCCGATCGACGCCAACGTACCGGACCCTGCGCGCGAGCCGGACGCGGCGCGCGCGAAGTACTTGCGCGAGGCACTCGAATATATGGGGCTTAGGCCCGGCACGAAGCTCACCAATATTGCGATCGACCGCATCTTCATCGGCTCGTGCACCAATGCGCGCATCGAGGACCTGCGCGCGGCAGCCGCCGTCCTGGCAAGTCGGGTGAGCAAGGTTCCCGGGCTGGTGTCGCCTGGCTCTTCCCGCGTCAAGCGCCAGGCCGAGGAGGAAGGACTCGACCGCATCTTCCGTGACGCAGGCCTCGAATGGGGCGAATCCGGCTGCTCCATGTGCGTCGGGATCAACGGCGATGTGGTGCCGCCCGGGGAACGCTGCGCGTCAACCACCAATCGCAATTTCCGCGGTCGACAAGGACCGGGCGCGCGCACCCATTTGATGTCTCCGGCCATGGTCGCCGCGGCGGCGGTAACAGGAACATTGACCGACGTCCGGCCGCTGCTCGCCGGGCGCAAGGCGTGAGGCGCGCATGGACAAGTTCGTCCGACTCACTGGGATTGCCTTCCCGCTCGACATCGCCAATCTCAACACCGATCAGCTCCTACCGGCGCGCTTTCTGAAGGTGCCGCGTTCCGCCGGCCTCGGCGCGGTGCTGCTACACGATCTGCGCTTCGATGCCGAACGGCGCGAGCGGCCGGATTTTCCGCTCAACCGGCCGGCCTGGCGCGATGCCAAGATCATCGTGGGCGCGCGCAACTTCGGCTGCGGCTCCTCGCGCGAGGCAGCGGTCTACGCGCTCTACGACTACGGCATTCGCTGCGTGATCGCGCCGTCCTTCGGCGACATCTTTGCGGGCAACGCGGTGCAGAACGGATTGTTGACCGCGATCGTCTCAGACGACGAGGCGGCCGCGCTCATGCGCCTCCTCGGCGAGCAGCCGCCGCGGCGCCTGACTGTTGATCTCGAGCAGCAGACGATCCAATGCGGCGATCAAACCCTCCGCTTCGCGATCGATCCGGTCCGCCGCACGCGCCTGCTCAACGGCTGGGACAATATCGCCTTGACGGAGAGCTACACGGACAAGATCTCCGCGTTCAAGACGGCCGATCGCGCACGGCGGCCCTGGGCCACACCAGCGCCTGAATAGTGCATCGCGTCCACACCTCGTTGGTCGGACCGCTCAAGCCGCCTCGATGAAGCGATGGCGCTCGTAGAGGAATTCCAGCACACGCTGGCGGCACTTGAGGTAAGTGGGACTCGACGCCACCTCGAGGCGGCGGCGCGGACGAGAGAGCGGCACGTCCATCACCTCGCCGATCCGCGCGGCCGGACCATTGGTCATCATCACGATGCGGTCGGACAGCAACACCGCCTCGTCGACATCGTGCGTGATCATGAGCACGGTGTTGCGCAGCTTCTCATGAATCGCCATGACCGAGTCCTGCAGGTGCGCGCGCGTGAGCGCATCGAGCGCGCCGAACGGCTCGTCGAGCAGCAGCACCTTCGGCTCCATGGCGAGCGCGCGGGCAAGCCCCACGCGCTGCTTCATGCCGCCGGAAATTTCCGCCGGCCGCTTGTCCTTGGCGTGCGCCATCTGCACCAGCTCGAGATTGTGCATGGTCCAGGCACGCCGCTCGGCGCGCGACTTGGTGGCCGAGAGCACCTTGTCGACCGCGAGCCGGACATTGTCGTAGACGGTGAGCCACGGCAGCAGCGAGTGGTTCTGGAACACAACCGCGCGGTCGGGACCGGGCTCATCGACCTCGCGCCCCTCCAGCAGCACGCCGCCGATGGTCGCGCGCGTGAGCCCGGCGACGATGTTGAGCAAGGTCGTCTTGCCGCAACCGGAATGGCCGATGATCGAGACGAACTCGCCCTTGTCGATGCCGAGCGTGATCTCCTTGAGCACCTCGCTCTCGAGCGCGCCGCGGCTAAAGGTCTTATCGATGTGATCGAGCTTGAGATAAGCGGTCATTGGCGCTCGCTTTCAGTTGGCGGCGGTGCCGTGGGTGACGAACGTGGCGATGGCGGCGACGATGCGATCGAGTACGAAGCCGATCAGCCCGACATAGACCAGCGCCAGAATGATCTCGCTGATATGCGAGGAGTTCCACGCGTCCCAGATGAAGAAGCCGATGCCGACGCCGCCGATCAGCATCTCTGCCGCGACGATGGCGAGCCAGGAGAGCCCGATGCCGATGCGCAGTCCGGTGAAGATGTAGGGCGCCGCCGACGGCACCATGATCTTCCAGAAGAACTCGAAGTGATTGAGGCGAAGGACCCGCGCCACGTTGCGGTAATCCTGCGGAATGTTGCGGATTCCGACCGCGGTATTGATGATGATCGGCCAAATCGCGGTGATGAAGATGACGAAGATCGCCGAGGGTTGGCCATTGCGAAACGCGGCGAGCGAGAGCGGCAGCCAGGCGAGCGGCGGGACCGTGCGCAGCACCTGAAAAATCGGATCGAGCCCGCGCATGGCCCAGGTCGATTGTCCCACCAGCGTGCCGAGCGCGACACCGACGAGCGAGGCGAGCGCATAGCCGGACGCCACCCGTTGCAGGCTGGCGGACAGGTGCCAGAACAGTCCCTTGTCGAGCCCCCCGCGATCGAAAAACGGATCGACGATCAGCTCCCAGGTGTCGTTGAGCACGCGCGACGGCGGCGGCAGGGTCGAGCCGGCGCGCCGACAGAGCAATTCCCAAATCAGCAAGGTGAGCGCGATGACGACGATCGGCGGCACGACGCGGCTGGCGAGAGCGCGCGCGCGGGCCGCAAGGCGCGTCGCAAGCGCCTGCCGTTTCGGCTCGAGCGGCACAATCTTGGCGCTTCCCACCGGCATGATGGTCGGTGGTTCGGCCTTCACCAGCGGCATGTTCATCGCGAAGATCTCCCGGTCCGCGACATGGCAAATGCGCGTCAGCCGACTTCGGCGCGCTTGATCGCCAGGCTCTTCAGGTACGCGCGTGGATTTTCGGGATCGAAGACCTTACCGTCGAAGAACGTCTCCTTGCCGCGCGAGGTCGATTTCGGAATCTGCTCGGCCGGCACGCCCAGCTCCTTGGCGGTCTCGCGCCAAAGATCCTCCCGGTTCACCTTGCCGATCAACGCCTTGGCGTCGACGTCCGGCTCGAACTTGCCCCAGCGGATGTCCTCGGTGATGAACCACAGCTCGTGGCTCTGGAACGGGTAGGACGCGAAGTCGCGCCAGTACTTCATGATATGCGGGCTGTTCTCGACCACCTTGCCCGGAATGCCGTAGTCGAACGTGCCCTTGGTGCGGTCGAGGATGTCCCCCACCGGCGCGTTGATCCACTGGCGTTTGGCCATGATCGTCGCGAGCTCGTCTTGATTCTCCGGCTTGTCGCACCATTGCTGCGCCTCCATCACGGCCATCAGCAGCGCCTTGGCGGCGTTGGGGTGTTTGTCGACCCATGCCGCGCGCATGCCGAGCGACTTTTCCGGATGCTTGTTCCACAGCTCGCCGGTGGTGATGGCGGTGTAGCCGATGTTCTGGTGGATGAGCTGCAGATTCCACGGCTCGCACACGCAGAAGCAATCCATCGTCCCGACCTTCATGTTCGCCACCATTTGCGGCGGCGGCACCGTGATGGTCTCAATGTCCTTGTCGGGATCGATGCCGCCGGCGGCGAGCCAATAGCGGATCCACAGATCGTGGGTGCCGCCGGGGAAGGTGTTCGCGGCTTTCACCGGCTTGCCCGCGGCTTTCTTTTTCTCGAGCGCCTCCTTGAACGGTTTGGTGTCCAGCCCGATCCGCAGGTCGGCGTATTCCTTCGCCACCGAGATGCATTGGCTGTCGAGATTGAGCCGCGCGAGGATGTACATCGGCGTCGGCACGTTGTTCTGCGTCACCTTACCGGCCGAGATGAGGTACGGCATCGGCGTGAGGATGTGCGCGCCGTCGATGCCGTTGCCTTCGGAACCGAGCACGAGGTTGTCGCGGGTTGCGCCCCAGGAGGCCTGTTTCTGCACTTCCACGCCGGGCATGCCGTGCTTGGCGAAGAAGCCTTTATCTTTGGCGACGAACAGCGGACCCGCATCGGTGAGCGCGATGAAACCGAGATTGGCTTTGGTCACCTCGGGGCCGGCTGCTTGGGCGATGTGCACGCCGGCAGGAAAATTCGCCTTCAGCGCGCCGATGAGCGCGGCCGTGCCGGCGGTGGTTTTCAGGAAAGCGCGACGGCTTACGCCGCGGCGGAGCCGCGTTGCGATGGCTGTGGTCGTCATCTGAGTTGGGAGTCCTCTCAACGCTGTCTCTCGCCCTTGTCGACGCCTGTGTTCGTCCCGGTGAACCAAACGACGAACGCCGCCCTCGGCGCTTGAAAGCGCCTCTCTCAGGGCGGCGGCGTTGCCTCTCCAATCCGCGACGAAACGGGGGGCGCCATCAGCGGCAATGGCGCCTCGCCTGCTTTACAAGCTTCGTGCCAAAGCGCGAGGGTGAAACAAAGTCTCGACGGATCAGTCGGTTAGATCCTTGGAGGCGAGGGGCCGAGGACCCTTGCGAGTCCCGGGTCTGCCTTCCGAAGAACATCTCTGCAAAAAATTTGTGCAACGCAAAATCCGGTCATTTCAACAGTCCCGCGGCGGTAACCACCGACTGCGCCACCTCGGCGATCTTCTTGTTCTCGTTCATCGCGGTCTTGCGCAACAGGCCATAGGCGGCGTCTTCGGTGAGATTCTTCGCGGTCATGAGAATCCCCTTGGCGCGGTCGATGACCTTGCGCTCCTCGAGCGCGGTGCGCGCGCGCTCGAGCTCGTCGCGCAGACGGGCGAACGAATTGAAGCGTGAGATGCAGAGATCGAGGATGTTCTTGATGCGCTCCTTGCGCAGGCCGCCGACGACGTAGGCGGAGACGCCGGCATCGACCGCGGCCTCGATCGAGGCTTTGTCGCTCTCGTCCACGAACATGGCGATCGGCCGCTTCACGGCGCGGCTCACCTCAAACATCTGCTCGAGCACCTCGCGGCGCGGCTTCTCGAGATCGATCAGGATGGCGTCGGGGTCGATGGCGTTGACGCGGGCGATGAGGTGCGAGGTCTCGCCGAGGCATACCAGGTAGGTGTGGCCGGCCTCGCGCAGGGCGTCTTCGAGGACCGCCGCCCGGGACGGATTCTCGTCGACGATGACGATCTTGAGCGAGGCTTGCATGGCCGCAAGGAGCAATTTTCAAGCCCCGTGCCAAAGCCGTGGCACGGCAGATTCTTAAGCCCCATCAGTTCGTTGGGTCGCTGCGGCTGCCGTTGCCCCAAACTCCGGCGCCGCGCCCGTGGCGCAATCTTGGGCATGGCGCTCAGCGAGCATGCAGGCGCCACTGTGCCCGAATGTCCACAGGGGGCGCTTTCCGCTTTTGAGCGAATCGCGCCCTTATAGCGGCGCGCCGGCTTTTCCCCCGGCTTCTGCCGGAGCGTGTCCGCGGCGCAGAAAGCGTGGCTCGCATGGGCTTCCACGCGGATCTGCACGTCCACTCGAAATATTCGCGCGCGACAAGCCGCGATCTCGACCTCGAACATCTCGCCGCCTGGGCATGCCGCAAGGGCATCGGCGTGGTCGCGACCGGCGACTTCACGCATCCGGTCTGGTGCGCCGAGCTCAAGCAGAAGCTCGTCCCCGCCGAGCCGGGACTCTTTCGTCTGCGCAGCGACATCGAGCAGGCGATTGCGCAGACGCTACCGGCTGCGTGCCGCACGCCGGTGCGCTTCATGCTCGAAGTCGAAATCTCCACCATCTACAAGAAGGCCGACCGCACCCGCAAAATTCATCATCTGATCTACGCGCCCGACTTCGAGACCGTCGATCGCATCTCGGCGCGGCTTGGCCGTATCGGCAATATCGCGTCCGACGGGCGGCCGATCCTCGGGCTCGATTCCCGTGACCTCCTGGAGATTGCGCTCGAGTCCGGCCCGCATGCCTATCTCGTACCCGCGCATATTTGGACGCCCTGGTTTGCAACGCTGGGATCCCAATCCGGCTTCGACTCCATCGCCGAATGTTACGGCGACCTCGCCGATCGCATCTTCGCGGTTGAAACAGGGCTATCCTCCGATCCGCCGATGAATTGGCGGGTATCGTTCCTCGACCGCTATCGGCTGACCTCCAATTCAGACGCGCACTCGCCGGGCAAGCTTGGCCGGGAGGCGACCACCTTCGACTGCGACCTCGACTACTTCGCCATCAAGCACGCGTTGGAGACCGGCTGCGGCTATGTCGGCACGGTCGAGTTCTTCCCCGACGAGGGCAAATACCACCTCGACGGCCATCGTAAATGCGAGGTGCGGCTGTCGCCCAAGGAAACGCTCGCCCATAGCGGCCGTTGCCCCGTCTGCGGCGAGCCGTTGACGATCGGGGTCGAGCATCGCGTCGGGGTGCTCGCCGACCGCAGCGAGGCGCAGGCGCTGCCGCCGCCGAGTGCCGGCACGGTATGCAACCTGGTGCCGCTGCCTGAGATTCTCTCCGAGCTCACCGCCAGCGGCGCGGCATCGCGCGCGGTCGCGCGCGGCTACGATCAGGCGATCGCCAAGCTCGGTCCCGAGCTGCCCATCCTGCAGTCGGTGCCGGTCGAGGACATCGCCCGCGCAGGCTCCTCGCTGCTCGCCGAGGCGATCACGCGGCTGCGCGCCGGAAAAGTGACCTGTGAGGCGGGCTATGACGGCGAATACGGCATCATCCGCCTGTTCGAGGAGAACGAGCTCGCCCGCCTCACCGCCGGCGGATTGCTGTTCGATGTGCCGATCTCGAAGCGCGCGGCATCCGCAGCGCCAAAGCCGGTTGTGACGGCCAAAACCCCAGCGCATGACGGCGACACCGCCGCCCCGACGCGGCCGCGGCTGCGGCTGGTCAGCAGCCAAGCTGCATCGCCTCTCCTCTCGCAGCTCGATGACGACCAGCGCCCGGCGGCCGAGACGGTCGATGGACCGCTGTTGATCGTCGCCGGGCCCGGATCGGGAAAGACGCGCACGCTGACCTATCGCATTGCCCATCTTATCGCCGAGCGCAGCGTCGCCCCCGAGGCTTGCCTCGCCATCACCTTTACCCGCCGCGCCGCCGCCGAAATGCGCGAGCGGCTGGCAGCGCTACTTCCCGATCGCGCCGAACAGGTTGCAATTCACACCTTCCATTCGCTCGGTCTTTCGATCCTGCGCGAACACGCGAGCGCGGCGGGCCTCCACCGCGGCTTTCGTGTGGCGAGCGAGGCGGAGCGCGCCGCGCTCATCGCCGAGACGCTCGGTCTCGGCGCGCCCAAGGCGGAGCGGCTCTTGCGCGCTATCTCCAAGGAGAAGCGCACGCATGGCTCGGCCAGCGACGGCTTAGCCGAGGCGGCGGCCTATGGCCGCGCGCTCGCGACGCGCAATTGGATCGACTTCGACGATCTCGTCGCGCTCCCCGTCCGCGCTTTGACGGAGGATCCAACTGTCGCCGCGCGTTATTGCAGCCGCTGGCGATGGATCTCGGTCGACGAATTCCAGGATGTCGACGAGCAACAATATCGCCTGCTGAAATTGCTCGCGCCGCCCGCGGCAAACCTTTGCGTCATCGGCGATCCCAACCAGGCGATCTATGGCTTCCGCGGCGCCGACGCATCGTGCTTCGGGCGGTTTCGGCAGGACTACCCCGCTGCCCGGACCATGCACCTCAGGCGCAATTATCGCTCCACCGGCACCATCGTCACGGCAGCGGCGCAGGTGATTGCATCTGGGCCGAACCAGCCGATCGCCGAGATGGTGCGCGACATGCACGAGCGCATCGCCGTCCAGACGGCGCCCACGGAACGCGCCGAAGCCGAATCGGTCGTCAAGGCGATCGAAGCGATGATCGGTGGGCACAGCTTTTTCTCGATCGACAGCGGCCGCGCAATCCGCGCGCCGGAAAGCCAGCGCTCGTTCGCCGATTTTGCGGTGCTGTACCGAACCGAGGCGCAGGCGGCGGCGCTGTGCGAAGCGCTTGAGCGCTCCGGTATTCCTTACAAGAGGAACTCCCATCGCCCGCTCATGGACGAGCCGGCGGTGCAGGCGTTGTTGGAGGAACTCGGCAAGGATGGCGAGGCCACGACGGTTGCCGATGAACTGCGCGCCGCCGCCGAGCGGCTGGCGAAGCGCGGCGATGCCGGCGCGATGATCGCGTTGCAGCGCCTCGTCGCGCTCGCGGAAACGTGGGGCAACGATCGCCTGCGTCTCAAGGACGCGGCCGCGCTCACCACCGACGCGGAGTTCTGGGACGCGCGTGCCGACCGCGTATCGCTCCTGACCTTGCATGCCGCGAAGGGGCTCGAGTTTCCGGTCGTGTTCATCGTCGGGCTCGAGGACGGGCTGCTGCCGCTCCATTGGGACGAGCCCGACGAGGCGGCGATGGCGGAGGAGCGGCGTCTGTTCTACGTCGGCATGACGCGGGCCAAGGACCGGCTGATCCTCAGTCACGCCCGCCAGCGATTCTGGCGCGGCCGCCTGCGCACGCTGGAGCCGTCGCCGTTCTTGCGCGATATCGAAGCCGAGTTGGTGAAGCATCAGCCCGCGCCGGCATGGCGCGGCAAGCTGCAGGACCGGCAGCTCAAGTTGCTTTAGAGCGAGTGCGTTGTCGTCAAAGGATGTTGGTACCGCGTACTCGGTGCGCTGATTCCATTTCACACGAATATTCAAACGGCTGAACTCTGCGCGCGGCGAACGCCCTCACGAGCATGAGGCCGGGGCAACCTCGGCCCACAAGCGACCGGTGCCGCCGCGTGTTGAGAGCACGCGCACGCAAGCGCCGGAAGGAAGCCGGCTTTGCAGCTTGGTCTGGTCGTTGGCGCCGGCCTGCGGCTCGGACCAGACCGGCAGCATGATCTTGGCGGATAAAATCGTCCCGGGAGGCGGCAGCGACGTATCGGAGATCGCGTAGCCGGTGAAGTGCGGCACCCACGAGCCCGACTCGCGGCGACTGAGCGCGACCCAGCCTTAATGCTCCTTCGAGCCCGGCGCGCCAAACACTGCAAGTGAGGCGAGCTGCTCCCGCTGCGAGGAAGCGCTTACAGGTGCTGGACCGGCTGCCGCAGGAGCATGGGCCTCGGCGGGATGATCACTCATCGCCGCCTGGAAGATGACGCGCGCCTCGGGATCGCGCTCGCCGCAGAGCTTGTCGAATTCCGTGACGTCCTTCTTGAGCAAGCTGCGCTTGGTTTCGGGTGGAACGTTTCTCTCCATGATCCCCATGATGTCGTTGCGCAGCTTCTGGCACGTCACGTCAGTCGAGAAATAGTTTTGATACGCCGCAAACGTCCCGGCGGCCGCCGCGGGAATCCCAAGCGCGGCTCCGGCGACCTGCAGCAATCTGACCAAGTGTTCCCCGGCCATGGGGTTCTCCGTGCGGTCTGCTTACGACCATGCTGCCATGGCACGAACATGGCAACGCCCATGCCGCCGCCTAGCGCGGAGCCGAGGGTGGCGTGTCGCGCGGCTCGCGCGATTGAGCGCGCGGGGCCGGGGGTCGCCGCGGCAGCGGTGCAACGGTGGCCCATTGCGGCTGCCCTGGGATTGCGGGATCGAGCGCCTCCAGGTTCGAGTACCAGTATGGCGCCGGAGCCTGGCGTCGCAATTCCTGCTCGGCCGCCTTTACCGCCGCGATGGTGTGGGCGGCCTGACGCTGCGCTTCCGTGAGGTCCTTGACCTCGTCCTTGAGCGCGTCGACCTCGAGCCGCAGCCGATCCAACTCACCCTCTGCTCTCGAGTGCAACGCGGCTTTGGGTGAAATCGCCGCCGATTGCAGCTCGAACCGCAGGCGCCCGTCCGCCTTCGACCAAGCAAATGCGAGCGCACCGATGGCGCCCAGGCCCAGGACCAGACCGCCAAGCATGACAAGCCGTGCGCTTGTCCGGCTGCGATGCGCGTGGCGAACGGCGACCGGATCTTCGCCAAACTCCTCGTCGAGGGCGTGGAGCCTTGGCATGTCCGGCGGGTCCAATGTACTCGGCATTGACCGCGTCCTGGCGTATGACTTGCCGCACGTCGGTACCCATCGAGGTCTTTACGGCGTGGCAGCGTGCCGCATGATGCGCGCATGGCAGCGGCACCTCAAGCCGCTCGCAAGGCGCCGGTGCGACCCGCGCGCCTCGGCTCGAGCCACGGCTTCGTGATAGGTTAACAGACCAAAGCAATGGCTCGCAGGGAGGGAGGCGATGGAGATCGGTTTCATTGGGCTCGGGCAGATGGGATTCCACATGGCACGCCGGCTCGTCGAGGCGGGTCACCGCCTCGTTGCGTTTGACACGCGGCGCGAGGCGCTTGACCGGCTCACCGCGCTGGGAGCGCAAGCTGCCGGCTCTACGCGCGAGATCGCCGATGAGGTCGAAACGGTGATGGCGAGTCTGCCCACGCCCGAGATCGTGCTCGAGGTTGCGAGCGGAGAAGGTGGCGTGATCGAGGGCAAGCGCGTGCGCCGCTTCATCGATCTCTCGACCACCGGCGCAGTCATGGCCAAGCGCATATTCGAGATGCTCAAGCAAAGAAACATCGTGCAGATCGACTGTCCCGTGAGCGGCGGCGTCACCGGAGCGGCGAAGGGCACGTTGGCGCTGATGGCGTCCGGCCCGCGCGCGGAGGTCGCCGCGATCGAGCCGGCGCTTGCGGCAATCGGAAGGATGTTCTTCATCAGCGAGCAGCCGGGCGCGGGCCAGACCATGAAGCTCTGCAACAATTTTCTGTCCGCCGCCGCCATGACCGCGACGTCGGAGGCGATGGTGATGGGCGTCAAGGCGGGGCTCGATCCCCGCGTCATGCTCGACGTGATCAATTCCGGCACCGGCCGCAACACCGCCACCGAGGACAAGTTCGGCCGCGTCGTGCTGCCCCGCGCCTTTAATCTCGGCTTCACCGTGGGTTTGATGACCAAGGACCTCAAGCTGTGTCTTGGCGAAGGCAAGGCACTGGGCGTGCCGATGCAGGTTGCGGAAGCCGTCACGCGGCTCTTGCAAATCGCCTGCGACGAGAACGGACCGGACAAGGATCTTACGACCGTGGTGCAGGCGGTCGAGCGCCGCGCCGGCGTCGAGGTGCGCGCGCCGCGCCTCGGCGGCGCGCTGCCGAAGTAAGGCTCGTGTCCCCTGATGGAGAGGACGAATGAGCGACGACACCCACGAGATCTACGCCATCCGCTACGGGCATCATGATCGCAAGTCCTCGGAAAACTTCATTGGCGGCGACCCGCACGACGTGCTGCAGCCGCTCGACTTTTACGTTTGGGCGATTGTCGGATCATCCGGCCCGATCATCCTCGACACCGGTTTCGACGCGGCGATGGGGAAGAAGCGCCAGCGCGAGCTGATCAAACCGGTCGGCGAGGGATTGAAGGTTATCGGCATCGAGCCCGCGGAGGTTAGGACCGTCATCGTCAGCCACATGCACTACGATCACGTCGGCAACTACGAACTGTTCCCCCACGCGCGCTATCACCTGCAGGACCGCGAGATGGCCTATGCCACGGGCCGCTGCATGTGCCACACGGCGCTGCGCCTGCCGTTCGAGGTTGAGGACGTCGTCGCGATGGTGCGCAAGGTCTTTGCCGACCGGGTCGCCTTTCACCACGGCGAGGGCGAGATCGTGCCGGGGGTCACCGTCCACCATATCGGCGGCCACTCGAAGGGGTTGCAGAGCGTGCGCGTAAAGACCCGGCGCGGTCCGGTGGTGCTGGCGGCCGACGCCGCGCACCTCTACGCGCATATGGAGACGGGCCGCATATTCCCGATCACCTACAACGTGGCCGAAGTGGTCGAAGGCTACGAGACCCTTAAAAAGCTCGCCGCCTCGCCCAAGCACGTGGTGCCCGGCCATGATCCGTTGGTGCTCGCGCGTTACCCGGCGGCAAAAGCCGGACTGGAAGGATGGGTCGTGCGGCTCGACGCGGAACCGCGGGCTTGATCAGGCGCGACCAAACCCGCACCATCCTCGCGCTGGTCTCCACCGCTGATTCGTGTCACCGGGTCAATAGCCCTGGATGCGGCATTGTGATACGATGCCGCCGCGCGGCGCAGGCCGCGCCTCGGGAGCACATGATGGGGCCGCCATGAAGTCGAACTGGACGCCATCTCGCGACAAACGGCTGCTGACGCAACAGGCCGCGGGACGCACTGCTGCGCAAATCGCAAAATCTCTGGGCGTGTCGCGCAACGCGGTGATCGGCCGCTCGCGGCGGCTGCGCGGGATCGTCTACAAGTCCGACATCGAGAGCTGGGCGCGCGCCAATGCGAGACGGTCGCAGGAAGCCAAGAAACGAATGAAGGTGCGGCAAAAGGCGCAGCGCAAGGCGCTGCGCGAGCTGGCGCGCGCCGTGGCGCGGGGCGAACCCAAGGGCAAGGCCATGGCGCGGGCGCATCGAGGCGGCGCGCTGTGGCGACAAATCGGGGAGCAATTCGGAGTCTCCCAGCAGGCGGCCTACGAAAAAGCCAAAACCTGGACGCAACGGCAGCGCCGTTGAGCGGGGGCGCAAATGCGTCCCGGGCGCAGTTCCCTCGCCCGCTTCCGCAACCCCATCACATGATGGCGAACTCGCTGTTGCGGCGGTCGGTAACCAGCATGCAGCCGGGATAATGGGTGATGCAGAATTCGGGCTTGGCCGTCGCCACGACCGATTGCGGCGTGACGCCGCAGGCCCAGAACACCGGGATTTCATCGGCCTGGAGGGGCAGCGGGTCCCCGTAGTCGGGCTTCATCAGGTCGGCGATGCCGATCAATTCGGGCTTTCCGATATGCACCGGCGCGCCGTGCACGGCAGGAAAGCGCGTGGTGATCTGGATGGCGCGGATCGCATCCGCCGGCTTCAGCGGCCGCATGGAGACGACCATCGGCCCGTGAAATGGACCCGCCGGCACGGTTGCAATCGAGGTACGATACATTGGCACCGTGACGTTCAAGCTGATGTGACGCAGCTCGATGCCGCCCTCGATGAGCGCCTCCTCGAACGAGAACGAGCAGCCAAGGACGAAAGCAACGAGATCGTCGCGCCAATAGGCGCGGATGTCGGTCGGCTCGTCGATGAGCTCGCCGTGACGAAACACCCGGTAACGCGACAGGTCGGTGCGGATGTCGAGATCGTCCGCCAGCGTCGGCAAGCGATAGTCGCCCGGCGCCGAAGCGGCCAGCAGCGGGCAGGGTTTGGGGTTGAGCTGGCAGAAGCGCAGGAAATCGGTGGCCAAGTTGCCCGGCAGAATGGCGAGGTTGCCCTGCACGTAACCCGGGGCCACGCCCGCCGTCTGGCCCTTGAAACCGCCACCGCGGGCCGCAAGCCGCGCGTCGCGGCCGGTCTGCGGGAGAATGGACGATCTGCGAGGCGTGGCGAGAACCGACATGGCACTTCCTCTCCGCGGCCGAAAACGCACGCAAGGGCTGCCCATCTTATCATCAGGCAACGCGCGGACCACCGCCGCATCTAGGGGCTGGCTCGATGTCGTCGGATGCGACATCGGCGCCGCGTTGTGGGCGCCCATGTCCTGAAGTATCCTCTCAAGACCTTGGCCAAGGGTGGGCGCGCTGCGCCGCGCCCGCCGAGACCGGCAGTTGGCATGGTACTTGTCTGCGCCATAAGAGCCCGACCTGGGAGGAACACACGATGACTGACAAGGCGAACGATTGGACTGAGGAGTTCTGGTACCGCGGCAAGGTCACGCGCCGCCGCCTGATCGGATACACCTCTGCAGCGGCAGGCGCGCTCGGGGCGACCATGCTGGTACCGGCCCCGTGGCAAGCGGCCTTCGGCCAAGCCAAGCCGTACAAGATCGGTTCTGAGCAGCCGCTTTCCGGCGCGGGCGCCGCCGGCGGCAAGACCGCGCTGGTCGGCGTGCAGATGGCGGTCGACCGCATCAACAAGTCCGGCGGCATCAACGGCCGGCCAATCGAACTGATCGTGGCAGACGACGAGTCCAAGCCCGACGTTGGGCGCCGTAAGGTCGAGAAGTTATTGGTCGAGGACAAAGTCGACGTGCATGTCGGGGGTTTCCTCTCCAATATCTGCCTCGCCTGCATGCCGGTGTTCGAGGAACTCGAAGTCGTCAACATCATCAGCGTCTGTCTCGACACCACGCTGACCACCACGAAGTGCAACAAGTACAGTTTTCGGCCGTTCGACTACGCGCCGGCGCAGGCGGTGGCCTTCGCGCCATACCTCGTTAACAAGCTCGGCAAGAAATGGCACATCGCCTATGCCGACTACTCCTGGGGCCAGTCGACCCGCGACGCTTACGTCCAAGAAATAAAGAAGGCGGGCGGCGAGATCGTCGAGACTACGGGCATCCCGCTCGGCACCGCCGACATGACGCCGTTCCTCTCCAAAGTCACCGGCAACTTCGATGGGCTGCTCGGGATTTTCTTCGGCAAGGACGGAGTGACCATCGGCAACCAGGCTTTCGATCTCGGCATTACCAGGAAATACAGGTGGGCCGGCGACGGCGCCATTGCCGAATCCACCAATCTTCCGGCGCTGGGCAACAAGATCGAGGGTTTCGTCGGCATCAACCGTTATGTGCCGGTGCTGGAAGGCGTGCTCAACACGCCCTCGCACAAGAAGTTCATGGAGGAGGCCGTCGCCCGGCTCAAGCAGATCGATCCCTCGGGTCCGCTGCCCGACCGATACGTGCAGTCGAATTACGAAGCCATCAATGCCCTCAAGCTCGGCATGGAGAAATCGAAGTTCCGCGGCCGCGAAGACACGATGAAGCTGATCGAGGCGCTGGAAGGGCTCGAGATGAAGGAAGGTGACGACTTCCCGCAGGGCGATAAGGTGCTGCGCAAGGAGGATCACCAAGCCTTCCTCCGCGAGTTCATCTTCGACGTGAACAACGGCAAGTACCGCATCCTCGAGGTGGTTCCAAAGGAAAAGACGATCTTCCCGCCGGCCTGCAAGTTCGCGTAAGTGTCGCTCGATCTTGCGCTTCAAGGGCCATCCCCGGCCGAGACCGGCCAGGGTGGCGAGGCGGGCTCTGTGATACGCACCGAGGCCTTGACCATTCGCTTTGGCGGCCTCACCGCACTGAGCGGGGTCAACTTCGAAGTCCGGCGCGGCGAAGTTCGCGCGATCATCGGACCGAACGGCGCAGGCAAAAGTACCTTCTTCAACTGTTTGACTGGCGTATTGCGCCCCACCTCGGGGCGCATTCTTTTTAAGGGCGAGGAGATCACGGGCCTGCCGCCCAATCGCATTTCCCAAAAGGGCATCGCGCGCTCGTATCAGATCACCAACCTCCTGCCCAACGCCACCACGCTGGAGAACGTCCGCATCGCGGCGCAGTCGCGCCGCCACAGCTGGAGCATGCTGCGCCACCACGGGGCGTACGCGGACCTCATCGAAAAGGCCGAAGCTGTACTGGAGGCGGTCGGCCTTAGAGCAAAGGCCGACGAACTCGCCGCCAATCTCTCGCACGGCGAGCAGCGCAACCTCGAGATCGGGATTGCGCTCGCCACGGAGCCCGAGCTGCTTTGCCTCGACGAGCCGACAGCGGGCATGAGCACGTCGGAGACGCACGAAACCATGGAGCTGGTGCGCCGCATCGCAAAAAATCTGACGATCCTGATCGTCGAGCACGACATGCAGGTGGTGATGGAGCTCGCGCAGCGGATCACGGTGCTGCACTACGGCGAAGTGCTGGCGGAGGGAACACCGGCCGAGATCCAGCAGAACACGCGGGTACTCGAGGTCTACCTCAAGACATGACGCCGGATCCCACGCCCATGCAGCCCCTCGTCGCGGTCGAGGACGTGCACACCTATTACGGCAAGAGCCATATCCTGCACGGCGTCTCGCTCCACGTGGAGCGCGGCGAGGTCGTGGGCTTGCTCGGGCGCAACGGCGTCGGCAAGAGCACGACGCTGAAGACGATCATGGGTCTCGTCCATCCCACGCGCGGCAAAGTGCTGTTCGCCGGCAAACCTGTGACCAATCTGCCGGCGCACAGATTGGCGCGCCTCGGCGTGGGCTACGTGCCCGAGGATCGGCGGATTTTTCGCCTGTTGACGGTGATGGAGAACCTTCGCACCGGTCTCGATCGCCACGGCATGACCGAAGCGAGAAAGCAGGAGCTGCTGGACAAAGCCTTTGCCTATTTCCCGGTACTGGCCGAGCGGCGCAACCAGGCCGGCGGCACCCTCTCGGGAGGCGAGCAGCAGATGCTCGCCATTGCCCGGGCTATGATGCTCGAACCCAAGATCATCCTGCTGGACGAGCCCACCGAAGGGCTGATGCCGCGCATGGTCTCGCAGATTCGACAGATCATCGAGGTCCTGCAGCGAGAGGGCGTGGCAATCCTGCTGGTGGAGCAGAACGTTCCGCTCACGCTCGAAGCCAGCCACCGCGTCTACATCATGGAGAAAGGCGCGGTGCGGCATCACTGCGCGGCGTCCGATCTCAAGGTGAATGATGCGGTCATCCACCAGTATCTCGGGGTGTGAACCATGGGGATCGAGCAAATCCTTGCAGCCATTCCCTGGGAAACGATCATCATCCAGACGGTGAACGGCATCGTCACCGGCATGATCCTGGCGCTGATCGCCTCCGGGCTGACGCTGATCTTCGGCATCATGGACGTCGTCAACTTCGCCCATGGCGAATTGTTCATGCTTGGCGCCTATATCGGCGTCGTGGTGATGGCGACCTCGGGCAGCTTCTGGCTCGCGCTCGTGATTGCCACGCTTGTGATCGCATTGCTCGGCGCCGCGCTGCAGATCACGACGTTACGTCCATTGCTCGGCCGCGATCCCCTCACGACCATTCTGGCCACGTTCGGGATTTCGCTGGTCTTGCAGAACTATGCGCTGTGGCAATTCGGTCCGGTGGCGCGCAAGATCCAGGAGCCTTTCACCGGTTACTTCACGCTCTTCTATCTCGAATATCCCTGGTACCGGCTGCTGATCGCCGCGCTCTCGGCCGCTATCATCGGCGCGTTCTGGCTGTTTCTCAAATACGGCAAGTACGGCGTCTGGATACGCGCCACCACCCAGGACCGCGTCATGGCGGAGGCCATGGGCATCCCGGTCCCTTGGGTCTATACCGGAGCCTTCGCCATCGGCGCTGGCATGGCCGCAGCGAGCGGCGTGCTGTTCGGTCCGCTCGTCGGTGTGAACCATGCGATGGGGCTCGACTGGATATTGAAGGCCTTTATCGTGGTCGTGGTCGGCGGCATGGGCAGCCTCGGCGGCTCGATCGCCGCCTCGATCTTCATCAGCCTGCTGGAGGCCTACGCCTCGATCTGGGTGAGCCCGGCGCAGGCGGGGATCGTCTCGTTCGTGGTCCTCATCCTCACCCTGCTGTTCCGGCCGACCGGCCTGTTCGTGCCGACACCAAAATGATGAAACGCCAAGCCACAGCGATGAAGCGCCACCGTATCGTCTTCTGGACCGGGTTCTGCATCATCCTGGCGCTGCTGATCGTGGCGCCGCTGGTGCTGCCGGAATTCTGGCGCCGCTTCGTGACCGAGATCCTGATCTGGGGGCTCCTGGCCATGTCCTCCGACATCCTCATCGGTTACACCGGGATGGTGTCGTTCGGCCACTCGGCCTTTTTCGGTCTCGGCATGTACGGCGCGGCGGCGGCGCTCTTGATGGTCAAGCCGCCGAACCTCTGGCTGGCTATCGTATACGGGCTCATCGGCTCGGCCGCGGTCGGCTTGTTCGTAGCGTATTTCAGCACGCGACTGCGTGACATTTACTTTGCCATCACGACGCTGATCTTCTCGCAGATCTTTTACGTCATCATCTTCACCTGGACCGAGGTGACCGGCGGCGAGAACGGATTGAGCTTCCGCCGGCCGCCACTCGCGATTCCTGGGCTGTTCTCGGTGCCATTCTCTCCCGAGACGCTGCACTGGTTCGTGCTCGCGGTGGTCACCGCGTCATATCTGATCCTCCGGCGGATCACCCAGTCGCCCTTCGGCATGGTGCTGCAGTCGATCCGCGAGAACGAGCCGCGCACGCGCGCGATCGGTTATGCGGTCGAGCGTTACAAGATCGTGGCCGTGATGCTCTCCGCCCTATTCGCAGGACTTGCCGGCGTGCTCTACGCGGTGCAGAACCGCTTCGCCGCGCCGGATTTCGTCTATTTTCTGGTGTCCGGCGAGACGGTCATTTTTAACGTCATGGGCGGCATCGGCACGCTGGTCGGACCGATCCTCGGCGCCGGTTTCTTCCTGCTGCTGCGCGAAGCCTTCTCGCGCTTCTTCACCGAGTATTATCTCATTCCCGTCGGCGTGATTTTCATCGCCATGGTGATCTTCTTGCCGCAGGGCCTGCTCGGCTTCATGCGGCGCTGGCTCAATCAATAGCTCACCACGCGCGCCCCTCACCCCAGCCCTCTCCCGGCAAGGCCGGGAGAGGGAGCGCACCGAGTCTTGGCGTGCGCTGGCATGAGGCACGCGTCTCCTCTAACATCGGACCGAGATCCATCGCATTGCGAACAGAAGGCGAAGCGGACATGGCCAAGTTCGGAATCGGGCAAGCTGTGCGCAGAGTGGAGGACCGGCGCTTCCTCCTCGGACAAGGACGCTACGTCGATGACATCAGCTTGCCCGGGCAATGTTACGGGGTCACGGTGCTCTCCCCGCATGCGCACGCCCGCATCAAGCGCCTCGACGTCGCCAAGGCCAAAGCCGCGCCGGGCGTGCTTTGCGTGCTCACCGGCGCCGATGCCCTCGCGGAGAAGCTCGGCAGCTTTACCGCGCACCTCATGCCTGAAGATTTCGGCGCGCCCAAGGGGCACCGAACGTTTCAGCCGGTCCTCATCGCCGACAAGGTGCGCTTCGTCGGAGATCGCGTCGCGTTCGTCGTCGCGGAGACGCTGACCCAGGCGCGCGATGCCGCCGAGCTGGTCGAGGTGGACTACGAGCCGCTGCCGGCGGTGGTGAACCTCGAAGACGCCGCCAAGGACGACACTCCCAAGGTTTGGGAGGATTGCCCGCAGGGTAATGTCGCCTTCCGGCTGATGTTCGGCAATAAAGACGCGACCGACGCCGCCTTCGCCAAGGCCAAGCATGTGGTGAAGCTGCGGGTCGAGAACAACCGGCTTTCCCCGGTCGCCATGGAGCCGCGGGTGGCCATCGGCGACTACAACGCCGCCGACGACTCCTACACGCTCTACACCGCTTCGCAGAATCCACACGGGGTACGCATGGAAATGTCGGACATCTTCCACGTGCCGGAAAACCGCATCCGGGTGGTTGCGCCCGACGTCGGCGGCGGCTTCGGCCTCAAGGGCAACCCGTTTCCCGATGACGCGCTGGTGTTCTGGGCCGCGCGCCGCCTGCGTCGCCCCGTGAAGTGGGTAGCGACGCGGTCGGAGAGCATGCTGACCGACCATTGCGGTCGCGAGACGGTTTATTACGGCGAGCTCGCGCTCGACGAGCACGGCAAAATTCTGGCGCTGCGGGCGAGATGTCTATTCCAGGTCGGCGCCTATTTCGTCGGCGCGGCGCTGGCGGCGGGCGCGTTCTCGGTGCGCTTCATTCCGGAGGCGTACGATATCCAGACCATGCACATCTTGTCGCAGGGCCTGTTCACCAACACCTCGCAATCGGGGCCCTATCGCGGCGCGGGACGGCCGGAGGCGGCTTACTTCACCGAGCGGCTCATCGAACACGCAGCGCGCACGATCGGCATGGATCCCGCCGAGATCAGGCGGCGCAACCTGATCCCGCCGAGCAAGCTGCCCTATGCGACGCCTACGTTGTGGAACTACGACAGCGGCGAGTTTGAGCGCCTCATGGACAAGTGCATCGACCTCAGCGACTGGAAGGGCTTTGCGGCGCGCAAAAAAGCCTCGCAAAAGAACGGCAAGTTGCGCGGCCGCGCGGTGAGCTACTACATCGAGTTCGGCGGCATCTTCAACGATCGCATGGATCTACGCTTCGATCCCGGCGGAACGCTTACCATCTTGGGCGGGACGCATTCGCACGGGCAAGGGCACGCGACCGTGTTCGCGCAGCTCGTGCACGAATGGCTTGACGTTCCGCTCGAAGACATCCGCTATGTGCAGGGCGATACCGCCCAGGTCCCGATCGGCCGCGGTACTTACGGCGCGCGCAGCGCGATCGTCGGAGGCAATGCGCTGAAGGCGGCGAGCGAGGCCATCATTGCGAAGGGCAAGCAGCTGGCCGCCGCGCTGATGGAGGCAGACGCGGCGGACATCGAGTTCAAGGACGGTCAATATCGCGTCGTCGGCACCGACAAGGCGATCACCATCACCGACGTGGCCAAGGCCGCCTATGCGCCGATGGGCCCGCTCACGGACAAATTCGGCGTGGGGCTCGAGGCGAGCGGTAGCTTCAGCCCCGAGCCGCCCAGTCATCCCAATGGCGCGCATGTCTGCGAGCTGGAGGTAGATCCGGAGACCGGCGAAGTGACAATCGACCGTTATTTTGTCGTCGATGACCTCGGTCGCGTTCTCAACCCGCTGATCGTGCGCGGACAAATTCACGGCGGCGTGGTGCAGGGCCTCGGGCAAGCGCTGCTGGAGCACCAGGTTTACGACCGCGAATCCGGCCAGCTCATCTCCGGCAGCTTCATGGATTACGGCATAGCGCGCGCCGACACGATGCCGAATGTGGAGGCGGAATTGGAGGAAGTGCCGTGCAAGACCAATCCGCTCGGGGTCAAGGGCATCGGCGAATCCGGCACCATCGGCGCGCCCCCGACCGTGATCAATGCGCTGATCGACGCGCTTGCGCCGCTCGGCGTCGATCGCATCGACATGCCGGCAACCCCGCTGCGGGTGTGGCAAGCGATCAGCCGCGCGCGCTCGGGCGCGGCGGCACAGGTGGCGTAGGCGAGTTGCTACGGGAAGGCGCGGTTACGCTTACGGCGTCATATGCTGCGAGCGCACGATCGCCGCTCGTGCCCTCTCCCCAGCGGGGAGAGGGCAACGCGGATCGACATGCTAGACGCTGCCGGCGAAGTCCAAGAGCATCTGGCCGGCGTTGAGGATTACATGTTGGTCGAAGCCGTCTGGCGCGAAGCAATCGCGCGGTGGCCGGGGGCGCCCATCATCCTACGCAGGGCGCGCGAGTCGTTCATGACAGCCGCCGGCCGCGAGTATCCATAACGGCAAAATCTCAGCGCAGGCCTGGTTCGGCGTCAGATGAAGTTCAGGTCGCTGAAAATCTGCCAGTCGCTGGGAACCGGAGCGTGCGCGACAGCGCCCTCCGCTTGAACCTGTTGGCCATTCATCTGCCAGACATAGACCTGGCCGCTGCCGTCCTGACGCCAGAGAACGTCGCTCTTACCGTCGCCGCTGAAGTCGTTGACGCTCTCGACGTGCCAATCGCTAGTGACCGGAGCGTGCGCGACAGCGCCCTCCGTTTGAACCAGTTGGCCGTTCATCTCCCAGAGATAGACCTGGCCGCTGCCGTCCTGGCGCCAGAGAACGTCGCTGTTGCCGTCGCCATTGAAGTCACCGATGCCCTGAACGTGCCAGTCGTCGGTGACTGGGGCGTGCGCGACAGCGCCCTCGTCTGTCACCGTTTGGCCATTCATCTCCCAGACATAGACCTGGCCGCTGCCGTCTTGCCGCCAGAGAACGTCGCTGTTGCCATCGCCATTGAAATCGCCGACGCCCTGGAAGTGCCAATCGCTAGTGACCGGGGCGTGCGCGACAGCACCCTCGTCTGTCACCGTTTGGCCATTCATCTCCCAGACATAGACCTGGCCGCTGCCGTCCTGACGCCAGAGAACGTCGCTGTTGCCATCGCCGTTGAAATCGCCGACGCCCTGGACGTGCCAGTCGTCGGTGACGAAAGCGTGGAAGACAGCGCCCTCCGTTTGAACCTGTTGGCCCTTCATCTCCCAGACATAGACCTGGCCGGTGCCGTCCTGACGCCAGAGAAAGTCGCTGGTGAAGTCGCCGTTGAAATCGCCGACGCCCTGGACGTGCCAATCGGTGGTGACTGGGGCGTGCGGCGGACTGCCCTCTTCTTTGATCTGCAGACCATTCATCTCCCAGACATAGACCTGGCCGCTGTCCTGGCGGAAAAGGATGTCGCCGCGGCCGTCAATGTTGAAATCGGCGCCGGAGGGCGGGTTCAGGATCGCAAGACCGCTGACGCCCAAGAACGGAAAGGGACCGATCGGCGTGCCGAAGCCTGTTACTAGATCAATACTGTACAACTCAGTCGGGCCGCCTGGGCCGAAGAGGGTCAACAAGGCAAGCCCGGAACCGGATGGCACAGGGAACCCTGAGGCCAATGTGTCGACGCCCGGAGGTATGTCGAAGCTAGCGGTAAAGAAGTCCACCCCGACGGGCCCCACGGCGAACTGGACGCCCGTATTCGGACTCGGAACATTGTTGGGTCCTCCTTGAATCATCAACTGGTCGCTGAATGAATCCAAGGTGTACAGCGTGGTGACGCCACCATTGTTCGTTTCGTTATTGGTATAAGCGACGCCAGAGATGTCGACTGGTGCGGGGTTGATCGGCGTATCCTGTGCGGTGATCAAGCCAGTGCTCGGATTGACACGGAAATTCAAGTCGATACCGGTCTCGAGGCCATCGGTCGTGACGCGGATCCCGCCGGTTACCGGATTGAAGTCGAACCCATAGCCTGAGGCAGGAAGGTCAAGGCCTAGGACAGGCCCGAATGTTCCCACCATAGTGGCAACGCCGGTTAGCGGCGAAATGGTGTAGAGCGTCGCCGTGTCCGCCGCGGCATTCACGCCAAGCGCATACAGGTCACCATTCAACGGCCGGACATCGATGCCGACTAATGTTTCCCCAGCCGTGAGACCAGTCACGGGGATCTGAGTCCCGCTGAACACTGGATCTGTCGGATTGAACGACACCAAAGTATTCGGGTCGGATAGCGCGTACGCGTGGCTGAGAATCGTCATCGCTGCATTCTCCTATCGCGGCGCCAGTGGCCAATAAAGGAGGATCCCTAGAGCCTCTGACTCTCTGGACGCTCCGACGGTATCCCTAAGCACAGAGCACGCAAGCGCGCCGATGGTCTATGCGCAATCAAAAAGGATCTATGCGCAATGGAAGAATGGGGCAAAAAGAAACGGCAGTGACCGGAAGAACCGGATGATCTACGGCCCGAAGAGCGACGGCACCTATATTGTCGAGTTCAGAACGGCCGCGGGGGAAGCGTTAGCGATTTCGATTCCTGCAAGCGAGACGATGCTGGTTCGTTATTTCCAGGAGCGAATGCCCTATGGGCTGTTCGTGCCGGATGTGGGTCATGGAGCGATCAAGTAGCAGAGGCCGCACGGGATCAACCGAGCGGCCCCCAGGCACACTCTGACGACGCGTCTAGTCGCTTTTGGCGCAGGAGGACTGTGCGCTCGCCCCTATACGATCAACCAATCTGTCTCAGGGATCAACCAATCTGTCTCAGGGTTTGTGCTGCCCCAGGAGTACGATAGAGCCTCGGGTTCGGCACCTTTGATCGATAGTTCTACGGTGAGATTCAGGTGGGACTGCTCGACCGTCTGCGCGATGAACCTCTCATCCGGGTTGCCAATTGCCGGGGGATTCAACGCGAGATCGATGGCGATGCGGGTATCGGGGCCGCCGAGCAATCCTTCGACGGTACCCTGAACCGCGGGCACGCTAAACGCGGGCCCACCGCCTTCAATTACGTGCACAAAGGTTTCGGGGTCTCGTATGGCTGTGTCGACCATTTCACCCTCCTGAGAAAGCGTGGCGTTCGGGACGGACGCCACGGAGGAGGTCACCTGGTCGAGGACGTGCTCTACGACAGGAGGAGGGACTTCGAAGTTCGTAATCGGCAAGGCGACGGTGGTGCCGGGGTTTGTCAACGCTACGGACTCCACAGTGATCGCCTCGTGCGGAATGTCGATATGCACCTGAGCTTCAATCGTGACGCCCTCGTTCGAGAACGTGATGATGCCGTCATCGAGATCAAGGGCTGGGTGTGCCGGGTTTGCCATTAGTGCCTCCTGTCAACTTGGCTATTTAGCGCCTCCCGGCAATGATAGCCTCATGGATAGCAAGCGACGCAAGCGCCCCCATGGTCTATGCGCGGTCAAAAAGGATCTATGCGCAATGGAACTCGGCTCTTTGGCCCCGAGTTGCTCGTCAAATAACTGGAACTCGCTGTATTATTAAAACGTTTTTATCACGTTCGCTCGGTGAGGCGTTCATGCTTCAAAAACTGAGCAAAGACATTCGTGTATGCTACCAGCGCGCCGAGCAATGCAGACGGGCCGCCGAAACCGCCCATAGCCCATCCGCACAAGACGATTTTCTCAACATGGAGCAGCGCTGGTTATCTCTGGCGCACAGCTATGAATTTGCAGAACGGCTGTCGGATTTCACGGAACCGTCTAGAAGGCGGAGACACGCCGTGGCTGGCCCAGAACGTTTCCGCGACTAGTGCCACTTACCCAGACCGCGCTAACGAGCGCATCTTCCTCTACGCCTTCGACCTGATCGAGCTGAGCGGCGACGATTTGTGGCGGGATCCGCTTGAAGGCCGCAAGGCCACGCTGGAAAATGATGCTGAGCAAGGTCGGACCGGGCATCGGATTCAACAAGCATATAGAAGCTGACGGCCAGACTGTCTTTAAATACGCCTGTGAGCTTGGTCTCGAAAGCATCGTGTCAAAGCGGAAGGACTCCCCCCATCGTTCCGGGCGCTCGCCCGATTGGCTCAAGTTCAAGAACCCAGTGGCGCCCGCGGTGAAACGTGAGGCCGAGGAGGAATGGGAAGAACAACGACATTACTAAATCCCGCACCAAGCGTGCCGGAACACAAGCCAGGCGCTGGTGGCGCTTTCTCCTATTCGACTAAAGTGTGACGGCGGTCACAGACTTCTCTTTCAATTACTCCTTAAATCCCACTCTAGCGACATCCATCTGGCTCCTGGAGGAGACCATGGCACGGAAATCGCTAACACTTGTCTTCGGAATTGTTCTTGCGATGGCGGTGGTCCTCACGATCACCACGTGGGCAGCTTCCCCAAAACGTGAGGGTGATTCGACTGTGCCAGCGAGGGGAACGATTTATCGACCGGACCTCTGGAAGGTGTACTAAATGGTCGATGAGATCGACCACTGCATTCGTCGGTACTGTCACGGAACACATCCCGCTGACAACATACTGAATCCTAGATGGCGATCGGCGAATGCTTAAAGACTGAATACGGCGCCCTCGCGACTCCCATCCCGTCGCACCTCGTTGCACTGGTCGAGCAGCTCAAAATGCAAAAATAAAGGAAGCGCGGAAACCGCTGCGTACCTGATTTGTTATTCGCGCAGGTGATGAATGGAACCGGAACACGCCGGCAGTTCATCGCACAGGCCGCTCGGCTAAGCTCCCGGGCGGCCTTTGTGCGCCATAGAACGGCCGCACAGACACTGACACGCTGCAAGCTTTCCTGTTACTCAGCCCCGCCCGATGCGGGGCTTTTCTTGCGAGCCGAATGAGTTTTGGCGCAATTTGAACCCGCCGGTGGCTTTAGACGAGGATTATCTCCACATGTGGTCTACCGGTGAACCGAACGCCCGCCCAAGATTATGGCCGCGAGTCTCAACCTTTTTGATTGCGCATAGATCCTTTTTGATTGCGCATAGACCATCGGCGCGCTTGCGTGCTCTGTGCTTAGGGATACCATCGGAGCGTCCAGAGAGTCAGAGCCTCTAGGGTTCCTCCTTTGTTGCCCACTGAAAGCCCCGGGGCGCCCGGGGCTTTCTTTGTGTATCGGTCGGGGCGCATCGCTGCCGTTGCGAGCCGGGCTGCATAAGGAACATCGAAAGGGAGCAAATGAGCAAAGCGCTCGTATGCCTCGTGACGATTGGCATTGGGCTCGCTCCTAGCATTGTGCAGGCCCGCAGCGGTGGCGCGAGCGGCACAGGCAATATCACCGCGCAAAGTGGCGCGGCGACACTAAAAAAGCTTCCTGGAAAACGCACCCCGCCGACGGTGACCTTGAAGAGGGGCAAGAATACATCAGCCCCCTAACGCCCGTGTTCAACCCTGTGCAGAGCTAACCGCGCGGCTGCGCTACGGCAAACCTTCAAAAGGAGCACGACAATGGCTGTTACTGCGAGCTTTCTCCCGGGAGCCGGGATTCTGTCAGTGTTCGGCGATAACCTCGGCAACACAATTGAAATCAAACAGGCCCTCCAAACCGGAAAGATTCTCGTCAACAACGGCGCCGTGGCGATCCAGGGGGGCACCCCGACCGTCGCCAACACCGCCCTGATCCAGGTGTTCGGCCAGGGCGGCAACGACACGATCACGCTTAATGAAGCGAATGGAGCGCTGCCCGCCGCCCGTTTGTTCGGCGGCGCCGGCAACGACGTGTTGCGCGGCGGCTCGGGCAACGACATGCTCTTTGGCCAAAACGGCAACGACACGCTGCTCGGCCAGGGCGGCTTCGACTTCCTCTTTGGCGGCGAAGGCAATGACACGTTGACCGGCGGCGACGCCGACGACCAGGTCTTCGGCCAGGCCGGCAACGACCGCATGATCTGGAACCCCGGCGACGACACCGATCTGTTCGAGGGCGGGTCCGGCGACGATACCGCCGAGGTCAATGGTGGCAACGCCGCCGAGACCTTCACCGTCACCGCCAACGGCGCGCGTGTGCGCTTTGATCGCACCGATCCCGCGCCGTTCAGCATCGACATCGGCACGACCGAAAATCTCGTCCTCAACATGAACGGCGGCGACGACAGATTCAGCGCGACGGGCGATCTGGCTTCCCTCATCAAGCTGACGGTCGATGGCGGTGCCGGCAACGACACCATTCTCGGCAGCAACGGCGCCGACTTGCTCCTCGGCGGCGCCGATAACGACTTCATCGACGGCCAGCAGGGCAACGATGTCGCCCGTCTCGGCACCGGCAACGACGTATTCCAGTGGGATCCCGGCGATGGCAGCGACATAGTCGAGGGTGAGGACGGCTCCGACACCCTGCTCTTCAACGGCAGCGCCGGGAATGAGACCTTCGCGGTCTCGGCCAACGGTGAGCGCGTCCGGTTCACCCGCGACGTCGGCAATATCGTCATGGACCTCAACGACGTCGAGAAGATCGACGTCAACGCGTTGGGCGGCGCCGACACCGTCACCGTCAATGACCTGAGCGGGACGGACGTGACGGAGGTCAATATCAACCTTGGCGCTGCTGCTGGCGGCGGGGACGGCAGTGCGGATACCGTTGTCGTTAACGGCACCAACGGCAACAACGTCGTCCAGGTCCTGGGATCGGCGGGCTCCGTCGCAGTCGTCGGCCTGCCGGCCTTGGTCGCCATGAGCAATGTCGAGCCTGCAAATGATCAGCTGATGATCAACACCCTCGCCGGCGATGACACCATCGATGCGGCCACCCTGGCGGCCGGAACCATAAAGCTGACCATCGATGCCGGCGCCGGCGACGACAGAATCTTCGGCAGCCAGGGCGCCGACTTGCTCTTCGGCGGCGATGACAACGATTTTGTCGACGGCAACCGCGGTGACGATACCGCCTTCCTCGGCGCGGGCGACGATGTATTCCAATGGGATCCGGGCGACGGCAACGACACGGTCGAGGGCGGGGATGGCTTCGACACGCTCCTGTTCTTCGGCGCCAACATCGCCGAGAACATCGACATCTCGGCCAACGGTGAGCGCGTCCGATTCACCCGCAACGTCGGCAGCATCACCATGGACCTCAACGACGTGGAGAAGATCGACTTCAAGGCGCTCGGCGGCGCTGACAATATCGGGGTCGGCGATCTCAGCGGGACGGACGTGACTGTAGTCGACATCGACCTGGGAGGCGGCGATGGAGCGGCGGATACCGTCACCGTGAATGGCACAAATACCGATGTCGTCGGTGACACTATCGTCGTCGCCGGCGCCGCCGACGGAGTCTCGGTCTTCGGCCTCGCCGCGCACGTGAACGTCTCGAACGCGGAAGGCGCGAACGACTCGCTCATCATCAACGGTCTCGGCGGTGACGACGTCATCGACGCGACAGGTCTCGAGGCCGGCGTAGTGAAGCTGACGATGAACGGCGGTCTCGGCGAAGACCATTTTCTGGGCAGCGAAGGCGACGATCTGTTCAACGGCGGCGATGACAACGACACTGCCTTCATGGGTGCGGGCGACGACAAGTTCGTCTGGAACCCGGGTGACAACAACGACACCATCGAGGGTCAGGACGGCTTCGACATGCTCGTGTTCAACGGCGCCAACATCGGCGAGAACATCGACATTTCGGCCAACGGTGAGCGCGTGCTCTTCTTTCGCAACGTCGCCAGCGTCACTATGGACCTCAACGACACGGAGACGATCGATTTCAATGCATTAGGCGGCGCGGATACCATCACGGTCAATGACCTGAGCGGGACGGACGTGACCGAGGTCAATATCAACCTGGCAGCCGCCCTGAACGGAAACACGGGCGACGGGCAGCCGGACACCATTGTCGTCAAAGGCACGAACGACGACGATACCGTCCTGGTGCAAGGATCTGCAGGCTCCGTCGCGGTCGTCGGCCTCGCCGCGCAGGTGAACGTCTCGAACGCGGAAGGCGCGAACGACTCGCTCGTCATTAATGCGGGTGCCGGCGACGACGTGATCGAGGCGTCGGGGCTCGCGGCGGGAACCATCCAGTTCACCGCCGATGGCGGGGACGGTGAAGACGTCATCATCGGCAGCGCCGGGAGCGCTACCCTGCTCGGCGGCGCAGGAGATGACATACTTATCGGCGGTGACGGGAACGACATCCTTAACGGAGCAAGCGACACCATTCTCTCAGGGGTTACCGACAACGACCTTCTGCTCGGGGGAGCCGGGAACGATACGTATAAGTTTAGCGCGGTCAATGGAGGCGTTGACACGATCTCCGGCGGCGAGTTCGGAGTTGGTGTTGGCGACCAAATCGCTATCACCAACAGCGGCACAGTTGACAGCTTGGCCGAGCTGCAAGATCTGGCAAACGGTACCGACACGGTGACCTTCGCGGATGGCTCGAGCCTTTCGCTGGGTGGCCAGACGTGGGACCAGCTCTCGGTCGATGACGTGTTTTTCATTGTGTAATCGGCGCACGACGAAGTAGACAGACCGGGTGCCAAGCTCCGGCCGTCGGAGGTCGCGTCGCGCGGTAATAGCAGGACGCGACGTCAAGGCCCGAATGGTGTGGGAATCGTGGTGGTCGCCGCCTTGACCCTCGATACCACAGCGGGGCCTCCGCTCGCGACACGCCGGTAAATTTAACACACAAGCCGCCGTTAGCCGATGCCAGCGGATAGCATCTCGTCAGAAATTTTCTCCGCCACCATGAGGGTCGGGATATTGGTGTTGCCGCGCGTCACCGTCGGCATGATCGAGGCGTCGACGACTCGCAGGCCGCCCACTCCGCGCACGCGGCCCGCCGGGTCGACCACCGCATGGCGATCGCCCGCCGCGCCCATGCGGCAGGTGCCCACGGGATGGAACATGCCGGCGACGTTTTGCCGAATATGCTCGGCCAGCGCCGCGTCGTCCTCGATCAGCGCGGCGAGATCGACGCGCCGATCGGCCAAGCTCGAGAAGATCGGGCCGGCGACCGGCGGCACGAGATCGATGATCGCGGCGATGATGGCGCTCTGAATTCGGTTGGCGGTGGTGATCCGGTTGAGTCGCCGCAGCCGATCGTCGAACTTCACCGGAAAGGTCACGCCGCTCATCGCCCGCACTTGCTCGTGCGCCAGAATCTCGACCGCCCTGCGGAAGCCCTGCATCAAGCGCTGGAGGTCAAGCTCGTGGCCGGTGAAGTTGAATTCGACCAGGGGCGGCGCGGCATCGCGCGCCGTGAGCGAGACGCGGCCGCGTGCCATCGGCTTGAGCAAGGTGGGCGCCAGATTGGCGACCTGGAAGCCGAGCGGACTCCACGACGTCTTGCACTGCACGTTGATGTACATGTCGGTCGGCGGCGCGTCCGAAAGACCGGAGGAGTAGCGTAACGCGGTCATCGGGTGCGGCCGCACCGATTTGGTCTGGCGTTGATTGCGACGTTGAAGCAGGCCGATAAAGATAATGGCATGGTTGGAGAGATTCTCTCCGACGCCGGGCAGATCCGCGCGCACCTCGATGCCGAGCTCGCGCAGGCGGCCCGCCGGCCCGATGCCCGAGCGCATCAGGAACGCGGGCGAATGCACGCCGCCGGCGGAGAGGATGATCTCGCGCCCGCGCAACTCCCTCTCCTTGCCATCGATCCGGGCGGTGACGCCGACGACGCCGCGGCCGTCGAACAGCAGGCCGGTTGCGATGGCGCCGTTCACGATTGTCAAATTGCCGCGCGCGCGCACCGCCGTGTCGAGATAGCAGATCGCCGCGGACGCGCGCTTGTGCGGCCAATTGCTCATGGGGACCGCGCCGTAGCCGTCGCGAAAATCCGCGTTCATGTCGGCGATGAACGGGATCTGGCGCTCTTGCGCGAAGGCATAGACGGCCTTCGACAAGGGTGCCCAGTCTTCCGGCTTGGTGCGGCGGATCGGCACCGGGCCGTCGCGGCCGTGCAGCTCGCCGGTAAAATCCATCTCGTGCTCGAGCCTGCGGAAATGGGGCAGCACGTCGGCCCAGCCCCAGCCGTCCGCGCCGTGCGCCTCCCACTCGGCATAATCGTCGGGCGTTCCGCGATACGCGACCATCCCCATCACGGAAGAGCCGCCGCCCATGATGCGTCCCTGCAAAAAGCTCATCGGCGGGGAATTGTCTTTGCGCCGCCAATGTACCTTGAGGTCGGGCCAGAAATAGGCGTCGTTGTAGTAGGACGTGGCATAGGTATCGAGCACGTCCGCCGGCTCTTTGCCCGGCGGCGTGTCCAGCCCGGCTTCGAGCAAGAGCACGCTCGTGCTCGATCGCGCCGACAGCCGGTTTGCCAGCACGCATCCGGCCGCGCCGCCGCCAATGATGATGGTGTCAAAACTATCGGTCATGCGATGCTCGAGCGATCTGATTGGTTCGAACCCCCGACGCCCCTGCCCCGTCACATGTGACGGGGACGGCAATGGCTGCCATAATCATTGGACAATAAAATACGCCTGGGAGGAAAGCCCCATGTCGCACATCCCGCTCGCCGCGCACCTTCTGCGACGCACGCTGCCGGTGATGATTTTGATCGCCGCTCCCGGCGCGACATGCGAGCTCGCACGCGCGGAATATCCCGAGCGGCAGATCACCATGATCGTGTGTTTTCCCGCCGGCGGCGGGACCGACATCGCGGCTCGGCTGATCAACACCCCGCTCGGGGAGGCGCTGGGCAAACCGGTAATTGTCGAGAACCGCGGTGGCGCCGGTGGCAATATCGGCATTGCGGCGGCGGCGCGCGCCGGCGGCGATGGCTACACCCTGCTCGTGTGTTCGAGCGCCTACGTGGTCAATCCCAGCCTCTACGCCCAGGCGACCTACGATCCGTACAAGGACTTTGTGCCGGTGATGGTCATTGGGGCATCGCCCAACGCGTTCGTGGTTCCGGCGCAGTCGGACATCAAAACCATGCCCGAGCTGATCGCCAAGGCGAAGGCTAGTCCGGGCAAGCTCAATTGGACTAGCCCGGGCGCCGGGACGACGCCCTATCTCGCCGGTGAAGTCCTCAAGCTGCGCACCGGGATCAACCTATTGCACATTCCGTTCGCCGGCGCCGGTCCGGCGACCACCGCCGTGCTCGGCGGCCAGGTCGACCTGTACACCGCGAACATCGGATCGTTGATGGCGCTCATCGACGCCGGCAAAGTGCGCCCCATTGCGGTGACCTCAAGGGAGCGTTGGCCCGACCTTCCAAACGTGCCGTCGCTCGAGGAGCTCGGAGTAAAGGACGCCGTCTCCGACACCTTCCAGGGTATCTATGCGCCGGCCGGAACCCCGCAGCCGGTCATCGATCGGCTGGCAAAGGAACTCACCTCGATCCTCAACCGGCCCGATATTCGCGAGAAGTTCGTGAAAGCGGGTCTACCCGTCGTCGCCGAGGGGCCGGAGGTTTTTCGCGCACGCATCGCGCGCGAAGTGCCGATGTACAAGGACATCATCGACAAGGCAGGCTTGAAGATTCAATAGCCGGAGCGCATTCGTGTTGTCCCGAATGAAAGCCGATGCGATCGGCCCATCTGAAGCGCGAACCATGCCGACATGATCCGGGCCGCGATTGTCGGACTGGGGCGCTGGGGACGCTCGCTGGTCGCATCGGTGCAGGGCAAGAGCGCGCAGCTGCGCTTCGTGCGCGGCCACACGCGCACCCGCGCGAGCGCGGAAGACTTCTGCCGGCAACATGACGTGCCGCTGGTCGACAGCTACAAGCAGATCCTTGCCGACCCAGAGGTGGACGCGGTCGTACTGGCCACGCCGCACAGCCTGCACGCATCGCAGATCATCGCGGCCGCCGCCGCGGGCAAGCACATCCACGTCGAAAAACCCATCGCGCTCGACCGCGCCAGCGCCGACCGCGCAGTCGAGGCGGCGCACAAAGCGGGCGTGGTGCTGGCGGTCGGCTACTGCCGGCGGTTTCATCCGTCGATCGTGGAGGTGCGGCGGCGGCTTGCGCAGGGGCGGCTCGGCGCCGTCGTCTCCATCGTGGCGCAGCATACCACCAGCACGGCCCAGTTCGTTGCACCGGACAATTGGCGCGCCGCGCCCGAGGAAGCGCCGGGCGGGGCGCTGACCGCCGTCGGCGTGCACGCGCTCGACCACATGATCGAGTTCGCCGGCGGGGTGCGCGACGTGCGCTGCGTCACAGGTCGCACCATGCCCGGCCCGTCCGACGACACGACCACGGTCATGCTCCGCTTCCATAGCGGCGCCACCGGGCTGATTTTCTGCTCAGTTGCGACGTCCACCAATTTTTCCTTTACGCTCTACGGCAGCAAGGGGATGGCGGAAATTTCCAAGCCCAACCTGCAGACGCTGCGCTTCGTGCCGACTTCGGACCAGCCCCCGACCGGACCAGTCATTGCGCCGCCCGACGAGATCAGCGAGCATCCGAGCTTCGATATGCTTAACGCGGAGCTCAGCGAATTCGCGCGCGCGATCCGCGAGCGCAGGCCGTACCCGGTGCCGCTCGATGAGGTGCTGCACGGCATGTCGGTGTTTGATGCCATCGTGCAGGCGGCGCGCTCGAACGAGATCGTTACGGTGCAAAGATAAGGGACGGCACCCATGGAAAAGCTGATCATCACGGTCGCCTGCGATTCGCGCACGTCCTATCCGCACAACCATCTCTGCCCTCCCCAGGAGGACATCGCAGGGGTGGCGCAGCAATACATCGACGCCGTCAACGCCGGCGCCGCCATCGCGCACATCCACGGCCGGCGCACGCTCGAGGAGACGATCCAGCCCGACGGCCGGCAGGTATCGCGCATCCACCACGACGACTGGAAGCGTCTGCAGGATACGATCATGAACAAGGTCGACCCGATCATGCAGTTCGGCGTCGCCTCGGCGCGCATCGAGGAAAAAATCAAGCTGATGGAGCTTGGGCCCGACATGATGGCGGTCTGCTTCAACGCGCACGACGAATATTTCCAGCCCGAGCCGTCGCTGCCGCCCAAGCGGATGATGGCGATCCACCCGGTCGAGGAGCTCATCGCCTATGCCAAGGCCGCCGAGGAGCACAAGGTGAAGCTCGAATGCGAGTGCTTCACCACCGGCGCCTTCTGGCACCTCGAGTTCGTGCGCAGGCAGGGCTACCTCCGGGACAACACCTACGTCACGCTGTTCATCGGCTGGCCCGGCGGCACCTGGACGCCGCCGACGGAGCGCACCCTGCAGTTCATGGTGGATAATCTTCCACCCGACTGCATCTGGAACGTCAGCGTCATGAATCCGCAGAAGCAGTGGCCGATTCTCGCGCTCGCTGCCGCGCTCGGCGGGCACGTTCGCGTCGGCTATGAAGACAATCCATATGTGGCGCCGGGCGAGTTCGCCAAGAACAACGCCGTGCTGGTGGAGCGGATGGTGAGCATCGCGCGCGGACTCGGACGCGAGATCGCCACGTCCGACGAGGCGCGCAAGATCCTCGGCCTCACGCGCGCGCAGTGAGCGAGAGCGCTGCGATGGACAAACGCAGGCTCGGCAGCGCCGCGCTGGAAGTGTCGGTCGTCGGTCTCGGCGGCAACAATTTCGGCGGCCGCATCGATTTCGAGGCGACGAGCCGCGTCGTACACAAGGCGATTGAGATCGGCGTCAATCTCATCGACACCGCCGACAGCTACGGCAACAAGGGCGGCTCGGAGGAGTGGCTCGGGCAAGTTCTCGGCGAGAAACGCAAACAGATCGTGCTCGCGACCAAATTCGGCCTGCCGATGGACGGCGAGCTCGGGGGCGCATCGCGCCGTTATGTCATGCAGGCCGTCGAGGCGAGCCTGAAACGGCTACGCACGGACTGGATCGACCTTTACCAGCTGCATCGGCCGGACCCGCAGACGCCGATCGAGGAAACACTGCGCGCGCTCGATGATCTCGTGCGGCAGGGCAAGGTCCGCTTCATCGGCTGCTCCAATCTGTCGGCGCAGCAGGTCGCCGAGGCGCAGGCCGCGGCCCGACGACACGGGCTTCCCCAGTTCGTGTCGTGCCAGGACGAGTACAGCCTGCTGGTGCGCGACGTCGAGCGCGAGCTGGTGCCGACGGCGAAGAGACTCGGCTTGGGACTTCTGCCCTATTTCCCGCTCGCCAGCGGTCTCTTGACCGGCAAGTACAAGCGCGGCGCGGCGCTGCCGCCGGGATCGCGCCTGTCCAAGAACGCGCGTCACGCGCAGCGGTTCGCCAACGAACGCAACTGGCGCATTGTCGGCGAACTCGAGGCATTCGCCGCACGCCGCGGTCACACGTTACTCGAGCTGGCGTTCAGCTGGTTGCTGCGCGACGAGGTGGTTGCGAGCATCATTGCCGGCGCGACCAGTCCGCAGCAGGTCGAGCAGAATGTGCGCGCCGCCGGGTGGAAATTGTCGGCGGAGGATTTGGCCGAGATCGATCGGACCACGCTGGATACTTGAAACACGTTGTCGCCGCGTACTCTCCCCACAAGGGAGGGTAGGACGGAGTGTGGGGAGGGAGCAGACCGAGTTCGCCGCTTGCGCTTATTCTCACTTCACACGGACACGCTGCACTCACAAAGCGCGGCGGGAGGCGAGCAGCACATCGTGCAAGGCCTCGCTGCGCAATTGATGTGAGAGCAGCACGTCGTTGACGTCGCGCTTGAGTTCGGCCGCGCTGCGCTGATCGCGCGGCTTGAGCTGGGCGCTGATATAGGCGCCCTCTTTGCGGCCGAGCGCTACCAGTCCCCTGCCGAAGGGCTGCTGCACGCGTTGATATTGCAGCAGACCGGCGGGGACATCGTTACGTGCGAGGGCGTCGGCCAGGCTCGCTGCATCCAACGCCGCCTTGGTGACGCCCGCGCCCACGTGCGGCCGCGCGACGAAGGCAGCATCCCCCAACAGCGCCACGCGTCCAAATACCATCTGCGGCGGGTCGAGATCGAAGATCGGCTGGAAGAACGGCTGCGCGCGGGCAAAGATTTCGGCGACCTGCGGCGCAACGAGCGCGCGGGCCGTCGCTTTGATGTCGGCGATAACTTCAGGCCGGATCAACGGCGGGGGGATGGCGCTGCCGTGATACCGGCCGCTCGCATCGGTGCAAAGATCGACCAAGGTGTCGGGATCGGTCGGCCGGTACCAGACGATGTTGTAGGCGCGGCGGCCGACTTGTGTCTCGTTGTTGCGGCCGGGAACGGGGTAAGCCAAGAATAGCTCACCCTCCGGCAGACAGAACGTGTAGCGCTCGAAGATTTCCGCGTGGATATCGGGCGGTACCTCGCGCTCGTCCAGCATCGCCCGCCATCGCGCTCGTCCAGCATCGCCCGCCATGCGACGTATCCGGCATAGTTGAGCGAAACCTCCGGCAGGAACTGCTCGCGCACGGTGGAGCGAACGCCGTCGGCGCCGACCAGCAGATCTCCGGCGACGCGCGAGCCGTCGGCGAAAATCGCAGTGACGCGGGTGGAATCCTGCTCCACATGCAGAAGCGACATGCCGAGGCGATAGCTTTGCGACGGCCACGGATCGCGCAACGCGCGATAGAGCCGCCCCCAGGAGCTCATGGTGCGGGCCGTCTTTGCCTCGAGGTAGGTTTTGCCGCTGCGGTCGAGGAAAATGAACGTGCCGAGCTTGACGCCCATCGACTCGTCGAAATCGATGCCGAGGCGGCGCAGGATGTCGATGAGCTGGGGATGGGTGCTGAGGCCGGCGCCACGGCCGGCGAGGTCCTCCGGGTTGCGCTCGAAGATGACGACGTCCCAGCCGGCGCTGCGCAGGAGATGTGCCGCGAACAGCCCGCCGAGCGAGCCGCCGATCACCAACGCGCGTCGAGCGGCCATGACTCGGATTTGCTCGGGGGTGCTGGGCTCATGCCATGGCCCAAGACATGCCGTCGTGGCCCGGCCTGTAGTTACGGTTGCTCTGCGCCGGGTTGCGGTTGACGAGCGGGCGGCCATAGAGCGGGTGGGTCTGGCTGCGCACCTCGTGCTCGACGGTGAACAACACCTCACGCGTATCGAGATCGATCACGTCCTTGAAGCGATATTCGTGCTCATTGACCTCCATCGTGATGAGGCCGAGCTCTCTCAGCCGCCGATGAGGGGCGGAGAAATTCGCGATGTAGATCTGCGCGTGATGCCGGTCGTACGGCTTCTCGGGCGCGTCGGTCTCGTGGAAATACCAGTACTGCTTCTCGCCCACTTGCACGCAGGCTTTAGGCGCATTTCCGTTCTCGATGACACTCGCCAGCGCGCCCATGACTTCGCGGTAGAATCGCGCGATGCCGCGCGCCGTGCCGGGACGCACGTCGAACGCGATATAGGGCATACCCAGCACGATACGGCCAAAGCGGCTCTCGTCCGGCGCATGCACGTTGATGCGGTTGCCCCATGGGCAGACCGTCTCGACGCAATCGTTGTTTTCGCGGAAGTCGAACTTCGTTCCGTCCAGCGGCTTACGCACCTGGGTCAGGCGATCGAGCAGCGCGGCGCGGTCCGGGACAACCAATCCGGTGACGCCGCGCAGCACATCCGGCTGCCCGGTCGGCAGATGGAACTGGCTTACCCCGACATTGACCCACATGTTGCCAGCGCCCGTATTGAGAAAGGGGTCGCGCGTGAGGCCGAGACCGGTGATGTAGTAATGCGTCGCCAGGTGCTGGTCGCTGATGCAGACGTTCACGTGCCCGAGATTGACGATGTTGCCGAGATCCTGCGTCGAGCGGTCGTATTGTTTGTCGGTCATGGCGTCATTCCTCTCCAGCGCGGAATATTAAGCCCATCCGGTTGAAGCTCACAACGGCTGCGGTCGCATTTGAGCTTAAGCGAGCCCCGCTGCGCGGCATGGTAGCCCGCATGAGCGAAAGCGATATGCGGGGACCCGGATTTCACCGACGCTCATCCGGGCTACGAATCTGGGCGTGGGTCACGCGCTGATTGCGGTTGAGAACTGCACGCGTTTGGCGGTAACGTTGGTCCGAAACAAGCCACGGGGAGGATCCTCATGAGTGCCACAAGCAAGAAGACCCTGGTGGTCCGCAATGGCACCCTGATCGACGGTTCCGGCAAGCCGGTGGCGCGCAATGACGCCATCGTCATTGAAGGCAACCGCATCAAAAGCGTGGGCGCGCTGCCGGGTGATGTCGAACTCGACGACCGCAGGACAGTCGAGGTGATCGACGCGGGCGGGCAGTGGATTATGCCCGGCCTGATCGACGCGCACTGCCACGTCTCTTACGGCTATCCGGCGATCAAGGGCGAGGGCAAGGGCCGAGGCACAACGCGGCCGGAATTCTCCACGCTGAAATCCGCGCGCAGCGTGCAGAAGGTGTTGCGCTCAGGTGTTACCGGCATCTCGGTCCCGGGCGGCACCTGGTTCACCGATGTCGGCGTGCGCGATGCCATCAAGCTCGGCCTGATGGAGGGGCCGCGCATGTATGTCGCCGGCCGCATGATCGTCACCTACGGCTGTATCGAGGACGACGAGCCGTCATGGGAGGGCACGCCGGATCATTCCGTCGGCAAGCTTTGCAATACCGCGGACGAGATGGTGACCGAGGTCAGACGGCAGAGCAAACACGGCGTCAACTTCATCAAGATGGCGGACAGCCGCTCCGGCGAATCGCAGATGCTGGCGAAAGAGGAGATCGCTGCCGTGGTGGAGGAGGCGCACCGGCGCAACTTGCGCGTCGGCATCCACTCGCGTGGCGCGGGCTCGACCCGCGCCGCCGCCGAAGCCGGCGTCGACTGGATCATTCATGCCGATCTCGCCACCGACCACGACCTCGAAGCGGTGGCCAAGGCCGGCATGCCGATCATTCCGACCGCGACGTTCTTGGCCGTCGTCACAGAGCTGGGCCAAAAGATCAGCGCCGAGCAGGTGCAGATCGACATCAATCGCATGAAGCGACACTTCGACCTGCTCTGCGAGCTGATGCACAAGGCGCGCAAGCTCGGCATCAAGCTCCTGGTCGGCACCGACACTGGCAACAATTCGTTCACGCCGCACGGCGAGCTGCACGCCAAGGAGCTGGAGATCTTCGTCAAGTACGGCGGCTACACGCCGATGGAGGCGATCGTCGCGGCAACCCGCGACAACGCCTATGCGGTCGGCCTCGAAGGGCAAGTCGGTGAAATTGCGCCCGGCAAGCTCGCCGATCTGATCGTCCTCAACAAGGACCCCATCGCCGACATCACCGTGCTGCAGGGTGGCAAGCATCTCTCCTGGGTGATCAAGGACGGCAAGATCGTCGATCTCGACCGGCCCGATGAAATGCTTACGTTCCGGCAAGCGGCGGAATAGCCACGGCGAAGCCTACTCCGGCACGGGCGTCACGCTCACGGATACTTCGAGGCGCTGGCCGCCCGATGCAAAAATGACGCCGTCGATCGGCGCGACATCGGCGTAGTCGCGGCCGATGGCCAGCACCACGTGGTCGTCACCGGCGAAAATCCCGTTTGTCGGATCAAGCCCGCGCCAACCGACATCGTCTCCGCACCCCACCAGCACCCAGGCATGCATCGCACCGGCGCCCTCGAGCTTGTCCTCATGGGGAAGCTGTGCGGTCCGCAGATAGCCGCTCACATAAGCGGCCGGCAGGCCGAGACCCCGCATCCCGGCAATCATGATGTGGGCGAAGTCCTGGCAGACGCCGGGGCGCAACGCAAACGACATGGGCGGCGTGGTCGAGGCGGTCGTTGCGCCGATCTCGTACACGAAGTCCGCCTTGATCCGCCGCATCAGATCGACGGCGGCGTCGAGAACGGGCCGTCGCGGCGAAAAGCTCTCCGCGGCATAGGCGCGGATTTCCGGGTCGAGCGAGACCTGCCGGCTCGCAAACACGTAATGCGCGGGAGAGTTCGGCGACAGATCGCCGGAGGCGAAGGCCGCGTCGCGAACGTCCTCCCATGCCGGACTCGCTTCCATGACAATATCGCGCTTGACCGCAACCCGCGCCGCGACCCGCACGCTCAGGGTATCATGCGGCTGATTGAGCTCGATCCACGTCATCCGATTGCCGAAGAAATCGTGTCCCTCACGCCGCTCGACGGGCGCGGGCTCGATATCCACCGCGGCGGCGTGAACGCGTTGTCCCATGCGGTCGATGGGCGTGAGCCGCAACACGTGGCGCGCATGGGCGACCGACGAGGCGTAGTGGTAAGTCGTGACCTGCCGGATATCGTAGATCATCCGAGCGCTTCCCAGCGAACCTCCGCCCGCTCCTGCATGGTGAAGCAGGTCGATCCGATTACGTCCGCGAGCTTCATCAGCGTCTCTTCTGCGGCGAACAAGGTCGTGCCGTCGAGCGCGGCGGCGTTAGCCGTGCGGACTTGCGCCACGAGCGCCGTTGCGATCTGCTCCGGCAGCGACAGGCGGCCGTCGTCGCTTCGCTGCGGCAGGGCAGCAAGGTGGGCCTCGATGCGGGCCAACTGGTAGGCGACCGAGCGCGGATTATTGGGGTCGAGCACCACGAGATCGATGACCGGGGCGGCGGCCGCTACCATCACATAGCGCATGCGATAGGTGATCTGGCTATCGGCAAGCTCCAGCAGGACGTCGAGGGCGCCGTCGAGCTTGCCGAACGCGAATTGACGCACGACCCGGCAGGTTGCAATCGCTCGCTCGATGCGTCGGCCAAGCTCGAGGAAACGCCATCCGGCGAGCTGACTCATGTTTTCCTGCGCCAAACCGGAAAACGAAGCGATGATGCGCAACGCGCCATTGGTGCGCTCGAACATGGCGCTTTCCGTCGGCGGTTCATCGATCGGCGCGTTGATCAGCTCGAAGAGATCGGTGAGGGCGCGCCAGGCATCGGGAGAAAACCGGTCGCGGATCACCGAGGCCGCGGACCGCGCCGCGCCGACGAGACAGGGAAGCGCCCCGTCGAGCTCGCGACCTTGCAAGGCGGCAAAGGCGACGAGCACCGGCCGGATGTAAGGCGGGTCGATGGACGCGGCATCCCACGCATCCAGTAGCGAGCAGATTTGTGCGACCACCCGCGCGGCATCCTCATCGCTGTCGCTGACGCGGTTGACGAGCGCGCGAACGAGCCGCAGCGTCGCCTCGGCGCGCTCCACGTAGCGAGCGACCCAAAACAGATTGGCGGCGGCGCGGCTCGGCAATGGTCCGGTAACGCGCGTGATGTTGATGCGATCCGGCGCAGGCAGCAATGTGGTCTCCGCCACCGGCGCGTCGGAGAGGACCCAGGCGTCACCCGTGCTGCCGCCCCGCTGCAGACTCACGGCGCGGGCGTCGACATCGTTCGCTACGCGCACGAAGCCGCCGGGCATCACGCGCCAACCGTCGGCGGTCCGCGCCAGGAACAGCCGCAGCGTGAACGGACGCGGCTCGAGGCGGCCGTTGCGCCAGATCGGCGTCGTCGAAAGCGCGACGGCCTCCTTGGCGACGAAGTCGATGCCGCGATGGGCGATCTGCTCCAGGATGCGCGCGCGCGCCTCTGGCTCGAGCGTCGCGCCGAGAACCTCGCGCTGTTCGCCGTGACCCGGCAACTCGCCGACGAACGCCGATGCGATCACCATCTCGGCGAGCCGATCGATGACGTCGTCGCGGGCGCGCGCCTGGCCGAGCCACCAGGTCGCGACATTGGGCAGCGCAAGATCGCGGCCGAGCAAGGCTGGCGCCAGCGCCGGCAAGAAGCTCAACAGCGCGCGCGCCTCGACCACGCCGGAGCCAAGCGCATTGGCCATGACGACCTTGCCGTCACGCACCGCCTGCACCAAGCCAGGCACGCCATGACGACCTTGCCGTCGCGCACCGCCTGCACCAAGCCAGGCACGCCCAGCCGCGAGCGCGCGTTGAGCTCGAGCGGATCGGCGAAATCGGAATCGAGCCGCCGCACCAGCACCTCGGCGCGCCTGAGCCCGGATACGGTGCGGATGAAGACACCGTCGTCGCGCACGGTCAGGTCCTCGCCTTCGACCAGCAGGAAGCCGAGATACCGCGCCAGATAGGCATGCTCGAAATAGGTCTCGCTCATCGGCCCCGGCGTGAGGACGCAAACGCGAGAATCATCTTGCCGCTTCAGCGCGGAAAGCTCGGCCTGAAACGCCTGGAAGAACGGCGCCAGGCGCTCGACTTTGAGCGCGCGGTAAACGTCAGGCATTGCCCGCGAAAGCGCGATGCGATTCTCGAGCGCATAGCCTGAGCCCGAAGGTGCCTGGGTGCGGTCGCGCAGCACCCACCAATGGCCAGCGGGCGAGCGGCCGACATCGACCGCATAAAACCGCAAATGCGCGCCGCCGGCGGGCACGACTCCGACCAGCGGCCGCAGGAATTCCGGGTTGCCGGCAATGACGGCGGCCGGCAGCCTGCGCTCGCGCACGAGATTTGCCGGGCCATAGGCATCGGCGAGCACCGCCTCGAGCAGTTCGGCGCGCTGGGTGAGTCCGGCCTTGAGCGTGTGCCATTCCGATGCGTTGATCAGGAGCGGCACGTGGCTCAGCGGCCAAGGCCGTTCGGCCCCGGACGCGTCCTCGTAGACGCGGTAGAACACGCCGGACTCGTGCAAGGGGCGGTCGGCGGCGGCGAAACGCCGGCTCAGCTCCTGCGGACCCAGCCGCGCGAGCATGGCTAAGAGCGGCTGCCAATGGGCCCGCACGCGGCCGTCGCGGTCCATCATCTCGTCGAAAATGCCCAACAGCGGACGATAGCCCGCTAGCAGCGGCTCGAGGTCCGCTGCCGAAACGCTGTCGCGATTGCCGATGATGCCGAGATCAAACATGAGGCGGACGTCGCAGGTCGAGCGTCATCGGATATTCCAGCGCGCGTTCTTCTTCCGGCAAATCGAACGATCCTGGTGTGTGGCCGAGATCCTGGAAACGCGCCAAGCGCCGCGCCTCCGCTTCATACGAGTTGACCGGCAGGCTCTCGTAGTTGCGTCCGCCGGCATGGGTGACGTGGTAGACGCAGCCACCGAGCGAGCGACCGCTCCAACAATCGAAAATGTCGAAGGTGAGCGGGGCGTGCACATCGATGGTCGGGTGCAGCGCGGCCGATAATTTCCAAGCCTTGAAGCGGACGCCGGCGACGTATTCGCCGGATCGTCCGGTTGACGTCAGTGGAACGCGCCGTCCGTTGCAAGCGACGGCATGGCGGTCGCGATTGAAACCCTCGACCCTGACTTGTAGCCGCGCGACCGAGGAATCGACGAAGCGCGCGGTGGCGCCGACGGTCGCGTCTTCGCCCAGCACGTGCCAAGGCTCCAGCGCGTGTCGCAATTCCAGCGTGACGCCGCCGCGGGTGACGGCGCCATAGAACGGAAAACGAAATTCGCGCTGCGCATGAAACCACTGGGGATCGAAACGATAGCCGGCGCCGCGCAGATCTTCCAACACGCCGAGAAAGTCCTGCCAAACGAAGTGCTCCAGCATGAATCGGTCGTGCAGGGCGGTGCCCCAACGTACCGGCGAGCCGCGCTGCGGCGCGCGCCAGAACCACGCGATCAGCGCGCGCAGGAGCAGCTGTTGCGCCAGGCTCATGCGCGGATGCGGCGGCATTTCGAACGAGCGGAACTCGACCAAGCCAAGCCGTCCGGTCGGACCGTCGGGCGAGAACAGTTTGTCGATACAGAGTTCGGCGCGGTGGGTGTTGCCGGTGACGTCGACGAGAAGATTGCGAAACAGTCGGTCGACCAGCCAAGGGCGCGGCGGTGAGCCCTCGCCGGGCGCCGGCACCATGGCAAGCGCGATCTCGAGCTCGTAGAGCTGATCGTCGCGGGCCTCGTCGGCGCGCGGCGCCTGGCTGGTCGGACCGATAAACAGCCCGGAAAACAGATAGGACAGCGACGGATGGCGCTGCCAATAGAGGATCACGCTCTTGAGCAGGTCAGGCCGGCGCAGGAAGGGGCTGTCGGCTGCGGTCGGTCCTCCCAGCACGACGTGACTACCGCCGCCGGTGCCGACGTGGCGGCCGTCGAGCATGAACTTGTCGGTGCCGAGCCGGCACAACCGCGCTTCCTCGTAGAGCGCATGGGTCATCTCGACGGCCTCGCGCCAAGTGGCGGCGGGATGGACATTGACCTCGATGACGCCGGGATCCGGCGTGACCTTGATGACGTTCAAGCGGGGATCGGCGGGCGGCTCGTAGCCTTCCACGTGGACTGGCATGTCGAGCTCGGCGGCGCTTGCTTCAACGGCCGCGAGGAGCTCGAGATAGTCTTGCAGCCGCTCGAGCGGCGGCATGAACACGCAAAGCCGTCCGTCGCGCGGCTCGACCGTCAGCGCGGTGCGGACGGGCACACCCGTTCCGGGCGGTGACGCCAGCGTGGCCGCAGACGCGCCTTGGCCGCAGCGAGTTTCGTCTTTGCCTCGGTCGACAATGGCCTGTGCCAGGAGCTGCGGATCGGGCAATTCGCCGCGCGCGCTCATGGGATCGGCGGGCACAACGTGCGGATAATCGGCCGGCCGCAAATGTGGCAACGCGTTGAGCGGCAGGCGAGACCCGATCGGCGACTCCCCCGGCACGAGAAACAGCCGTCGCCGCTGTGTCTGCCACAACTCGCTCACCCAGCCCGGCCTCCCTTGCGCCGTCCAACGCTGCACCGGCAGCACGTAGCCCGCGGGCGTGCCGAGCTGTCGCTCGAAGGCGCGCATGATGCGGCCGCGCTCGATCGGGTCATCGATCTTGGCATCGCTCGGCTCGATATTCTCCGCCAGTTGGCCTTCCTTGCGCACGCGCTCCAACGGGTCTTCGAACGCTGGCTGCACGTAAGCAGCGTCGAGGCCAAGACGCCTTGCCAGCGCTTGCGTGAACCGCCGCGCATCACCGTCGCGCGCCCCATGGGTCATGGTCTCCGGCGCAATGAGCGCGGCGTTGTGCCAAATCGGCTTGCCGTCGCGCCGCCAATAAAGGCCCAAGGCCCAGCGCGGCTGCGGCTCGCCCGGATACCATTTGCCTTGGCCGTAATGCAGGAGGCCGCCCGGCGCACAGCGCTGGCGCAAGCGGCGAATCAGTTCGTCAGCGCGGGCGCGTTTAGTCGGGCCCAGCGCGGCGGCGTTCCATTCCGCCGACTGATAGTCGTCGAGGGAGACGAAAGTCGGCTCGCCGCCCATGGTGAGGCGCACATCGTCGCTCGCGAGATCGCGGTCGACGCTTTCGCCCAGTGCGTCGAGCGCCGCCCATGCGGCGTCGGAGAATGGATAGGTGGGGCGCGGCTTTTCCGCGATGCGCGCGATGCGCATGTCGACGGAGAAGGTCACCTGCGAGGGCTCGACCGAGCCGCTAATGGGAGCCGCCGCGCGAAAGTGCGGTGCGGCGGCGAGCGGCAGATGACCTTCGGCGCAGAGGAGACCCGAGGTGGCGTCGAGCCCGATCCAGCCGGCGCCGGGCACGTACACCTCGGCCCAGGCGTGCAGATCGCCGAAATCCTGCGCCGCCCCCGCCGACCCATGAAGCGGAGGTACGTCAGGCCGCAATTGAATGAGATAACCGGAAACAAACCGGGCTGCGAGCCCCAAATGTCGCAGAATTTGCACTTGCAACCACGCGCTGTCGCGACATGAGCCCGCTCTCTCCGCAAGCGTCTGCTCCGGCGTCTGCACGCCGGTTTCCGTGCGGACGAGATAGCGGATTTCGCGTTGCAGGCGTTGATTGAGGCCGACCAGGAAGTCGACGGTATTCTTGTGATCGCGCGGGATGGAGGCGAGGAGCCCCGACAGCTGCGGGCCAGCGGGCTCGGCATCGAGATAGGGCGCAAGCTCCTCGGCGAATTCGGGTGGATACGCGAACGGAAAGATTTCCGCGAACGGCTCGACCAAGAAATCGAACGGATTGACCACCGCCATGTCGGCGATGAGATCGACCGTGATGGTGAGTTCGCGCGTCTTCTCCGGGAAGACGAAGCGGGCGAGCCAATTTCCATTCGGATCCTGCTGCCAGTTCACGAAATGCTGCGCCGGCGTCACCTTGAGCGAGTAGCCTTCGATTCGCGTGCGGCAATGCGGGGCTGGGCGCAGCCGGATGATCTGCGGCGCGAGAGCAACGGGCCGGTCGTAGCGGTAACGCGTGAGATGGTGGAGTCCGACCAGGATCGACATACGCTGCTCTGCTACGCCAAGACTGCTTCCATATTACGCAATTGTCGATGCAATTTTCGGACCGACTTGCCCTAATGAGAGAGCTAGTACCGAACAGCGTTTTCAATCAGCTCGTGGATTGCGGCGAGCCGACCGCCCGTTTGAGGCCAGCAACGATGGCGCGGATTGCGTTGTGCTCGGAATCGCGCGGCTGATCGGCGCTCACCGCGTGAATCTGATCGTGGATGAAGGTCAGCTTCCAGATCACGGCCGGAGGCAGAACGAAAGGGTAGAGATCCAGCTGGCCCATGCTGCGGTTGATCGAATTGACGGCAAACGTCAGCGGCAGCCAGGCGTCGATGATTCGGTCCATCTCGGCGGCATAGGGGTCGAAGTCGATCGCCGCGGCAAGCCCCGCGCCTTTAGCCACCCTGGGCCGCAGCCGCAGCCCGAATGCGAATGCGGTCTCCAGCGTATCGACCATGTGGAAATAGTGCGCCCAGGTTTCGGCGAAATCCTCCCACGGATGCGCGCTGGCATAGGCGGTGACGAACCGTTCCGTCCAATCTGAAGGGGGACCCTCCGCGTAGTGCCGCTTGAGCGCCGCGGCGTAGTCCTCGCGCTCGTCGCCGAACAGTCGCCGGAACTCTTCGATCGCCGGCGAATCCTTCATCAGATGGTCCCAGTAGTAATGCGCGATCTCGTGCCGGAAATGGCCGAGCAGCGTGCGGTAGGGTTCACCCATCGATTTGCGCTGACGTTCCCGCTCAGGGGCGTCGGCCTCCGCCAGGTTGATCGTAATGAGGCCGCCGGCATGCCCGGTCATGACCGGCGCCCGGCCCGCTGTGCCGTCCCCAGGGCTCGACAGGAAATCAAACGCGAGACCGTTGGGATCCTCGGATCTGGTTGTCAGCGGCAGCCGCAGCCGCAGCAGCGTGTAAAACAGGCGATGCTTGGCGTATTCGATCTTGCGCCAATGCAGGAGATTTTCGGGATTGGTGAGATCGGGGATGGTGCGGTTGTGGCGGCAGGCCGCGCAAAAACCCTCAGGCTCGTCGGCAGCCACCAGCCAGTTGCAGACATCGTGCTCCGCGTTGGCGCAGAACCGGTAGCGCTCGCCCTCCCCCGCGAGCGCGCGCCATGCTCCGTCGGCCTCTTGCAGTGCGGTCACGACTTCCTGATGGGGCAAATAGCCCAAGTGCAGCCCACAGCTCTCGCATTTTGTATTCTCGAAATACAGCGGCTGTCCGCAATTCTGGCACTCGAAAAGCTTCATGGTCCGATCCGAGACAGCGCTTGCGATGGAGAGTACGATTTGAGCGCAGCCGACGCCAGTACGACACCCTTCCGTCATAAAGCCAGCACGCAATGTGTCGCCGGCACCGACTCTTTGCCCGCGAAAGCGGGGACCAGCCTTTGGTCCGTGGATTACCGCTGTCGCGGGAATGAGGGGAATTTCCTCGCTTTTCTGGACCGCTTCATGTCGGCCCATTAAGATCGCCCGTGCGCTGAACGGGACAAACCCCTCCATGACCGCAATCGACATCGAAAAATTTCGCCTGCGCCATTTCGTCGAGAAGCTCGTGCAGCAGGGCGAATGCGCTGTCCACGACGATCCCATCGACCTCATCGACGTGGCCGCGGTGCTCGATTGCAACCCGCAGGCGGTCTGGTTTCGCACCGTCGGGCCGGAAAAGACCGAGCTCGTGGGCAACGTGATGGGGAGCAGGCGGCGCCTTGCCGCCGCGCTCGACACCGATGAGGCCGGCTTTCCTGCCGCGTTGCGCGAGCGCCTCCAGCATCCGATCGCTCCGATCGAAGTACCCTCGGGGCAAGCCCCCGTGCACGAGGTCGTGCTCACCGGCAAGGATGCCGACCTGACCACATTGCCTGTGCATCTCCAGCACGGGCTCGATGGCGCGCCCTATATCTCCGCCAGCATCGATTATGCGCGGGACGCGAAATCGGGCTTCACCAATATCGGCTGCCGCCGCCTCATGTTACGCGGGCCGCACGCGGCCGGCATCGATCTCAATGCACCCAGCGACTTGCGCGCGCTCTATCAGGCGGCGGTCGCCAGGGGCGAGCGCCTGCCCGTCGCGTTTGCAGTCGGCAGCCACCCCGCCGATTTTCTCGCCGCCGTCGCCGCCACAACGCCGATGGACGAGCTTGACGTGGTCGGTGCGGTGCGCGGCGCGCCGCTGCCGGTCGTCAAATGCGCCACCGCCGACATCAAGGTTCCGGCCGATGCCGAGCTAGTGCTCGAAGGCTACATCGACGAGCGCGGCCTGGTCGAACCCGAAGGGCCTTACGGCGAATACATCGGCTATTACGGTCTGCTCAAAAGCAATCCGGTCTTCCATCTCACCGCCATCACCAAACGGCGCGACGCTTTGCTTCAGACCGTGACCATCGGCGGCGCACGGCTTGCCTTCACCGACACCGCGCAACTCGGCGCCGCCAAGACCGAGGCCGCGATCTGGAACGTGCTGCAGCACGCCGTTCGCGAGCCCGTCGCAGTCTGCTGCACGGCATCGTCCGGGGGCATGTACAACGTGCGCGTCTCGCTGCGTCAGCGCAATCCCGGCGAGGCGCGCAACGCCATCGCCGCGGTGTTCTCCTCCTCGGGCGACGTGAAGCATGTGTTCGTAGTTGACGAGGACATCGACGTGTTCTCGGACGAGCAGATCGACTGGGCGCTGGCAACCCGTTTCCAGGCCGACCGCGACTTTGTCATGGCGTCGGGCTTCCGCTGCGTGCCGCTCGATCCCTCGCTGCAAGGAAGCCGCACCGGCGCCAAAGCCGGCTTCGACTGCACGAAGCCGTTCGGCAAGGGCGGCAGCGCCGAGTTCACGGTGCCGCAACCGCCGCAGATGCCGCAACGTCCGCGCCGGTCGCTTGAAGCCGCGCTCGCGGAAGGCCCCGCGACCTATCTCGACCTGATGGCCGCGCTCGGCACCCGCGACGGCCGCGAGATTCTGCGCGAGTTCGACAAGCTCTATCGTGAAGGCCGCCTCAAGCGCCTCAAGGACGGCCGCTACGCGCTCAACGCAGGGGCGTCAGGCTCAGAGTGCTGAAGACTGACGCCGGACGAGGGTTAATCCAGCATCGATCATCCGCCGCGCCGCGTCCGGCGGCTGATAGTCGTAGCTCGCCATCAAATCCTCGACCAGCTTGTTGAACTCGGCCCAATCGGTCTCGCGGTAGGAATGATTGCGGATGATGAAAGAGGCGCCGGCGTAGAACTTTTCGTATTGCAGATGGCGGCCGGCGAACTCGGAACCGACCATGTCCCAGGCGAGCTTGAACAGCTTCATACGCGTGACGGCATCGGCCTGCGGTGTCTGCCAATAGGTCGAGAACTGCTTGGCAAGCTCCGGCTCATCCATCACCGAGATGTCGGCGGGCATCTGGAACACACCGCCGCCACAGAGCTCGCGCAGCTCGTCGATGAACTTGCTGTAGTTCTGGGTGCACCAGTCAAGTCCCGCATACATGAAGCGGCGATTGAAGCACACGTAGCCCTCGGGCCAATGTTCGCAGGCGTTGATCTGGCCATGGACCAGACCGCCGATCGTGCTCTCGACCGCCGCCATCTTGCCGAGCGTTTCCCGCACGGCGGGGACCTGATCGGCGCCGGTCGCCTGGGCAATTTTGCTGCACAGGCCGAGCAGCAGGCGCATCTTCGACCAATAGCGCACGTTCGACTGGTGATTTCCGAAGCAATGGCTCGGCGTCTTGATGTAGATGTCGCGCGAGAGCACGGCGTCGTCGTGCACGAACACCTTCTCCCACGGCACCTTGACGTGGTCGCACAGCACCATGCTGTCGCTCTCGTCGTAGCGCCAAGCGAGCGGGGAATCGAATTCCGAGGTGGCGCCGAGCGCGGCCGGCTTGCGCGACCACAGCGTGAGGCCGGCGGCGTTGCACGGCACCGCGCAGGTGATCGCCTCCTTCTTCTGGTCCGGAGCGAGCGGAATCACGTTGCCGATCCAGATCTCGTTGGCATAGACCGCGCCGGTCGCCAGCATCTTCATGCCCGAGATGACGAGCCCGTCGTCCGCTTCCTGCACCACCCGCAGCGTCGGCACGGGAATGTTCTGCCGGTGATAGAATTCCGGGTTGCGCGCCGCCTGCGGCGGCACCACCGCGTAGACGACATACACGTCGTTGTCCCGGAGATGGCGGTAATAGCGCAGGAGATTGTCGGCATACGCGCAAGGCGCCGGCAGGGCATCGGGCTTGAGCGCCATCCCGGTGACGAAGGAAGCGACGTGGTCGGGCGAGCGGCCGAACATACCGAACGTGGCGTCGGCGATGCGGCGATGCCCGAGCATGCGCCGCTCCAAGTCCTCGCGCGTGCGTGGGCGCAGGAAATAGATCGAGTGGCGTTCGCCGTCCTCCTCGTACGTCAAGCTTTCCCGGTTCGCCGGGTCCGCCTTCATGTCGTAGAGCGCGGCGACTGTGGCGGCGGCGTTGCAAAAGGCGGGGTGACGCGTGACGTCATCGACGCGCTCGCTGCCGATATAGACGATGCGGCCGTCGCGCAGCAGTTCCAGATGCTCCTTGCCCGTTCGCAGCATCGTCCGCTCCCTTCTGTGACCTCAGAATTCTAGCATGGCGGAAGGTGATAGGCAGCGGCCCCGAGCTGTGGCGCGCTCCCCTGCCCTTCGGGCCCGACCGCAAGCGAAGACACCGCCATTGTCTTTCGCCCGCGATCTGCGGCAAGCTTCCGCCCATGACCGACGCGCTCGGCTTCCGCAAGAAATTCGGCGTGATCGCGCCTTCGACCAACACCTCCGTGCAGCCGGAGTTCGAAGCGATGCGGCCGCGCGGCGTCACCAATCACTTCGGCCGTATCCATATCCCCAATGATCCGATCCGCAACGACGCCGATTTCAATCAACTCATGGACAACATCCGCAAGGAGATGCTTCGGGCGGTCGATGAGGTCATGACCTGCGAGCCCGACTATCTGATCATGGGCATGTCCTCGGAGACGTTCTGGGACGGACTCGAGGGCAGCAAGAAGCTGCATCAGCGGGTCGAAGCGCACTCGGGCGTCAAGGTCTCGATGGGGTCGGATGCGGCGCGCGCGGCGTTGCAGCGCTATGGGGCGAAGCGGATCGGCGTGATCACGCCCTATATGCCGGTCGGCGACGCGCAGGTGCGCCGCTTCTTCGCCGATTGCGGCTTCGAGGTGGTCCGCCTCAAGGGCCTCAAATGCGCGAGCCCGGTGCTGATCGCGCATGTGGACGAGCGCGAGCTGCGCGACGCCATCCTCGAAGTGAATGGACCGGACGTCGATGCCGTCATCCAGGTCGGCACCAACTTGGCGATGGCGCGGCTTGCCGGCATCGCCGAGTTTTGGCTCGACAAGCCGGTGCTCGCCATCAACACCTGCATCTACTGGTGGTCGCTGCGCCAGAACGGCATCGACGACAAGATCGAGGGCTTCGGCTCGCTCTTACTCGACCATTGACACAACTGCCGGCCTCCCCGCGCACGCGGCGCGGGCGATTGCGCCAGCAATGATCAAAAAGGACGTAGCCGATCGCTATTACGCGCCGGCCCGCGAGTACTCGTAAGCGTGCTCGCCGTGCTGCGCCGAGGCCTTGCCGATAAAGACGAGCGCCGTGACCGAGATCGACAGAACGGCGCAGGCGTAGAAAAACGCGACTGCGATCTTATGCATGGCGGCATCCCGATGAAAGTAACCGATGGGCGCGATGTTAAGGTTAATTGGTTAACGAAACGAGTTTTTGCCGTTTCCATCGGCCCCGGGATTGAGGACCGCCGCGAAGGCATGGGCTTGAAAGGCCAGCAATATTCCGAGCGATGTGAACTAGTTCACACCTGGCCTGTGCTTTTCTGGCATAATCGCCGGGCATAGCGCCAACCAACCGATTAGGAGGAGGACGTCATGCGTCTGACCCTCATGTCCACGGTTGTCCTCGCCTTGCTTGTCGCCACAATTGCTCCGAGCTTCGCCTGCCCCGCGGGTTACGTCCAGTGCGGTGGCCGCTACTGCTGTCCCGTGAAGCGATGAGCGACGGTCACGTCCGGCGGACCAGACTGGACAATGGTCGGCGGACGAAAAAGGCAGGAGCCGCAACTCGTCGCGGTCGAGGCCGACCGCTTTGGCTTTGGCTCGTCCTGTTTATCCTCCCCGTCGCCGTGATCATTCCCGCCGTGTGGTATGTGGCCTTTGGTCCGCACCGCGATGACATGGAGAAGGCGATCAGAGAGTACGGGTTCGAGCCCCTGATCCCGCCGAACCAGCTTCGCGGACCCGGCTCGCTCTACGTGGTCGAAGGTAACTCGTTCCGCAAGGTCTGCGATGTCGACGCTCCCCTTCTCACCGGCAAGCTGCAGAAATCTCCGACGCTCGATCACGTCCGTCGGCGGCTGGAGAACGGCAAGTTCTCCCTCCGTGGTGGCTATGTCGACGAGCTGAACGCCAAATTGGAAGGAGCTCGTGTCACGACGATCGAATACCGGATGAGGGATGTCGCCATCAGCGAGATTGCGATGGATGACCTCCTCGAGATCCAGGACAATCTGCTACGCCAGAAGAATTGCGACGACGTTGTGCAGCGCCTGCTCAAGGCCAATAAGCAGGTCTGCCCCGGTTATGCGGCGCTCAGCGCTACGACGTCCTATAAAGTGCATTACGACGTGAAACTGGACACCAGCGCGCAGGCCAAGATGGCAACGACGGCCGTCGTGCAACGCGTCATTGAGGAGGGTTCGGGAGGACGGATCCAAATCCAAAGCGCGGACGAATTGTTCGGAGAGAACCTGTTTTACGGCATTCAGCTTTCGAAGTTCTGCATCACGCCCGACACAGCGACCCAGCCGAGCGTGCGCCCGGAATTGCAGCCCCCGGAAGGGAACAGCCAAAGCGGCAGCGTGTTCGACTGACCTTCAGCCTCGCGGCGCCTGCCTGGCGCTACGGCAGCGGTAACAGCGCCTCGGATTCGATCAGGTTTCCAAGCACGGGATGGCCCTGGACCGCTTGTCGCCGCGCGATCAAGAGTCCAAACAGGCGCTCGAGCTCATCATTGCGTGTGCTTTGATCGCTCAGTCGCTGCGAGATCCGGTCCTTATAGGCGACAATTTTCGCTTTGACGACGTCGAGCGGGTTTGGCGACTTGAGGGTGGCCAGGAAATCGGCCTCCACCGAGCCTGCTGCGGGATTGGCGGCCTCCAGCCGAGCGATCACGTCGCGCGTGAGGCGGTCGGGATGCGGCTCACCCGACGTGCCGCTGAAGCTCGCCGGCACGAATGCGAGCAGGCGCGCGCGACCGGTGGAGAAAATCGGCGTCTCGAGGTCTGCGGCAAGAACTGCCGCGACGAAGGCGGGCGTCACAACCTTTTCGCGCAGCAGCGTATCGATCCAGTGATTGGCGACGAACGCCGTCTCGGGCACGAACCATGCAAAGTGTGTGTCGCCGCGAAGGGTGCGCGGTGGATTTTCGCTCGTCCTGAGCTTAACGCCGGATTTCTCGATCAACGTCTTGTACTCCGCCGGCTGAATGACGGCGACGGAGCGGAATTGCGTCGCTTCCGCGATGCCAAGTCCGCCGGAACCGGCGAGGTCCGATCCTCCGCCGAAGAGCGCCGAGGCGAGAAAGAAACTATTCGGAATGGCAATCGGCTGACTGGGACCGGTTTGCGGCGTGTCCCCCAGCGGATGCAAATTGCTGGGCTGACTGTTGCTGATGAAGTTGACTTCGGTTGTCTCGAACAGCGGCCGCAAGACGCGCCTAGCGTCCTCTACGACGAAGCCGCCCTGGTCGACGCGCCTGACAAGCTGCTCGAACCGGCGATTATTGAAGCCCTTGATCGATCCCATGATGACGCCCTCGAGGGTCTGCGCCTCGGAGAGGCCGGAAAGTCCGGGATCGGTAGCGACGCGCCAACGCTTCTCGGGCGGCGTGTCCGGCAGCAGGTAAGCCGCTTGCGACCGGTTGGAGTGCCAGTTGTTCCACGGGAAAAGCAGCTCCTTCATGATCGGCGCACCGCTCACGTGGCAGGCGATGCAGGATCCTTCTCGCTCCTGGGCGGTTCGGATATCGGCGTTTTCCGATGTGGCGCGCAGTTTCCAGCTCCTCGTCGGCGTGCCGGCACGATCGAGCTTGTAATAGTTGTAGACGCCTTTGGTATCGTCCCAGCCCCACGCTTCGACGTCCGTGATTTCAGGCACGCGCTCGGAACTGAAAGTGATCGACAGCATCACATTCCTGTCGAGTTGAACCCCCTGATTGCTGCCGAGAAAATCAATGACCGCGCGGCGAGACTGGGGCGGTCGAGGATTCTTGATCTCCTCATCGACGACAAAAATTCGCCGCTTGGTCCGGTCGGGCTGGATCATCTCCTCGATTTTGGCCAGCCTGATTTCATCGGGCCGCTGCGCCAAAACGAGTCGGAAAAGCGGATCCTGCAAGCGCTCCTTCTCTTCCGCCGATAGCGGCGCGACAACGACTTGTCCGTTGACGTCCTTTGACGAAAAAACTTCCGTCGTCTGCGCCAGGCTGGGCCCGGCGAGAGTTGTGAGACCTGCAGCAAGCAGAGCGATTTTCTGCGTCTTCACATCGGCCTCCTTGAATGCTCGCTACACAATGGGAGCTCGCACCGGTTCGTTTCCAGGGCGGGCCCACTCCGGAAGCGCGGCATTCGGTGCGTGTATGAGCGCGGCGGCGACGATGAGTTGAGTGGACAGTTGCGCTCCCGTGTCGATCCTCGCACCGTCGAGCCGCACGTCGCCCTGAAACTTGAAGACGGCGCGACGCCCATTGCGCAAGATCGTCCATAAACCTCGATTGCTGGCGGGATCGTTGATGTCGACCACCTGACCGTCGATCGTCCATCGGCCGGCACGATCGAGGCCCTCGATACGGATTCCGCATGGATCCTGCGGCGCGAACGAGTGGTTGGCGCGTGCCAATCTTTGCGCCGTGCTGCACACGGCCGGATCCGAATTGCGCTCCGGGACGCATGCATCACCTACGCTGCCGCACATCGCGGTTGGATCGACATTCTTTGGGACACCGCACGCGCCGAGCAGCCCGAATAATGCCCCCATCGTGTTGGAGCCATGAGTCAAGCAGAGAATTCCGCGTTCGCCGTTGTTCCAAGGGTTGCGTCGCAAGTGGCGGACAAACCGAGCCGCCCGCGCACGCGGGCTCGCCGCATCGGGATCGAAGTTGTCTCCGAAAAGCTCGCGGTCGGTTGCATTTGCCCCCGGGTTGAGCCGCCTGATCTCTTCCTTGAGCGCCGCGGTGCCGGCTTGCGCGAGCGCTTCATAGTATTCGATGAATTCCGTGATGAATGTCACAGCGGCGAGCGACCCGTCCGCGCGTTTCTCGACGCGCCACTCCACATATTCGTCCTGCAGTCGAAAACGGTCACCATCGATGCTTGCCGGCGGCTCTCCGGCCGTGACTGGAAATGCCTTCCACTCTACGGTGCCGGTTTCGGCCTCCGTTCCGGGCGAAAGCTCGTCGAATGCTTCGCGCAGGGTGAAAGCGGAGTCTCGCTCGGAATGAAACGACTGATGCAACCGGTCGACGGCCTCGCGATAGACCTGCAGGGCACCGACTTGCTGCAGCAGGCCGGTTCCCGTCGGGTCGGAATAAGCGAACATGTTTTACTCCTTGATGACCGCCGCTTTCAGCTCCCATCCCTCTGGAGTGCTCGCTACGGGCGCGACATGAGCTCGGCGCGCAGCAAACGGCGATAACTCCACGCCAGCGCGACCGCGAACACCAATTCGTAGAGCGCAAACCACCGCAGCCCTCGGCCGAGATGGACATAGGCCACCGCGAGGACGAAGCGCGCGACGATACCGACGATGTTCGGCCAACGCACCTGGACCGGTTCGACGTAGCCCGGCAGATACAGCATCGCCGTGATCAGCAGCATCACCCCCCACAGTTGCACCCAGCCGGACGATGGCGGGCCCGGCAGATCGGCTTGCCGCGCTAGCCAAACCGGCACGATAATGGCGATGAGGCCAACCACCGTCTGCACGATGAGAGTGAAGCCAACGAGCCGGCGGTACGCGATGCGCGCCGTTGCCGCCTGCGCCCGCGTCCAGCCAACCGTCAATGCATCCGTCATGACGTTCTCCGTCGTGTCAGAGAGTGAGCAGATAGGCTAAGAGATCGCTTTTGTCGGACGCCGACAGCGCCGTGCCGTAGACGTGGCCATCATTGCTGTTGCCGACGAGCCGCGTATCGAAGCAGAAGCCTTCCGGCGGCTGCTGGCGCGAATCGCAAGACGGCGCGACGAAGCCGCCATTGCGGGCGTCCAACACGTCGAGGCCGCGAACGAACGCGCCCGGCCTTTGCTGCGGCGGCTCCAGTAGATCGCGCAAGGTCGGAACGGAGCCGTTGTGGAGATACGGGGCGTTGAGCCAGAGTCCGCCGAGCGGCTCTGCAACATAACCTGAGATTTTGCGGAAGGATTTGAACCCCCAATCGCGGCCTTCGCGGAAATCGTTGTAGGTGTCGCGGGCGAGCTCGGTCCACATGTGCGACCGGTTGATATCGGTGCCGACCTCCGCGACGGGGATCACGGTGAGCGTCCGCTTGCCGTCGGGAGCGTGGCACTCGGCGCAGTTGGCTGCGAATACGGCCTTGCCGCGTTCGACGGCCGCGGTGTCAGGCCGGTGCGGCGACGGTGGCGGAGGCAAAGCGCGCAGGAACCGCTCGATGCGCTCCATCGCCGGCAAGCTGAACTCGCGCGCGACGGTACCGTCACCAAGGGCCGAGCTGATCACCACCTCTCGCACCGAATTATTCAAACCGTCCCAATGCAACGGCGCATGCGGGCGAATTTGCTCGCGTGCATCGAGGTTCCAGACCGCTTGCATGTCGCTGTTGCCGATGGTCTCGTCGTCGGCAAGATGCAGCATCCCGAACTTGACCGGGTTGAAAGGATCGATCCGGCCCGGTCCCCAGGCCGGGCGGCGTTGCGCCCAAGCCAAGTCCTCGCCCTGCTCCAGCAGGCGCTTGCGCACGAAGGGGATGAGGACGAACCGATAGGTTATCTTGTCAAACCAGGACAGCTTGACCTTGGCCGCCATCGCCGGGATCAAGTCATCGGCGTTGAAGCGATCGTCTGCCGCGCAGCGCGAGAGGAAACGCAGGTAACCCTGGACGTCGACGGTATTGGCGGCGCCGCCCACGTAGAGCTGCGGCTCGGCATCGGCGGCCATTCGCGCGCGCACGGTATGGCAGGCGGCGCAGTTGATCGCCATGCGCTCGACGCCGACCTTCGCCCGCGAAAAGCCAATCGGCGGGTCGACGGCGGGATTGCGTCCACGCTCGTAGAGAAAGCCGAGCGCGGCATAGCCCTGCGGCCGCGGCAGGTGATGGGCGCACACGTCCGGCAGCGCAACCCAGATGGGATAGGGAATGCCGCCCGCGCCGTCGTTGCCGATCGAACCGTATTTGAAATACTCCTCGTCAGACGCGAACGCGGGCAAGATCGGCTGCATCAGCCAGTGGAACGCGCCCCAGGCGAACGCCCCCGCGGCGACGAGGCCGGCGAGCAGCGCGACGATCCTCGCACCGGAGGCGCGGCCCTCGGCGCCCGCCTTCATCCGGTGCCACGCCAAATAAAGAAAGATCGCCTGCGGCGCGCCAAAGATGAAATCGAACAATCCGAAAATGATGTAGTGGCCGCCGACCACCGTCATGAAGATAGTGCCGGCGAACCGGCAAACCACCGCGAAGACCGCATTGAAACGATGGGCGCAAGGATCGATCGCGGCGGGAATATAGAAACCGGCGAGAAGCATGATCAGCATCGCAGAAAGACGCGGCCAGACCAACGGCGTCGCTGGATCGACCTTGGCGAGCTCGAGCACCTGCGCGGTGTAAGCGATGGAGACGATGCCCAGGACGATGTTCCCGACGATTCCGGCCCAGACCAGTCGCCGGAACCAACGGAGGGCGCCGTCTTCCGTCGGGTGCGCAGTCGTCGTCGCTGTCGACATCGAACGCTCCTAGAAGGTCAGCAGATAGGCGATGAGGTCGTCCTTCTCATTTGCCGGCAGCGTGCTGCCAAAGGTGTGGCCGCCGTTGCCGTTGCCAGGAAGACGAGTGTCGTAACAGAAGCCCTGCGTGGGGCGCGTTCCCGGCGTGCAGCTCGGCGATAGGAAACCGCCATTCTTGCCGTCGATGACGTCGATGCCCCGCACGAAGCCGGGCGGGCGTTCCGCCGGCGGCGCGAGCAGGTCGCGCAGTGTCGGCACCGAGCCGTTGTGCAGGTAAGGGCCGCGCAGCCACAGCGCGTCGAGCGGCATGTTGGCGTAACCGTTGGTCTTGACGAAGTGCTTGAACTGAAAGGGTGTGCCCGCGAACAACTCGGCCAGCTGGCGCTGGCGGAACGCTTCGGTATAGGAATCGAGCCGTCCCGAATCCGCACCGAGCTTGTCATTCGGCTCGACCGTACCGAGCTTGGCACCCTCGAACACGTAGCGATCGGGACCTTGGTAACCGTGACAGACCGCGCAGGCGTTCATGTAAATCGCGCGCCCGCGTTCGGCCGCGGCGGGATCGACGCGGTGCGGGCTGCGCGGTGGCTGTAGATCGCCCAGCCACGCGGCGACGCGTTCGATGGCAGCGTGATCGGCGGTCTCCGCCGTGACCCCGGCACCGAGCGCGGCGGAGAGATTGCGCTCGGCGAGCGAGGAATTGTTGCCGTCCCAGTGCAGATGCATGCCCTCGCGTGGCTTCTGGTTGAAGATCGAGGGAAAGTCGCTGGCGGCATGGCGTTCGTCAGGGGAAATGGCGGCGAGCAGCATCTCCATCTGCACCAGCTTGTAGGGATTGAAGGTGTCGACTCGGCCTGGCCCCCAGGGCGCCTGCGCGGCGAGGAATGGCTGCAGGCGCGAGCGCCGCTCGATGAAGCCTTCGCGCATCCGGGGTATGACGACGAGTCGCCACACCTGCTGCTCGATGAGACTGAGGTTTGCCCCCGCCGCCTGCACCGCAGGGATGAGCTTGTCCGGCTTCAATCGCTCGTCCACGCCGGCATCGAGAATGAAGCGGATGAACCCATAAAGGTTCAGGTTGTTCGACGGCATCCCCCGGACGATGACGCGCTCGGCCCCTTCGGATGTGCGATAAGTCCCGGTGTGGCAGATCGCGCAGTTGAACCAGACGAGATCGACGCCGCGGAAATCGCGTTTCGAAATGCCGATCGGCAGGTCCTCCTGCCGGCCCTGGTTGTCGGTCCGGTAGAGAAACCCGAAGGCGCGATAATCGAGATGACCGTCGAACTCCGCAGGAAACAGTCGCGGCAGCGCCTTCCAGACCCAGAAGGGGATGCCGCTGCTCTGGTCGGCGCCGATCGACCCATGCTCGAAATGAACCGTGATGTCGGGAAAGACCTCGGTGCGATTGCGCGTCAGGCGTTCTGCGGCGCCGAGCACGAAGCCCACCGCAATCAGGCCAATCACGAACGCCAACGCGAGCAAGATCAACACCGGAAGGAGCAGACGTCGCCGCCGGCGCAACTGCGTTTCGACATAGGTGACGGGCGGTTCGGCGGCCACGGCGATCGACCTCTCTAGGCAGCCTGGGCAACCGGCGGCAGATTGAGCGTCGGGCGCGTCGCGTAGATCGTCATCAGCTCGTCGATCATGGCCTCGCGGCTCGGGAAGCGTGCGAGCTCATAGCAACCCATCGGATTCTTCGGCGCGTTGAGCAGACATTTGTTGCAATAGGTGCACGGTCGCTCGGGCAGGTCGCGGCCCATGGCCCATTGCTGCACGAGGTCGTTGTTGGCGACCAGCGAACGGGCGATGGCGACGCCATCGAATGCGCCCGAGTTGATGCCGTTGCGGATGAATGAAGCGGTCTGGTAGCCCCCGGTATTGAGCACCGGCACCGTCACGTTGGCCTTGATGGCACGCGCCTCTTCCAGGCTCACGCCTTCGATCGGCAATCCTTTCTTCATGCGGAACCACAGCCAGCGGAAGATCGGCCGCAGCATGCGGTAGCGGAACAGGAGGAAATTGCGGAACGCATCCACGCCCGAGGAGATCATCGCATCGTAGGTGGTGGCGATGGTCTCGAAGGAGAAATCGCCAGGAGGATTGAGCGGGTGGGGAAACAGCGAACCGGTCGAGACGTGAATGGCGTCGGCGCCCTCGCTCTCGCACCATTTGGCGACCTCGATCGTGTCGGCGAGCACGTTGCCTTTCTTCTCCCACGGGATGACGTTGTTGCGGTCGACCGCGCTGAGCTTGACCTGTAGGTGGAAGTCCCGACCGACGCGGTCGCGGATGGCGCGGATCACCTCCAGCACAAAGCGCGCGCGGTTCTGCAGCGGCCCACCGTATTCGTCGGTGCGATCGTTGATGCCGGAGGAGAGAAACTGCGTGAACAGGTAGCCGTTGGCGGCGTGCAGTTCGACACCGTCGAGCCCGGCTTCGCGCGCGCGCCAGGCGCCGGCGGCGAAGGCCTGCACGAGGTGATCGATTTCGGCCTTGCTGGCCGCGCGGCAGAGAAAGCCGTGTAGCGATTCTTTGCGGCTCGTCGAGCTCAATGCCGGACGGTGGGCGTTGTGCACGCCCGGCATATCCATCTGCCGGCCGGAATGGCTGAGCTGCATGATGTACTTGCAGTCGAACCGATGCACCGCCGCGCCCAGCCGTTCCCACAGCGGGATAAAGTCGTCGCGGTGAACCGTGGCGTAGTCCGCGATGATGCGTCCCTCCATCAGCACCGGCACGTAAGAGGAAATGATCGCGCCGACGCCGCCGGCGGCGAATTTGCATTCCCAATTGATGCGGGTTTGAGTGAGCGAACCATCCTCGTTGTCGAACCTGCCCGAGATGTTGGAGCGGAAGATGCGGTTCTTGACCGTGAGGTTGCGGAATTTGAGCGGGGTGAAGATGACATCTTCGCTCATGACACGACCTTGGTCTCCGGCGCAGCAATCGCCCGCTTCCACACCGCCTGCAACAAGGCCGGCACGAAAGCGGCGGCTGGACACTGCGCCCAATTTCCCACCATGAGTTCGAGGTCGCGCCCAGGCGTGCGCTCGCGCGCAGCTTCGAGTTCGAGAACGACGAGGGTGCCCGCGCGCACGGCGCCGCCGACGGTGGCGCCTGGCATAGCGGCCTGGCGCAGCACGCTCGGCGGCGCGAACAGGCATTGTTCGACCACGGCATCGGTGGAGCATGGGGAGTGCCACCGCGGCTCCCTCCACAGCTCGCGCATGCGTTCGAAGCCGCGCACCAGATTGTGGACGGCGATACCAGTGGCATGGACTCCGGCGAGATCGCCGTGAACGAGCTCGGCGAGCAGCCGACGCGACCGCCGGAGGCGTCCGCTGAGATGGAGAAAGATCGAGCGCAGCGGGTTGCGGGTGTGCACGGCGGCGTCAAGAACGCGGGCCGCGGTCCAGCTCTCCGGTCTCGCTTTGTAGTCGGCGGCGAACAAGCGCCCGATTGCCTGCTGCGTGGCCTCGCCCAGAGGCGGAGCGCCGGGCGTGCCGCGAATGGCGCCGACCAGACCGGCGATGGTTTCCTCGTCCCACAGCGGCTTTCCCGCGGCCGGATCGAGGCGGCGGCGCAAGCTGTCCTGGGCACGCATGCGCTGCGCGTCCTCACGCGGCGCGACCGACGGCAACGGCGTTCCTGCCACGCGCAACACGTTGCGGATGCGCAGCACCAGAATGCGGTTGATCAGCGGTCCGTGCAGGTCGAACTTGCGGTCGAGGCGAGCGTCATTGGCAAGACCCCGGATGTCCGATCTCGTATCGGCTCGAATGAGATCGACCAAGCCGGGGATGCGCAACGATCGGGCCATCGCCGCCTCACTTGTCCCAGGGGAAGTACACGTTGCGGATATTGGCAAAGTGCGGTCGCAGCTGCGGCACGTGCCGCTCGAGCACCGTGCGCAGGCTGTTGTCCTGCACCCATGCGAAGCCGGCGGGCGTATAAGTCTGCGGCGTGAAATCGGTCGTGAAAAAGCGGTCGCTCTTGAGCCGCCGCGACGCCATCAGGATGAAGATGCGGAAAGCCGTATCGGAAAAGCCGAACCCGGGTGGCGCCTCCTCGCAATGCATGCCGACCAGGAGATCGACCTCGTCGACCGACTTGTAAACGGCAGCCAGCTCGCGCTGCCAATCGGGATTGGACGTGAGTTCCGCGAAGCTCTTCGGAACGCGCATGCCGAGGTGGCGGCGGAACGCGCAATAGCGCGGCACGCCGCGCTCGCGATCGCGCAACACGTCGATCGACGCGACATCGACGAAGATCGCATCCTTCTTGTGCAGCCTGCGCAGCCCCTGGGATTGCTGGTGGCAAGTGAATAGACCACATCCTCGTAGGGTACCTTGGCGTAAAGCTCACGAACCCATCCGCCGGTGACCGCCCCGAAATCGTGTTTGGCGATCTCGCTGCCGTCGCGATGGCTGCGGAATGAGAATTCGTCGGGCAACAGCGAATGCATGCGGTAGACCGCGGTGAATTCCTCGGTCATCGCATACGGCGCGCTGTGGTGATCGGTAGGCGAGCCCGGGATGCCGGAGAGGACTTCCCCGTTGCCGAGGCGGCCGTAGGCGCGCGCATATTCCTCGCCGAGCAGGCCCCAGAAGTTACCGCGCATGGCGAAACGCCCTTCCGGCGAATTCAAGATCTTGGCGATGAGGGCGGCGTTGATGACCCGCGCCTTCTGGAACAGCCATTCCCCATCGGCTGCCGGGTAGTCGATGCGCAGCCGATCGACGATGGCATTATGCTCGCGCGCGAACAGCGTGTGCATCACCGACAGGCCGACCCACCAATTGCCGTTCACTCCGGCAAGCTCTTGGTTCGGGGCATCGCTTTTCGGATCGACCGGGAGATGCCCGCGCGCGTCGAGATGAAGCTTGCCGTCGGCGCGCAATTGGCCGGTCGACGGATCCGTGCGCACCGCACGTTGGATCTCGAGGTCCGACCCGTAGATCTGCGAGCCGTCCCACCAATGCGTCTCGGTGTTGCGAAAGGTCGCGGGCTGGCCCTGATCCGCGGGCGAATGCCGGTCGTCAGGCAGTGTGTGCAAGATGGTCATGTCGGGAGGGGGCCAATCGTCGCCGGGCGGCAGTGGCAGGCGATGGGGCGGCTGTGCGGTATCGCCGCCGCCATGGCTGAGCCAATCATGCACCATGAATTGCAGCCACGCCGGGACGAAAACGTTGAGATGCGGCACCGGCACGAAGCTGCGGCGCGCGAGCAGATCGCGGCTCACTCGCCGTGGATTAGGCTCGTAGAGCTCGGGCGGC
>WNGF01002286.1_pt1 | contig 75222 bp, 61 predicted proteins | sample 5400641 | NCBI WGS metagenome assembly WNGF01 (sample SAMN13153371, study PRJNA577476) | soil metagenome | isolation source: 80 cm soil or saprolite under grassland replicate 2 | place: USA:California | collected 2016-06-15
TCGCCATCGCCCGCGCCCGCGTCGTCCAGGAGTCGGCGTCAAAGAGCAGCGCGCGGCCGGCCGAGGGGCGCTGCTGCCCGAGCAGACACCTCGTAAGCGACGACTTGCCCGCGCCGTTGCGGCCCAAGAGCGCGTAGACCGCACCGCGCGGCACCGAAAGCGAGACTCCTTCGCAGGCCGTCGTGCGCCCGTATCGGACCGTCAAGCCCTCCAAAGAGAGCACGGCGGCGTCGTTCATCTCTTCTCTCCCTTTGCGCCGTCGGTCAGGCGCTTCCAGGCGGTCTCGAGCTCGGTGGCCGCTTCGTCGGCGGAGGAGCCGAGCGTGACGCCGAGCGAGGCGTAACGCGTCGCCCCGTCTCGCAATTCGCGCGTGCGTTCGGCCCGGCCCATCGCCGGCGGAGCTAAAGACACGAATGTCCCCTCGCCGCGCCGGACGATCAGAACGCCGGCCTCGGTCAATCGCTGGTAGGCCTTGGCGACGGTGGCGGGGTTGACCCGCAGGTCCCGGGCGAGCTCGCGCACCGAGGGCACGGGCCTGCCCGCCGCCAGGGCGCCCGAGGCCACCAGCCGACGGACTCCATCCTCGATCTGGCTCCAGATCGGGGTGGCGGCCGAGGGGTCGACGTGAAGGCTTCTCGCCATGGCACTACTGTACTACAGATATAGTACAGTGGAACAGCCATGTCAAGCGCTACGTTGCGTTCTCGGTGCGTTGGACAGCGTCCCGAAAATCGTACCGGCGCAGGAGAGGGGCGCGGGCCGCTATGGCGGCCGTGATCAGGATCGTGGCCAGGCCGCCGGAGACGACCGAAACGGTGACACCGACCGCGGCCGACGCAAAGAGGGAGGCGACGAAGCCGGCCTCGAGCTCGCCCAGCTGCGGGCCGCCCATGAAGAAAATCATGTTGACCGACGTCATCCGGCCGCGCAGCGCGTCCGGCGTGGCGAACTGCCGCAGCGTTTGCCGGATGACCGTCGAGATCGCGTCGGCCAGTCCCGCGGCGGCCAGGCCCAAGACCGTCAGCCAGAAGACGCGCGAGAGGCCGAAGAGCACGGTTGCCGCGCCGTACGCTCCGACCGCCCAGAGGAAGACTCGGCCCTGACGGTCCGACATGGGCCGAAGCGAGAGATACAAAGAGCCGGCGAGCGCCCCGACGGCGGGAGCGGAGGCGAGGATGCCGTAGCCGCCGGCTCCCACGTGCAGGACCTGGTCGGCGAAGATCGGAAGCAGCGACATCGAGCCCGAAAAGAACGTCGCCAGAAAGTCGAGAGACATCGTCCAGACGATCAACGGCGTCGAGAACACGAAGCGCAGGCCTTGGGAGAGCGCCGTGATCGGGTGCGCCGGCGGGCGGTCGGCTGCCGGCACCGCGCCCGAAGTGCGCATCAGGGCCAGAGCGGCGATCACGGCGAGAAAGGACAGTGCGTTCAAGACGTAGATCAGAGCCAGGCCGCGCTCGTCGGCCGGTGCGGCTGCAATCACGGCGCCGGCGAGCGCGGGTCCCGCGATTGTCGAGACCTGGAAGGCCGAAAAGTTCAATGACAGAGCTCCCGGCAGGTCTTCGGTCGGCACGAGCCGCGGGATCAAGGCCTGCCGGGAAGGCCCGTCGAAGGCGCCGGCCGCGGCCGAAAGCGCGTTCAAACCGTAGATCAGCCAGAGGGTCGCCCGGTCGGTGAAAGTCACGGCCGCGAGCGCAAGCGCGACGGCGGTCATCGTGAGCTGGGTCACCATCATGACGCGCCGCCGGTCGTGCCGATCGGACAGGACGCCGGCCCACAGAGAGAAGACGATGATCGGAAGGACCCGAGTCAGGCCGATGAAGCCCAGAGCGAGAGGCGAATGCGTCAGACGGTAAACCTGCCAGTTGATCGCGACGACCTGCATCTGCGAGCCGGTCACCGAGAGGACCTGCGATCCCACCAGCCTCGCGAAATCGCGATGGCGCAGGGCGCGATAGGGCCGCGGCTGGTGGGGCATTTTTCGGTGCCGGACTCTAGCAGCCCATCGGACCACCCGTGCCGTAGGCGCATCCGAACGAATGAAGATCAGGCCGACCATGAAGCGGAACGCGGAGGAGGGCTGTATCCCTCCTATAAGTCCACTGTCCTCAGCAATTACGATGGCAGGCGCCGGTGGAAAAAGCCGGAGTCTGTCTGAAACTGGAAATCTTCCCGGTCTCGTCGACGTATAACGGTACTGACTGGTCAGTACCGTTAAGCGCCAAACGCAATGTCGCGCGTAAAGACAGAACAGAAAAGCCAGGCGATTCTCGACGCCGCAGCAAAGGCGTTTCTCGCTCGCGAGTTCCACGAAGTCCTGATCGACGATGTGGCCGCCGCGGCCGGAACCGGCAAGGGGACGATCTACCGCTACTTCCCGACCAAGGAAGAGCTCTTCTTCGTCTCGGTATTGCACGGCTTGGACGGGCTCTATGGAACGATGGTGCGGGAGCTCGAGTTGGAGCAGTCCCCGCGGCAGCGGCTCGTGATCATCGCCACGCAGGTTCTGCGCTTCGTCTGGAACAGGCGCGATCTCGTGACGCTGCTGCATCGAGACGAGCGCCTGTTCGCCCGGCGCCAGGCCGAGTTTTTCGAGCGGCGCCAGAAGATCGTCGAGCTGGTACGCCGCGCCATCGAAGAAGGCATCTCCGGAGGCGATTTCCGCAAGATCGATCCGACCACGGGTGCCGAGCTCTTCCTCGGTATGCTTCGCGGTTTGAACCTCTCCCGGCGACCCACGGACACGATCGAAAAGCTCGTGGCGGATTCTCTCGACGTCTTCTGGAACGGGATTGCGAGAGGAAACGATGCATAGGGTTGGACATCTGCTCGGGTGGGGTTTTCCGGTCCTGCTCGCGGCTCTGGCCGCGGGCTGCTCGTCGCTGCCGCCCGAGCGCGGCATCTCTCGTGCGGTCGCGCCGGCGCCGGGCCGCGCCTGGCAGCCTCCCTCGGACGCGACGCCGCCGCTGCCCGCAGCCGGCCAGGGACCCCAGATCCCGGCCGAGTATTTGAAGGAAGGCGCTGCGCTCTCCTTGAGCCAGATCGTGGATCTGGCCCTGCGCAACAACCCGGCCACCCGCCAGGCCTGGTTCGACGCGAGAGCGGCCGCCGCCGAGCTCGGCGCGAAGTACTCAGCCTGGTATCCCTCGCTCGAGCTCGACGCCCAGATCCAGCGACAAAAGCAGGCCGCCGTGGGCGGCCAATTCACCTTCCTCCAGACGACTTACGGACCGACGCTTTCCCTGAGCTACCTGCTCTTCGATTTCGGAGGCCGCGGTGCCGATGTCGAAGAAGCCCGCCGCGCCCTCTATGCCGCGGACTTCGCCCACAACGCGGCGATCCAGGACGTCGTGCTTCTCGTGGCGAGCGAGTACTACCAGTACTTGAACGCCAAGGCGCAGCGCGCGGCTGCGGCGGCGAGCCTCAAGCAGGCTCGTGAGAGCCTCGGCGCGGCCGAGGAGCGGCACCGGGCCGGTGTCGCGACGATTGCCGATGTCTTGCAGGCGCGCACGGCCGCGTCGCAAGCCGAGCTCGCTCTTCAGACGGCCGAGGGTCTCGTCCAGACGATTCGCGGCGCCCTCGCGACGGCGCTCGGCGTTCCGGCCACGATCCCGGTGGAAGCCGGCGAGCTGCCGGATACCGTAGACGTCGATCGCGCGGTCGAGACGGTGGATGAGCTGATCACGAGAGCGGAGGCTCAGCGGCCCGACCTCGCCTCCGCGCGCTCTCAGGTCCTGAAAGCGCAAGCGCACGTGCGATCCGTGCGGTCCGAAGGGCTCCCCGTCCTGCTCGCGACCGGAAGCTTGAACCGCACCTACTACTACCACAACGCTCCCAAGGCCCCGTATTCGAACAACTACGCGGGCGCGATCCTCTTTCGCTTCCCGATTTTTTCGGGCTTTGACAAGACCTTCGAGACGCTCAAGGCCAGGGAAGAAGCCGAGTCGGCCGCGGCGGCGGCCGAGACCTTGAACGACCGGGTGATCCTGCAGGTCTGGACGAGCTACTACGCCGTCAAGACGGTCGCGGCGCTGGTCAAGACGACGCGCGACCTGCTTGTCTCAGCGACCCAGTCGCAGGAAGTCGCGCTCGGCCGCTACAAGGCAGGGGTCGGAAGCATCATCGATCTTCTGACGGCGCAAAGCGCTTACGCGAGCGCCCGGGCGCAGGAAGCCCAGGCACGGGCCAACTGGTTCCTCGCCGTCGCGCAGCTCAACCACGACACGGGAGCCCTCGCACCGACGGAGAGCGAAAGGAAGCCATGAGTTCACGCCCCTTGCGATTCCCTTGGGCGGCCGCGTGGCTGGCCGCAACCGCGCTCGCCGGCGCCTGCTCCGGGCCCGCGAAAGCGCCACCCAAGGAAGCTGTGCCCGTTCAGATCGGCACGGCCGCGCGGCGCGAGATGGCTGTCGAGGTCAACGCCATCGGCCATGTCGAATCCGTCGCGGCCGTGGCGGTCAAGGCTCAGGTCGGCGGGCAGATCACTCGGGTTGCCATGCGCGAAGGCCAGGAAGTTCACAAGGGCGATCTGCTGCTGACGATCGATCCGCGGCCCTTCGAGTCGGCCCTCGCGCAGGCCAAAGCCAACCTCGAGCGCGACCGCGCCAAGGCCAAGAACGCGCAGGATGACGTGAAGCGTTACGCGGATCTGGTCGCCAAGGACTACGTTACGGCGCAGCAGTTCGATCAGGCGCGCTCGGACGCTGCCGCCGCCGAGGCGACGGTGAAGGCCGACGAAGCGGCCGTCGAGAACGCGCGCCTTCAGGTCGAGTATTGCTCGGTCCGCTCCCCGATCGACGGGCGCACGGGGAGCCTGCTCGTGCAGATCGGCAACGTGGTGAAGGCCAATGACGACCGCACGCTCGTGCAGATCAACCAGATCCAGCCCATCTTCGTGTCGTTCGCGGTCCCCGAAACCCATTTTGGCGAGATCAGCCGCCGCTCGCGGGCGGGCCGTCTGACGACCAAGGCCACGCCGCAGGACGGCGGCGAGCCTGTCGAGGGCGAGCTGACATTCGTCGACAACGCCGTCAGCGCCTCGACCGGAACGATCCAGTTGAAAGCGACGTTTCCAAACCGCAACGGCCGGCTCTGGCCCGGCCAGTTCGTCAACGTCGTTTTGAACCTCGCCATGGAGCCCAACGCGATCGTCGTGCCGTCGCAGGCCGTTCAGGCGGGCCAGGCGGGTCCATTCGTCTTCGTCGTCAAGGAGGACATGACAGTCGAATCGCGCCCCGTCACCGTGACTCGCGTGTCCGGCCCTCTGGCGGTCGTGGGCAAGGGCCTCGCCGCCGGAGAGCGGGTCGTGACCGACGGGCAGCTGAGGCTCGCCCCGGGAGCGAAAGTGGAGATCAAAGGGTCTGCGGAGGTCCGCTCATGAACATTCCCGAGCTCTTCATCCGCCGTCCCGTCACGACGACCCTCGTGATGGTCGGGATCCTCGTTTTTGGCGTCATGGGCTATCGCCTGCTGCCCATCAGCGACCTGCCTAACGTGGACTTCCCGACGATTCAGGTCTCGGCGTCTCTGCCGGGCGCTTCTCCGGAGACCATCGCCTCCTCCGTCGCCACGCCTCTGGAGAAGCAGTTCACGACGATCGCCGGTCTCGACAACATGAACTCGACGAGCACGCAGGGCTCGACCCAGATCACGCTTCAATTCAACCTCTCGCGCAATCTCGACGGTGCCGCTCTGGACGTGCAGTCGGCGATCTCGGCAGCCTCACGGCAGTTGCCGCCCAACATGCCGAGCCCCCCGTCGTTTCAGAAGGTGAACCCGGCCGACCAGCCGATCCTCTACCTGACGCTGACCTCCGCGACGCTTCCTCTCTCGCAGCTCGACGAGTACGGCGAAGTGATGATGGCGCAGAGGATCTCGACGGTCTCCGGAGTGGCGCAGGTCCAGGTCTACGGACCTCAAAAGTACGCGGTGCGCGTGCAGCTCGATCCACGGGCGCTCGCGAGTCGGGGCATCGGCATCGATGAAGCCGCCCAGGCGGTTCAGAACGCCAACGTCAACCTCCCGACCGGAATTCTGTACGGCCCGATGACCTCCTTCACCGTTCAAGCCACGGGCCAGTTGACCGAGGCCTCCGCGTACCGGCCGGTCGTCGTGGCTTACCGCAACGGCTCGCCGGTGCGGTTGGCCGACCTGGGGAAGGTCTTGGACGGCGTCGAAAACGACAAGACCGCCGCCTGGTACAACGAGGAGCGCTCGATCTCACTGGCGATCTACAAGCAGCCGGGAACCAACACCGTCGCCGTGGCCAGCGAAGTGCGCCGGCTGCTGCCGACGTTTCAGAAACAGCTCCCCGCGGCGGCGACCCTGCACATCCTCTACGATCGCTCGCAATCGATTCGGAACAGCGTCAACGACGTCCGCTTCACGCTTGTCCTGACGCTGTGCCTCGTCGTGATGGTGATCTTTCTCTTCCTGCGCAACCTCTCGGCGACCGTGATCCCGTCTCTCGCTCTCCCGTTTTCGATCGTCGGGACGTTTGCCGTTATGTACCTGTTGGGCTACAGCCTCGACAACCTCTCGCTGATGGCCCTGACTCTTTCCGTCGGCTTCGTCGTCGATGACGCCATCGTCATGCTCGAGAACATCGTTCGGCATATCGAGAAAGGGGAGGGTGTCTTCGAAGCCGCGCTCAAGGGCTCCAAGGAGATCGGCTTCACGATTCTCTCCATGACGATCTCGCTTGCCGCGGTGTTCATTCCGGTCCTCTTCATGGGAGGCATCGTCGGACGGCTGTTCCACGAGTTCGCCGTGACCATCGGCGTTGCGATTCTCGTCTCCGGCTTCGTCTCGCTCTCGCTCACGCCGATGTTGTGCAGCCGGTTCTTGAAGCCTTCCCGGGAGCAGAAGCACGGGCGGCTGTATCGGGCGACAGAGCGCGGTTTCGATGGCCTGCTCAATTTCTACGCCCGGACGCTGAAGCCGGTGCTCCGACACCCCGGCAAGGTGCTCGTTTTCTCGGCCGTGGTCCTGCTGGCGACCCTCTGGCTCTTCCTCAAGATCCCCAAGGGCTTTCTTCCCACCGAGGACACGGGGCTGGTCTTCGGTTTCACGGAGGGCGCCCAGGGGATCGGGTTTCCGGCCATGAAAGCCCACCAGCAGGAAGTTGCCGCCGTCCTCCGGAACCATCCGGACGTCGCCAATGTGCTCTCCAGCTGCGGCCCGCGTGGCAACATCAGCGTGGGCAACTCGGGCATCGTCCTGGCCCAGTTGAAACCGCGCTCGCAGCGCGAGCATTCGGCCGACGAGATCATCGCCGACCTGCGTCCGAAGTTTGCCCGTATCACCGGGATCCGTGCGTTCCTGCAGGTGCCGCCCCCCATTCGGCTGGGAGGCAGCCTGACCAAGAGCCAGTACCAGTACACGCTCCAGGACTCCGACACGGTCGAGCTCTACCGCTACGCGCCGCTGCTCGAGCAGAAGATGCGAGGCCTGCCGGGTCTGCAAGACGTCACGAGCGACCTGCAGCTTTCCAATCCCCAGATCAACGTGACGATCGACCGGGACCGGGCCGCGGCGCTCGGGATCACGCCGCAGAGGATCGAGGACGCGCTCTACACGGCCTACGGCACCCGACAGATCTCGACGATCTACGCGCCGAACAATCAATACCAGGTCATCATGGAGCTCGCGCCGGAGTTCCAGGAGAACGCGAACGCCATTGCGCTTCTCTACGTGCGGTCCTCTTCGGGCGAGCTCGCGCCGCTTTCTGCGCTGGGTTCGATCGAGCGGGGCACGGGGCCGCTCACGGTGCCCCACACGGGGCAGCTGCCTTCCGTGACGATCTCCTTCAACATCAAGCCCGGCGTCTCACTCGGAGACGCTGTCAAGGCGGTCGAGAAGGTGGGACGGCAGACGCTTCCGGCCACGATCCAGATGAGCTTTCAGGGGACGGCTCAGGCCTTCCAGAGCTCCGTAGCCGGCCTGGGATTGCTCTTGATTCTCGCGATCGCCGTCATCTACATGGTGCTCGGGATTCTCTACGAGAGCTTCATCCATCCGATCACGATCCTGACGGCTCTTCCTTTCGCCGGTGTGGGCGCGCTCGTGACACTGATGCTCTTCCGCACCGAGCTGTCGATCTACGCCTTCGTCGGCATCATCATGCTGGTCGGCCTCGTCAAGAAGAACGGCATCATGATGGTCGACTTCGCGATCGAAGCCGAGCGCAACGAGGGAAAGAGCCCCGAGGAGGCCATCTTCGACGCGTGCCTGGTGCGGTTCCGTCCGATCATGATGACGACGATGGCGGCGCTGATGGGAACGCTGCCCATCGCCATGGGCTTCGGCGCCGGCGCGGAGTCGCGCCGCCCCCTGGGTCTCGCCGTCGTCGGAGGTCTGGTCTTCTCGCAGACGCTGACGCTCTACGTGACGCCGGTGTTCTACATCGTGATGGACAGGCTGCAGAAGCGGCTCGGCCGTGGCCGCCGCAAGGGCGAAGGCGAGCCGCAGCAGGTGGAGACGGAACCGGCGCGCGAGCTCGAGCCGGAGCCCGCAACGGCCGCCCTGCGCGTCCGGGACCTCGGTCTCGAGCCGCGCTAGCGCTCGAGGGGCCCGGAAGCCGGCCCCGCTTCGTCGTCCCGCTCCGTGCGCAATGCGGTCTGCTCTTCAACGGCGTGTCGCTTCTCGGGCTCGAGCAGCGACTGGATGGCGAGAAACGCCGGGCCGATCTGTCCCGTGTGGATGCGCCCCGGGTCCGTCAGGCGATAGTCGATCCATCCGCGCCACTCGAGCCACAGCAGGAGCCGGTCCACGGCGAACACGACCAGAATGAGGCTGGCGATGATCAAGGTAAGCTTCATGCGATGCGCGCTGCTCCTCTTCTCTTACTACGGCTGAGACGCCTTCGGGTTGCTGCAGCGGTCGTGATTCTCGCCCTGCCCGGCGTGCTCGCCTGTGCGTCCTCGACGGCCGCACCGCCGAAGCCGACGGCGGATCCCGCCGAAGAGATGATCGCGTCGCTGACCGAGGCCCTGAAGCTCGACGCCTCGCAGCAGCAGAAGACGCGCGAGCTCTTGAAGGAGATGGCCGACCGCGACGATCGCATCCGCGCGGGCTGGGCAAGAGGCGAGCGCGTGCGGCCCGAGGTGCTCGCCGTCTCTCACGGTCAGTTCGAGCGCGACTTCGCCGCGATCCTCTCCGAAGAGCAGAGAAAGACCTACATCGAGAACAAGACGCGCCTGATGCTCCAGAGCAAACGCGTTCGAGCTCTATGATTCGACTGTAGCGACATCGTGTCGATGACCGGCGCCCGTAAGATGCCGCCCTGGCGCGTTGCGTCCTCCTGCAATGCGTTCGAGGCCAATCCGTCGCTCTCGGCCGCAGACATCGCGACGCTTTCGGAATGGTCCGCGGCGGGCGCTCCCGAGGGGGACCCGAAAGATCTGCCCGCTCCGCTAACGTTCTCCTTCGCGCCGGTGGGTCAACCGCAACTTCCTCATTCCGGCCGGAGCTTCCGACTACGAGGTCACCGCTTCGATTCCGTTTCTTCCCTTCGACGCGCACCTGATCGCCGTGACGCCGCACATGCACCTGCTCGGCAGGGCGATGAAGATGACGGCGCGCAGTGCGCGACCTCTGGTCGCAGATGGACCCCTGACCCTATCGCGCCGCGCCCGGACGGCCGCCCGCGACACGGCCTCCTGCTCGAAGCGGCGCAGGCGATCGGCGTCGGCGGAGAAGGACACCGGCAGGACTTTGATGGCAACGTCTCTCCCAAGCCGCGGATCCTTCGCCCGGTACACCTCTCCCACGCCTCCCGCACCGAGAGGGGCCAGGATCTCGTACGGACCGAGCTTTGAGCCGGCGGAGAGCGTCATTGAGTCGGCAAGCATTTTAGTCGCGGTGAGTGGGATGTATGATTCGAGCCGTTTCCGGGACTTGATGCGATGCGTGCGGCACCGTTGCCTCAGAACGAACCGGCGAGGCTCGAAGCGCTCAGCCGCTACGAGGTCCTCGATACGCCGCCCGAGCAGGAATTCGACGACTTGACGCTGCTCGCCTCGCACATCTGCGGCACCCCTCACGCCCTGATCTCTTTTGTCGACAAAGAGCGCCAGTGGTTCAAGTCGAGGATCGGCGTCGAGGCGGCCGAGACCCCGCGCAAGGTAGCCTTCTGCGCGCACGCGATCCTGCAGGACGACGTCATGGTCATTCCCGACGCGCAGGCCGACGAGCGGTTCGCCGACAACCCGCTGGTGACCTCCGGCCCCAAGATCCGCTTCTACGCCGGAGCGCCCCTTCTGACCGACGACGGGCAGGCCTTGGGGACGCTCTGCGTCACCGATCGCGTGCCCCGCAAGCTGACGCCGGCGCAGATCGCCGCCCTGCGTGCCCTGGCACGTCAGGTCGTGGCACAGCTCGAGCTCAAACGACGCTTGAAGCAGGAGCGGGAGCAGGCGGGGGCGACGATCGAGATGATCACCGGCCAGATGCCCGCCGTGCTCTGGTCCACGGACCGGGACCTGCGCATCACGTCCTCGACCGGAGCGGGGCTCGCCTTCATGGGGCATCGTCCCGGCCAGTACGTCGGCTTCACGCTCCAGGAGTATTTCCGCACGGACGATCCTGCGTTCCTGCCTCTGGTCGCCCACCGCAAGGCGCTCCTGGGCGAATCGGTGAGCTACGAGATCGAGTGGAGCGGGCGCACTTTCGCATCGTACGTCGAGCCGCTGCGCGGGTCCGACCGGAGCATCGAGGGAGTGATCGGCGTTGCTCTGGACATCACCCGGCAGAAGCGGGCCGAGGACGAGCTGAAAAAGTCTCTCACCCTCCTCCAGGCCACGCTCGACTCGGCGGCAGAAGGCATTCTGGTCGTCGACGAGAGCGGGAAGATTTCGAGCTTCAACCGCGGATTCGTTGAGCTGTGGCGAGTTCCCGAAGAAATCGCCGCAGCGAAGGACGGGGATGCGATGCTGGCGCACGTCCTCGAGCAGGCGAAGGAACCGGGAGCCTTGGCCAAGAAGCTCATGCGTCTGCACGCCAAGCGCGACACCGCCACGGCCGATTCGATCGAGCTGAAGGACGGAAGAGTCCTCTTGCGATCCTCCAGGCCGCAGCAGGTGGACGGCCGTTCCGTGGGAACGGTGTGGAGTTTTCGAGAGTCGTGAAAGCGGCTCTCTGGGTTCTCACCGCTCTTCTTGTCGCGCAGGCGGCCGCCGGTCAGGCGGGGCCCGCGGCCATCGTGATTCGGGCCGGAGCTCTCATCGACGGCGTCTCACCGGCGCCGCGGCGCGATCAGGTCATCGTCGTTCGGGGCAACCGCATCGAGAGCATGGGCGACGCCGCGAAGATGTCCGTTCCCGCTGCCGCTCGCGTTGTGGATCTCTCGAGGGCGACGGTGCTCCCCGGCTTGATCGACAGTCACACGCACATCTTTCTCCAGGGAGAGGACCCGGCCGAGGGAGGCTACGACGCTCAGCTCCTGAAGCACCCCGTGGCGTTTCGCGCGGCGCGGGCGACGGTGTCGGTCCGGCGAGCGCTCGAGCAGGGTTTCACGACGATCCGGGACGTCGAGACCGAAGGTGCGGGCTACGGCGACGTCGGCATCAGGGAGGCGATCGAGGCAGGGTACATCCCGGGCCCGCGCATGTTCGTGGTCACGCGGGCGATCTCGACCTCCGGTGGCTATCCCTTGGAGGGCTACAACCCGGAGATCGCGGTCCCCAAGGGGGTCCAGATTGTGGACGGGCCGGTCGAGGCGCGCAAGGCTGCCCGCGAGCAGCTCGACTACGGCGCCGACTGGATCAAGGTCTACATGACGCACCGCTCCTGGGTGGACAAGCAGGGCAACCTGGTCTCCCAGCCCACGCTCACTCTCGAGGAGATCAAGGCGATCGTGGACGAGACGCATGGTTGGAGCAAGAAAGTCGCGTGCCACGCCTACAACGGCATCGGTCTCCACCGGGCTCTCGACGGCGGTTGCGACTCGATCGAGCACGGCCTGGACCTTGACGACGCGGCGATCGCGCAGATGGTCCGGCAGGGCACCTGGCTCTGCCCGACGATGAGCGTCTATTACCGCGACTGGGCGCCGGCGGGGACGCCCGCGGGCGAACGCGACCGCAAGCGTGTCGCCGTGCACGGCCCGTCTCTCCAGAAGGCGCTCAAGGCGGGTGTCAAGATCGCCTTCGGCACGGACGTTGGCGGATTTTCCTGGAGCGAGCCGATGGCGCAGGAATTCGCGCGCCTGAACGAGTTCGGCATGACCCCGATGCAGGCGATCCAGTCGGCCACCTCGAAGGCCGCCGAGATGCTGGGGATGAGCCGGGAGCTCGGCGTTCTCGCGCCCGGGGCCTACGCGGACATCGTCGCGGTTGCGGGCGACCCCCTGAAGGACGTCAGGCTCCTCGAGCGCGTCGGCTTCGTCATGAAAGACGGGAAGGTGTATCGCGATGAGCTGAAGTGACGGGGCGGGAAAACCCGCCCTGCGGGCTCACTTCGCGATGCCGAGCTGCGTCAAGACGAAGGCGTAGTCGAAGGACAGCTCCTTCAACCGGTCGTAGCGGCCCGAGGAGCCGCCGTGGCCGCCCGCCATGTTGATCTTGAAGACGAGAGGGTTCGAGTCCGTCTTCAGAGTCCTCAGCTTCGCGACATACTTGGCCGGTTCCCAGTACATGACCTGGCTGTCGTCGAAGGACGTCTTGACGAGGATCGTCGGGTAGGCCTTGGCCGCGAGGTTGTCGTACGGGCTGTACGATTTGATGTAGTCGTACTCGTCCTTCTTCTTGGGGTTGCCCCACTCCTCGAACTCGCCGACGGTCAGAGGCAGCGACTCGTCGAGCATCGTGTTGATGACGTCGACAAACGGCACGCGGGAGACGACGATCTTGAAGAGGTCGGGCCGCATGTTCGTGACCGCGCCCATCAACAACCCGCCGGCAGACCCGCCCTCGATGACGAGCCGGTCTTTCGAGGTGTATTGGTCCGCGATCAACTGCTCGGCGACCGCGATGAAGTCGGTGAAGGTGGTCTTCTTCGACATCATCCGGCCCTGGTCGTGCCAGGGCTTGCCGAGTTCGCCGCCCCCACGGATGTGGGCGATGGCGAAGACGAAGCCGCGCTCCAAGAGCGAAACCCGGTTCGAGTTGAACGTAGCGAACGAGGGGATGCCGTAGGAGCCGTAGCCGTTCAGCCAGAGCGGGGCTTTTCCGTCGGCCACGAAGCCCTTCTTGTACACGAGCGAGATCGGGATCTTCGTTCCGTCCTTGGCCGTCGCATAGCGGCGCTCGGACTGGTAGCGGTCTTGGTCATAGCCACCCAGCACTTCCGTGCGCTTCAAGAGCTTTCGCTCCTTCGTCGCCATGTCGTAGTCGTAGACCGACTGCGGCGTCGTGAAGGACTGGTAGCTGAAGCGAAAAAGCTTCGTGTCGAACTCGGCATTGGCCTGCGGGCCGACCGCGTAGACGGCCTCCGGAAACTCGACGCGGTGCTGCGAGTCGCTCGCCAGGTCGATGACGCGGATGCGCGGAAGGCCGTCCTCGCGCTCGAGGATGACGGCGTGGTTTGCGAAGAGCTCGAGCCCGGAGACCATGACGGGCGGCCGGCAGGGCAGCAGCTCCTTCCAGTTCTCCTGGCCGGGGCTTGAGACCGGGGCCGTGACGACCCGGAAGTTGCGGCAGCTCTTGTTCGTGCGGATGGTGAAGGAATCTCCTCGGTGGTCGACGGCGTACTCGTGGTCCTTCTCGCGCGGCGAGATGAGCGCGAGGGTCGCCGTCGGCTTGTCCGCCGGCAGAAAGCGCCACTCGCCGGCTGTGTGGGAGCGGGAGATGACGAAGAGGACCTTACGGCTTCTCGACCGGTCCACGTCGACCGTGAACATCTCGTCCTTCTCCTCGTACACCAGCGTGTCGGTCTTGGGATCCGAGCCGAGCGTGTGCCGGTAGAGCCGGTAGGGCCGCTTGGCGGCGTCATCGACCGTGTAGAAAAGCGTCTTGTCGTCGGCGGCCCAGGCAGCCGCCGAGACTTTTTCCACGCTCTCCGGGAAGTCTTTTCCCGTCGAGAGATCCCGGATGTGCAGCCGGTACTCGCGGAAGCCCGTGTTGTCGGTCGAATAGGCGAGCAGGTTCCCGTCGTCGGATACCTCGAGCGCGGCGACCGCCATGAAGCGCTCGCCTTTGGCGAGCTCGTTCAAATCGAGCATCACCTGCTCGGGCGCCTCGAGGCTTCCCTTCTTGCGGCAGTAGATCGTGTACTGCTTTCCCTTCTCCGTGCGCGAGTAGTAGAAGTAGCCGCCTTGCCGGTAGGGCACCGAAAGGTCGGTCTCCTTGATGCGTCCCAGCATCTCCTTGTAGAGGGCATCCCGGAACGCTTCGGCCGGCTTCATCAAGTCACTTCCGGGTTTTTCCGGTCGCGCAGCCAGAAGTACTCGTCGGCGAGCTTCTCTCCGTGGATCGTCTCGGCGTGCGTCAACTTCTTCGCCATGGGCGGCTTCGAAACCTCCGGAATGTCGTTCGCGCAAAGCGCCGGGGCGGCGGCCGCCAGCGCGGTCAGGACGAGAAAACCTCTCATTTTTTCTCCTCGATGTCATTGCGATAGAGCTCGTACGCTTTCTGGTATTCCATGACGCGCGCCACCTCGGCGCAGAAAGTTTCGCTGTAACCGGCGCGCCTGAGCAGATGAAAGCCCATCTCCATCCCGGAGGTGATCCCTCCGGCCGTCAGGATCCGCCCCGCGTCGACGACGCGCGCACGGCTGATCTTGCAGGCCGGGGCAATTTTCGCGAGCCGGTCGAGGGGAACCATGCCCGCCGGGGAAGCCTCGACGCGGTCAGGCTCTTTGCGGTTGGTTGCCGGCAGGCCGTCCAAGAGCCCCATCTGTCCGTAGATCCAGGAGCCCGTGCAAACGCTCGCGAGTATCGTTGTCGAGGGCAGCGCGCGAATGAAGTCGTGCAGGCGGCGATTGTGGAGCTCCTGGCGTGTCCCGAAGCCGCCCGGAATCAGGAAGGCATCCATGGCCGGGGCGTCGGCGAAGGAGTAGTTGGGCAGCACGGTAAAGCCGGCCTGCGTCTGCACGGGACGCAGGGCGTCGGCGACCAGGAACGCCTCGAGCTCGGGATCGAAGCGGCGTGCCACGGAAAAAACGCCGTGGGGCGCGGCGAAGTCCACGATCTCGGCATCTTTGAAGACGTAGATCCCGAGGCGAAAGCCGGCAATCTGCGGTGTCTCGGCCATGACTTCGAATCCTCCCGGCCGCCCCGGAGGGAGCGGCCCGTCCCGAGGGCGCGCGATTCTACCGCGAAGATTCGAAGGCGGTTACTGCCGCAAGGTGACTCAGCATCGCGCGGCGAGCAGAGCCTTCTGCTTCTCTGCGATCGTGGAATCCGGCCGGGCCGGCGGGCCGTAACGGAAGCGAGAACGCGGCATCGAAAAGGAGCACTTATGCGCGTGCTGGTTCGGACGTTTCTTTCGGCGGCCTTCGCGGCCCTCGCCGCCGCGTGGGCGCCGGCGAGCGAGATTGCCTGGCAGGACTGGTCGGACGCACCCTTTGCGCGAGCGAAGGCGGAGAAACGGCTCGTGCTGCTCGACCTCGGCGCGGTCTGGTGCCACTGGTGCCATGTGATGGAGGAGACGACGTACAAGGACCCGAAAGTCGTCAACCTCATTTCGGAGCACTTCGTCGCTGTCCGCGTGGACCAGGACTCGCGCCCCGATCTCTCCAACCGCTATGAGGACTACGGCTGGCCCGCCACGATCCTCTTCGACGCCTCGGGACGCGAGCTGGCGAAGCTCGCGGGCTATATCCCGCCGCCGCGCATGGCCTCCTTGCTCGAAGCTTTCGTTGCCGACCCGACGCCCGGGCCCTCGGCGCGGCCGGACGAGGCCCGTCGGCCGGCTGCCGGAGCGGCGCTCTCACCGGCCTTGAGGCAGGAGCTCACCGAGATTCTTTCGGCCCGCTACGACGGCGAGCGTGGCGGCTGGGGTTTTGCCAAGAAGTACCTGGACTGGGAGAGCGTTGAGTGGTGTCTCTCGCGCGCGCGAGGGGGCGACCCGGACGGCTTGCGCATGGCGCGCGAGACGCTCGAACGCTCCCGCAAGCTCATCGATCCGGTCTGGGGCGGCCTGTACCAGTACTCCGATAGCGGCGACTGGGACCACCCTCATTTCGAGAAGCTGATGCAGTTCCAAGCGGAAGGCATGCGGATTTATGCGCAGGCGTATGCGCTCTGGAAAGACCCCGCGGATCTGGAAGCGGCCCGCGCGATCCACCGCTATGTCCGCGCGTTCCTGACCAGCCCGGAAGGGGCCTTCTTCGTGAGCCAGGACGCCGACCTCGTCGCCGGCGAGCACGGTGGCGAGTACTACGCGCTGCCGGATGTCGAGCGCCGCGGCCGAGGCGTGCCCCGCGTCGACACTCACCTCTATGCTCGCGAGACGGCGTGGGGCGCTCTGGCCCTCGTGTCCCTGCACGGCGCGACCGGCGAAGAGCCGTTGCTCGACGAAGCGTTGAAAGCCGCTCGCTGGATCGTGGAACACAGAGCGCTGCCGGGCGGAGGATTCCGGCACGACGCCCACGACGCGGCGGGACCCTATCTGGGCGACACCGTCGCGGCCGGGCGCCTCTTTCTCGCGCTCTACGCCTCGACCGGCGACCGGGAGTGGCTGGCGCGCGCCGCCGCCGCCGCGGAATTCATCGGCAAGAGATTCGTCGCTTCCCGGGCGCCCGGGTTCGTGTCCGCGGCTTCCGGAACGCGTTTCGCGCCGGCGCGTCCCCAGCGCGACGAGAACGTGGCGGTCGTGCGGTTCGCGAATCTCCTGTTTCGATACACCGCCCGCCGGCGCCACCGTGATCTGGCCAGGCGCGCGATGACGTTGCTCGCGGTGCCCGACGTGGCAAAGCGCTTCTCGACCGCCTCGATTCTGCTCGTGGACGCGGAGCTCTCCTCGGAGCCGGAGCACGTCACGGTCGTCGGCCGTCGCGCGGACCCGCGCACGCGGTCGCTGCTCGCGGCGGCGCTCTCGGATCCTTCCGGTTACAAGCGCATCGAGGTCTGGGACCCGGCGGAGGGACCGTTGCCCAATGCCGATGTCGTGTTTCCGGAGCTCGACCGGCCCGCCGCGTTCGTGTGCGCCCACGGCCGCTGCTCGCAACCCGTCTTCGAGCCGGGCCTCGTACGAGACCGCGTCGAGAGGCTGCGGGCAGCCTCGGCCAAAACTCCTTCCGGTTAAGATCCTCCCCGCGGGGAGGATCGCAATGAGATTCGTCGGAGCCGTTGCTTCTCTTCTTCTCGTTTCATCCTCCGCTTTCGGGCAGCCGGCAGCCGCCACTCCGGCGGCGAGGCCCGCGATGCTGCTGCCGGGCCTCGCACCCGTTCGTCACCCGATGGGAACGTCGTCGCTCGAGGCGCAGAAGTTCTTCGACCAAGGCTTGAGCCTCCTCTACGCCTTCAACCATGAAGAGGCCATCCGCTCCTTCGAGCACGCGGCCGAGCTCGACCCGAAGGCGGCGATGCCGTTCTGGGGGCTCGCGCTCGCGCTGGGCGCCAACATCAACGATCCGGAACCCGACGCCGACCGCCTGAGGCGGGCCCGCGAGGCGGTCGAAAAGGCTCAGTCCCTCACGGCCGACGGCCCGGAGTCCGACCGCGACTATGTCGCGGCCCTCGCGAAGCGTTACGGTGGCGACCCGGCCGCCGATCGCAAGCAGCTCGCGCTCGACTACAACGCCGCCATGCGCGAGCTCGCCAGCAAGTACCCGGACGACACGGATGCGGCGACGCTGTTTGCCGAGAGCGGAATGAATCTGCGCCCGTGGAAGCTCTGGAATCCGGACGGCACGCCGGCGGAGGGGACGCCCGAAATCGTCGCCACCCTCGAAGCGGTCCTGAAACGCGAGCCGCTGCACCCGGGCGCCAATCACTACTACATCCATGCGGTCGAGGCCTCGCCCGAGCCGCAGCGGGCGCTGCCCTCCGCGCAGCTCTTGACGACGCTCGCGCCCGCAGCCGGCCACCTCGTTCACATGCCGGCCCACATCTTCATGCGCACCGGAAGCTACACGGCCGCCGCCCGGTCGAACGCCCAGGGGGCCGAAGCCGACCGGGAGTACATCCGTCAGACGGGAGCCCAGGGGATGTATACGGCGATGTACTACAACCACAACCTGCACTTCCTCGCGGCGGCCTGGTCCATGGCGGGAAACTGGGCCGAGGCGAAGAAGGCCGCCGATCAGCTCGCGGCGAGCGGCACGCCGCTGCTGGCCGAGATGCCGATGGTCGAGGCCTTCTTGACGATGCCCGCTTTCGTCAACCTGCGCTTTGCGAGATGGAACGAGACCTTGCGGATGCCGGACCCGGGACCGAAGCTGCCGATCTTGAAGAGCGTCTGGCATTACGGGCGCGTGCTGGCGCTCCTGTCGGCCCGAGACGTCAGGCGAGCCGAGGCGGAAAGGAAGCACTTCGAAGCGGCGCGCGAGCGTGTGCCGGCCAGCGCCTTCTACGGCAACAATTCCCCCAAAGACGTCCTCCTGCTCGCCTCCGCAGTGCTCGATGCGCGGCTGGCCTGGCTGCGGGGAGAACGCAAGGTCTCGATCGAAAGCTGGCGCAAGGCGGTGGCCCTGCAGGATGGCCTCTCCTACGACGAGCCGCCGCCCTGGTACTACCCCGTGCGCGAGTCTTTGGGTTCCGCGCTGCTGCGAGACGGACAGGCCGGGGAAGCGGCACAGGTCTTTCGAGAAGATCTGGCCAAGAACCCGCGCAACGGCCGCTCGCTCTTCGGTCTCCTGGAGGCGTTGAAGGCGCAGAAGAAGACGGCCGACGCGGTCTGGGTCGATCGGCAATTTGCGGCGGCGTGGAAGGATGCGGACACGAAGCTCAAGATCGAAGACCTGTAAGGCCCCAAAGGACAAGGAAACTCTGATCGACGTGCCGAAACGACACATCCGCGGAATCCTCGCGCTCTTGTTGCTGGTCGCCTTCCCGGCGGAAGCCGAGGTGTCCGATGGCCGCTTTCATCTATTCCGCTCCCCGGAGCAAGCGCGGCGGCGGCTGTTCGCGCCGGAGGCCGAGTCAGAGGACAAGCCGGGGGAGAAGCTCGCGGCTTCGCCCGCCAAGAGACACTTCTGGCTCGCCGCCGCGGAAGTGACGCTCTTGAACGTGGGAACCTGGGTCTTCGACCGCTACGCCCTCAAGGCCGATTACGCGTACATCTCGCTCGACCGGTGGAAAGAGAATTTGAAGACCGGGTTCGTCTACGACCACGACATCTTCTCGACGAACCAGGCCTTGCATCCGTATCACGGCAGCTTCTACTACAACGCGGCGCGCTCCAACGGCTACAACTTCTGGGAATCGGCCCTCTTCACGTCGACGGGCAGCCTCATATTCGAGTTTTTCGGCGAAGACGAGCCGGCCTCGATCAATGACTTCGTCAACACGACGATCGGCGGCACGACGCAAGGCGAGATCTTCCACAGGGTCACGAACATGATCCTCGACAACACGGCGAATGGCAGCAACCGTCTCTTTCGCGAGCTCGGCGGCCTCGTCTTGGATCCCGTCGGCGGATTCAACCGGCTGGTGCGCGGCGAGTGGAAGAAGGACTTTCCGAACCCCGACGACCGTCTGCCCGTCTCGTTCTCGGTCGAGGTGGACGCCGGCTTTCAGCACAACGCGGACGGTACCGCGCCCGTCGTGCGCTTCCCGAACCAGAGTCTCGTCGGCCTGCTGATTCGTTACGGCGATCCCTTCTTCGGAGAGAATCGCAGGCCGTTCGACTACTTCGAGTCGCTGACCGAATTCGGCCCGCCGTCGGAGGGGACAATCACCCGCTGGCAGCAGCGCGGCCAGTTGTTCTCCTGGGAGCTTTCCGCCTCCCGCCGGGCGGAGCATCGGCTCGGGCTCTTCTTGAACTACGACTACACGAATAACCAGGCGCAGATATTTTCCGCGCAGACCCTGTCGGCCAACGTCCTCTCGCGTTTTCCGCTCGTGCGCGGCACGGAGCTGCGGACGGAGCTCTCGGCGATTGGTTTTCCGCTCGCGGCCCTCCAGACCGACTACACGGCCGACGACCTGGCCAAGGTGGGGCGTCCCTACGATTACGGTCCCGGCGGAGGTGCCCGGGTGCTCGGGCGCGTCACCCGGGAGGGCCTCGATGTTTTCCTCTTGAGCTACCAGGCGCTGTGGATCAGCACGACCAACGGCGTGTCACAGCACAGCGCGATCCAGTCGTTGCGGGCGGAGGGGCGCCTGCCTCTTTCGCTGGGTCTCGCCCTGGGGGCAGGAATCGCCTGGAACAGACGCATCACGTCCTACGATCAGCGCCCGACCGTGCGCGTCGAGGGTCCCCAATGGCGGGTGTTCGGCACGATCCTGCTGCAGTAGCCGGCCCGAGGGACGGGCAGCCGGGTCACATCTTCTTGCGCGTTGCGGCCGCACGCTTGGCAGAGCGCGACCTGGCGGCCTTCGAGCGGCGTTCGGCGGCTGCGTGGGCCTGACGCGAGAGTGCTTTCTTCGTGGCCGCGCGGTGCCCTTCGCGCTTCAAGGCGCGTCTGACCGCGCGCGAGCGAGTGGCAGAGACGCGCCGCGCCCCGGCACGGCCCTTGCGCAGGTCTCTGAGTGCCTGGCGACGGGTCCGCGCGGATGTCTTGCCCTTCTTGGGAGGCGGCAGCTCCACGCCGGCTCGCCGGGCCTTGGACAGCCCGATCGCGATCGCCTGCTTCGTCGAGCGGGCGCCGTGTTTTCCCTCGCGAACGTGCTCCATCTCTTCACGAACGAATTCTCCGGCCTGCGTGCTTAAGGACTTGCCTTCGGCCTTGTCCTCCTGTGCGTGCTCCAGAGTTTCTTTGTCCGGCATCGCAGCTCCTTTGACGGGGACGTCCTTAAGCGGACGCCCGCCGTCTCTCTCAAGCAAAAGCGATGCCTTCCCTCGATCGGCAACGCGTCGAAGGGAGCTACTTCTTCTGTTGTTTGAGCAGGTCCCGGATTTCGGTGAGGAGGATTTCCTGTTGGCTCGGGCCAGCCGGAGCGGCCGCCATTTTCGCGCCGAAGCGGTTGAACGGAACTACGATCAAAAAGTAGAGGCCCGCTGCCTTGAGCAAGAAGCCGATCAGGGCGTTGATGAAGTTGCCGATGTTGACGGACCCGGCCTTGATCGAGGAGAAGTCCGGCTGGCCCCCCAGCATCCCGATGACGGGCGTGACGAGGTCTTTGACGAGCGAGTCCACGATCGCCCCGAAGGCCGCGCCGATGATGACGCCGACCGCCAGATCGACCACGTTGCCGCGCGCGATGAAGTCGCGGAAGCCTTTGAGCATGGTGTCTCCTTCTCGAAAAGAGTCGGATTCTACGACGTGCTGGCAAGGCGCGTGCAACACTTGATGCCGATGCGCTGGCGGCAAGGTCTCGCGGCCACCCTTCTCCTGCTCGGCGCAGCGAGCGTCGCCGCTCAATCGCCGTCGGCCGGCTGGCAGACGTTCGAGACGGCAAACTTCCGGATCCATTTTCCCAAGCCGTTCGAGGCCTGGGCGAGGCGCGTCGCTTCCCGGATCGAATCGATTCACGCGCGCGTCACCGAATACGTCGGCTACAGCCCCAAGCGCCCGATCGACGTCATCGTGGAAGACCCGGCGGCAGCGGCCAACGGCGTGGCGTTTCCCTTTCTGGACAGACCGGTGATCGTCCTGTGGACGACCCCTCCCGAGTCGGAGTCCTCTCTGGGCTATTACAACGATTGGCCGGATCTCGTCTTGACTCACGAGATGACCCACATCGTGCATCTGCTGCGTCCGCGCAGCCAGTCCCGGGGGCTCTTGGCGCGCTTTTCGCCGCTGCCGATTGGGCCGGTCCTCTTGAAGTCGCCGCGCTGGGTGATCGAGGGGTATGCGACTCTCGTCGAAGGAGCGCTGACTGGCTCCGGCCGTCCGCAGGGCAGTTTTCGGGCGATGGTCATGAGGCGCCTGGCGATGGAGGGAAAGCTGCCCGAGTACCGGCAATTGAGCTCCCTCTCCGGATGGCTCGGCGGCGCGGCTCCGTACCTGGTCGGCTCGACATTCCTGGAGTGGCTGGAAGCGCGGGAGGGCTCCGGCAGCCTCCAGCGCCTCTGGAAACGCCTGACCTCTCGCCGCGGAGGCGGCTTTGCGAGCGCCTTCCGAGGAGTCTTCGGCGAGTCGCCGGCTGACCTCTACGACCGCTTCCGCGCCGAGATCACAGCGCGCGCCCTCGAGGAAGAGAAGCGCTTGAAAGGCGTCGGTCTCGCGGAAGGCGTGATCTGGCAGCGCCTGGAAGGCGCGACGGCATCGCCGCAGGTCAGCCCCGACGGCAGATATCTCCTCGCCCGCCGCGAGGCAGAGCGCGGACGAGGTGAGATCGTCGTCTGGGACATCGCGGAGACCGACGCCGAGCGTCAGATGGAAGAGCGTCGCCGTCAGCGCGAGGAGCGCCTGATGCGCGACCCCGAGGAAGTGGCGGAAAAGCCGCCCACTCCTCGGCCTCGCCGGCCGCGCTGGACCCTGGCCAACATCAACGGTCACGCCACGACGCAACCCCGCTGGATGCCGGACGGAAAGAACGTCCTCTTCTCGCGCAAGGCGTCGGATGCCGACGGAGTGCTCCGCGCGGATCTCTACCTCTGGAATCCCGAGCACGGATCGGTCCGTCGCATCACCCGTCTGGCCGACGTGGCCATGGCGGATCCCGCCCCCGACGGGCGCTTCCTGTTCGGCGTCGCGAATCGGTACGGGATTTCCCGCCTCGTGCGCATCGAGACCGCATCGGGGAGGGTCGAGACGTTCCCGCCAAATCTCGAGCGCGAGGATCCCTGGCGCGTCTGGATTCATCCACGCGTGTCTCCCGATGGCAGCCGCATCGCGGCGCTCGTCCATTCCGGCTCGCGGTGGCGGCTGATGGTCGGCGAGCTCAAGGGCAAGGCTTTACGCGAGCTGACCGTGTCGGGAGCGCCCGTCGGTCCTCCGGCATGGACTCCGGACGGTTCGCGGCTGCTCGTCGCGACCGACGCAACCGGCGTCTGGAACTTGGAGTCGATTTCGGTTGAAGGCGGCGCGGCGATGGCGTTGACGCGCGTCACCGGAGGCGCTCTGGCCCCCGCGCCCACACCGGACGGTAAGGAGGCCTTCTACGCCGACGCGACGGCTCACGGCTTCGATTTGAGGCGCCTGCGCCTCGACGCTCCGCAGATCGCCGGTGCGCCCGCGCCGCCGGACTCCGCCCACAGGTTTCCGATCCTGCCGCCTCCCGCGGTGGAGGTCGTCCGTGCTTCGGACGCGTCCGTGGGTGCCTCCCATCCCTATCGGCTCACGGAGAGCCACGTCGTACGCCTGTATCTCGCGCAAAGCCTGGGGACTTCCGGTACGACGTTCCAGGCGGGATTCGAGGGCTCGGACGTGATCGGGCGCTGGCACTGGGTCGCGCTCGGCTCGGTCGGCAGCGTGTCCGGACCTCGCGGAGGGACGATCTCGCTCGCCTACCGCGGATGGCCGGTCATCCTTCGCGGTCAGATCTTCGATGCCCTGGAACGGCCGGGCGCGCAGAGCGTTTTGCACCGGCCCGAATTCGATCAGGCCCGGCTCGGCGGCTTCGCGGAAGGCCTCTGGCAGCTTCCGATCGACGGCGGGCAGCTGCGCGTCTCGGCGGGGGCTGGTTCCTCACGCGTCGAGGCGCTGTCGCTAAACGACGTTTTTCGGCGCGACGTCGCCTCGGCGCGCGTCGAGGGTTCGATGGAAAGAAGCCGCGGCCACCGCGGCGTCATCTTCGAGTGGGACCTTGCGATCTCCGGCGGCCAAACCGACGGCTCGAGCTGGACTCAGACCCTCGAGGGCGCGCGCCTGACGGCTCTGGTGTGGAAGTTCAAGCTGCGTTTCGCGGGTCGCCTGGGCCAGACCAGCGGGTCGCCGACGCGCTTCGATCTCTTATCGATCGGAGGGGCTCCCTCCTCGATCTTTCCCGAAGGGCTCGATCGCAACCGCCTCTTGAACCCCGCGCTACCGTCAAACGTGCAGGTCGGCCGGAAGGCAGAGGGCTGGCGCGTGGAGCTCGCGCCCTACTCGCTGCCAATGGCCCTCTTCTATGAGCGCGCACGGGCCTGGACTCTGAGAGCGGACGCGCCCGACGCCGTGAAGCTGTACGGCGCGGAGCTGCGGTTCGACGGTTCTCTGCTGCCTTTTTCTGCTCTCGGGTCCTTCAACTTTTACGCCGGAATCGCCCGGATCGAAAGCCGCCTGCCCTCCTTCGCGAGAACGCGTCTCTACACCGGGATCGTCTACCACCCGTAGGCGTCGCTCCGCGCTGCGGGAGAAATCTGCGCTTCGCGCACCGGCGTGCGGCTCGCCCAAAGGGGCTCGACCGCACGCCTGATTCCTGCCTTCGTGCTCCGTTCGACTTGTTTTCGAGGCTCTGGTCGCAGCGCGAGGAGTCTCCCAGAGGGGAGGAGCCTCGCGCTGCGGGAGCGAGAGCGCGGCGAGGGACCAGGCACTCGGTCGAGGCCCTTTGGCCGAGCCGAGCGCCGGTGGCGCAGCCAGGTCCAGAGCGAAGCGGAAGCGACGGTTTAGGCGGGGAGTCCCTTCTTGAGAATCTCCTCCATCTTCTCCGCAAAGACGTCGATTTCGGGCAGCGTCGTGTAGACGTTGGGAGTCACGCGCAGGCCGTTGAACTCGGGATGGAGGATCGGCGTCGTCATGATCCGATCCTTCTCCCAGAGATGCGCCTGGAGCTTCGTCGTGTCCACCCCCTCGACGTGAATCAGGCCGATGCCGCAGGACTCGGTGTCGTTCAAAGGCGTCAGGACTTTGACGCGGCGGTCGGCTGCCAGAAGCCGCTTGGCCCAGCGGTCGCGCAGCAGGCGCAGGCGCGCCGCCTTGCGCTCGGCCCCGATGCCGCGGTGGAAGGCGAGCGCTCCGGCAATGGCGTTGTGGTTGGCCGCCGGGTGCGTTCCGATCTCCTCGTACTTGCGGACATCCTCGTCCATGCTGGCGGGGGCTGCCATGAGCGGCCAGATCTTCTTCTGCTTCTCCTTCTTCACGTAAAGAAACCCGGTGCCGATGGGCGCGAGGAGCCATTTGTGGAGGCTCGTGCCGTAGTAGTCGCATTCGAGCTCGTGGCGTTTGAAGGGAAAATGCGCAAAGCCGTGCGCCCCGTCCACGAAGACCTCGATCGAGCGCTCCCGGGCCATCCGAACGATCTCGCGTACGGGCAGGATCTGGCCGGTCAGGTTCGTGATGTGGGTGACCTCGATGACCCGCGTGCGAGGCGTGATCGCGCGGCGGAAGCGCTCCACGACATCCTCGCGCGACGGGGGCGGGACGGGAAAGGAGATCTGCTTGATGACGAGGCCATCCCGCCGAGCGCGCTGCTCCCAGGTCGTGATCATGCGCCCGTAATTCTGGTTGGTGATCACGACCTCGTCGCCGGCCTTCAAGTCGATGCCGAGGGTGAGAGTCTCCATGGCTTCCGAGGCGTTGCGGGTGATCGCCACCTCCTCTGGATCGCAGCCGAACTCGGCCGCCAGGTCCCGCCGCACCGACTCGATCCGCGGCTCCAGGATGTTCCACATGTGATGGACAGGGATCTCGTTGGAAAAACGCAGGTCGCGAATCATGGCCTCGAGCACGTGAGAGGGGGTCGGACTGCAGCCGCCGTTGTTCAGGTTGACAAGCGTGCGGTCGGCGTCGAACGCGCGGGCGATCTCCGACCAGTAGGCTTCATCGCCGGCCAGCTCGGCAGCAGGCCGCGGTCCCGCCACGCGCGCGGCGGCCGCGACGCGACGCAGCGTGTCGGCCCGGAAGGCCGGGAGGGTGAATCCCGCGGCCAGTCCGGAGAGCAGAGCCCGTCGGTTCAGAATGATGGGGCGTTCCTCTTGCGTTAGTCTCCCTGTGCTCTCTCGCGTTTGGCTCGCGCGATCAGGTCGATTTCCATGGGTGCGTTGCGGGAAAGGACCAGAGTGAAAAACGGATGCGGCGCCTTTCTCGTGATCTCCTCCTGGCAATCCGTTCATTCTATAGAGTGCGGGGGAAGGGTGCCGGACACGCGGTTGGCCGTCAGGTAGGCGGAAACACCGAAAGGGAGTAGCCATGGCAAAGTGGACGTTTGAGCCCGGGCACACGGCGGCGGAGTTTTGCGCTCGCCACATGATGGTGACCTGCGTACGAGGGCACTTCAAGGATGTCCATGGAACACTCGAGTTCGATCCCGACAACCCTCGCGCGACATCCGTCGAGGTGACGATCGATGCCCGGAAACTCTGGAGCGGAGAGCCGGCCCGAGATGAGCACCTGCGCGGCGCCGATTTCCTCGACGTCGAGCACCATCCGACGATCACGTTTCGGGGCAGCGAGGTCGAGGTTGTCGGCGCGACCGAGGGGAGAGTGCGCGGCGAGCTGACGATCCGCGGGGTCTCCCGGCCGGTGACTCTCAACGTCCGCTTCATGGGCCAGTGGGAGACGCCGTGGTGGGAAGACGGGGTGGACAAGGGACCCAGGACGCGCGCCGGATTTCTCGCCACCGCCCGAATCAACCGCAAAGACTTTGGCGTGAGCTGGAGCAGCGCTCTCGATCGGGGCGGCGTCGTCGTCGGCGACGACATCGACATCACGATCGACGCGGAAGCGATCCTGGAGAGCTGAGGCCGGTTTAGGCGAAACCGGTACAGCCATTCCGGGTCCCTTCGCGTCGCGAGTTTTCTCCCGGTCGTGGCGCGAGGAGTCTCCGCGAAGTCACCGAGCGGAGGAGCCTTGCGCCGCGGGAGCGAGCGCGCAGCGAGGGGTCAGGGGCGCGGTCGAGGCCCTTTGGCCGAGCCGTGCCCCGGTCGCGCAGCGAGAACCCGAGCAAGTGCGAGCGACGTGTTGGTCTGCCCGGCAGGATTCGAACCTGCGACCCTCAGCTTAGAAGGCTGATGCTCTATCCGGGCTGAGCTACGGGCAGCCGGACTTGATTATGCGGTATGGCGGTCAAGTTTCGCGCTTCGGGTCCCGGCCGCCTGCGTGGCCGACCCTCAGGTGTGCGCCGGCGGAGCCGGCGCATGTCGCGCCTTGCGCTCGGTGCAGAAGGCTGATGCTCTATCCGGGCTGAGGTACGGGCAGCGCCCGGGTTGATTATGCGGCATGGGCGATCAAGTTTGGCGCTTCGGGTCCCGGCCGCCTGCGCGGCCGACCCTCAGGTGTGCGCCGGCGGAGCCGGCGTCGTTCTAGTGCGGGCGTCGGCGTGGTCACGTTCGTGATAGCGGCGGGCGGACCCGCCGGTGAGCCGCGGCGGATCCGCGGCTTGTCGCGCCCACTTTGCGGGCGCTCGGTGCGTCGCCTTGGCCTTCGGCCGAGGCTCGGTGCGCTCTATCCGGGCTGAGCTACGGGCAGCCGTACCATTATGACCGGAGAGAGCCGATGAAAGAAAAGCGGAAGCGAAAGATCATCGTCTCCATCGCGATATCCGCCGACGGCTACATCGCCCGGCCGGACGGCGACGTCGAGTGGCTGAATCGCCCGCGCCCGAAGGGCAATTACGGAATGGGGGCATTCTTTCGCTCGATCGACACGATCCTGTGGGGAAGAAAGACTTACGAGGTCGGCCTGAAGTTCGGCGGCAGCAGCCTCGGAGTCGGCCCGAAGATCAAGAACTATGTCTTCTCGCGCCGGCCTCTCGAGCCTCTCGGAAAAAACGTGGAGCTCGTCCGCGAGCCGATCAAGGATTTCGTGCGACAGCTGCGCCGAGAGCCCGGAAAAGACATATGGATGATGGGAGGCGCTGGAATCATCGCTTCGTTCCTCGATGAGGGGGAAATCGACGAATTCATCATTCACGTGATTCCCGTCTTTATCGGCGAAGGTATTCCCTTGGTCGCGCCCCGGCATCGCTACGTCCCACTCAAGCTGCGCTCCGTGCGCCGATTCCCCGACGGCGTCGTCCGCCTCCAGTACCGGGTCTTGCGTCGGGCCCGTGGGCGGTTGGCGCGCGCGAAACGGTAAGCCTCAGTTCTGCCGCGGGAGCGAGCGCGCAGCGAGGGACCAGCGAGGGACCAGGCTCGCGGTCGAGGCTGCATCCGGCCGATCCGCGAGCCTGTGCGCCCGCAGGGCGCAGGTCCTGAGCAAGCGCGAGCGACGTGCTCTCAGCGGGCGGGGACCAGAGGCTCTGCCTGCGCCGTGACCTTGATGTTCTTGGCCGCGAACCAGGGATGGAACTCCAGGCGCAGGCGGCCCGCCTTGACCGCAGGGTCCGTTGCCGCGAGCTGCTGTGCTTCCTCCATCGTGCCCACGCGGAACACGTAAAGACCGCGCAGATCGCCCCCGTCCGTGAAGGGCCCGGCCACCAGCAGCTTTCCCGCCTCGGCCATCTTCTGGATGTTCGCCATGTGGGCCTTCTGGAGCGCCTCGGTCTCCGGCGTCTGTTCCGCCGTCCATTTGGGTCCCCTGTAGAGGAAGCCGACGTAGTAAGTCGTCATCTCGAAGCCGCCAGGACCGATGTCCGGCATCTTTGGAGGCTCCTTCGAGGTTTGCGGCATGCTTTGGAGCGCTGCAAAAAACACCGCCGCTGCCAGCGAAATGACCCGTGTGTTCACTCTTTCCTCCTCTCTGCGTCCGTTGCCAAGAGCTCGAAGATAGCGCCTGGTCGCAAATGGAGCAAAGGAAAGGTCCGGACCGGCGTACGATTCTGCAGCATGCTGAAAGTGACGGGGATCCGCGACGACGGGCCCGACCGGCGCCTCTTCGAGTTGCACGAGGAGGGAAGCCTGGCTTCCCCCGAAAGTCTCGCGCGGGTGGTCAGCTTCGCGATGGCGCTGCTTCTCGAAAATGGTCTCACGGGCGCCTTCCGCGTCCACGGCGACGGCCTGCTCGCGCTCGACTTTCACGGCGACAGCCGCTCTTCTTTTCACGACGGGATCCTTTTCGCGGCCCTGGACGTCTACAACGACCCTGTCAAGAACCCCACGATCAGCGGCTTGCCGCCCGTTTAGCATCTGGCCGCCCGGCGGCGCTATGATTCGGTCAACTTCCCGGCCGCGCCGGGCGGCATCAGCATGAAAAGCTCACGGTATCTGGACAAGACGGCAGACGCCGTCGGGCGCCCGCGATGACGGACCCGGTCGGTATCAAGAGAAAACTCTCGCTGCTCCAGGCCGTGCTCGACGGAACGGCGGACGGCATCCTCGTCGTGGACCTCGAAGGACGCGTCGCCAGCTTCAATCGCCGCTTCGCCGAGCTGTGGAAGATGCCCGAAGAGCTCGCCGCGACCTGGGACGACAACCAGGCGCTCGCCTTCGTGCTCGATCAGCTGAAGGATCCCGGCACGTTCGTCGCCAAGGTCATGCAGGTCTACGCGCATCCCGAGTCGGAGAGCCACGACGCCATCGAGTTCAAAGATGGCCGCGTTCTGGAGCGCACTTCCAGCCCGCAACGGGTCGGTTCCGAGGTCGTGGGCCGGGTCTGGACCTTTCGCGATATCACCGACCGCGTGCGCGTCGAGGCCGAGCTCGACCGCTCGCTCTCGCTGCTGAAGGCTGCTCTCGACGCCACCGCGGACGGCATCCTCGTCGTGGACCGAGACGGCCGCATCGTCAGCTACAACCTTCGGTTCGTGGACATGTGGCGCATTCCCGAAAAGGTCGTCGCATCGCGGGACGACGACCGCGCGCTCGAGTTCGTGCTGGACCAGTTGAAGGACCCGGAGAGGTTCTTGAAGAAGGTTCGCGAGCTCTACGACCACCCCGACGCGCAGAGCTACGACTGGCTCGAGTTCAAGGACGGCCGGGTGTTCGAGCGCTATTCCGGGCCGCAGCGGGTCAGCGGGCGGATCGTCGGCAGAGTCTGGAGCTTCCGCGACGTCTCCGACCGTCGCCGCATGGAGGAGATGCTGAGGCGTCAGGCGCGCACCTTCGAGCACATCTTCGACGCGGTGATCGTGATGGATCTCGATGCGCGGGTGCTCGAGTGGAATCCCGGCGCCGAGCGCGTCTTCGGCTGGACCAAGGAGGAAATGCTCGGCAAGTCTCCGGCAGCGCTCTACGCGTCCGCCAAAGCCGATCTGCCGGCCGAAATGCTCAAGGAAATGCGCGGGCGCGGGCGCTTCAGGGGCGAAGTCGCCTTCCGCCGCAAGGACGGCGCCGCGGGCTTCTGCGAGACGATCGTCGTTCCCCATACAGACGAGTGGGGGCGCATCGTCGCGGCCATCCAGGTCAACCGCGACATCACCGAGCTGAAACGCCTGAGGGAAGGCGTCGCGCCGGTCCCCCGGACGTAAACGCTCGGCCTTTAACATCAGCGCCCCAGGTACAAATTCCTGAGCCACTCCTTGCGCTCGACGGGAAGCGGTCCTCCGTTTCTTGACACGGCGTAATTGCTAAACGGCTCCCGCCGTCTGTGCACACAGCGACGACGTGACGCTTCAGGTCTTTCGTTTCGCCGCGGAGGCCTCGAGTCTCTTCTCTTCCACGATGGCGCGGCTGTGCCGGCCGCGGCCGATCTCGCCGGCCTCGTCTTCCGCCCAGACTTCGAAGTTGTAGAACTTCCCGTCGCGGGCGAGGTACCGGGCGTGGCCTCGCACTCTGGCGCCCGGTGGGGTCGCCGCCGTGTGGGTCGTCTCGACAATGACGCCGACCGACCGCTCGCCGTCGGCCAGCAGAGGCTCGAGCGCGCGGGCCGCCGCGACCTCCATCAGCGCGATCATGCGGGCCGTCGCGAAGACGCGCGGGAAGGCATCCGAGGGCGCCGGTGTGAACGCGCTCGCGAGGTCTCCCTCACCCACGACGTGCTCGGCCGTTACGACGATGTCGGGCTCGAGCTCCCTGCGGCTCATGAAGGTCCTTTCGGAGGCGTCTCCTGCCTCGCCAGGACGGCTCCGGGAACCGGCAGGTCCGTCGCCTGCCAGCCTCCGCCGAGCGCCTTGACGAGGTTCACGCTCGCCGTCATCCGTCTCGTCGCGATCTCGACGGCCAGCCGTTCGTTGGCGAGCGCCGTGCTCTGAGCCGTGACGACCTCGAGGTAACTCGTGATGCCTCCCTGATAGCGGTTCTGGGCGAGGGTGAGCGACCGTTCGGCGGCCGCGGCGGCATCGGCCTGGAGCGTGGCCTCGTCCGCGAGCAGCCGCACCGCGGCCAGGTTGTCCTCGACCTCCAGAAAAGCGGTCAACACGTCCTGGCGGTAGACGGCCACGGCCCCGTCGTAGAACGCCACCGCCTGCTCGGTCGCGGCCTTGCGCTTGCCGCCGTCGAACACGGTGCCGACGAGCGAAGCCCCGAGTGACCAGAACCGGCTCGGCCAGTGGAACCACTTGGCGATCGACGAGGCCTCGAACCCGCCGGTGGCGGCGAGCAGCAGCGTAGGGAAGAACGCCGCCGTGGCGACGCCGACCTGGGCGTTGGCCGACGCGACACGCCGCTCCGAGGCCGCAATGTCTGGCCGCCGTTCCAAGAGCTCGGAGGGCAGCGCCGCCGGGATTGCCGGAGGCGTGTCGCCGCCCGGAGACGGCGTGATCTCGAAATCGGCGGGAGCCCTGCCGACGAGAATCGCGATCGCGTGCTCGAGCTGCGCCCGCGAAAGGCCGAGGTCGACCGCCTGGGCGCGCGTCGAGAAGAGCTGGGTCTGCGCCTGCGCCACATCCACGCCTGACACGACGCCCTGATTGTACCGGTTCATCGTCAGCTGCAGAGCCTTCTCGTATGCGGCGACGGTGGTGTCGAGCAGTTTTTTCTGCGCGTCGAAGCCGCGGAGCAGGAAGTAATCCGTCGCGAGCTCCGCGTGGAGCGAGAGCCGCGCGCTCTCGAGGTCGGCCGCGCTCGCCTGGGCGCTCGCGACGTTGGCCTCGACGCTGCGGCGAATGCGTCCCCACACGTCGAGCTCCCAGCTGGCGTCCAGGGAGGCGCGGAGGTCGTTCAGAGTGGCCGGCGAAGGCGAGGTACCGGTAAAGGCGGTGGGCCTGTTGCCCGACGAGCGCGACCGGGTGGCCGAACCGCTGACTGTCGCAGATGGGAAGAAGCCGGGGAGCGCCCCGCGAGCCGCGGCCCGCGAGCCGCGGTACTGGGCCTCGGCCTGTGCGACCGTCTGGTTGGAGACGGAGACCTGCTGCTCGAGCTCGTTCAAGAGGGGATCGCCGAAGATCTCCCACCACGGCCCGCGGGTGGCTTCGTCCCGGGGCTGAGCCGGCTTCCACTCGCCGGGGGCGGGAGTCTCGGCCGGCTGCTCCTTGAAGGCCGCCGGAACCGGCGCGGCGGGCCTCTTGTAGTCCGGTCCCACGGCGCAGGACGCGGTTCCGAGAGCCGTCGTGACCGCGAGGAAAGCTTGGGCGACCCGCGTTCGCAGGGGACTCATCCGTTCCTCATGCCTGCGATCGAGCCGGTCCTGCCTGTCGAAAGCGCGCGCGCAGCCGCGCCCATCGAAGCTGGAACCGGTCGAGATAGAGATAGACCACCGGGGTCGTGTACAGCGTGAGCATCTGGGAAAAGATCAGACCTCCCACGATCGCGATGCCCAGCGGGCGACGCAGCTCTGCGCCCGTGCCGACGCCGATCGCCAGAGGCAACCCCCCTAAGAGCGCCGCCATCGTCGTCATCGTGATGGGCCGGAAGCGCAAGAGGCACGCCTGAAAGATGGCGTCCTCCGGCCCCTTCTTGTCCCGGCGCTCGGCTTCGATCGCGAAGTCGATCATCAGGATCGCGTTCTTCTTCACGATACCGATCAAGAGAATGATCCCGATGAGTGCGATGACCGAGAGGTCGTTCCGCGTCAGGAGCAACGCGAGCAGCGCTCCGACGCCGGCCGACGGCAGCGTCGAGAGAATCGTGACGGGATGAATCAAGCTTTCGTAGAGCACGCCGAGCACGATGTAGACGGCAAGCAGCGCCGCCGCGATCAAGATGGGCTCGTTGGCGAGCGAAGCCTGAAAGGCCTGGGCGGTCCCCTGGAAGTTGCCCCGAATCGTCGCGGGCAGCCGGATCTCCGCTTCGGCGCGCTTGATCGTGTCCACCGCGGTTCCGAGGGCGATCCCTTCAGGAAGGTTGAAGGAGATCGTCACCGAGGGAAACTGCCCCGAATGGTTGACGGTAAGAGGGGCGGTCGAAGGCTCATAGTGCGAGAAAGCCGCGAGGGGAACGAGGTCACCGGAAGCGGCGCGGACGTAGACGTACTTCAAGCCGTCCGGGCTCTGCCAAAACTTGGGGTCCACCTCCATGACGACGTGGTACTGGTTGAGCGGCGTGTACATGGTCGAGACCTGCCGCTGGCCGAAAGCGTCATAGAGCGTGTTGTCGATCATTTGCGGCGTGATGCCGAGGCGCGAGGCCGTGGCCCGATCGATGACGAGGCGAGCCTCGAGCCCTTTGTTCTGCTGATCGCTGTTGACGTCGGTCAGCTCGGGCAGCCTGCGCAGTCGCCCTAAGACTCTCGGCGCCCACAGAAGCAATTCGTCGGAGTTGTCGCCCTGGAGCGTGTACTGGTATTGCGCGGCGGAAGGCCTGCCTCCCACACGCACATCCTGGACGGGCTGCAGCACGAGCGTGGCGCCGGGGACGTGCGCGAGCTTTCCGCGCAGCTGCGCGATGACCTGATCGGCCGTGAGCTTGCGCTGATCTTTCGGCTTCAAGGAGATGAACATGCGGCCGGCATTGACCGTCCCGCCTCCGAGGAACCCGTTGGCGCTCTCGACGTTCGGGTCCCGCATGACGGTGTCGACGAACTGAGCGAGCTTCTTCTGCATCGCCTGAAACGAGGTGTCCTGGTCGGCCTGGATCGTGCCCGTCAGTCTTCCCGAGTCCTGCTGCGGGAAGAATCCCTTGGGGACTTTCGCGTAAAGAAAGATCGTGGCAGCCATGGTCGCGAGCGTGACGAGGATGGTCAGCCGCTGGTGCCGGAGGACCCAGCCGAGAGACTTCTCGTAGCCCTTGTGAACCCAGTCGAACCCCCTCTCGCTCGCCCGATAGAAGCGTCCATGCTTCGCCTCGCTCTGGGGGCGAAGGAGCTTGGCGCACATCATCGGCGTCGCCGTCAAGGAAACGACCAGGGAGACGGCGATCGCCACCGACAGCGTCACGGAGAACTCGCGGAAGAGCCGTCCGACGATGCCGCCCATGAGCAGGATGGGTATGAAGACCGCGATCAGCGAGAGCGAGATCGAGATGACCGTGAAACCGATCTCCTGCGCCCCGCGCAGAGCCGCCTCGAGCGGCTTCATGCCTTCCTCCAGGTGCCGCGTGATGTTCTCGATGACGACGATCGCGTCGTCCACGACGAAGCCTGTGGCGATCGTCAGCGCCATCAAAGACAAGTTGTCGATGCTGTAGCCCAAGAGGTACATCACGCCGAACGTCCCAATGAGCGAGACGGGCACGGCGACGCTCGGAATGAAAGTCGAGCGCGCGCTGCGGAGGAAGACGAAGACGACGAGGATGACGAGGGCGATGGAAACTACGAGCGTGATCTGCACGTCCCGCACCGACGCGCGGATCGTGCGGGTGGCGTCGATCGCGACAGAGAGCTTGATCGACGGCGGGATCTCAGCCTGGAGCTGCGGCAGGAGGGCGCGAACGCGGTCCACCGTGGCGAGAATGTTCGCTCCCGGCTGGCGGAAGACGATGATCAAGACCGCCGGAACGCCGTTGGAAAGGCCTCCCGTCCGGATGTCCTCGACCGAGTCGGTGACGGTGGCGATGTCGGACAGACGCACCGCCGCGCCGTTGCTGTAGTGGATGATCAGAGCCTGATACTCGGCGGCCTTGAGCAGCTGGTCCGACGTCGAGAGCGAGTAGGCGCGTTCGGAGTTGGCGACCTCCCCTTTCGGCCTGTTGGCGTTGGCGGCGGCCAGCGCGGTGCGGACGTCCTCGAGCCCGAGACCGGTGTTGTACAGAGCCGTGGGATTCAAGTCCACGCGCACGGCGGGGAGAGCCCCCCCTCCGACGAAGACCTGACCCACTCCCTTCACCTGAGCGAGCTTCTGCTGCAGGATCGTTGATCCGACGTCGTACATCCGGGCGCGCTCGACGATGTTCGAGGTCAGCGCGAGGATCATGATGGGCGCGTCGGCGGGATTGACCTTTCGGTAGGAGGGATTGTTGGGCAGGTTGGCCGGCAATTGCCCGCGCGCCGCGTTGATCGCGGCCTGGACATCCCGGGCGGCCGCGTCGATGTTGCGGTTCAAGTCGAACTGGATCGTGATGTTGGTCGAGCCGAGGCCGGAGGTCGAGGTCATCTCGGTGATGCCCGCGATCCGCCCGAACTGCCGCTCGAGCGGCGTCGCTACGGAGGAAGCCATGGTGTTGGGGCTCGCCCCCGGCAGACCCGCCCCGACGCTGATCGTCGGAAACTCGACCTGCGGCAGCGGCGAGACCGGCAGGAACTTGTAGGCGACGGCTCCCGCGAGCGCGATCGCAACGGTCAAGAGCGTCGTCGCGACCGGGCGATGGATGAAGGGCGCCGAGATGCTCATGAGCCTTCCACCGGCGAGAGCTCTCCGGCGGGCTCCTTCTTGCGCCCCCTGGCGACACGCCGGGCCAGGCGATCGAACGCGAGATAGATGACGGGCGTCGTGTAGAGGGTGAGCAACTGCGAAAAGATCAGACCGCCGACGATCGCGATGCCGAGCGGGCGCCGCAGCTCGGACCCGATTCCGGAGCCCAGAGCCAGCGGCACGCCGGCCAAGAGCGCCGCCATCGTCGTCATCAGGATCGGGCGGAAGCGCAGGAGAGCCGCCTGGTAGATCGCGTCGGGCGGCTCCTTGCCCTCCTTGCGCTCCGCGTCGAGCGCGAAGTCGATCATCATGATCGCGTTCTTCTCGACGATGCCGATCAACAGGATGATGCCGATCAAGGCGATGACGGAAAAATCGGTCCGGCAGATCATCAGAGACAGAAGGGCGCCGACGCCCGCGGAGGGCAGCGTCGAAAGAATCGTCACGGGGTGGATGTAACTCTCGTAGAGCACGCCGAGCAGGATGTAGACGGTGATGATGGCCGCGAGGATCAAGAAGATCTCGTTGGACAGAGACGCCCGAAAAGCCTGAGCCGTTCCCTGGAAGCCGCCCTGGATGCTCGCTGGCATTTGAAGCTCGGTCTTCGCCTTCTCGATCGCGCGCACGGCTTCGCCGAGCGAGGCGCTCGGGGCGAGGTTGAAGGAGACGGTGACGACCGGGAACTGTCCCTGGTGATTCACTGACAGCGGCGCGTTCCTGGTCTGGACGTCGGTGAAAGCTCCGAGCGGCACCGATCCGTTTCCGGAGGATCGCAAGAAAACGCGCTTCAAGTCCTCCGGTCCTCCCTGGAAGGTCGGCTGGGCTTCTAGGACCACGCGGTACTGGTTCAACTGCGTGAACATGGTCGAGATCTGCCGCTGGCCATAGGCGTCGTAAAGGGCGTCGTCGAGCATCTGCGGTGTGATGCCCAGGCGCGAGGCGGTCGTGCGGTCGAGGACGAGGTGGGCCTGGAGGCCGCCGTTCTGCTGATCGCTCGCCACGTCGCGAAGCTCCGGCAGCGTCTGCAGCCTGGCGAGGAAGCGCGGGACCCAGACGGAGAGCTCCTGCGCGTCGGGGTCCTCGAGGCTGTACTGAAACTGCGTCCGGCTGACTCGATCCTCGACTGTCAGGTCCTGCACCGGCTGCAAGAACAGCGTGATTCCTTCGATCTTCTCGAGCTCGGGCTGCAGGCGGCGGATGATCTCACCGGCGTCGGCCTTTCGCTCCCTTAAGGGCTTCAGGTTGATCTGGATGCGCCCGCTGTTCATCGTCGTGTTGGTGCCGTCGATCCCGATGAACGACGAGAGGCTCGCGACAGCCGGGTCTTTTAGGATGGCGCGCGCCAGCGCCTGCTGCCGATCGGCCATCCGGTTGAACGACGCGGTTTGAGAGGCCTCGGAGATGCCGAGGATCACGCCCGTGTCCTGGACCGGAAAGAAGCCCTTCGGGATGACGATGTAGAGCAGCACCGTCGTGACGAGCGTGGCCACCGCGACGATGAGCGTTTCCGTCTGGTGACGCAGCACCCAGGTCAGCGTGCGGCCGTAGAAGTCGATGACTTTCTTGAACCAGCGCTCAGAGACACGATAGAACCGCCTTTGCTCGGAGGGTTCCTTGTGCCGCAGCAGGCGCGCGCACATCATGGGTGTGAGCGTCAGGGAGACGAAGGCGGAGATCAAGATCGTCACCGAAAGAGTCACGGCGAACTCGCGGAAGAGGCGGCCGACGATGTCGCCCATGAAAAGCAGCGGAATCAAGACCGCGATCAAAGACACGGTCAGCGACATGATCGTGAAGCCGATCTGCTCCGAGCCTTTGAGAGCCGCCTCGAACGGCTTCTCGCCCTCCTCGATGTAGCGCGAGATGTTTTCGATCATGACGATCGCGTCGTCCACCACGAAGCCGGTCGAGATCGTCAGCGCCATGAGCGTCAGGTTGTTCAGGCTGTAGCCGAAGAGATACATCGCTCCGAAGGTCCCGACGAGCGACAGCGGAACGGCCACGCTGGGGATCACCGTCGCGGCGATGGTCCGCAGGAAGAGGAAGATCACCATCACGACCAGCGCGATCACGAGCATCAGCTCGAATTCCACGTCGTGCACGGATGCCCGGATCGTCGTCGTGCGGTCGGTCAGGATAGCGACCTGAACGGCCGAAGGCAGGGAGGCCTTGAGCTGCGGCAGGAGCGCTTTGACGCGATCGACGACGGCGATGATGTTGGCGCCCGGCTGGCGCTGGATGTTCAGAATCACCGCCGGTGTTTCGTTCATCCAGGCCGCCTGTTTCACGTTCTCAGTGTCGTCGATGACCGTGGCAATGTCGGAGAGACGGATTGGCGCGCCGTTCTTGTACGCGATAACCAGAGGCCGGTACTGGTCGCTCGTCAAGAGCTGGTCGTTGGCGCCGATCGAGTAGGACTGATCGCTGCCGTCGAACGTGCCCTTGGCCTGATTGACGTTCGACTGAGCCACGGCCGTTCGGACATCCTCCAGCGTCAGGCCGTAGGAGGAAAGCGCGGTCGGGTTGACCTGGATGCGCACGGCCGGCTTCTGGCCGCCGCTGATCGAAACGAGCCCCACGCCGGGCAACTGCGAGATCTTCTGCGCGAAGCGTGTGTCGGCGAAGTCTTCAACCTTGGAGAGCGGGAGGGTCTTCGAGGTCAGGGCGAGAGTCAAAATCGGGGCGTCCGCCGGATTGATCTTGCTGTAGATGGGAGGATTGGGCAGATCACGCGGCAGGTACGTCCCGGAGGCGTTGATGGCAGCCTGCACCTCCTGCTCGGCGACGTCGATGTTGAGATCCAGCCCGAACTGGAGAGTGACGACCGAGCTGCCCTGGGAGCTGTTGGAGGTCATCTGTTTCAAGCCTGGAAGCTGTCCGAACTGCCTCTCTAAAGGCGCCGTGACGGCGGAGGCCATGACGTCCGGGGAAGCGCCCGGATAGAACGTCACGATCTGGATCGTCGGGTAATCGACCTGCGGGAGTGCCGACACGGGTAGCTGCCGGAAGGCGATCGCTCCGGCGATGAGCAGTCCCGCCATCAAGAGCGAAGTGGCGATCGGCCTCAGGATGAAGGGACGAGACGGGCTCACGACGCCGCCTTCCTCGGGACCTTGGAAGCCGCGGCGTTGGGGGCCGCGGAGCCGGGAGTCGCGGCGGTGGCGCCACTGGCGATGACCTTCGTGCCCGGCTGCAGCTTGTCTACGCCGTCGGTGACGACGAGTTCTCCGGCCGAAAGGCCCTTTCGGATGGCCGTGTCGTTGCCTTCCGTCAGTTGCACGTCCACCGTGCGCATGTCCACCGTGCTGTCCGGCTTGACGACGTAGACGAACGTCGATTGGGGACTGCGCTGAATAGCGGCTGTGGGGATGAGGACCGTTCCTGTCAGCGTGTCCACGAGAAGGCGCGCGTTGACGAACTGATTCGGGAACAGCTCGGTGTTTTCATTCGGAAACTGCGCCTTGATGCGAACGGTGCCGGTGGTCTGGTCGATCTGGTTGTCGACCGCCAAGAGCGACCCGGTGGCGAGCTTGTTCTTCAGGTCCCTGTCGTAGGCGTCTGTGGTGAGGCGCTTTCCGGCCTTGAGTTGTTGCTGAACCGCGGGCAGACGGTCCGCCGGAATGGTGAAGAGCACCGTGATGGGCTGCAGCTGCGTGATGACGAGGAGGCCGTTGGGGTCGTTGGCGTGCACCATGTTGCCGAGGTCCACGAGTCGCAGCCCGACTCGCCCGGTGATCGGCGCCGTGATGCGACTGTAGATCAGGTTCAGCTTCGCGCTCTCGATCTGGCTGCGGTCGCTCTTCAAGGCGGCCTCGAACTGGTTGACCGTAGCGATCTGGGTGTCGAGCTGCTGGCGCGGGATCGCATCCTGCTGGATCAGGATCCGGTAGCGCTCGAGGTCGATGTTCGCGTTCTTCAACGCGGCCTCGTCCTTGGCGATCTGGCCTTCGGCCTGCATGAGCTGGACCTGGAAAGGGCGCGGATCGATCTCGGCCAGGAGGTCTCCCTGGTGGACGATCTGGCCCTCGCGGAAGGCGACGTTCATCAGTTGGCCGTCCACGCGGCTGCGCACGGTGACGGTGTTGACGGGGGTGACGGTGCCGAGCCCGGTCAGGTACACGCCGAGGTCTCCGGTCCGCGCGGCCGCCGCGGCGACGGGCACCGTGCGAGCGGTCGCTGCCTTGCCACCCTTCCCGGGCTTGCCGGCCTCGGCCTCATGCTTGCCACTGCGCGAAAGGATCAGAAAGAGGATGAGAGCCGCCGCGCCGATCGCCACGGCCCACGGCCAGAGGCGTCGCTTGGGACGGGCCTCCGCGTGGCCCTCTTCCGGTGGTCGAGGAGGCTCCTGGGACGCTGGCCGCTCTCGCGCCTTCTCTGCGGGACCGGCCTGCGGCGATTTGGAAACGTCGGCTGGAAGCGAGCCGGGAGCCTTTTTTCCCTCGGGCGCACCAGCCGGCGTCTGGCCCGAGGCCGGTTGCGGCTGCGCCTCGCCCGGGACGACCTGGACCAGGTACGTGCCCGGCGGGATCTGCCCGGCAACGACGGGCTGCGCCTGCCCCGGATTCCGCGCCCTCGGGTTCTGGATGGCCTTTTGATCGGCGTTCTTCTCTGAGGCGGCCGGAGCGTCGTCGCCTGGGGGCGCCTTCGGTTCGTTCGACTTCATCGCTCCTGCCTTTTGGGCGTGTGTGCAAAGCCCACGCCCGCGACGATGTCCGATCTTTCAGATGCCCTTCGTCGAGGTCTTATTCGTCGCGGCGCGCCCGCGTAGTTCTCTCACAGGCTTTTTGGCTTCCCTAACCCTTTTTGGGAGTCATAAGGCCTTTGGAGACGTATCCGTCAGGTTGTGAATTACACCCCGGGCAGGTTCCGCATAACTCTCTGGAAGAGAAGGAGTTCCGGATTCATGGTCCGCATCTTCCCGGCCTTCGCGATCGTGGGGATGGAGAACTCCTTCGCGGGCTTCGGCTCTCAGGTCACGATCATCATGGGCGCGACATTCGTGGTCTGCGTGCTGGCCATCCTCCGCGGCATCGTCGGTGAGATCAACGGCCTTTGGGCGCGCCGCTCCAAGGTTCGGGCTCAGGCACCTGTGTCTGAGAAGTCTTCGCGACGGGCATGGCGAAGCGTGAGTCGTCGATCGCGACGTTGATGTCGATCTTCTCGAAGCGAACCGACTGCTTGCGTGTGATGCCCCGCGCCTTCGTCTCGAAAGAGTGGGGCAGCATCACGTCCATGACCCTCCTGTAGTCGCCGACTTCGCTGGCGACCTCCACTTCCTTGCCCTCGATCGTTCGGCGAGCGACCGTGAGAACCTGCAGATGGGTCTTGAGGTCGAGGTAGATATCGCGCACATCTCCATTGCGCAGAGTGACCTTGAGTCTCCAGGCCTCGCCGCCGCCGAGCTTCTCGACACCCATCACCTCGACTCGATGTCCTTTTGCCTGGTAGTTGACGAGAGGACCGTCCATGTCGGCCTGCAACTCCATGTCCTTCCAGTCCTCCGCCGACATGCGTTGCGGCTCGGGTTTTCCCGTAAAGGGCACGACTGCCCAAGCCACGGTCCCGTCGTAGGCCTGGACCACTGTCTGGCCGTCCAACGTGAACTCCCAGCGCGTCTTGTTCGGCCGCTTGACTTCGAGCAGCGAGGGCATCGTCGCGTCTCCAATCGAGAGTGTGCCCGTCAATCGCATCGACTGGATCGCCTGAAGCTTCTCGAGGCCACCGCGCGCTTCGATGTTCTTCGCGATCAAGGCGTCGGCGGTCTGCGCCGCGGCTGCCGGGCCCGCCGCGCCGAGTAAAGCGATCCACAACCCGAGTTGCATCGATCTCGCTACAAGAGCCTGCGCGGTTCGGGCTACCGCTGCGGGCCGGGGGCCGATGTCGGCGTCGGCGTCGGAGCGGAGAAGTACCGGCCGACCGCGCTGCCGGTCGGAGTCGCGACCCGGCTGGCGCCTGTCGGCTGCGGCGTCGGGGCCTCCTTCTTCAAGCGCTTGACGAGCGGCGAGTCCCCGAGGAAGAGAATCGCCCTTACCGAGGAGCGGCGAGCGGCCAGGAACTCCTCCGCGCCCGCAGCCTCTCCGGGAAGCACCACGACGAGGTCGGATGCCGGAGCCTCCGAGAAACTTCGGTCCGCGACGAGCTCGATGCCTCCCTGCAGAGGAATGCGTTCCCCGGCGCCGACGATCAGCAGAGCCCGCGAGGGCGGCAGCGAAGCACGCGCCGCTTCGACCCTCGCGACATCGCTCCCGGATGGCACGACCAACAGGACGGGCGGCAGGTCCGCCGCGCGGGACAGCGCGCTCGCGAGGACGATCGCCGCCGCGAGCGGTGCTGCTCGGACGAAGCTCGTTCGAAACGACAGGGGTCGCAAGGGACTCCGATGAATACGAATCATGACGAAAGTCGCGGCATGTGTTGACCTCCACGGGGCCAGGTTATAAAAGCGAGCTGCCACAAGGGCTGATTTGAGCAGACCAGTCAACGGCGGCTTTCGGGTCGGTCCCCGTTGTCGACGCCTCTTGCCGGGCGCCGGGGTCCTTTTGTTGCTTGTCCTTCTTCCCGTTGCGGCACCAGCTTCCGGTCGTTCCTCACCGAGGCCGCCTTCCCAATCCGACTGGCGGGACGCCATCCTCTATTTCGTTCTCATCGATCGGTTCGCCGACGGAGACCCTTCGAACGATATCGCCGTCGACATCCAGGCAAAAGGGGCGTTTCACGGAGGCGACTTGAAGGGTCTCGCCGAGCGCCTCGACGAGATCGCCGACCTCGGCGTGACAGCCCTGTGGATCAACCCGATCGTCAAGAACATCGACGGCCCCGTGACGGGAGCGGGGTTCCCGGACTGGGCCTACCATGGCTACTGGGCCGACGACTTCGTCGCCATGGACCGGCGCTTCGGGTCCGAGAAGCAGCTCGTGTCGCTCGTGGAGGCATGCCACCGTCGCGGCATCCGGGTCCTTCTCGACGTCGTCTACAACCACGCCGGCTACGACTCCCACTACGTGACCGATGCGAAGACCAAGGGTTGGTTGCGCACCGAGGCGGCCGGGACCTGTGGCCAGGACGACGTGACTTCGTGCGTGGCCGGGCTGCCCGACTTTAGGACCGAGCTGCCCGAGGTCGCCGCTTTCCTGATCGACGCGCAAATGGGGTGGGCCAAGCGGTCCGGAGTCGACGGCTTCCGGCTCGACACGGTCAAGCACGTCGATCATGCCTTCTGGAAGGAACACCGGAGGCGGTCCCGGGAGGCCCTCGGAAAGGATTTCTTCCTCTTAGGCGAGGTCTGGGGCGGCGACGCGGACGTTCTCGATCCCTGGTTCGAGGGCGACGAGCTCGACGCTGGATTCGACTTCTCGTTCCAGAGCAGCGCCATTGGGTGGCTTCTCGGGCGCGGGCGCACCGTCGCCTTCGACCGCTACTTGAAGTCGCGCGAGAAGGTCCGCCGCGGATACATCCTCTCGCATTTTCTCTCCTCGCACGACGTGACGGGCGCTCTCAAGCAGCTCCAGGGCGACGCCGGCCTCTTCCGCCTTGCCGCGATCCTCCAACTGACGACCTCCGGAATTCCGATGATCTACTACGGCGAGGAAGTGGCGCGGCCGGGTGGCGACTGGCCTGAGAACCGCAGCGACATGCCGTGGGGAAATCGCAAGGTGCTTCCCGGAGCCGGCAAGCCTCGCGACGAGGCCCTCCGCGCCGACTACAGGAAGCTCATCGGTATCCGGCGCGCCCATCTGGCTCTCTCCCGCGGGGTTCACACGGCCGTGGCCACGGACGGGGACCTCTATGCATTTCTCCGGCGCGATGCCGATTCGAAGGATGCCGTCGTCGTCGTCATCAATCGTGGAAGCGCGCCCGCGACGCTCAAGATGGCCGTCCCCGAAGAGTGGGGCAAGGCCTTCGCCGAAGACGCGTGGAACGGAGGCGTCGTGGGCAGGAGCGGGGATACGGTAGAGATGATCGTTGCGCCTCGGTCGGCCCGTGTCTTGACGCGCGGAAAGGCCCTGGCCGCGAGAACCGGCGAACGGAGGAATTGATGGCGGAAGTGCGGTTCGACCACGTGGCCAAACGGTTCGAGAAGGTCTCGGTCATCGAGGATCTGAACCTGGATGTCCGCGACCACGAGTTCATGGTTCTCGTCGGGCCCTCCGGCTGCGGCAAATCCACAGCTCTCCGGATGATCGCGGGACTCGAGGAAATCTCTGCGGGGAAGATCGAGATCGGCGGCCGGCTCGTCAACGACCTTCCCCCAAAGGACCGCGACATCGCGATGGTCTTCCAGAACTACGCGCTCTATCCCCACATGACTGTCCGCGAAAACCTGGAGTTCGGTCTGAAGATCCGCAAGCTCCCGCCGCCCGAGATCCAAAAACTCGTCAACGAGGCCGCAACGATTCTCGAGATTTCCCACCTGCTCGACCGCAAACCCAAGCAGCTTTCGGGCGGCCAGCGCCAGCGCGTCGCCCTGGGTCGCGCGATCGTCCGCAAGCCGGCCGTTTACCTGTTCGATGAGCCGCTCTCTAACCTCGACGCTAAGCTTCGAGTCCAGATGCGCGCAGAGATCAAGAAGCTCCAGCAACGCTTGAAGACAACCACCGTTTACGTCACTCACGACCAGACCGAGGCGATGACCATGGGGACCCGGATCGCCGTCATGAAAGACGGAAGGATCCAGCAGGTCGGCACACCGCTCGAGATCTATGATCGACCCCAGAACCTGTTTGTTGCCAACTTCATCGGCACGCCGCCGATGAATTTCATCAAAGCGGCGATCCGGGATGGAGGATCGACGCTCGCCGCCTCGAAGTTCTCGCTGCCGGTGCCCGCCTCCTTGCGGGCGGTCGCCGCGGCCCGTGACGGCAGGAACGTGATTTTGGGTCTTCGACCCGAGCACATCCTGGAGCCTTCCACGCCGACGCGCGGCGAGAAAGCCACGCTCGCGGCCGAAGTGGAGGTCATCGAGCCCCTCGGCGACGAGGTCATTGTGCACGCCCGCGTTGGGGACGACCTGCTCGTCTACAAGATCGAGCCGCAGCTCACACCGGAGGTCGGCCAGAAGCTTGAGGTCGCGATCGAGCTCGACCGCCTGCACCTGTTCGACGTCGAAACGGAAAACCGCCTCGCGGCTTGATCGAAAGGGAGGATGACGATGAAACGGTTTCGCCTGGCGCCCCTTGCCCTCTCCCTCGCCCTCGCGGGCCCGACCGTCGCGGCGGCTGCCGAGATCGTCGTCTGGCACGCTTACCGCGCCGAGGAGAAAGAGGCCTTCGAGAAAGTCGTCGCCCAGTACAACGCCTCGCCGGCCGCGAAGGGCAACAAGGTCACGACTCTAGCCGTCCCTTACGACGCCTTCGCGGACAAGATCACTGCGGCCGTGCCGCGCGGCAAGGGCCCGGACATCTTCATCTATGCGCAGGACCGATTGGGCGGCTGGATCGAAGCCGGCAATACGGTCGACCCGATCGATTTCTTCCTCGACAAGGTTACCCGGGAGCGCTTCATTCCGACGACGGTGGACGCGATGACCTACCGGGGCACGGTCTACGGCCTGCCCCTCAACTACAAGGTCATCACGATGATCTACAACAAGAAGCTCGTCTCGGTTCCGCCCAGAACGTCGGGGGAGCTGGTCACGATGGCCAGCAAACTCACCGACCAGAAGGCGGCGCGCTTCGGGCTCGCCTACTCGTACACGGACTTCTACTACCACGCCTGCCTCATGAACGGCTTCGGCGGCCGCGTCTTCGAGGCGCAGGGCCGGCCGGTCCTGAACAACCCGCAGAACGTCCAGGCGATGGAGCTGCTGATGAGGTGGTTCACGAAGGACAAGATCCTGCCGGCGGAGCCCTCGACGGCCCTCATCACATCGCTCTTCAACGAAGGCAAGGCCGCGATCGTCTTCTCCGGCCCGTGGTTCCTGGGCGAGATCGCCAAGGGGGTCGACTACGGCCTCGCTCTGCTGCCGACACTCGATGAGGCGGGCGGCAAGCCGATGCGGCCCTGGATGACGGTCGAAGGCGTGTTCATCGCGTCTCCCTCGAAGAACAAGGATGCCGCCTACGAATTCGCGAAGTTTCTGACTGACGGTGCCGCGGCGAAGGTCCTCGCCGTCGAAGGCCGCCAGACTCCGTCCAACAAAGGGGTTTACAACGACCCGCAGGTCGCCAAGGACGCCGTCCTTCAGGCCTTCCGCAAGCAGGTGGACCTCACCGTGCCGATGCCGAATCTGGCGGAGATGACCATGGTCTGGTCTCCCGCCACGACCGCGATGAACACCGTCACGAAGAAGGCGGCGACTCCCCAACAGGCGCTCGACGCCGCCCAGAAGAAGGTCGAGGCGGACATCGCCGGCCTGCGGAAGCGTGGATGAGCTCGACCCCTTCGCACCGGCTCCGCTTCGGCGTCGGCCTGGCGATCGCCTCCGGGCTCGCCATCGGCCTCGCCTATGCCCTGCTCTCGTCCGCGCGCTGGGAGTCGGAGCACGCGAGAGGCGTGCGCACGGCCGTCGTCCGGCTGCGCGCCCTGACCGAGCTCGTCGAGAAGCTCCCGGTGCCGAGCGAGACCGGCCTGCAGCCCTTCCTCGCGCAATGGAAGGCGCGCTTCCCCGACGCTCCCTCCGCCCGCGTGATCGCGACACAGGGAATCCGTCTCGAGGCCTCGACCTTCGCCGGAGACACGGGCGAGAAGGCAGCGCCGCGCCGCCTCGAGCGCGACGAGAAGCCCCTCTTCGACCAGGCAGCGCGTCTTCGCGCGGCAATCGAGACGAACAAGTCCGAAGGAGGAGCCCGCAAGGAAGAGATCGAAGCCGCGAAGACTCCCTCGGGCGGCCTCGCCATGGCCTCGCCGATCGAGAAGGACGGCGCCATCGTCGGCATGGTCCAGATCGAGGAGCGTCCCCTGGTGCACCGGGCCCATCCCAACCGCGCCATCGCGCTGCTCTCTTTCGCGTCACCGGTTGCCCTGTTCTTCCTGTTGGCCTGGCGGATCGGCGAGCGGCGCTGGCTGCTCGCGCTGCTGTCGTTGATTCTGCTCCTCGGAGCGCTCGCCCGCTATGCCTCTCACTCCCTTACGGTGCTGGAGAGCGATCGCCGGGCAGTGGAGACCGCCGTCGGCAAAGAGATCGCCGCGCAAGCCGCGGCGCTGCCCGCCGTCCTGGCGTCCGCCGGGCTGCCGGCGACGCTCCATCCCGAAACTTGGGACAGCGATCTCTTCCGCCATCCGCGAGGCCTCATCCGTGGCGACGGCAGGATCGACGAGACTCGCCTCTCGCGAGAGCTCACCGAGTCGGCGTCCGACGCGGTAAACGCGCTCGCCGGAATCGGCGTCCTCGCTTCCGCCGTGCTCGCGTTCGTGGGGCTCGGCGGCGCCGCGCGCCTGTGGGCGATGCTCGGCAAGCACCGCGAGGCCTATCTGTACATCACCCCGGCGATCGCCGGCATGATCGTGCTGGTCTTCTTCCCGTTTCTCTACGGGATCGCGATCTCCTTCACGGACCAGACGATCTACACGACCTCGAAGCCCCTGAGCGAGATCTGGGTGGGTCTGAAGAACTACCGCCAGATCCTCGGCGACTTCCACATCGCCAGACACGCCGTCGACGGCGCTCTCGTCTTCAACTACCTCAATTTCTACTGGACCTTTCTCTTCACCGTCGTCTGGACGATCTCGAATGTGACGATCGGCGTCACGGTCGGGTTGATCCTCGCCCTGATTCTGAACATGCCCGGGCTCGCCCTGCGCCCCGTCTACCGGGTGCTGCTGATCCTGCCGTGGGCCGTACCCAACTACATCACCGCGCTCATCTGGCGCGGGATGTTCCATTCGCAGTTCGGCGTCATCAACCAGCTCATCCAGATCTTCGGCGGTCAGCCCGTCTCCTGGTCCGAGAAGCCGTTCAGCTCGTTCCTGACCGCGCTCGCGACCAACGGCTGGCTCTCCTTCCCATTCATGATGCTCATCTCGCTCGGAGCGCTGCAGTCGATTCCCGGCGAGGTCTACGAGGCGGCCCGCGTCGAGGGAGCAACCCGCTGGCAGCAGTTCCGGGCGATCACGCTGCCATCGCTCAAGCCCGCGCTGATTCCCGCGATCATCATCTCCGTCGTCTGGACCTTCAACATGTTCAACATCATCTACCTCGTGACGGCTGGCGAGCCGGCCGGGTCGACCGAGATCTTGATCACGCAGGCCTACAAGTTTGCCTTCGAGAAGTACCGCTACGGCTATGCCGCTGCGTACTCGGTCGTGATCTTCATGATCCTGCTCGTCTACGGCTCGATCCAGAACCGGGTGACCAGGGCGACGGAGGCGATCTGATGGCGAAGTCCAGGCGCGAGGAGCAGCTTCCCCACTGGCTGCTGCACGGGATACTGATCCTGATGACCGTCATCACGGTCTATCCGATCCTGTGGGTTCTGACGATCGCTTTCTCGGGCAAGCAGAGCCTGGCGCTCGTGGATCTGCCCGCCAATCCCACGACGGCCGACCGGCTCCGGGCCGTGCTTCCGTGGCCGGGCCACGTCACGGCCTCCAACTTCACGTCCGTCATGACCGATCAGCCTTTCAGCCGCTGGCTCGTCAACAGCGCGATCGTGGCGCTGGCAACGACGGTCCTGGGCCTTTTCCTCGCGTGCACGGCCGGCTACGCGTTCTCCCGGTTCCGCTTTCCCGGACGGCGCGTGGGCCTGATGTCCTTTCTCGTCTCGCAGATGTTTCCCGGAGTCCTCACCCTGATCCCGCTCTACATCATCATCGTCAAGTGGCTCGGGCTCGGCTCCACCCGGACCGGCCTCGTTCTCGTCTATGCCACGACCGCCATTCCCTTCTGCGTCTGGATGCTCAAGGGATATTTCGACACGATCCCGAAGGATCTCGAGGAGGCCGCGCTGATCGACGGGGCATCGGCGCCGACCATCTTCCTGAGGATCGTTCTGCCGCTCGCCAAGCCGGCAATCGCCGTCACCGCGCTCTTTTCTTTCATGACCGGCTGGAACGAGTTCATCCTCGCGGCCACACTCATGGACAAAGAGGACATGTACACCGCGCCCGTCGGCCTGCGCTTCTTCGTGGGCGGCTTCTCGCAGCAGTGGGGCTACTTCGCGGCCGGCGCCATCATCGTCTCGATCCCCGTCGTCGCTCTCTTCTTCTATCTCCAGAAGTATCTGGTCTCCGGGCTCACGGCCGGAGGCGTCAAAGGCTAGAGACGCAAAGGAAAGGAGGATTCCATGAATCGAACCGGTTTCCGTATCACGCTCCTCGCGGGCATCGTCCTCGCCTTCGCCGCGGCGGCGGCCTTCGCGCAGGAGGTCGCGTTCAAGGATCCCACGGGCGACGACAAGGGACCGGGCAAGTACACATACCCGACCGATCCGGTCTACAAGACGGGCTCCTTCGACCTCACGGAGTTCAAGTTCAGCGTCAAAGGCGACCGGGCCGACGCGGCCGTCACGGTCAACTCGAGTCTCGAAGACCCGTGGGGCATGAAGGTCGGGTTCGCCGTTCAGATGATCTTCGTGTTCATCCAGACCGATGACGCCGCCGGACGAACGACCAAAGGCCTTCCAGGCTTGAACGTGCAGTTCGGGCCGGAGGACGGCTGGAACCGCTGCATCATCCTGTCGCCCCAGCCCTCGGCGCGCGTGCGCGGCGAAGTCGAGATCAAGGCCGCTGATCTCCAGAAGATGATCGTCATTCCCAACCAGGTGCGCGGCTCGGGCCGCACCATCTCGGCGACCGTGGCCACGAAGGACATCGGGAGCGGAGATCCGGCGAAGTGGGGCTGGCAGGTCGTCATGCAGTCCAACGAAGGTTTCCCCGACAAGAAAGACTTGTTGACGCGCAAGGTCAACGAGTACGAGGGACAGCATCGCTTCGGTGGCGGCAACGACGGCGAGTGCGACCCGCACGTGATGGACATCCTGGCGGGCAAGGGCACGGGCGACAAGAGCGAGATCGACGAGCAATACAAGATGCTCGTCTACGAGTGCAATCCGGACGGGACGTCCAAAAAGATGGCGACGCTCAAGATGGTCCGCAAATAGCCGACTCCGAGTCTTCTTTTCTTGCAGCGAAGGAGGGAACCAATGCGAATGCGAGGGCCACTGGTCATCGGGGCGATCCTCCTGATCGGACTCATTGCGGCGCCGCTGGCCGCTCAGATCACGATCGGCGGGACCACCTACACAAAATTCCTTTGGGGCAATCAGCGCGACCAGGGAGCGCTCTACAACTTCACCACCGTCCCAGGCGAAGGCTACGGCGACAATGGACAGGGAACGGAGATCGAGCTCCTCGTCAATGGCAAGCTCTCCAAGAAGCTTGCGATCTCTGCCCGCATCCACAGCCGCTTCAACCAGAACTACTGGACGAACTACGGAGGCTTCGGCGGCACCAACCCGGCCTTCCAGGACGACGGTAAGCAAACCCCGTGCTTGGCCGGGATCTGCGGCGAGTTCGACCCGCGCTCCAACCAGTACGTCAAGCTGCGCGGGGTGGCGCTGACCTTAACCCCCGGTTACAGCTGGATGGATACCGCCGTCATCGGGCAGCAGGACTGGGGCAACTTCGATCCTTTTGTCGTCGGCCGCATCCGTTACATCGACCGGGACAACCAGGGGGGCATCCTCCTGCAGGGCTCGGCCTTGAACCGCCACCTGACCTGGGACGCCGCGCGGATCTCGCTGGCGCGGATCTACCAGGGCCCGGGCTTCTCGACCGGTACATTCGTGGCCCAGGACGCGGCATACACGACACAGGCCAAATACGTTGTGAATCCCCAGTTTGACTTCAGCGGCATCTTCAACTGGATCCATGACATCGAGATCGATCCGAAAGACAAGAACTTCGACAACGGCCTGAATCTCAAGACGCGCTACCGCAACAACGTCTACGGAGCCAAGGCCGGCATCCATCCCGCTTCCGCCGTGGACGTCCGGCTCCAGGGTCTCTACTCCTCCAACGACACCAACGCCGCATTCGCGCCGACCACTTTCGGCATCGGAGGCTTTTCGCCGGTCATCGGCGGACACCACACCGGTTGGGCGGGGAAGGTGGACGTGGACTTGAACGATCCTTTCAGCATCGGCCTCTCCTTCAACCTCGAAGCCTTCCGGATCGGCGCCAACTATTCGTCGCTGCTCGCCGCAAGGCGCGAGGCGGATGTCCTGCTGACAGAAGGTCACGACGCGGCCTTTGCCTTCCCGGGACCCTCCAACGCCGCCTTCGGCGTGTTCGGCGGCAACCGCACCCGCATCGGCTACGGCGGCTGGGACGGACCGATGCAGCAGGTCGCGACGATCAACGTGGACAACGATTTCACGGACTTCGACGAGCCCTTGGCCGAGACCGTGACCGGCTGGGAAGGCGTAACGCTCGCGCCTCTCTACTCCAAGGGATCGCTCGAGGTCTCGGGCGAGCTCTCCTACATCACGTACGACACGAACTGGCAGGCCTGGGACCGGCCCGACCGCGCCATCAACGTCACCGACTATCCGATGATGGAGAGCGACATGGGCCTCGGCCATTTCCGCAGCGCCTACGCGCCCTTCCAGGACAAGAAGACCTACATCGCCGTGGCGAAGTTCAAGTACACCATCAGCGCCGGCAAGGGCATCGAGATCTTCGGGAAGATCAAGGGAATCCACGAGACCGACAACCGCATGAACGAAACGCGGTTCCTGCCGTATCAGGCGGGGGATTGCCCGGGGGGCGGCCAGGATTGCGCGGGGAACAAGAACTTCTACTCCTCAGGCAACTCGACCGCGGATCTCTACGGCAACCCACCGGTCATCACGGTCACCAATCCCGCGACCGGCCAGACGGCGACCGGCTACCAGTGGAAGCCGTTCGACAGCCTGTCGGACGACAATCGCAAGCTCAACTACTGGATGATCAACTTCGGCGCGGGCTATCAGCTCACCAACGACCTGTACGGATCGCTCTCCTACAACTACTACCATGCGAACCTGCTGGATGGGAACACGGCCATGCAGGGCTACAACCTGCACGAGATGGCCTCGGGCAAGCATCGGAAAAATCAGCTTATTGCCCGCTTCAAGTACAACATCGCCGGCATCTCCGAGTGCGGCTTCGAGTACCAGTACAACTGGGGCACCTTCCATCCCGACTTCGGCGGCGGCTACGTCGTCCAGTACGCGGACCAGGGCGTCCTCGACAGCGTGGGCTTCCCGATCGGATCGCCCGGCTTCAAGGGCCGCTTTACGGGCTGGAACAGCCTGCTCGACCGCAGCTTCGATCAGCAGCGCCTGAAGGCCTACGTCAAGGTCGCGTTCTAATCGTCGCGCATCGTTTTTCGGCCCGGCGGCCAAGGGTCGCCGGGCCTTTCGTCCTCACCGGATGATCGAAGGCAACCATGAAAATCCTCTTGCGCACCGCGATCGCCGCAATTGCCCTCGGGCTGACGCTTCCCGCGGCTGCCCAGGACACCCGCATCTTCACGCTGACCGATCCGCGTGGCGACGATCACGGCGACGGCGATTTCGTCTATCCCCGACGGGACGACATGAAGCCCGGGGATCTCGACCTGCTCTCTCTCACTGCGACGCGCGAGGCCGATGGAACCTGGTTCGAGGCGACGTTCGCCCGGCCGATCATGAAGACCAATCGCCGGGTCATCGACGCCGGCGGCGGCACTCTGGACGAGATTGCCCGCTACAACTTCTACGCACTCAACATCGACATCTACATCGACACGGACCGCGTCCCGGGCTCGGGCCTGACCTACACCCTGCCCGGCCGGAAGGCCGAGATCGATTCGGCCAATGCCTGGGAGAAGGCCATCTGCCTGACACCCCGCTCCTTCGACGCGCGCCAGGCGGTCGGGCGGATGATCGCCGCCTACACCTGGAAAGACGCGAAGGCCCGCGGCGAGAAGCTCGACACGGTGAAGAGAAAGGAGATCCTGGCGGACATCAACCGGGACATCGACAACCAGATCTTCTTTCCGACGCGCATCCGGGTGCTGGGCTCGAAGATCGGGTTTTTCGTCCCGCTCTCGTTCCTGGGCGGCTGGGCGAAGCCCGAGTGGAGCTACGTCGTAGCCGTCTCGGGCGCGAACGTCCTCCAGAAGGTCGATGTCGGCGGCCTGCTCAACATCACGGCGGACGTCCCCGACAGCCTCTTCATCCTCGGAGTCGCTCCCGGATTCACCTGGTCCGATCGCTTCGGCGGCGGCGACGAGGACAACCCGAATCAGCCGCCTCTGATCGACATCATCGTTCCGCCCGGCAAGAAACAGGAGGAGGTGCTCAAGGAGCAACCCGTGCGGCTCCCCGGCGTCGTGCCGAAAGACCTCAAGTGAATGGGCCGCCGGCTCGCAGAATTTGTAATCTGTGATTTGTGAACAGGGCGAATTCGAGCCGGACCCTCACCTTCTGGCCGGGACAAGCTCCCGACCAGAGCAACCACCTACCGTCGCTTCCGCTTGGTCGGGACCTGGCTTTGCCACCGGTCCGCAGCTCGCGCGGATGCGCGCTCGACCGCGGCCCTGGTCCCTCCCGGCGCTCTCGCTCCCGCAGCGCGAGGCTCCTCGCCTCTGCGAGACTCCTCGCGCTGCGACCGGGACAAGCTCCCGACCAGAGCAACCACCCCGCCAGGCCCGGATCAGCCGATGATGTTCTGAAGCTCGCGGCGCGAGCGCACCGCGAGGGACCAGGCGAGCGGTCGAGGCCGCGTCCGGCCGAGCCGCTCGCCGCTGCGCCCGCTGGGCGCAGGTCCCTCGCAAGCGCGAGCAACGGTTAGTGGATCCTCCAGATCGCGCTGCCCCTTGGCGGCAAGCTCACCGACCAGGTCCCGGCCGCACCGACCGGCTGACCCAGGTGCGCGTCGGCGAAGATCTCGTCCGCGGCGGTAACCGAGAGGGAGTACGGACCGGCCGCCGCGACGGAGTCGGAGAGGTTGTGGAGAACCAGGACACGCTCCGAATCTTTCGTACGGAGGAAAGCGAGCACGGCCGAGGATCCGGACGTCGCCGTCAGCGGCTCGAGCGTCCCGGACCGGAGGGCCGGCGAAGACTTGCGGGCGCGAATCAGGTTGCGGTAGCGAGAGAGAAGCGAGGCAGGGTCGTTGACCTCGAGAGCGACGTTGGCCGCGTCCCGGCCCGGAGCAAACGGGAACCAGGGCGTGCCCCCGGTGAAGCCCCCTGCCTGCGTCGCGTCCCAGGGCATGGGAGTGCGCTTGGCCTCGTCGTTGCTCGTCGTCCCGTTCTGGAGTCCGACCTCCTCGCCGTAATAGAGAAACGGAGCGCCGGGCAGAGTCAACAGGACGGCGGCGGCGTTCTTCAACTTGCCGGGATGGCCGCCGAGACGCGTGGCGACGCGGACCTGATCGTGATTGGTCAGAAACGGCGCGTCGTTGGCGCCCGGTGGATAGGCGGTCTGGATCTCGGCGAGCTTGGCTGCGATGCCCGCTGCGTCGCCCGAATCCACGCCGGCGAGGATCCGATCGGCCAGTGGAAAGTCGAAATTCATCGGCAGCTCGTCGCCTCCCGCGACCTCCTCTGTCGATCCGAAGTAAGTCGCGATGTGCCGCGCGGCATCGAGCCGGAACCCGTCGACGCCCCGGTCGAGCCAGAGCTGCGCCACCCGCTCGATCTCCCGCCGCACCGCGGGCGTTCGGAAGTTCAAGTCCGGCATGCCGCTCCAGAAGACCCCGTAGAAGTAGAAGCCGTTCAACGGATGCCACGTCGGGTTGGTTCCGCCCCAGGGCTGCGTCCAGCCGGGATCGGTCGGTCTCCAGACGTACCAGTCGCGATGCGCCGAAGAGGGAGAGGAGGCGGAGTCGACGAACCATGGGTGGCCCGAGCCCGTGTGATTGACCACGAAGTCCACGATGATCCGCAAGCCGCGCCTGTGGGCCTCCGAAATCAGGCGCGCAAAGTCCGCGTTGGTGCCGTAGTCGGGGTTGATCGCCTCGTAGTCGATCGTGTCGTACCCGTGGTAGCTCGGCGACGAGAAAACCGGCATCAGCCACAGCGCGTCGACGCCGAGGTCGCTCGTCGTCGTCGGGCTGCCATCATTCAAGTAGTCGAGCTTCTCAATCAGCCCGTTCAAGTCGCCCTTGCCGTCGCCGTTGGAGTCCCGGAAACTGCGAACGAAGACCTCGTAGAAGACGGCGCCGCGCGTCCAGTCGTTCGTCCACGCAACCGCCCTGCGGGAGGAGATGATGCGCGTCGGTGGCCGCCTCGGCTGCTGATCCGCCTGCGGTGCCGGAGACTGCGACGCGCAGGTCAGCAGAGCGAGACCCAGAGAGATGGCGAGGAGCAGGCGGGCGCGCGGCATGTTGCCTCCGCTCGAGAATGGCGGCGTCGGAGCCGGGACGCATTCTACAGTTTCCCCCGGGCCGCCGGCGAAGGGCCCGCCCGATGAACGGATTCGACAGCGCCCGGCGGAGCGCCGTCATGCAGGACCTTCTGTCGCACCTCTTGAAGCGCCCCGCCGATCTGCTGCCATTCGACGAAGTGCGCGAGCGGCTGCAGCTGCGGCACGTCGTGGACCGAGGTGTCCAGGAGGTTCCGCTCGAGCGAATCGCGGGTACCGTGCAGCGGGAGCGCGAGTTCAACCGCACCTTCTTGCCGCGCGAGGAGACGCTGCGCGAGCGCTGGGAGGATCTCGAGGAGCTGGCCGAGGGCACGCGCGGCTTCCCGCCGGTCGAGCTCTACCGGGTGGGCGACATCGACTTCGTCGTCGACGGCCATCACCGCGTCTCCGTCGCGCGTGCCAAGGGCGCCCCGACCATCGAGGCACATGTCAAGGAGTTCTTGACAGACGTGCCGCTGTCTGCCGGCGCATCGATCGAGGACGTGCTCTTGAAAGAGGGGCTGGCCGGCTTCCTCGAGGCGGCCGGTCTCGTCCCGTCTTCGCTGGACGAGTTTCGCGTCATGGCGCCGAACGGCTACGAGCGACTCCTCGACCACATCAGCGTGCACCGCTACTACCGCGGCATCGAGCTACGGCGCCCGGTGTCCTGGGAAGAGGCGGCCAGCTCCTGGTACGAGACGGTCTACCGGCCGATGATCGAGACGATCCGGCAGAGCCAGATCCTCTCCCATTTTCCCGGCCACACTGACACCGACCTCTATCTCTTCACGATGGACCACCTCCATCAATTGCGGCAGCGCTACGGCCCCAGGTTTCCTCTCTCGCGAGCCGTGCGGCACTTCGAGCTGTCGCTGCGCCCGCGGAAGGGCCCATGGAACCGGTTGCGGCTCTGGTGGAGACGGATGAGGGAGTGAGGACGCGGTGACTCCCGACGCCTACGAGGCGTTTACTGAATCGCTCCGCGTCCGACTCGAGGAGGACCCGCGCGTTCTCGGGCTCGTGGCGCTCGGGTCGATGGCCCGGCAAGACTACGAGCCCGACCGCTGGTCGGACCACGACTTCTTCGTCATCACGAGATCCGGGGAGCAGGAGGCTTTCCGCGGCGATCGATCCTGGCTTCCGCGCTCGGATCGCATCGTCCTCTCTTATCGCGAGACCCCGCACGGAGTGAAGGAGCTCTATGACGATGGCCACCTGGTCGAATTCGCGGTTTTCGATCTCGAGCAGCTGCGCCTCGCCCGCGTCAATCGCTACCGGGTCTTGCTCGACCGCGCGGACGTCGGGCGGCGTCTGGCGGATCTCGCCGCCGGGACCGCCGCGGGCGGGGAAGCGCGCGCCGATGACGCGTGGCTTCTCGGCCAGTTCTTGACGGCCCTGCTCTCGGGAGCTGCCCGCTTCGCCCGCGGTGAACGCATGAGCGGACGCCTCCTCGTCGAGAGCCACGCCATGAGTCCGCTTCTCATCCTCCTCACGCGCCATGTCCCGTCGGGCCGCCGGGACCTTTCCGACAACCTCGATCCGTTCCGCCGCTTCGAGCTCGTCCATCCAGCGCTCGGACGGGAGCTCGACGCCATCCTCCGGCGCGAGACGCCTGCGGCCGCTCTCGGCCTCCTGGATCTGGCGCGGCGGGAGCTCGGTGGGCGGATCCCGAGCTTTCCCACGAGCGCTGCGGAGATTGTGGCGCGCCGGATCGAAGAGATCTGATCGAGCTTGATCAGAGATTCCGAACTTCGCGAACCAGCGCTGCCATCCGCTCTCGGCTCGATTCGAGCTGTGACGGGCGAGTGCCCGGCCCCGAGAGAATCTGCTTCACGCGGCTAGAGAACCGGGGCGGGCAGAGCCGGAACGCGTCGGTTACGGCGAGGGCGCGCTTCTCGCTGGCGAAGTACCGACGGTTGACCGCAAAGAGCACCTGCACGAGACAGGCGGCGCTTCGAAAAAGAGAGCCGGCGACGTGCAAGACATCTCCGCGTCGAGCCGACTTGGCCGCTGTCTCCAGAGCGAACTGCGCCTCCCACAGAAACGCGTCTCGAATCGCGCCGCCCAGCGGCGACGGGTAAGGGCGCGTGCGCCGCTGCAGCGCCTGGAGCCTCCCGCGCGGGTCGTGGCGGATCCGGGCGTCGTGCACCTCGCTCGCGTAGATGTAGCTGTGAAAGGCATGCGAGTGGCCCGGCTGGTAGTGCGAGGAGATCTTTCCGCGGCGCGCGTCGGCGATCGCCCGCTCGACGCGAGAGAGATCGCGGTAGATCCAGTCGACGCGCCTGCCCTCGATCTCCAGCCAGGCGCCCCCGTCGATCCACGGCCCCCAACCGCCGAGCTCCGTCACGGAGGCTGCGGCCCGGCGCCGCTCCAGCTTCCGCGCGAGGGCGCGCAGCCGCGCGATCGCCGGGGGGCGCGCCGGATCGTAATAGAGGCCTAGATCGATGTCGGAGTGAGCGTCCCGTTCGCCCCGCGCCCACGACCCGCCGACGGCGACGGCGGCAACGCCCGGCACTTCGGCGAGCTCCCCGACGATGCGCGCGACGAGCGCCTCGACTCCAGGATCAGGCACCGAAAGCCCTTGCTCCCCGCGATCAGTCAACTCCGCCTCCCCGCGTCAGATCATCCCCGGCCAATCCTCGCTGCGCTTCCGCCAGCGCGCGGTGAGCGATTCCTGCAGCGCTTCCGGCAGGGGTCCGCGAGCGACCGCGGCGACGTGCCCGCGCAGACGAGCGAGCGAACGCGTCCCGACGATCGCGGCGCTGACACCCGGCCAATACGCGGCAAAGCGAAGCGCGAGCTCCGCCGGCTCGAAGCCCTTCAGGTCGTACGCGAGCTCGCGCCAACGCTGAGAGTAGGCCGCGGCGGCCTCGTCGTTGGCGGGCGGCTCGGACCGCGCCCAGGGGGCATTGGCGAGCGAACGCTTCGCGATCACCCCCATGCCGTCTGCGGCCGCGCGGGCCACCGCACCCGTCTCCACGGAGGCGAGATCGCAGACATTGATCGACGTCTGGACGCTGCCGAAGTGCCCGGACTCGACCGCCCACGCGAGAGGGCCGCCGTCGCCCGAGTAACCGGCCACGCGGATCTTTCCGGCCTCCCGGGCGCGCCGCAACGCCTCCACGACTTCTCCCTTTGCGAGGACGTCGCGCGGGCAGGAGTGGAGATGGACGATGTCGATCACGTCGGTCCGCATTTTCCGAAGGGCGAGATCGATTCCCGACTCCACCGTCGGGCCGGTCCAGTCGGGAAGACCCGGCACGCCATAGCCCACCTTTGTGGAAAGAACGAACTCTCCACGCCGATGCGAAAGGTGCCGGCCGATCCGCTCCTCCGAAAGGCCGTAACTGCGCGCGGTGTCGATGAGAAACGCGCCGGCGTCGACGGCGCCGTCGAGGAGCGCTCCCGCCTCCACCTCCGAAAGCGCGGGATCCCCGGCCGCGGCGGCGCCGTAGCCGAGCGGCGAAACCTCCAGCCCCGTTTTACCAAACGGTCGGCGCGGCGCGGATTGCTGCCGATAGGGCTCGGCCACGCTATTCTCCCGCGCGCGCGAAGGAGAGTGTCTCGCCGCTTTGGGCGTTCTCGAAGCGCAAGCCGTCGGCCCCGAGCTGAACGCTCCATTCCTTCCCGACGCTTTGGAGAGCGCCCGCCTGGACCGCGTTGCGGCAATTGGGGAAAGGCCGGATCCTTCCCTCAAAGGCTCCGTTCCGGCTCGCCAACAGCGTCCAGCACCCGGCATCGAGCTCGGTCGGCGAGAACGCGGGACCGGCGACGCGCCGCGCGGAATCCAGAGGATCTGTCCCAGGAATGAAGACGAGCGAGACGTCATCTCCCTGAGAGGAGATCCGCCAGAGACCTCGCAGAGAGACGGCGTCTTTCTTGTAGGTCCCCGTGACGCGGACGTCGAGCTCTTCGAGTTGCGAGGTGGGCGACGTGCGGATTCGTCTGGAGACGATCGTGAGATCGTTTTCGGGACTCGATCCTCTGAAGGTGCCGAGCAGCATGCGGGTGAGCCGCGCGACCGAGTTGCTCGGCGGGGTCTTGCTCTCCCGGGCGTTGACCCCGCCGGCAGCAAACGCCGCGCTGCCCGTCAGAGCCAACGCCGCCAGCGCGCGAACGAATCGCCAACCCTCAGTCCGGCCTTTCATTCTGGTTTCCGTTCACGCCATGTGCCAGCCGTGGCTGACCACCACGGACTGGCCGGTCAGAGCGTTCGAAGGGAATGCGGCCAGGAAGACGGCCAGCTCGGCCACGTCGGCCGTCGTCGTGAACTCGCCGTCGATGGTCTCCTTCAGCATCACTTTCTTGACGACGTCCTCTTCGGAGATGCCGAGCATCTTCGCCTGCTCGGGAATCTGCTTCTCGACGAGAGCCGTGCGCACGAACCCCGGACAGATGACATTCGAGCGCACGCCGTGCTTGGCGCCTTCCTTGGCCACGACCCGGGCGAGACCCAGGAGGCCGTGCTTGGCCGTCACGTAGGGGGCCTTCAGAATGGAGGCCTCTTTCGAGTGGACCGAGCCCATGTAGAGGATCGTCCCGCCCCGGCCGCTCTTGTACATTTGGCGCAGGCAGGCCCGCGTCGTGAGAAACGCCCCGTCGAGCTGGATCGCGAGCATCTTCTTCCAGTCGGAGAAGGCCAGGTCCACGACGGCCGCGATGTGCTGCGTGCCCGCATTGCTGACGAGCACGTCCACGCCGCCGTATTCGGCGACGACCCGTCCGATGCCGGCTTCCACCTGGTCTTCGCTCGAGACGTCCATCGCGACGGCCATGGCGGCACCGCCTGCAGCCTCGATCTCTTTGGCCGCCTCGGTCGCGGGAGCAAGCGCCACGTCGGCAATGCAGACCTTCGCCCCCTCGCGGGCAAAGGCTCGGGCGATCTCCTGCCCGATCCCGCTGGCTGCACCCGTCACGATCGCGACTTTGTCTTTCATCCGCATGATCCATCACTCTAGCGCACGGTCGATCTTGAGCTCGCGGCGCGAGGAGTCTCCCACCTACCCCAGACAAATCAAGAACTCAGCGACGGCGGACCTGCGGATCTAGAACGCCGTCGTGTCGGCGACGGAGGCGAGTTGTCCCTGAGAATTGAAGTAGTTCTTGACGGCCCCGGTTTGCGTGTCGGTCACTATGACCTGGTACTCGACGTTCGACAACGCGCCGAAGAAGACCCAAAACTTTCCGTTGATGGAACGACCATCGAGAACTTTCACGACGAGTTCGAGATTAGTCGGGTCGAAGAACCAGAAAGCACCGGTGGTGCCCGTTATCGGAATCGCCGTCGCAAACACTCCTCCTCCGTTGAAGCTCGCTGGCGTCCACCAAACGCGGACCTGAAAGCGGCTCTGGTTCACGCAGAGAGCGTCAGCTCCAGAGACGCAACCGCTCGCAAAGACGCCCGCTCCCGGAATTCCCGCGTACACCGTGCCTCCAAAGGGGAATCCCACCGCGAGGCTCTGCACCGGAAGGTTCGGCAGTCCAATTGTGCTACCGGACCACGTCGCTCCTCCGTCCGTGCTCTGAAGCACGCCCCCGCTCCCTCCCGCGTACACAGCAAGCGAGCCGGTCTCCGGATCGAGTCCGAAGGAAAAACAGGAGACCGCCAATGGGAGGGCGAATGTCTGCCAGTTGGCCCCGCCGTCGATGCTCTTGGATATCGAGAGCGGGAAGGGAGGAAGGTTAAGTGATGGAAAGGGAGGAGGTCCGAAGGAGACGTAAACCGTCGATGACGGGTCGATGCCAATCGCGGCAAAGAAGGAATGTTGGGCGAGATTGATCAGCGTCCAAGTTGCCCCGCCGTCGGTAGTCTTGAACAGGCCTTCGCCCGCTCCACCCCCCGCATAGGCTGTTAGGGAGTTGGTTGGGTCAACCGCCAATTTGCTCGCAACGGTGAGGCTGGGCTGCCCGGCACTCGCAGGGAGCCAGCTAGTCCCGCTGTCGTCGCTGCGGAAGATGCCTCCGTCTTCGGTGGCGGTGTAGAGCGTGGACCGAGAAGCGGCGAGGGCCAGGACCCTGAGGTTCGTGAGGCCGCTGTTGACCGGGTGCCAACTCGTCCCGTCTCCCATGAAGACCCCGCCACCATAGGTCCCTGTGTAGAGAACGGGAAACGGACTGCCGCAAACGGGCGGCGGACACAGACCCGGCGTGAAAAAGGTGAGTACGGTCAGCGCCCGGACGGAAAGGTTCGTGAGACCCGTGTTGACGGAGATCCACGTCTTTCCCCCATCGGTGGTGCGCAGGACGCCAGAGTCGTTCGTCGCTGCGTAAACGGTTGAGCCGAAGACGCCGACGGCAACAACATTTGCGTTACCGGGAGGACCAATCGGAACCCAACTGCTGACAACCGCCTGAACGGCGGTTGGAAGGAACAGCCCCCAGGCGAAGGCCACGACGCCGCAGCGGGAAAGCGCAAAGAGCCGTTTCACGGAAGCATTCTACGGGCGGCTCGGGAAGTTCACCTGATGCCGATCGATCAGGCGCCGGTGCCCCGGACACGCGTTGCCGCGGCGCAGTGGTAGGAGCACGATAGGTAAGAATCCTACTGGAGGTGCGCCATGCGGATCACCGCGAAGGGCCAGGTGACGATTCCACTGCCGATCCGGCGCAGGCTAGGCCTGCATCCGGGGACCGAGGTCGAGTTCGAGATAGCTGGCAACGCCGTCCGGATCCGGAAGGCCCGCGGGAAGTCCGGCCGAGGTGAGAGACTGCTTGGTTACCTCACCGGACGCGGAAGCGTGCGGATGAGCACGGACGCGATCCTGGCCCTGACCCGCCGATGACGTCAGCCGGGGTCCTCGCGCGCCTACTCCGCGCGGTTACTTCGCGGAGACGTCGCGCGCCGCGACCGGAGCGAGAGGTCCCTCGCAAGCGCGGGTAATGGATCAGAATGCGGACGTATCCGCGACCGAGGCGAGCTGGTCCTGGGGATTGAAGTAGGTCCTGACGGCGCCGGTCTGCGTATCGGTGATTGTGAGCGTGAACTCGACGTTCGTGAGCGACCCGTAGAAGACCCACCACTTCCCGTTGATCGAACGGCCATCCAGAACCTTAACGACGAGCTCGAGGTTGGTGGGATCGAAGAACCAGAATCCGCCGGTGTTGGTGGTGATTGGCACGGCGTGGCCGTTTCCGCTCTCGCCGCCAGATCGCGCATTCCACGTCACATCGGCCCGAAACCCAAGATCGAGCCACAGGTCAGTCGGCGAAGGAATAGTCATCCGCCCAATCTTGCCGCCGGCATCAAAGGTAAACCAGAGGTTGCCATCCGGGCCGGCAACGATTTCACGAGGCCCGATCCCCGTATAAGGGCCGCCGGGGGTCGGAGAGTTGGGGATTAGAAACTCTGTGATGGCCCCGGTCGTCGTGATCCGACCGATTACGCCGAGGTATTCGGTAAACCAGAGGTTGCCGTCAGGACCGACCGCGATGTGACGAGGCACACGTTCCCCGGGGAGCGAAAACTCCGTGACGACACCGGCCGGGGTGATCCGCCCTATCCTGCCGCGCGGAGGCGCATATCGGCCGCCCAGGCCCCCTTCGGTAAACCAGAGGTTGCCGTCCGGACCGGACGTGATGTCAACCGCGCCGAAGTCGGCTGTTGGGAGCGGAAACAGGGTGACGAGACCGTCCGTGGTGATCCGGCCGATGCTAAAGCCCCCCGTTGTAAACCACAGGTTGCCGTCCGGACCGGACGTTAAGCCGTACCCGATGCCGATCCCCTCAGGTTGAGGAAAAACGGTGACGACACCAGCCGTGGAAACCCGCAGGATGCTAGAAACTGCGTTCAGCCAGAGGTTGCCGTCAGAGCCGGCTGCGATCCGATTCCCCGAGGACGTTATGCCATCTGGTAGCGGAAACTCGGTGACGACACCGCCGGCAGTGATCCGCCCGACGCGAGAAGACGTCCATTCGGTGAACCACAGGTTGCCGTCCGGACCGGCCGCGATGTCAAAAAACCCGTGTATCGTTGTTGGGATTTGGAACTCGGTGATGATACCGGCCGTCGTCAGCCGACCGATGTAGGAGCAGCATTGCGTCCATTCGGTGAACCACAGGTTGCCGTCCGGACCGGCAGTTATGCCAACCGCAGAGGCGTCGGGCTTGCGGAGAGGGAACTCGGTCACGGTCTGCGCCGGGACGAAGGCCGATACGACTATCCCGGCTAGGCTGGCGAGGAGCCTCAAACTTCTCATCCCTGTGAAAAGAGGCAATCTCATCCTTGGTAGTTCTACGGAATCGCCGCTCGTTTCGCTTGATGCGGCTGAACTAGTCCGCCGCGCAAGGCGCTCCGTGTTCAGGTGACTGGTCTGGTTCGCGACGCGAGCTGAGGTCGGCGGTTCGGTCGACGATACCCCGGCGACGGACCCACCTCGATGAGCCACAAGATCTTCGACATGCTCGCAGCACGAGGAGTCTCCCGAGGTAATCGAGGGAGGAGCCTCCCGTCGCGGGAGGCGCAGCGTAGCGAGGGGCCAGGCGAGCGGTCGAGGCCGCATCCGGCCGAGCCGTTCGCCGGTGCGCCCGAAGGGCGCAGGCCCCGAGCGGAGTGAAGCCGACGGTCAGAACGCCGACGTATCCGCGACGGAGGCGAGCTGGCCCTGCGGGTTGAGGTAGGTCTTCACCGCGCCGGTCTGCGTGTCCGTCACCGTCAGCGCGAACTCGACGTTCGTGAGTGACCCGTAGAACACCCAAAACTTCCCGTTGATGGAACGCCCGTCGAGGACCTTCACAACGAGCTCGAGATTCGTCGGATCGAAGAACCAGAACGCGCCCGTATTGGAGGTGATGGGCATCGTTTGGGCCACTTCCGCTCTGCCCTGTGCCGGCACACTCCAAGCGGCTTCAACGCGGAAGCGGCTAGCCTGCAAGCAGAGGGTCGTCGCGCCCGGCGTGCAGGGACCCGCTGTCTCCGAGACCGCCTGGAAGATGCCGCTACCCGTGCCAGCGTAGACCGTCGAAGGAGCAGTCGGAGCGACCACCAAGGCTGTTGGGTGCAGCACCGACGGGTCTTTCAACTGCGACCAATGGACACCAAAGTCGTTCGTGGCGAAGACCCCCTCGAGCGGAGACCTACCCGCGCCGCGGTCCACGCCAATGTAGAGCCGACCGGGTGTGGTTCCGTCGGTGGCGATGGCAGTCACGAAGTTCGACAGGTTAGATCCGGAACTTGGCGACACGTCCGACCAGTTCCGGCCGCCGTCTGTACTCTTGAGCAGTCCACCAAAGCCGGAGGCGCCAAGGTCCCCGGGACCGTACAGGAAACCGGCATAGACCGTGTCGGGAAAGAATGGATCTGTGGCGACTGTGTAAAAGACCCTGTACTGATCGGATGGGCGAACGGACGACCAGTGTGCTCCGCCATCAGTCGTACGGAAGAGGCTAACATCAAGGATGTTGGTGCCCTCCGCCACGCAAAACGCGGTAGACGGATTGGAGGGGCTTACGGAGAGAGACATGACCAGGCGATGCTCCAACAAGCCCGCACTCACGGAGACCCAGCTCGCGGCGTTATCCGTGCTCCTGAAAACGCCCGCATCCGTCCCGGCGTAGAGTGTTCCTGTCTGCGTGGTCACGGCGAGCGACCAGACGTTTAGGCTTGCGAGGCCATTGTTCGCGGAGACCCAGGTCAATCCTCGGTCAGAGCTCTTGAGGACCCCTCCCCCGTAAGTGCCTTCGTAGAGGAGCGGAACATCGCGGGACGCCGGAGGCAGGAACGCGACTAACGATTTCACGTCCACGATGTTCGCGCTCGCCATCGTCCAGGTGGCTCCCGCGTCAGTCGTGACGAAGAGATCCCCCTGAGTTGTGGCCGCGTACAGCGTGGTCGGTGTCCCGGGATCGACGGCCAGCGCGTTAATAGACGGGTTTCCCGGCGGGCCGACAGCCGTCCAAGTCTGTGCTCCGACGAGGCTCGACACGACGAAGCCGAGCAGGCTGAAGACCAGCCCTGAGCGTCGCATAGCACGTAGTTTACGGAATGGCCGCTCGTTTCGCTTGATGCGGCTGAACCAGCGCTCTCGAAGTTGGCGTTCGATCGGCGAGACTTCGGCCACGGACCAGCCCATCGAGCCACGATCCTCGACTATCTCGCGGCGCGAGGCGTCTGGCCGAGGATCATCCGCTTGATTCTTGGTTGGCGAGATCGTTCAAGAGCTCGCGGCGCGAGGAGTCTCCTGAGGTAATCGAAGGAGGAGCCTCGCGCCGCGGGAGCGAACGCTTGGATGAGGGGTCAGGCGGGCGGTCGAGGCCGCATCCGGCCGAGCCGACCGCCGGTGCGCCCAGCGGGCGCAGACCCCGATCCAAGCGCTCGCGACGGATGGTCGGGGCGGCCGGGATCGAACCGGCGACCACCTGCTCCCAAAGCAGGTACGCTACCGCTGCGCTACGCCCCGGAGATCGCGGATTATCGCATGCGCCTTTCTGGAACGGCTGCCGCTGCTAGAGTCCGGCCTGTGAGCGAAGAGGAGAGTAAGGAGCATCTTGCCCCCGTTGGTGATCGCGGTTGGAAGCGGGAAGACCTCTACGAGCGCGGCAGCCAGCGAAAGGAGGACAAGTTGCACCGCGAATACGTCGCATGGGACTCGCCCACGCTCGGACGCAAGATGGAGCTCTTGTGGTTCGGCCACTCGGGCCGGCCGATGATCTGGTTCCCGACCTCGCAGGGCCGCTTCTACCAGAACGAGGACTTCGGTTTGATCGGGGCCGTGGGCGACTCGATCGAAAGCGGCCGACTCCAGGTTTGCTGCGTGGACAGCGTCGACGGCGAGAGCTTCTATGCGAAGGACCGCCATCCCGCCGAGCGCATCCAGCGGCACGACCAGTACGACCGGTATCTCTACGGCGAGGTCGCGCCCTTCGTTCGCGACAAGGGCCGGACCGGCGCCAGGATCGGGACGCTCGGCGCGTCCTTCGGCGCTTACCACGCCGTCAACTTCGGCCTGCGGCACCCCGACATCTGCGACAAGGTCGTGGGCTTCTCAGGCAAGTACGACATCCACTCTTTCCTCAACGGCTATTGGGACGAGACCTGCTACTTCCACTGCCCGACGGCATACGTCCCGAATCTCGACGGCGAGTGGGTGAGCAGGCTCTCCCAGATGGACATCTGTGTCGTCACGGGAGAGACGGACAACATCCTCTCCGGAACGACGGACATGCTGCGGATCTTCAACGAAAAGGGCATCCGCAACCGCGGCAGCGTCTGGGGCGCCCCGTACGGCCACGACTGGCCCTGGTGGAAGGTGCAAATCCGGCAATATGTGCCGTAAGCCGCGGGTTTAGAGTGGAGAGAGTCCCGTGACGCCCATGTTCACCCGCCGCCCGGCTTTTTGGCTCGTTCTGGCTCTCGTGGCCGGCACGGCGGCGTGCGCCTCCAGCGGATCTGGCGGCGGTGGAGGGGGAGGCGCCTTTGCCTCTGCCGACCTCGACTGCTATGCGAATCGCGATCCCTATGGTTATGCCGCCTACCCCTACGGCTACGGCTACGGCTACGGTTACGGCAGCTACGGCTACGCCGGCGACGTTCCGTGCGGAGCCTACCCTCGCGCTTACGGGTACTACCCGGAGTTCGTGGTCGCGCCGCTGGCGGTGCGCCACGTCGCCCCGACGGAAACCTGGCACAACAGGCCGCATCGAATAGACCGGCCTGGCACCGACTCGACAGTGGGAAGCGCCGGCTCGTCCTCCGGTTCGTCCTCGCCGGCTCCCTCGGCGCCCCGGATGGCTCCCGCCCCGGCGAGCGCCCCGGCCCCCGCGCCGACAACGGTGCGCCGCAGCGGCAACTGAGAGCCGGGGTTCCGAGAGTCCGGGCTTCTCAGCGCCCGAGCTCGGCGCTCCAGTTCAAAACGAGCGTGGTCGGGGGCATCGCTTCGCGCCCGAGAGGGGCGAGCATCAGGAAGCGCTGGCCGTCGGCCGAAGCGAGGTAGTGGTTCCGGACGTTGAGGGTCGTCTGGATGTGCGCCTGAAAAAGCGGCTGAGGGAGGCCGGCTTCAAACGTCTCGGCTGGCCGGATCTCGACCGCCATCAGCTTCAGGTCGGGTGTGCCGTAGTAAAGCTCTTTTCCGTCGCGGCGCCAGGAAGGTTCGACGCCCCCGGCGGTGGAGACCTGCCACTTGCCGCCTGGGCCGGGGAAAGCCTGAACGTAGATCTCGGCTCGGCCCGACTCGTTTGACTGGTACGCCAGCCAGCGTCCGTCGGGAGAGAGGGTCGGTCTGAACTCGGAGAACGGAGTCTGCAGGACCGGGATCGGCTTGCGGTCGCCGAAAGTGGGCAGGATCCAGATGTCCCAGAGGGTCTTTTTCCCCCGGCTCTGGTAGACGATGTACTTGCCGTCCCGCGACCAGTCGCAGGCGAACTTCATCTCGTCGCTCTGGAGCAGCAGCTTCTCTTCTCCGCCGCCGCTGACAGCCTTCTGGTACAGATCGAAGGTGCCGCCGCGATCTGAGCTGAAGACGATGGTTCCGCCGTCGGGAGACCAGATGGGCTGGAACTCGTTGGCGCTGGCATCGAACGTAAACCGCGACGTCACGCCGCGCGCCAGATCACGCAGCCAGATATCGCCTTTGCCACTGCGGGGATCGTTCATCTCGAGAGCGAGCCGGTCGCCCGCCGGCGAGAGCATCGTGCCGCCGTAGTCGCCGGGCTCTCCGAGGGTCGAGAGCTCCTTGCCGCTTCGATCCACCCACACGAGCCGGCTCCCGGCCTGTCCGCTGCGATACGCGAGGATGCCGTTGCGCGAAGTGGAGAAGCTCGCCAGGCCGAGACCGGTGGCCCCGACGTGGTCGGCTAAGGGAACAGGCTCACCCGTCGTCTTCAGCGCGCTCGCGTCGAAGCGCTGCGCCACCAGCGTGTTGTCGCGGACGAAGAGGAGATAGCCCGGAGGAGCGTAGGTGAGCAGGGACTGGGCGGGAGCGACCGCCTTCGACTCCTTCGAGTCGAGAGATCCGATCCGATAGGTGTTGTCCTCGGTCTTCTGGCCGAAGGCCAGGTAGAGGAAATGGCGGCCGTCCGGCAGGAACTCCGGCCAGGAAGTCCCCGTTTCCTTGCGCCCCGCATCCGGCGCGACGGCCACGACGGGAACTCCCCCCGCCGCAGAAACGCGGTGGATCGGATCGGTGGGACGGCCGTCGAAGAGAATCACTCCCTCCGGGCTCCACGTGCCGTCGGCACCCGTCGCGGCGTCGCAGATTTTCTGCGGCGGACCGCCCGAGGCCTCGACCTTCTTCAGCTTGCCTTCGGCGAAGAAGCCGAGAAAGCGGCTGTCGGGCGACCAGAAGGGACGGGTCGTCCCTTCCGTGCCCGAGAGAGGTTGTGCCGTCAGGGCGTTCAAGGGCCTCAGCCAGATTCTCGTCTTGCCCGACGAGTCGGTGGCGTTGAAAGCCAGGGTGCGGCCGTCCGGCGAGATCCGGGGAGCGTCGATGACCGTGACCCCCTCGGGGTTTGGGATTTCGAAGCGCATGATGCCCGGCCTAGCGGGCGCGCGGCGGACGAAACCGATGGCGAGAGCCGCCGCGGCTGCCAGGGCGGCGCCGGCGACGACCCACGCCAGCCGCTCGCGGCTCTTTCGCCGCGCGGCCACCGGAGCCGGCACGCCCGCCTGCGAGCCCCCCTCGGCGATCCATTGGAGCTGCAGCTTGACGTCGTGCGCGGTGTTCCAGCGGTCGTCCGGATCCTTCGCCAGACAGCCTTTGACGACCCTGTCCAGAGTCGGGGGCGTCATCGGCTGAATCGAGGAGATCGCCGGCGGATCGGAGTGCATGATCGCGCCGATCAGGCTCGCCTGGCTCTTGCCGGAAAACGCCTTCTGGCCGGTCGCCATCTCGTAGAGCACGCAGCCGAAGGCGAAGAGATCGCTCCGAGCGTCGGCCTCGCGCCCCTCGAGCTGCTCGGGCGCCATGTACTGGAACGTCCCGAGGATGGTTCCGCGGCTGGTGAGCGGCTGGCTCTCGCCCATCGCGGTCGGCAGGCTCGTCAGGCTCGACGCCGCGGATTGCGGCGGCGCCTGGAGCTTGGCCAGACCAAAGTCGAGCAGCTTGACCCCCGACTTCGTCAGCATGACGTTGCCGGGCTTCAAGTCCCGGTGGATGATCCCGCTCTTGTGCGCGCGATCGAGCGCGTCGGCGATCTCGATCCCGCAGCGGAGCAGCTGCTCGAACGGCAGGGGCCCGCGTCCGAGCCGGTCGGCGAGCGTTTCCCCTTCCAGAAGCTCCATGACCAGGTACTCGACGCCGTCCTGGCTTCCCACGTCGTAGAGCGCGCAGATGTGCGGGTGCGAGAGCTGCGAGATCGTCCTCGCTTCCCGCTCGAACCGCTGCCGCAGCTCCTCGGAGGAGGAGAGATGGCCCGGAAGGACTTTGATCGCGACGTCCCGCCCGAGGCGGGTGTCCCGCGCTCGGTAGACCTCGCCCATCCCTCCGGCGCCTATCGGCGCCAGGATCTCGTAGGGCCCGAGGCGGTTTCCTGCGGAGAACAACTGTGGGATTCTAAGCGATCGGCCAGAGGCAGGAGGAGGAGCCGACCCACTTCTTGTCCTTGTTGAAGGCGACGCCCATCATCTTGCCCTGCGAGAGGCGGGCGAGCGTCGTGACCGGCAGGGGTCGTCCGTCCTTCCAGAGGAACATGACCCGAACCTCGACCTTGGACGCGGCCCCGTAGGGCGACGCGACGGCCTCGGCGTAGGCAACCTTTCGCATCAGCAGGAAGTCGCGCCACCGTGCGGGCGGGATGGCGTCGAGATCGGCCGCGATGACATCCACCTTCACGCCCGAGCCCGCAAAAGAAAAGAGGGGCTTCAAGACCCAGTTCGCCAGGTCCTCGGGCCAGCGCGACAGATCCGAGAGGAAGTGCGCCTCCGGAACCGAGGGATGCCTCAGGCGCGGCAGCGAGTGCTTGGACCAGCGGAAGTACCAGTTCGGATGGCCGGCCCATTCCACGTCGAGCGGCTCGGTGAAGGAGAAGGGCAGCTCGATGTTCTTCGCGAAGAGCTCGTCGAAGATCAAGCGGTTGTAGACGCGCAGGATGCGCGTTTTCTGCCCGTCGTGGTCGTACCAGAGCTCGCGACCGCGCTTCTCCACCTTCGTCGGGCAGACCGACCGGATCCCCCAGAGCTGCTCGGTCGCCGCAAAGTCGGGATAGGTCTTCTGGGTGGCGGGGTCCAGGTCGAGGAGCACGACGTTTTCTGCGGGGTGGCCATTTGTGAGCGCCGCGCCGACCGTGCGCCGGTAGCCATCCTCGGTCAGGCCGGAAAGCAGGAAGTCGAGGGCGTCGCCTCCCGGCGTGTCGCGCCGCTGCTCCTGCGCCTGGACGAACTGGAATCCGTAGAGGGAGGGAAAGGCCTGCAGCTCGATCAGGCGCGGAACAAGATGCCCTCCGACCTCGACGACCGCGAAGTCCACCTGCGCGCAAAACGGGTGCTGCCCCTCGCCGGGCACGTCGAGCCCCGGCGGGATCGCCTCGCGCGAGAAGGCGAGCTGCTCCGGCCGGGCGAGCTCCGTCAGGATCTCACCGGCCGCGCGAACCATCTCGTCGCGCAGCCGCGGCGGCAGGAAGACGGGCGTCTCGCACATGCGGAAGTGGATCTCGCAGCCCAGACGCTCCTCGAGCCGCCGCTGCGTGGCCCGGTAGCCATTTTCGGTGAACGCAGAGTTGAAGGCTTGTCTTAGAGCGGGGATCAAATCAAGAACTTCGAGTCGGCCATCACCTGCTCGTCGTCGAACCAGATGTCGAAGCGGCGGCCGACGATGTCGATGTGCGTGGTGCTGGACCACTTCGCGCCGGTGTGTTCGGAGTAGGGATGCCCGAAAGCGAGGTGGAGCGTCGGGATCTTTTCGTCCTGAAGAATGTTGCCGATCACGTTCTCAATCGCGATGTTAGTGCCGATGGCGAACTCGCCCACGCGGTTGGAGTTCTCATCGGTCGAGGTGTAGGCGGCAAAGTCCTCGGCCAGCTCGCGGTTGTCGCAGCGAATGTTGACGATCCGGCTGTTCTCGATCGTGACGGCGAGCGGCGTGCGCTCGAGATCTCCGTAGCGCGCGCAAAGATAGTCCCCCACCACGCCGTCGGCCACGTACACGCCGTCCACGCGAGCCGGGGAGGTCAAGACCTCGCCGCCGGGCAGGTTTCCCCACTTGGAAGTCGAGATGATGCCCGAGGTCTTCAGCCACTTGATCTCGGGATCGAACGTGGCTTCGATCTGCGAGCCGGCGCGCGACCGCGCAACGATCTTCTTCGCCTTCGAGGCGCGGGCGTGAACGCGCCTCGAGATCGCGTCCACCTCGTTGAAGTCGGCGCGCATGGCTTCGCACATGATCCGGTGAGAAATCGAGACCATGTGGGCGTGCCGGATCTGCCGCCGGTCGACGACGCGGGTCATCTCGCGGCGGAAGGCGAGCTCGCCGGTCTTCGGCTGTCCGGCGTAGATCGAGACGTCGGCGCGCTCTAAGGCCTCGCGAATCGGTTCGGGAAGCTGAAGCATCGGCCGCGGGCCGTAGTCCTCCATGACGTGCGCGTCGAGCGCGGCCCCGACCTGCCGGACCTGGTCGGCGAGAGCAGCGGCGATTTCTTCGGTTTCGAGATCGGTGACGAGGGCAACGCGCTCTTGCGGCTCGATCTTGAGGCAGGTCCGAACGGCATTGCGTGCGCCCGGCACGAGCTCCTCGGCGTAGACAGACCGCAGTTCGGTCAAGTTCTGCATGGTGCGGTGGCGCTCCTTGGTCCGGTCAGGCCGGGCTAATGGGATGCCGCGCGTTCAGCCGGAGTGTCGAGATCGAGGCTGTGGCTCGTCTCATCGCAGATGTAGTCGACAACCTTCTTGAAGTCACCGCCCGACTCCTCGTACACGCGCAACTGACGATCCGCTCCACTGCCGTTCTTGAGGATCCAGTTTAACCCTTCGACCTCTTTTCGCGAACCGAGCTCGTCGATGACGTCGTCCACGAAGGCGAGCATCTCGGCCATGAGATCGGGGAACGGGACCTCGATCTCCTTGCCGAAATCGATCATCTTGCTCTCGATGCCCCAGCGGCTGGCGCGCCACTTGTTCTCGAGGATGAGCGCGCGGCGGTACATCCGAAAGCCGAGATTCTGCTCGCGCAGCTTCCAGAGTTTCACGCAGATGGCCTGAATGAGCGCCGCGAGAGTGAGGGTCTCCTCCAGGCGCATGACGGCATCGCAGACGCGAAACTCGATGGTGTCGAAAAAGGCGTGCGGCCGGACGTCCCACCAGATCTTCTTGCCGTTGTCGATGCAGTTGGTCTTGACGAGGATCCGGACATACGCATCGAACTCGGCGGGGGTCTGAAACGTCTCGGGGATGTTGGTGCGGGGAAACCTCTCGAACACTTTCGTCCGGTAGCTCTTCAAGCCGGTCTTGCGCCCCAGCCAGAACGGGGAGTTCGTGGAAAGGGCGAGCAGGTGCGGCAGGAAGTACCGCGCCTCGTTCATGATCTGGAGCGCGAGGTGACGGTCCTCGATGCCGACGTGGACGTGGAGGCCGAAGATCAGGTTCGAGCGCGCCAGCAGCTGCAGCTCCTCGACGATCCCGTCGTAGCGCGGGTCCGGGAAGATCTTCTGGTCGGCCCAGTCGGAGAAGGGGTGCGTTCCGGCCGACGCGACGCGCATGCCCTGTCTGCGCGCCAGGTTGATGATCTCGGTGCGCAGCTCGCCCACGTCGCGGCGCACTTCGGCGATGTCCTTGCAGATGCCCGTGCCGATCTCGACGACCGACTGGTGCATTTCCGGCTTGACGCGCTCCTTCAGGCTCAGCTTGCCTTCTTCGAGGAGCTGCTGGACGTGCGAGCGCAGCTCGCGCGTCTCCGGATCCACGATCTGGAATTCCTCCTCGACGCCGAGGGTGAATGCGGGCCGGACCATCGTCGCGCTACTCGCGGGGGCGCGTGCGCGGAGACGGAGCCTTCGGGCGCGGCGGCAACTTGCGGGACTTGCCGGCCGCTTTCGGCTCCCCGCGCCCGTTGCCGCCCGCCAGCAACCTCTGCCAGCGGTAGTCCTTCACGGGCCCCGCCTCTTCCTGCACGCGCTCGATCAGCCACTGGGAGGCGTACTCGAGCGCCCACTCGAAGTTGGCTTCGCCCACCGAGCGCACGTCGGCGTCGGGCGCGGGATTCAAGAAATCGATCGCGTAGGGCACGCCGTCGCGGACCGCGAATTCCAGGGTGTCGAAGTCGTAGCCGAGAGTCTGGACGAGCTTCAGACAGTCGCCCCGAACCCGCTCGGCGAGGGCCGGGTCGATCGGCTCGGAGCTCTGAACATAGCGGCCGGCATGCGGCAGCCTCGGGTCGTAACGCATGACGTGGACGTGTTTCTGGCCGATGGCATAGCAGCGGAAGTAGTCCGTGAAGACGATCTCCTCCTGTAGCGTCATGACGTTCTGGCCCGAGTCGCGGTAGGCCGCGAAGAACTCGTCGGGGCTGCTGACGCGGTAGACGCTCTTCCAGCCTCCGCCCGAGTGGGGTTTGAAATAGGCCGGAAAGCCGACGTGGGCGAAGATCTCCTCCCACTCGAGCGGGAAGACGAGGTTCGTCATGGATTCGGACGTCGTGTCGGGCGGGTGCTGATTGGACGGAAGGATCACCGTCTTGGGCACCGCCACCCCCACGCCCCGGGCCACGACGTTGTTGAAGAACTTGTCGTCGGCCGACCACCAGAAGGGGTTGTTGACGACGATCGTGCCGTCCACGACGGCCTTCTTGAGGACCGCGCGATAGAACGGGATGTCCTGGCTGATGCGGTCGAGGATCAGGTCGTACTTCTTGGGCGTCTCGAGCGAAACGCCGCCGACCTTGACGGGAGCGGCTTCGACACCGGCGCCGGCCTTGTTGATCCGGTCGGCGAGCGCATACGGGAAAGAACGTTCCTGTCCAAAGAGGATCCCGATGGTCTTCATGCGACTTCCTTTGCTTTCGTGACCCCTGGAAAACCCGTGATTATGTCAGGAAAAGAAAAGAGGCGGCGCTGCCGCCGCCTCTCCGGCCCGGGCCGACCCGCGTCGCTACTTCTTTTCCTTTTCCGCCTTGGTCGGGTCGTCCTTCGGGTTGATGTAGACGAGCTTCCAGGGCCCGAGCGTCGTGAGTTGGATCTCCGTATCGCCCTTCGTCCAGGCGAAGTGGTGCATTTTCGGCTGCATCGTGGCGTAGGTCCCGGGCCCCATCTGCTGGCCCTTGGTCTCGTCGAAGGTGTCTCCCACGCCGATGTAGAGCGTGCCCGAGATCACCGTCACCCGCTCCACGTTGGGGTGCCAGTGCGGCATGATCTTGTAACCGTCCGGGGTTTTCAGGCGCATGGCGAAGTAGCCGGGCTTGCCAGGGTCCCCTTCGAGGACGGCGGCTTTGGCTCCGGCCGGCAGGATGGGCGGCGCGTCCTTCCATTGGATGTCGGCGGGCGTGAAGACCCGGTGCGTGGGCGCCTTCGCGGCGGCCGCCTTCTTCTCGGCGGCGACGACTCCCACCGAGCAGATCAGGACACAAACCAGGGCGACCCAGAGAGCTTTCCTCATGACGAACCTCCTCTCTCGAGTCGACATCTTATCGCGCGGCGCGCAGCAGAGAGTGGAGGCGATCCTGCTCTCCCGGTCTACAGGAAGTCTCCCGTATCGATCTCTTCGAGGTGCGAGGCGAGGGCTTCCGTCTGGACGGCGTGGAGCTTCTTCAAGCCCTTGAGAGCGAGGGCGAGAAACTCCAAGAGCTGCTCCTCGGAGAACGGGCGGCGCTCGGCTGTGCCCTGGATCTCGACGAAGGCGCCCGAGGCCGTGCCGACGACGTTGCAGTCCACGTCGGCCTCGGAATCTTCCACGTAAGCGAGGTCGAGCACGGCCTGGCCCGCGCAAAGGCCCACGGACACGGCGGCAACCGTCTCGCGCAGAGGCCACCGCGGGACGGCGCCCTTCTTGACGAGAGTCCCGGCCGCGATGGCCAGGGCGACGCAGGCGCCGGTGATCGCGGCACAGCGCGTGCTGCCGTCGGCCTGGAGCACGTCGCAGTCGAGCACGAGGGTGCGCTCGCCCAAGCCCCGAAGCTCCGTGATGCTGCGCAGCGAGCGGCCGATCAGTCGCTGGATCTCCTGCGTGCGACCGCCTTGCTTGCCGGTCGCCGCCTCGCGCGCCGAGCGCGTGTGCGTCGCGCGGGGCAGCATCCCGTACTCGGCGGTCACCCAGCCCGAGCCTGTGTTCTTCAAGAACGCGGGAACGCGTTCCTCGATGGACGCCGTGCAGAGCACGCGCGTGTCCCCCAGAGCGATGAGCGCCGATCCTTCGGCATGGCGGGAGACGCCGGTCTCGATCGTCACGGGCCGCATCTCTGCGGGCTTGCGGCCGTCGGGGCGCGGCGTCGTGCGCGTCACGACGCGAGCTCCGAGCGAATGAAGAGCAAGGGTCGGGTCAGATCCACGTGTCCTCCCAGCGTTTCGGCGGGCTCGCCGTTGACGAGGATCCGCACACGCGTCGTATCGGCCACATTCTGCAGCACCGTGTCGACGAGCGAGGCGACAATCGTCATCTCCTCGTCCGAACCG